>Ga0182030_10025126_pt1 | contig 10881 bp, 11 predicted proteins | sample 812S3MmetaG_FD_121299 | JGI IMG/M metagenome (GOLD analysis project Ga0182030, IMG submission 121299) | Permafrost microbial communities from Stordalen Mire, Sweden - 812S3M metaG (Illumina Assembly) | ecosystem: Environmental > Terrestrial > Soil > Wetlands > Permafrost | place: Sweden... | reverse complement strand
GCGACGAAGCTGGAGGGCTGCACGGTGACGTCGTACTGAGCGATCGCCGCGCCATCGTCGCCGATCGCCGCGATCGTCGTGCGGCCCGCCGCGACGCCAAGCACGAACAGCGAGGTCGGCGACGCCGGGCGCACTTCGGCCACGCGCGGATCGGCCGCGAACACGCTCGCCGCCGGAGCGGTGAGCGAGACGACCCGGCCGGTGCCGGCTTCCAGGGAGAGCGATTGCACCGCTGGCGCGTGGCGCGGCGTGGCCCCGGCCCGAGATGCCGCGATCGGCAAGGCCGGGATTACCCCGCCCGGCACGTTCGCGGGTGCCAGCACCGTCCCGGCGATCCCTCGCGCCATCGCCGCCGCCGCCCGCGCCGCCTCCACTGATTCCGCTGGTTGCGCATGGGCCGCGCGCCCGGTGCTCAGCGCCAGACCGATGGCGGACAAAAGCAAAAGGCCGCGAACGGCCGGAACGCGCGCCAGTGTCAAAACCGGAACTCCTTGCCGTCCGTGGTGCCCTGGTAAATCTTCATCACGCGCCCGGCGGTGTGCCCCTGATTGAGGGCGGGAGAGACATCGCCGCCCCACGTCGTCGCCGGGTTTTCGGGCCGGGCGCCGGGCGCCGCGTCCGCCGCGCGCACGATCAGCGACAGGTGACCGAGCCGGCCCGCCAGCGCCACCCGCTCCGCCTGTGTCTCGGTCACCTCCAGGGTCACGGTATGCGTGGTGGTCCCCTGCTCGGTGCTGCTGCCGGTGGCGCCTTCCATCAGTTGCTGGTCGATCGCGATGACGCGGATGTCGCCGAGCACCGTCTCCGCCGACGCGCGGCGGGAGGCGGGAACGGTCTGGTCGTCGCTCACCTGGGTCAGCAGCACATCGACGTGATCGCCCGGCCAGATCAGCCCGGCGGTACCGCTGACCGCGTCGACGCCCACCGTCGTGGCGCGCATGCCCGGCCGCAGCACGGCGGCGAGGAAGCCGTGGTCTCCCGGCCGCAACAGGTCCGCCGGCAGCAAGACCTCCTGGGGGCGCAGGCTACGGCGGATCATCGAGCCGGCCAGTTCGGCGCGGGTTTGCGCGGTATCGGCGCGGGCCCCGTCCGGCACCTCGGACGCCGGCATCTCTCGCGGCTGGATGTCGTCGTATTTCAGCAGGCTCCCGGCCTGCAACGGATGCGCCGCCGCCAGGACCTGGACGACGGGCGGGGGAGGGGGCGTGGCCGCGATCGCCTCGGCCGGCGGTTTCGACGGCAGTTGCAGGCCGATCCACGTCACCATGCCGAGCCCTCCGAGACCGAGCACGATCGCCGCCAACAGGGCCGTTCGGAGGGACATGGCGGGCTAGCCGAAATGGATGGGGGAGGCGAGGGTCAGCAGCGCGCCGGCGGCGATCGCGCAGGAGTACGGCAGCGACAGGCCGCGGCGGATGCGCCGGCGTTCGGCCCGCCAGACCCGCGGCAGCAAGCCGGTTGGGCGCGGTGTCGCATCCCGGGGCAGCACGCGCGCCAAAGACACATAGAACAGCGCCAGGGCGCCCCCCGCGAGGGCCGTACACAGGATCAGCGCCGGAACCGAGCCGGGGGGAACCAGCAGGACGCAGGCGGTCAGCAGCTTGACGTCGCCGCCGCCGAACCAGCCTCGGCGCCAGCAATACCAGGCGGCGGCGAACACCAGCACGGCGCCGAACAGCGCCGGAGCCAGTTGCCCGTCCCAGGCGTTCAGCGTTAGTCCGGCGGCCGCGACGACCAGAGACACCGCGTTGGGCACGGTGCGCACCGCGACGTCGTGCGCCGCGGCGAACAGCAGGGCCGTTGCCGCGGCGAACAAGACGATCGGTTGTAACAGGGAGGGATCGGTCATCGACATGCGAGACCTCGCCTGGTTGATGGGGCGGCTCGCCCGGGGCGGGCGGCCGCCGTGGCGGAGATCAAGGCAGAGCGGAGGCGATGGACGTGAACGTCGACTGCAGTTTGGTGCCGAGAGAGGTCACGGATGTCACGATAACCACCGCGACGAGACCCGCGATCAGGCCATATTCAAGCGCGGTCACGCCACGTTCGTCGTTGGCCAGCGCACTCAGACTTTTCAGGAACGTGAACATATTGGTCTCCTGCTTGCTTTCCGCGCGGCGTCCTTCGGCGTTCGCGCGCGAACTTGATTCAACTGATGCCCAGGCGTTCTGCCGGCCGGCTGACGGACACTTCGCTTTCGCGGCTCCGTCTCGGGGCTTGGTGGCGTGATGTTCGTGCCGCCTCGCTCAAAACGGGAACATAAGGCAGGACCCTTAATGAACCGTTAACACCGGCGAGATTTGTTCAAATGTTTTGGATAATGTTTCACACGATGATATGCGGCGAGATTCGCCGTACTCGAACGGGACCCGGGTTCGCGCCCATGAACAGCGGATGTAATCGCGCCGGGCCGCGAGAATATACTCTGGTCCCGGCACGTCGAGATCATGCTCCTGGCATGGTATAAAATGAGCCGGAACATACGGTTATACGGCTATTCTGGCGCCTGATCTGAAGCTTCTCAAACTTTTCTTCCGCTCCGAAGTTGACGACATGGGTCATGACGTGGATAAGACCCCCGGCGCGAGTCGCGCGTCACTCATGCAGGAAAGGAATACCGGGCGCAGATCCTTGCTCCACGCCCCGAGCAAACAACAGAGAGGACGACAATGTGTTGAAATATATTCTACCGGGCCTTTTGTGCCTGGGAGCCTGCTCGCAACCAACCACGGCGAATACCATGCCGGTCAGTGCGAAAGCAGATCAAACCGCCTCTACAAAGATTGCCGAAGGCCGCGCGTCTTATTACGGCGGCAGACGCAACGGCAGAATGACCAGCAGCGGCGCGCTGCTGAATGGTTCCCGAATGACGGCCGCGCATCGGTCGCTTCCGTTCGGCACCAAGGTCATCGTCACCAACCTCACCAATAGCCATTCGTGCAATGTCGAGATAACGGATCGCGGACCCGCGCTGTGGACCGGCCGGATCATCGACGTGTCCGAGGAAGCCGCCAGATGTCTCGACATGTTCCGTTCGGGCGTCGTGCCGGTCAGATTGCAAACGCCGGGCTGAAGTAACCGAAGGGCGGTTGGCGCCGCCCGTCAAGCCGAATTCAATCTGTTTTCATTGGTCCTCGCTTCGCGCGTCATGGTTATGCGCGGGTGCACCGGTGCGTTCCGCGAAGTGGCACGCCACCTGGCACCCGTCGTCCATGGTTCGCAAAGCGGGATCTTCGCGCGCGCAAATATCGGCGGCCCAGGAGCAGCGGGTGCGAAACCGGCAGCCGGACGGGACGGCGGCGAGGCTCGGCGGTTCGCCGTCGAGCCACATCGTTTCGGTGACGCGCCTGCCTCCGATCATCGGAACCGCCGCCAGCAGCGATCGCGTGTAGGGATGCCGCGGTGTTTCGAACACCGCGCGGGTCAGGCCGAGCTCCACCACGCGCCCCAGATACATCACCGCGATGCGTTGCGAGAACAGCCGTACCACTGAAAGATCGTGACTTATGAACAAATAGGTCAGATCGAACCGGGAACGAAGATCCGCCAGCAGTCCCAGCACGTTCGCCTGCACCGAAACGTCCAGTCCCGACGTCGGCTCATCCAAAATCACCAGACCTGGCCGCAGCGCCAATATTCGCGCGAGGCCCACGCGCCGCTGCTGTCCCCCGCTGATTTCGTGCGGGTAAAGCTTCAGATGCGCTTCGGGCAGTCCAACCGCGCGCAACACCTCATCCACCCTGGCCCGCCGGTCCGCCGCGGTCATGTCTTCATGCACGATCAACGGTTCCAGCAACGAGGAGCCGATTTTCCAGTGCGGGTCCAGCGACGCGCCCGGATCCTGGTAGCAGTATTGCAACGCCCGGCGCATGCGTCGCCCGGTGCTCGGCGATAATCCGTCGATCCGGTGGCCATCGAACTCAACTCGTCCGGCGGTGGCGGAATGAATGCCGGCGATGGTCTTGCCCAACGTCGATTTGCCGCAACCGGATTCGCCGACCACGCCAAGCACTTCTCCAGGCGTCACCTGAAAGGAAACGCCGTCCAGGGCTCGCGCCCATGCGGTGCGAACGCCCCAAACGTTGCGTACGGGAAAGTGCTTGTGGAGATCGTCCACCACCAGGATCGGAGTCATGCGTCGTAAGCTCTGGGGTGATGACAGCGGATGATGTGGCCGGGTTCCGGCTCGGACGGTGGCGGACGCGTATCTCGGCAGATATCCGCGGCGCTCTGGCATCGCGGATGAAAGCGGCAGCCGGTTGGCGGTTGGTACAGGCCCGGCATCTCACCTTGTATCGCTGTCGGCATGGCATCCGCGGTCGGCAGGCTGGCCAGCAGGCGTCTCGTGTAAGGCACCATCGGCGCGCGGAAAAAACTCGCGACCGGCGCGGTTTCCAGTTCCTGTCCCGCGTACATCACCATGATGCGATCGCAGATTTCCCACGCCGTGCCCAGGTCGTGGGTTGTTAACAGGACCGAAACGTTATGCTCGGTCGCCAGTTGCCGAAGCAGCTTCAGAATTTGTGCCTGTATCGTGACATCCAACGCTGTCGTCGGCTCATCGGCCACGATCAAGGCGGGCTTTGGCAGCAGCGCCATCGCGATCATGATGCGCTGCCGCTGGCCGCCGGAGACCTCATGCGGATATTTCGTCAGCAACCGGGCCGGGTCGGGCAGTTGCACGGCGCCCAGCATGGCCAAGGCGCGCTCGCGATCGGCCCGGCGGCGGGACCGGCTGTAGAAGCGTTCGCCGGCCCGCCGTTCGGGTGAACGCCAGCGCATCAGTTCCATGATCTGATCGCCCACCGTGAACAGCGGGCTGAGCGACGAGAACGGATCCTGCGGCACGAACGTCACATTGGTTTCGCCGGTGAAGGTCAGCCCGCCGTGGTCGATGTGCGCGTTGGGGGCCAGCACGCCCAGGATGGCGCGCGCCAATGTGGTTTTGCCGGAGCCGGATTCGCCGACGAGTCCGACGATCTCGCCTTTGCCGATCAGCAGGTTCACCCGATCCAGCACGCGGGCGATACCGGCTTCCGTTTCGAATGAGACTGAGAAGTCGCGGATCGCGAGCAGGTCGCCGCGCGTCTTGTTGGCGTCGCGTGAGGAAATCCTGAACATGCCGGAGTCTATCATCTCGCGGATGAAAGCCCACAGGCCTCTCGATGCTCGCGTGGCGGTCAATGACACCCGATTTTGCCGGAAAATTATGCGGCACGGTTTGGGGTGGCGCTTTACAGAGGCGATTGCCTATGAAACTGTCTTATCAACGGCGTGAATGACAGGCGCGAAGCTCGAGGAACCGTCCCCTGACGACGACAGGAGATCGGACCATGAAGACGACGCGCATTCCGCTGACTCCGACCTTCGGCGTGGAAATCGCCGGGCTTGATCTGTCCGCGCCGATCGATCTGGCGCTGGCGCAAGACCTGCGGGAGGCTTACCGCCGGCACCGCCTGCTGCTGGTGCGCGGCATGCTGCCCGCCGCCGAGGATCAGGCGCGGTTCGGCCGCGTCTTCGGTGAGATTCGCATCCGCGAGCACAACCTGGTCAAGCCCGCCTCCGACTCGATGCAGCATGTGTCGAACGTGCGGGCGGACGGCGTGTTCGGCCGCGGCGATCTGAGTTTCCACATGGATCAGTTGTTTTTTCAGGAGCCGCTGAGCGGCCTGATCCTGTGCGCCGTCGAAATGCCCGAGACCGGCGGCGACACCTGTTTCTGCGACACCTCGGAAGCGCTGGCGGCGATGCCGCGTGCCCTGCGGGAGCGTATCGAGGGGCTGACCTGCCGTACCAGCCGCGCTTACGACGACGAAACCGCGCGGCGGTTCAACGTCAGCAACGCGCCGCACACGATCGTTTCCTCGACCCATGAAATGGTCTGGACCGAACCCGGGACCGGACGCCGGGTGCTGTGGTGCGGCCGCCCCGAACTGACAAAGATCGTAGGCCTGGACACGGCGGCGAGCGACGCGCTGGTCCGGGAGGTGCTGAGTTATGTCGATGCCTGCTCCGCCGTTTATCGTCACAAGTGGCGGCCCGGCGATCTGATCGTATGGAACAACCGCACGTTGTTCCACGCGCGGACGCCGTACGATGAGAGCCAACCCCGGACTTTGCGCCGCACCCCTTTGCTCGACCTCGTCGCCGCCTGATCTGGGCCGCCGGGCACGGGAATTGCAAGGTCATCGCTTACCGAAGCGGATACGGGAGAGTGCCGGGTGACACCAGAATCGAACATCGCGCACGCCTTCAAACCGAGCACGAAACGGCGCGCATTGATTAAGGGATTGCTCGCGATCGGCGCCGGTGGCGCGTCGCTGCTGCGGTTCGCCGAAGCGCTGGCCGATGCCTCCGCCGCCGATGTCGCGTCGATCACGATCCTGTCGCAACCTGGATCGATCCCCGATCTGCTGCGCCAGGCCACGTTTCCGCCGTTCGCCAAGGATTATCCGAAAACCGAAGTGAAGCTGGAGATCGCCACCAACGCGGTCGGCTATCCGCGCATGTTAACGCAACGGAACAATCCGGCGATCAGCGGCGGCATGTTCAATGATGTGTTCACCCAGCGCGGCCGTTCCGACGGGATGTGGATCAAGATGGATCCCGCGCTCACGCCGAACCAAAAGAAGCTGGCGGAGGGTTTAAGTACGCCCGGCGGCCTCGGCTTTCCGTTCCAGTTGCAGCCCTTCGGCATCATGTACAACCCCGATCGCGTCGAGGAGCCGAAATCCTGGAACGATCTGTGGAGCGATAAGCTCGTTGGCAAGGTGGTGATGTGGGATGCGTATTACGACGCGTACATCATGGCGTCCTATATCGCCGGCAAAGGCATGAGCGTCGAGGAAGGGGTTAAATTATGGGCCCCGCACAAGGCCAACATCGGCGCCTGGGTCAACTCGCCAGTGGTGTCCGAAGATCTGGTGTCGCGCGGCGAAATGCTGATGGCGCCGCACTGGGGCGCCAACACGATGCAGGCGATCGCCACGGGTAAGAAGGTCGCGTTCACGCTGCCGAAAGAGGGCGGCGTGCAATGGACCGGGCACGCGGAAGCCTGTGTCGGCTTCCCTTCCGGCGTGACTGAACTGACGCAGCGCTATCTGGATATCTGGCTGTCCGACGAATGTCAGATGACATGGATCACCAAAGGGTTCTTCTCGCCCGCGAGTTCCGCCGTTTCGGTTCCGGAAGAGCTGAAAAGCAATCCGGCGATTGTCTCGGCGGAGCAGGCGATGAAGCGGTTGATCCGGCCGGACTTCGTGACGATCGGTCCGGAAATGCCCAGGCTGACAGGGATGATTCAAAGGACGTTGAAGGGATAAGGGGTTGTCGTCCGCGACTTCCACAGGCGAGCTTCTTTCGACGAACGCGCCAGTCCTTCGGGCAGTCCGATCCTGGCGTTCCCCGCGCATGCTGTTGCTGCTGACGCCCGGCCTGGTGTTCATCGGCGCGGCGTTGATCTGGCCCTTGCTGATCATGCTGCGGGTATCTTTCCTGCAACGATTTCCTGGGCCTGTGGTCTACACGATCGCGAAATACGCCGCGCTGCTGGACGATAATTATTTCATTGATATTACGTTACGAACCTTTGGGTTGGGGCTGGTGGTGACGGTGGCGACAGCGGTCATCGGCTATCCGGTGGCGTGGTACCTGGCGCGATCGCCGTCTCGGTGGCGGCACCTGGTATTTCTTGGCGTGGTTTATCCTCTGCTGGTCAGCGTCGTCGTGCGCACCGTCGGATGGACGATCTTGCTTGGCACTCAGGGCGTCATCAACAAGCTGCTGATCTCTCTGGGCATCATTCACGATCCACTGGTGTTGATGGAAAGCTTCTGGTCCGTCGCCGTCGGCCTGGTGCACGTGCTGCTGCCCTTCATGATCCTGTCGATCGCCGCGGTACTGGGCCGCATCGATAAATCCTACAGTGAGGCCGCGTATACCCTCGGCGCCACGCCCATGCGCAATTTTGTCACGGTCACGCTGCCACTTTCGATTGAGGGACTGGCCGCCGGATCGGTGATCGTGTTCTGCCTGACGATCGGCACCTACATCACGCCGGTCTGGCTAGGACGAGGCCACGTCACGGTCCTGGCCATTTCCATCTTCGATGAGATGGTCACTTTGGTCGATTGGCCGACCGGCGCCGCTCTGGGCATGTTGCTGACGGTGGCGACGTTGCTGTTGCTGGCCGCTTACGGCGTTTTCCTCAGCCGTTACACGAAGCGCTGACGATGCGAGCGAACATTCTGACGATTTACGTCATCGGGGTCCTGCTGTTCCTCGCCGCGCCGGTGTTGATCGTCATCCCCTCGGCGTTCGGACAGGAAGCAACCCTGGCGTTTCCGCCGATCGGTTTCACATTGAAATGGTTTAGCAACATTCTCGCGCATCCCGAGTTGATCTCGGCGTTCGGCAACAGCGTGGCGATCGCGCTGATGGCGACCGCTGTGTCGCTGGTCGTCGGCACCATGACCGTCCTGGCACTGCGCCGTTACGAGTTTCCGGGCCGCGAGGCGTTGCGGATGCTGTTTCTGGCACCTTTGGTCTGCCCAGCGATCGTGCTGGCGACGGCGGTGGCGATGGTGCTGTCGCCATTGGGATTGATCCGCACGTTCACTGGTCTGGTGGTTGCCCACACCCTGGTCACGTTGCCCTACATCGTTCGCACCGTGGGCGCTTCGCTCGCGGGTCTCGATGTCGCGCTGGAGGAGGCCGCTTTGACGTTGGGCGCCAATCCCTGGCAGCGGTTTCGCACGATCACGCTGCCGCTGCTGGGTTCCGGCCTGCTCGTCGGCGCCACGTTCTCGCTGATCATTTCGTTCGACGAGTTCACGCTGTCCTTGTTCATCGTCGGCAACGGCATGATGACCCTGCCGCTCGAGATGTTCAATTATGTCGAGTTCTCGATCGACCCGACCATCGCCGCGGTCTCGACGATCCTCGTGCTGATTACCACAGCGGCGATCCTGCTGATCGAGAAACTCGGCGGTCTCGGCCGCCAGTTCGGCCAGTCCGCGAGCGGAGGAGCACGATGAACGCCGACATGGTCCGTGCCGAGGAACCGGTCTTCTCGATGAACGCCCGCGCGGCGGAACGCGCGGTCGCGGTCAGCCTGCGCGCGGTCAGCAAATCTTATGGCGCGTTCCCGGCTGTGGCCGGGGTCGATCTGGACATCGCCCCCGGCGAGATGGTCAGTCTGCTGGGACCCAGCGGCTGCGGTAAAACAACGACATTGCGCATGATCGCCGGCCTGGAAGAGGCCGACGCCGGAGAGATCACCATCGCCGGCCGCCGCATCAACGAAACGCCGCCCTGGCGACGAAATATCGGCATGGTGTTTCAGAACTACGCGTTGTTCCCGCATAAAACCGTCGCCGAGAACATCGCTTACGGCCTCGTCATGCGGAAAGTGAAACGAGAGGAAATCGCCCGTCGCGTCGCCGCCGTGATGGCGCAGGTGCACCTGAGTGGCCTGGAACATCGTCGTCCGGCGCAACTTTCCGGCGGCCAGTCGCAGCGGGTCGCGATCGCGCGCGCCATTATTACTCGGCCCGACGTTTTGCTGTTCGATGAACCGTTGGCCGCGTTGGACCGCAAGCTACGTGAGCATATGCAGGTCGAGATCAGGCAACTGCAGCGCGAGGTCGGTATCACGACGATCTTCGTCACCCACGATCAGGAAGAAGCGCTGACGTTGTCCGATCGCGTGGTGGTGATGGAAGCCGGCCGCATCGTTCAGGTCGGCCGCCCCGCTGAGGTTTACGAACGCCCGGTCAATCGTTTTGTCTCCGATTTCATCGGTGTCACCAATGCCGTCCGGGGCGTCGTCACCACCGGCCCCGACGGCTGCAAATCGTTGCGCATCGGCGCCGGCGCCATCGTTCCGCTGCCATTGCACGCCGATCCTCCGGCCGGCCAGAAGTTGGAGATGGTCCTGCGTCCCGAAAAGATCGTGGTGAACGGAGCAACCCCCGAAGGCTGGGTCTCCATCGAAGGGTCCGTCGCGCACGTCGTCTATATGGGCGCCGTCACGTACTATCACGTCGATATCGGCGCCGATGCGCCGCTTGTCGCCATGATACCCAATGAGCAAACGTTCGGCGCGTCTGGCGCCATCCCGATCGGAGCGCCGATTCGTCTCGGCTGGCACAGAGACAGCGCGATGGTCTTCGTCCCGCCTGATCCTTAACGGGACAATGCAACGCCGGTTCGCGCGCCGGTGATATACCCCGCCGCCATCTCCGGATCGATCGGCCGCGCGCCCGGGGTGTTCATCCAAAACCGTAGCAACAGCCTGCGATGGTCCGCGTCGTCGGTAAACGCCGCGCGCCAGTGCAAGCAGGTGTAATTATTGAGTAACTGGATGTCGCCCGGTTGAAATTCCATGTCCACGCGAAACCGATTGTCGCGCGCGAGATCGACGATCGCATCGACCACGCGCATTTCCGCTTCGGGAACGCGATGCGGCATGCGACGCTCGGCGTCCTTGATCGTGCTGGCGTTGAACACGCAACTCAGCACGCCGCCATGCCAGCGGTAGATCGGGATCGGACGCGGCGTGACTCCGAACGGACTGTCCGCGGCGGCGTCGCCGCGAAGATCGTGATGGAACCCGCGATGCAGCGTTTCCAGATGCTCCGGATGCGTCGCCAGAATTTCGTTGTATATTGCAATCGAACTGGCGATCCGGCTGGTCCCGCCGGACGCCGGCCGGCTGATGCACAGCAACGCCACGATGTCCGCGGGATCGCTGTGCGGCCGCTGCTCGGCGCTGGTCCGCGACGGCTTCACGTTGAGTTGGGCAACGTCGAAACCAAAATCCGCGATCCGCGCCATCAACTCGCCCGCGAGGTTCTGTGTCACAGGGGTACCAAGCCGGGC
>Ga0182030_10025125_pt1 | contig 10881 bp, 6 predicted proteins | sample 812S3MmetaG_FD_121299 | JGI IMG/M metagenome (GOLD analysis project Ga0182030, IMG submission 121299) | Permafrost microbial communities from Stordalen Mire, Sweden - 812S3M metaG (Illumina Assembly) | ecosystem: Environmental > Terrestrial > Soil > Wetlands > Permafrost | place: Sweden... | reverse complement strand
CACGGCTTCGTGGCGAGCGGGTGTTGAGCCATCGAGGCTGAGGCCGATGCTGTCGATGCCGTGGGCTTTCAATTTCGCAAACACGTCGAAGGTCAGGTCGCCGGTGGCACTGGGGGTGATGGACACGGTGAGACCAAGCGACTTGGCTTCTTCGATCAAGGTATACAGGTCGGCGCGGCGCAGAGGATCGCCGCCGGTCAGGATCAGATGCGGCAAGGGAGAGCCGAAGCCTGCGATCTGACGCAGCAGGTCGCGGCTTTCTTCGTGGTTCAATTCATTGGGATCGGGGGTCGAAACGGCTTCCGCGCGGCAGTGCTTGCAGGCCAGACCGCAGGCCTGGGTCATTTCCCAGTAGACGTTCATGGGGTTGCGCGAGTAATCGTGCGGAGCGCCGTGTGCGTGGGGATGTTTCGGTGCTGGAGCAGTGAAAGTTCGGATGTCGATGACGCTCACGACGGACCTCGTCAGGCTAGGTCGTTTCATGCACCATCGCCTCACCAAACGCTAGAGTGCGCCGGTGGGATGAGCAGTGACTGCCATCACACGGGAAGAGTCTGGGCCGGGCGGACCAGCTACTGACTGACGGATGTGGCGATCGCCTCGGGCAAGTCAAGCGTGATTTTCAAGGGCAGGTCCTGCGAAGAATCACCCACGCCGATTTCGTATTGGCCGGCGTCGGCCTGCCAGGCGGAGTTTTGGATGTCGTAGTAGCTGAAGCTGCGCGGATCGAGGCTGAGCGAAACACGGCGCGTCTCACCGGGCTGGAGCTGCAGGCGTTCAAAGGCTTTGAGCTCCTTGACGGGACGCTCTACCTTGGCGGATGGCTCACCAACGTAGACCTGCGCGACGGTCGAGCCGGAGCGCTTGCCGGTGTTTTTCACATCGCACGTGACGCTGAAGCGGCCATCTCCGGCCGGACTTGTTTTCAGGTTGCTGAAAGCGAATGTGGTGTAGGAGAGGCCGTAGCCAAAGAGATATTGCGGCTCGATGTGGTTGTGATCATAACCGCGGTAGCCGACGAAGATGCCTTCGCGATAGATGACTTTGTTGGTGCTGGGATCGGGGTAGTAATTCTTGTAACTCGGGTTATCTTCGATCTTCTTTTCCCAACTGATGGGAAGGTGGCCGCTCGGGTTGGCATCGCCAAAAAGCAGGCGGGCAGCCGCATTGCCGCCTTCTTCGCCGGCATACCAGGTTTCAAAGATGCCCTGGACCTTAGCTTGCCACGAAGTTACGTCGACGCTGCCGCCGGAGGTGATCATGACGATGGTTTTCTTGCCGAGCGCAGCGATTCGCTGGATAAGTTGGTCCTGGCCGGGAGGTAACTCGAAGCTGCGATCGCCGCCTTCGGCTTCGGACTGGGCATTGAAGCCGACGGCGAGGATGACAGCGTCGGCGTGGGAGGCCATTTCAAGCGCGTCCCTCTCAACGATTGAGTCGAGCGGCGTGATGCCGACGCGCATGCCGGAGACGGAGGCGAGCTGCTGCGATAGCTGCTCCAGTACGACTTTGTGCGGAGCCTTGCTGAGATCGAGCGTCGTCTGATTCAGGATGTATTTGGGCACGATGGAACTGTCGAAGACGACCGCATCGTCGATGAGCAGGCGGTACTTGCCGTCGGTCTGGATGAAGGCGGCGAACTTTCCAGCTTCCGCGGGAGTGAAATAGCCGGTCCACTTGCTGCTGGTAGTGGGACGTGTGTAGGGGCTGGTGTTGCGATGGGAGGTGAGGGCGTTGAGTTCCTGCTCTTCGGGTTCGCGACGAGTCGAGCCGGCGAGAACCATGGTGGGTTCGGTGGTGGTGGTCACGACATCGCCTTCGAGATTGGCTTTGCTGTACGTGATGTGGGTAACACCGGCGTGGTCGCCTTCGGCGTCGGTGGTGAAGTGAGTGAGGCGGGCCATCATGTTGGTGGAGCGCACGCCGCGGGCATACAGGACGTGGCTTTCGTCACCGAGATAGTTGCTGACGCCGACGAGGAGATTGGTGTTGGCGAAGCTGACGACTTCTCCGCTGCCACCGCCGGTGGTCACGGTCTGCGTCGCGGTGGGGCCAATGATGGCGATGGTTTTGATGGCTCTCTTGTCGAGGGGCAGCGCGTTGTTTTCGTTCTTGAGAAGAACAGCGCCTTCGGTGGCGGCTTGTAAGGATGCGGCGCGGCCGGCGAGATTGTAGCGCGGGATGCTGATGTCGAGTTGGGGCCGATCAAGCCAGCCGAAGCTGGCGGCGACACGGAGGATACGATGGACCTTGTCGTCGATGGTCGCTTGCGAGATAGTTCCGTTCTGAATGAGCGGCATGATTTTTTCGCGGGAGAAGTAGACGCCGAAGGGCATCTCGAGATCGAGGCCGGCGTTGGCCGCGGCGGCGGTGTCGTAGGTGGAGACCCAGTCGGACATGAGGATGCCAGGAAAGTGCCACTGATCCTTCGCGACATCAACATTGAAGCGACGGTTCTGGGTCATGTGCTCGCCGTTGGTGAGGTTGTAGGAATCCATGATGGCGCCGACGTGCGCGGTCTTGACGGCGGCTTCGAAGACCGGCTCGTAGATCTCGCGCAAGGTGCGCTCGTCGATGATGGAATCAGTGTCGTGGCGCAGATACTCGGAGTTATTGCCGAGATAGTGCTTGACGGTGGCCGAGACGCCTTCCTGCTGCACACCTTTGATGTAGCCGACGGCGATAGCACTGGCGAGGAAGGGATCTTCCCCGAAGTATTCGAAATTACGGCCGTTCATGGGAGCGCGATAGATGTTCACGCCGGGACCGAGCAGGAAGGCGGCGCCGCGGGAGCGGGCATCGCGGCCTAACTCCTGACCAATGCGCAGGGCTAACTCCTTATCCCAGGAGGCAGCGAGGCCGATGCCGGCGGCATAGGCGATGGTAGGGGCGGGAATGTGCGCGCCTACGGGGCCGTCGGCCATCTGGAAATAAGGGATGTTCAGCCGCTCGATGGCGTGGGTGCGGAAAGGCGTGTCGCCGCCGATGAGGTCGATCTTCTCCTCGATGGTCATCTTTGAGACGAGGTCATCGACGCGCTTGTCGATTGCCTGAATGTTGTCGTTGGTGATCTGGGCATTCAGGAAGAAAGGCGCCGCGATTACGATGCTGGCGAGGAGGCAGGAACGAGCGGAAGATGTGCGCATGACGGGTCAGAGGCTCCTGGCGATGTCGAGAAGGCTGGGCGCGAAACTGCGAAGTTTCTGTATTGCGCTGGGGCCGTTCACATGCCGGGAGAAGTATAGTCCAGCTTACCGGACAGGCTAGGCGAGGAGGGGCTGAGCGGCCACGGCTTTGGCGGCGATTTTGCGCAGTTCGGGCAGGACGGCGCCGAGCGCGACCGGTGCAGCGTTGCGAGTACCGAGGCCGAAGTAGACGCTGCGATAGAGCTGGTAGAGCTGCTCGTAGACGGCAGCCGCTTCGGCATGGGGCTCGACGGAACGCAGCGGCAGGCAGACGGCTTCCTGGGCGGTTTCAATATCGGGGTAGACGCCGGCCGCGAGCAGGGCAAAGATGCCCGAGCCGAGGCTGGTGGGAACGCCGGAGGGCACGAGAACCGGCTTGTTGAGCACGTCTGCATAAACCTGGTTGAGAACTTCGTTGCGCTGCGGGATGCCGCCGGCGTTGATGACTCGGTCGACACGAACACCATGCTCAGCCATGCGTTCGAGGATGATGCGGGTGTGGAAGGCGGTGCCTTCAATGGCGGCGAAAAGTTCGTCCTGCGCGGTGTGGAGGAGATTCCAGCCCAGGGTGACGCCGCCGAGTTCAGGATTGACCAACACGGTGCGGTCGCCGTTGTCCCAGCTGAGGCGCAGCAGGCCGGTTTGGCCGGGGCGATAGGTTTCGAGGCCCTGCGAAAGCGCAGCGACGGTCGTTCCGGCGCGGCGGGCGATGGCCTCGAAGATGTCGCCAGTGGCGGATAGGCCGGCTTCGATGCCGGTGTAGTCGGGATGCACGCTGCCCGGGACAACGCCGCAGACGCCGGGGACTAACTCGGTCTTCTTGGCCATGGCGATGATGCAGGTGGAGGTGCCTACGACGTTGACCACGTCGCCTTCCTTGATGTGCGAGCCAATGGCATCCCAGTGAGCGTCAAAGGCCCCGACGGGGATAGGAATGCCGGCGTGGAGGCCCATTTCGGCTGCCCACTTGGGGGACAGATGGCCGGCGATGTGGTTGGAAGTCTGGTATTCGCCGTCGAGTTTGGCGCGGATACCGGCCATGACGGGGTCGAGGGAGACGAGGAATTCCTCAGGTGGCAGTCCGCCCCATTTTGGGTTCCAGAGCCATTTGTGGCCCATGGCGCAGACGCTGCGTTTTACGTCCCGGGGAGAGCTTATACCGGCGAGGGTCGCGGCCACCATGTCGCAATGTTCGAGGGCAGTGCCGAAGCGGGCGCGCTTGTCCGGATTGTGGCGAAGCCAGTGGAGCAGTTTTGCGAATCCCCACTCGTGGGAATAGACGCCGCCGCACCAGTCGATGGCTTCGAGGCCCTCGGCGTGGGCCTTGGCGGTGATCTCTTCGGCTTCTGATTTGGCGCGATGATCGCACCAGAGGTAGTACTCGTCGAGAGGCTGCAGGTTTTCGTCGACGGGAATGACGCTGGAACCGGTAGTGTCGAGGGCGATGGCCACCACGCCTTCACCCGGGACGCCGGTCTTTTCGAGGACAGCGAGGGTGGCGCGGACGAGAGCCTGCATCTGGTCGTGGTGGGACTGGGTGGCGTAGTCGGGATCTTCGCGTTTGCGATGCAGGGGATATTCGGCGGAGGCGGTGCCGATGGGGCCTTTCTCGCTGTGGACGAGGGTCACGCGGACACTGAGGGTTCCAAAATCGACGCCGGCAACGATGGGCATAGGGCTCTCCAGTAAACGCTTACTCAAACTGTGGAGAAGTCTACCCCATCTCGCTTCGGGCTGTCATCGGAACCTTTCCGATCTTCCAATCTTCCCGCGGAAATCCACCAAAACCCAAAGGTAACTATTACTCAAGAAACCAAAAGCGATGCCCATTGCCCCGCCTCGTGAGTATCAAAGAAGTATTGTGACCCTCTCGATACCCGCGCATACTCAGGACAATCCACCAAGAAGACCGGCATTCAGACCGGCGTTCCCGATCAGCGATCCATGCCAGCTTCATCGGCTGATCCCGTTGCAGAAACGACAACCGGCCTCCATGCCGATGTGCCGGTTGCTCGCAATTGATCAGGAGAACACCATGCAAGCATCCCTCCCTCCCTCGTTGCACAATCCTCTACGCCGCGCACGTCTTATTGCAACATTGTCGATTCCCGCTGTCGGGATGATGATCGCGGCCACTTCCGCTCAGGCCTTCAGCGGCCCCTCACCTGCCCTTCGAGCCATGTCAGGTGGGTCGCAGCAGACGACGTATGCATCCAGCTTTGCCAAGCCTTTGACGGTGTGGGTTTACGATTCCGCGGCGCAGCGATCGGTCGCCGGCGTTCGGGTAAATTTTGCGGCTTCGAGTGGAATTCGTTTGAGCGATGCTTCCGTCACGACGGACGACCTGGGTATGGCTTCCGTGATAGCGACCGGGCTTGCGGTGGGAGTTGCCGAGGTGAAGGCTGAAATTGCCGGCGATGCGAAGAGTGAGGTCAGCTTTGACGACTTGGTCGTGAACAAGGCAGTTCTCACGATTGTGCCGATTGACTTGCAGTCCACGGTCGGAGAAATTCCGGCGATTACGGAGTACACCATTCAGGGTTTCGTGAACGGGGACACCGAGGATTCAGCCCAGATCAGCGGAGTGCCCGTATTGTCGACGATTGCGACTGAAAACAGCCCCGACGCCAATTACGCGATCAAGGGGGGTGTGGGTTCGCTCACTTCGCCCAAGTACACGTTCAAGGCTGGATTCGGTGCTCTGGTGTTGCGCGGCACGGGCAAAGGAAATCATCCTGTGACAGCCAGTGTTGCTCCCAAGGCTGGTCCGCAGGAAGGGTCGCCGGTGGTGCAATCGGCGATTCAGCCGGTGAAGGTAGACTCTCCCACAACACTCCATCTGGGAACGGTGCATCAGGTCAACGTGCTGCCTTCGATCGAAGTTGCCCGTCCAGCGCCCCTCCTAGGCAGCGCGGTACACCAGGCGGTTTCGCATTCTGTCGCTCCTGCCGCTGTTGAAGCATCGCCTGCTGCGGTTCGTCCGGGAGTATTGAGCCAGGCTGCGGAGCCGGCTGCCGCGATGGCCGGTGAATTCGTCCAAGGGGTGCGAAGCGCTCTTCCCAACGCGACTCAGGGACCGGTTTCTCCCAAAACCAGTCGGATCCGCAAGGCTCTGAACCCGCCCACGCCGAACTGATGGCGGTGGGCGACCCCGCTTGGGTACCTGCTATCTTTTATCCAGCCGGAACATCGCCCCTTGAAAGTCGCCCCGCAGGTTCAAGTCAACGCCGTGATTCATCCACCATGCGCCGCTCGCCTGTGTCGGCGTGTCGGGTGCGGCGCTGCCTTCGATATTGCTGAAAGCGTACTGGGTGTCTGGGTCGAGGCCGAGCAATTGCAAGCGCGGAAACCCTCGCCCCTCCTGGGTGGAATGCACGAAGGCAAAGAACACAGCTTGCGACCGGTCGGGAGATACCATTTCCATCGCTGCGAACTCGCTGCCGTTGGTCGGTGAGATAAGCCGATACAGCGCACCTTGCGTAATTGTCTTCTGCACCAGGTGATATTCGCGGATCAGCCGTTGCGCGGTCGCCATATCCTGAGGTGACCACTTGTTGAGATTGCCGCCGATGCCGAGCGATCCCTCCATCGATACGAGCATCCGGTAGTTGATGCTGGTAGCGCGGGCATTCAGCCAGTGCGGTGAGTCAGTCACCCAGGACATCATCACCTGAGCCGGATAGGCGCGGGTGAAGCCGTCCTGCTGGGTGAGTCGGTCGAGCGGATCGGTATTGTCGGAGGGCCATACTTCATCGGTGTAATGGAGGATGCCTAGATCGACGCGGCCGCCGCCACCTGAGCAGCTTTCGATTTCAACGCCGGGATGTTTGGCGCGAAGATCGGCAAGGATGGAATACAGGTTGCGCGTGAATTGCACATAGACGCGCTTCTGCTCCTCGACAGGCACCTGGTCCCAGCCCGGCTCGCTCCAGTTGCGGTTGTAATCCCACTTGAGGAAGGCGATCTGGTTTTCAGAGAGCAGCTTGTCGAGGAAGCCGTAGACATAATCGCGGACGTCCTTGCGAGCCAAATTCAGAACGAGTTGATTGCGTTGCTCGGTACGCGGACGGCCGGGGAAGTTGAGCACCCAGTCGGGATGCTTGCGGTAGAGATCGGAGTCCGGATTGACCATTTCCGGCTCGACCCAGAGGCCAAAGTCCATCTTGAGCGAATGCACTTTATCGATGAGGGGCTTGAGTCCATCGGGGAATTTTTCCTTGTTGACATACCAGTCGCCGAGTCCGGCGTGATCGTCTTTGCGCTGGCCAAACCAGCCGTCGTCCATCACGAAACGGTCGATGCCTAACGTCGCGGCCTTTTCCGCGAGTGCTTCCTGGCCGGCTTCAGTGACGGCAAATTCAGTCGCTTCCCAGGAGTTGTAAATGACCGGCCGAGGCTTGGGATTGGGAGCGGTGGGCAGGATGTGGGCAACGGTGAAGTGGTTTAACAAGCGCGATGCACCGCCTTTGCCGTCCTGGGTGTAGCCACCGTAGAAGACCGGCGTTTCGAGTTTCTCGTTGGACTTGAGGGTGTAGCCGAAGTCGAAAGGATTGAACCCGCCGGTGATGCGCACATGGTCGAGCTGGTCCTGCTCGACGGTGATGCGCCAGGAGCCGCTCCAGGCGAGGGCGCCGAACCAGGTGTCGCCGTGTTCTTCGCCGGCCGGGTCGGCCGTTTCGTTGCGGGAGATGGCAAACCAGGGATTCATCTGGTGGCCGGTCGAGCCGCGGCGGCTTTCGAGGACGCGTTCGCCCGCCTGGATGGGCTCGCGGTTGAGCGTCCACTCACCGGCCCACCGGCCGCTCAGGTAGTCGAGCGCGTAATGAGCCGGAGGCAGGGACCAGGCCGCGGCCGCAGCCTGCTCGATCACGATGGGTTTGGGTTCGTGATTCTCGATGGTGGCCCAGCGCGCCAGGATGCCGGTGTCGGGGTCCATCCAGTAATGGAGGATCACGCGTACGTCGCGCGAAATGTCCTTCAGGACGATGTCCTGGATGCCGCTCTGCTCATCAGGCTTGGTGCTGGAGAGGTAATGCAGCACCAGGTCGCGGTTGCCGTCGGCGAAGGTGACCTTGAGCGCGGGTTCCTGGAAGAGGCCGGCGCCCCAACCGGCGTATTCCTGGGGAGTGTTGTTGTAGGAGTTGTCGAAAGAAGCCAGCTCCGGGCTGGATTTCGGCGCGGGCAGTGGGTCTTTTGGCGAGAGGCGTCCGCCCCAGTAAATTTGCTGCAGTTCACCGCGCTCATTGACTCCGAAAGCATAGGTCGTGGCGTAGCCATCGAATCGGAAAACCGGCTGGTACGTGGTGCGGGTGCTGGAGGCTGCCGGCGTGGGCGGCGGCGCTTGCGCAAGAACCGCTGGACTCGAAAATAACAGCGGGACATAGGCTGCCAGAACAGCGCAGCGAATGGCGGGCAAGCCTTGAAATGTTTTCAGGGCGCAGGAAATCATGGGGACTTCTCCAATCGCAGCCATCCTAACATCTGCGAGGAAGCCCCGAAAGAAATGGGGCCGGAAACCAATTCCAACCCTGTTTCTTTTCGGAATGCTCCAGATGAATCCTAAAGTGTTACTTCCTGCAGGCTCGGGTAATCGGTATACCCTACCTCGGCGCCTCCGTAGAAGGTCTGCCGATTCGGCGTGTTCAACTCTGCGCCCTCACGGAAACGCTCGGGCAGATCGGGGTTGGCGAGGAACAGCCGGCCGAAGGCTACTGCATCGGCATCGCCGTCTGCAATGGCTTCTTCCGCAGTTTCTGCCGTGTAGCCCCCGGCGGAGATGAAGGCGCCTTGAAACGCCTTGCGAAAGGCGGGAGCGGTACGCGGGCGGGTGTCATCGTTGGTCGTCGATGTCGCCACGGCGCGCGGCTCGATGACGTGAGCATAGGCGATGCCGCGCTGTGATAGCTGTTCGAGCACGTAGGTGAAGAGCGCCTGGGGATTGGAATCGCCCATGTCGGAGAACTTGCCGTACGGCGAGAGACGCACGCCAACGCGTCCTTTGCCCCAGACTTTGACGACGGCATCGACCACTTCCAGAAGCAAGCGGGCGCGGTTCTCAATGGAGCCGCCGTACTGGTCGGTACGGTGGTTGACGCTGTCTTCGAGGAACTGGTCGAGCAAGTAGCCGTTGGCGCTGTGAACTTCAACACCATCGAAGCCGGCTGCGCGGGCGTTTCTTGCGCCTCGGATGTAGTCGGCAACGATGCCGGGTAGTTCGTTGGTTTCGAGGGCGCGCGGCGTTTCGAAAGGAACCTGCTGGAAGTCGGCCGTGAGGGCCTGGGCACCGTCGGCAATCGGAACTGCGGATGAGGACACAGGCAGTCCGGTTTCCGGGTGAAGAGAACTATGGCTGACGCGGCCGACATGCCATAGCTGCAGGAAAATGAATCCGCCCTTATCGTGCACGGCGCGGGTCACGAGCTTCCAGCCCTCGACCTGTTCGTCGGAGTGGATGCCGGGAGCCGCTGGGTAGCCTTTGCCTTGCCGCGAGATCTGGGTGGCTTCTGAGATGAGCAGGCCGCCATGCGATGCGCGCTGGCCGTAGTATTCGGCATTCAACTGGTTGGGAACGTCACCAGGCTGGGTGGAGCGCAGGCGGGTCAAGGGAGCGAGAACGACGCGGTGCGCCAGCGTCAGATCGCCGACGCGAAGAGAAGAAAATAAATGCGGGAAATTTGCCATACCGGTGAGATGCCGCTCTTGCAGGCGAGGGTGCAGCAACATGCATGTGGCGCTAGAAAAGTACCCGCGTCTCGACGATCAGGTTGTGATTGTAGGGATGGAAATGCGTGGTGGCTTCCTGAAAGCCGCTGCCCAGCATCACGACTCGTCCGTTGCCCATCCATTCCCGATGCCGCAGCCGGTAGAAGGCCGCGGGCGTCAGGAAATTCTGGGTCTGGCCGTTGAAGGGACCGAGGAGATTCCAAGCTGCATTCTCCTCGAGATCGAGGAACCATCGATCGGCAAGATGAAACTGCGCGGTGGTGTTCCACTCGATGACGCGGCCCTGCGCGGCAATCTTGCCGGTGGGCAAAACGCCATTGACGACCGTTTGCAGGTTGAATCGCCGAAAGGCCTTGCCGGCGGCCAGTTTGGGCACGTACACGGTGGTCAGCGCACCATTGCCATTGCTTCCGGTCGGCAGATCCATGGCAAGGATCGCCGTGATGGCATAATTGCCGTGTTCGGCGTTGCCCGAGGCCAGCCGACCTTTCACCTGAAAAACCACGTCGCCGAACCCGTCTTTCGTTGCGAAGGGATTGCCGGTGATGTAGGAAGGTTGATCGATGTCGAATTGGAAACGGTTCAAGGCAAGAAGCGAAACGCCATGACCATTGCCGTAACTCACCGTGTGAAACCCGGGCGCGTACGAGTTGGACAGCGACAAGCGGACACCCTGACACAGGCGGGAGTCCGACTGGATCATGGGTCCGGACCAGGTGGGTTGGAGGGCCGCCATGGCCTCATTGGCGCTGCGGTGCGCTTCAGGCGTGGGCTGCTGCGCAACAGACGCGCAGGATGCACCGACGGCGAGCAGGATGAACAGAACAGAACGTGCTGAGATCACGAGGTTTGTGTCGATTATAGCCGTGGCGGGAACGCCAGCCATGACGGACGTCACACATGCGCAACGGTAGAAAGCGGGAAGAGCTGGCCATCGCTGCATTGGTATACTGGCCGACAAGCTCGCCAGGCT
>Ga0182030_10025122_pt1 | contig 10883 bp, 9 predicted proteins | sample 812S3MmetaG_FD_121299 | JGI IMG/M metagenome (GOLD analysis project Ga0182030, IMG submission 121299) | Permafrost microbial communities from Stordalen Mire, Sweden - 812S3M metaG (Illumina Assembly) | ecosystem: Environmental > Terrestrial > Soil > Wetlands > Permafrost | place: Sweden... | reverse complement strand
TCAAGATCGATTTCCTGTGCCGCGATTCGATCCTGGCCGCTCCGTTAGTGCTGGACCTGGTGCTATTCATGGACCTGGCGCAGCGCGCCGGCATGCGCGGAATTCAGGAATGGCTTTCGTTTTACTTCAAGGCTCCGATGACAGCGCCCGGCCTGTATCCTGAGCACGATATTTTCATCCAGCTCATGAAGCTGAAGAATACCCTGCGATGGATGCGCGGTGAGGATTTGATCACCCACCTCGGGTTGGAGTATTACGACTAGCTTGCTTCCGCTTTCCGTAACGCTCCTATGAATTGCCTTGTCATCGGCGGAACCAGGTTCATCGGCCGCTTGCTGGTGGCTGAATTGGTGAAGCAGGAGCACGCGGTTACCGTGCTTCACCGCAAGTCTCGCCACGATCTGGGCCGCAAGGTTCAGAATCTGACGGCGGACCGCAACGACGCGAAGTCGATGCGTGCGGCGCTCGCGGGGAAACATTTCGACATCGTCATCGACAACGTGTATGACTGGGAGCGCGGCACAACGTCGGCCCATGTTGAAGGCACGGTCCGAGCGGTCGACGGCAATCTTCAGCGCTACATCTATATGTCGAGCGTCGCGGCGTACGGCGACGGATTGAATCATCACGAGGGCGACGCCCTCGCCCCCGACGACGCTCCCGATCTGTACGTTCGTAACAAAGCGATGAGCGAGCGCGCGCTGTTCCGGCTGCATCAACGCGTGGGGCTGCCGATCGTCACGCTGCGGCCGCCGTACATCTACGGACCTGAGAATCCCTACTATCGCGAGGCATATTTCTGGGATCGTCTGCGCGCCAACCGGTCGATTATTTTGCCGGGTGACGGCCGCCGTCTGATGCAGTTTGTCTACGTGAAGGATTTGATTCGCGCGATCCAGAAGGCGATGGTCGAGCCCGCGGCCGTCGGGCACGCGTTCAACATCGCGAATGCGCGCCCCTTATCGCAGATGGAAGCGGTGGAGGCGTTCGCGAAGGTCTGCAATAAGCCCGCGAAATTCGTGCGCATCCCGCGCGAATACATCCTGCGTGCGGGCGGACATCCTATGGGCCCGAAACTGTACTTCGGATACTACTTCGACATGCCTCCGATCACACAGGTGACCGCGAAGGCGCAGAGGGTGCTCAAATTCAAGCCGGTCGATTTCGCGACAGGATTGAAGGAATCGTATCGGTGGTACCTGCGGCACCAGGAATTTCCGAAACCAGATTACGCTTTTGAAGACGCGGTGCTTTCAAGCGCCCCCGTTTTGACGCCGGCCAAAGCGTAGGATCACCCCACGCCGCTGAGTTTGGATCGCTAAGCCCGCTGCGCGAGCGCGGCTTTCACGCGTTCGGGTGTAAACGGGATTTCCCGGATGCGTGCGCCGGTTGCGTCGAAGATCGCGTTCCCGAGCGCCGCGGCCGCGATGGTGATCGAGGTTTCTCCCGCGCCGGTAGCCGGCTGATCCGGCCGATTGAGCAGCACGCATTCGATCGTCGGAATCGAGAATCCCAACGGCAACGTCCGATAGCTTCGCCAGTCGACCGAAGTCACTTTTTGATCGTCCCAGGTGACCTCTTCCATCAGTGCCCGGCTGATGCCCGAAAGCGCACCCCCTTCCATCTGATTCTTGAGGCCGTCGGGATTTGAAACCGGTCCGCAATCGTTGCCGACGAAGATGCGCTTCACCAGAATCCTGCCGGTGTCCTGATCGATCTCCGCTTCCATCACCATGGCCGCGTAGCCGTTGTCGCCTTCGTACGCGACACAGGCAATCCCTCGTCCGCGGACGACGCCGTTTTTAGGGAGCCCGGATTGCGGGGAAGGGCGCGTGTCCCAATTGGCGGCTTTCGCGGCCGCCTTGACGCAGTCGCTCAGGCGCGCATCGCTCAAATGCTTCAGGCGGAACGCGACCGGATCGGCCTTGATCTTCGCCGCCAATTCGTCCATGAAGCATTCGTGAGCGAACGTGTTCTGGAGCCGGGCTGGAGATCGCAGAGGGCCGGTCCAGAACGGCGAGACGACGCTGTGAGCCAGCGCGCGCTCACTCCGAATGTTCCCGGTTCCATGAGCGACGCCGCCGATTCGTCCCGCGAAATACGACGGGATCCCGTTGCTGTTGTTGTTATAGCTCCGCGGATCTGTTGGTCCCTTGGTGGGCGTGAACGGCTCCGGCTCGAAACCCACCAGCAGACCCGTGATCACGTTCCCAGGCGTTCCAGCACCGGGGCGATTGCCGAGCGTCGGCGCCCAGGATTCATGCTCCCAGGCGACGATATTGCCGTCCGTGTCCAGCGCCGCGCGTTCATCCATTACGAAGGCGTTGCCGTAATTCTCCCAGGCCATTTCGTCTTTACGGGTGAGTTGCACACGCACGGGACGGTTGACCGCTTGAGACAGCAGCGCCGCGTCATAGGTCACCGTATCCGCGCCATTCAATCCATAACAGCCCGATCCACGCCGGAAAATTACATGGATGTTTTCAGGCTTCAATCCCATTACCATTGCGGCCGTGCTCTTCTGATACCAGACGGCCTGCGTGGGCGAATAAATGGTCGCCTGATCGCCTTTCACGTCCGCGACGGCGCACGAACTTCCCACCGAACCATGCATCTGGTACGGATGGAAGTACGTTGCCGAGAGAACCGACGGGCCCTGCGCGAGTTTTTGGGCCGAGTCCTTGGAATCGACCAGCAGGGAATCGCGGGTGGGCTTCTGCCCACGGATGTGACTGTAGAAATCGGAGGTGCTGGGAAGGCCCTCGCCGGGCGTCCAGTTTACTTTGAGCTTCAGGGCCGCCTGCATCGCCTGCCAGGGTTTGTCCGCGATCACCCCGACGAAGTTTTTCTTCACGACCACTTTGACCAATCCCGGCATTCCGCGAACGGAGCTTTCATCCACGCTCTCGACGGTCGCTCCCACCGCGGGCGGGCGGACGACTCGTCCATGGAGCATCCCGGGAAGTTTTACATTGTGGACCAATTCGAATCGTCCGGTGACCATGTCGGCCATGTCGGAACGTTTCGCCGAGGTTCCGAGTACGGTCCAATCTTTCGCCGGTTTCCGCCTGGCATTGCGATCCAGCGTGACGTCGAATGTCTTACCCGCAATCAATTGACTATAGGTGACCTTCTTGAACGCATGCGTTTTGGGCGCCGGGGTTTTGGAACTGATCACACCGTTTGCGATGGTTAACTGATCGACGGGAAGTGACAAGCGGAGCGAGGCCATGCGCAAAAGCGCTTCGCGGGCCGTCGCCGCGGCCTGGGCCAGATTGCTGTGATTGAAGTTCGCCGGGTGGGACTGGCTTCCTGAGGTGTGCGCCTGGTCCGGCGTCATCGCCGTATCGCAGTAGATCAGCTTCACGCGTTCGATCGGCAGATAAAGTTCTTCGGCCACCAATTGCGTTTGCGCGGTGGAAATGCCCTGGCCCAGTTCTTCCTTGCCGGTGAAAGCCGTGACGATTCCGTCGGCGCCGACAGCGATCCAGGAGTCCACCTGATTGGGCTTCGGCGCTTCCGCCACGGGGCCGGGCAAGGTCTGGGCGACGGCCGGCGAGTCCATCATGCGGAAACCAACCAGCAGAGCCCCCGATCCAGCGAGAAAGGACCGCCGCGAGAATCCCGCTTGATCGAGGGCTGCCCGCGCGCCGGGGGTCATCGAGCGCAGTAGATTCTCCGTCTCGCCGGGGAGCTTCATCGCGCGACCTCCCGGGCATATCGTTCGATCGCGCGAAGCATACGGACGTGAGTAAAGCAGCGGCACAAGATCCCGGAAAGCGACTGCTGGATCTCCTGGCTCGAGGCCTGCGGATGTTGATCCAGGAACGCTTTGGCGGTGCAGATCACGCCGCTTAAACAAAATCCGCACTGGGCGGCCTGTTCATCGATGAAGGCCTGTTGCAGAGGGTGCGGATGCTCAGGAGTTCCCAGGCCTTCGAGCGTCGTGATCTCTGCGCCTTCCACGTTTTTGACGGGCATAACGCAGGAACGGATCGCCTGGCCTTTGACGATCACGGTGCACGCGCCACATTGCGCCAGTCCGCAGCCGAACTTCGGTCCCTTGAGATCGAGATCGTCACTCAGAACGTATAAGAGCGGCGTGGAGGGATCCACGTCGACGGCATGATCCGTCCCGTTGACTTTCAGCTTGATTACGCTCATGGCGACTCCGCTTTTAGGGGCTGAGGTTCTATTATAGGGCGGCCGATGAGCGGGCAACTTTGCCCGCAGCCTGATGTTCCTTTATCCTCGCACTTGAAGATTGGACGCGATGGAGAAACGTTGCCCGGAAGCGCTAATTTTTCGCCAGTACGGCGGCTGCGACTTTGGCGGTATTCGCATGAATCGTCACGGTGTCTTCGACGTGAACGGCGTAGCCCCCGGCGAGCGAAACAGCCACCGGGATGTTCTTCTCGCGTGCCAGCTCGAACACAATTCGATCGCGCGCCTCCAGGCCGGCTATGCTGAGCGACAAGCCGCCCAATTGATCCTCACGAAAAGGGTCGGCTCCCGCGACGTACATCAGCAATTGCGGCTGAAACGCTTCGAGCGCCCTGGTCACGCCATCGAACAGGCGCAGGAGATATTCGTCGTCGCCCACGCCATCCTCCAGATCGATGTCGATATTCGACGGCGGTTTTTCGCTCGGATAATTATGCAACTGGTGAATCGACAGGGTGAAGACCGAGTCGTCGCCGCCAAAAATGGCCGCCGTGCCGTTGCCGTCGTGAACGTCGACGTCGATCACCATGGCACGTTCGATCACGCGCTCCTGCTGGAGCTTCCGGATGGCTACCGCCACGTCGTGGATTGCACAGAATCCTTCTCCGTGGGCCGGATACGCGTGATGAAATCCCCCTCCGACGTTGAACCCCACTCCGAACTTGCCCGGGTTCGCGAGCGACAGCCGCGCGGCGAGCGTCGTGCCGCCGGCAGCCAGCCAGAACGCGTTCACCATCTGCGATGAATAAGGGATCTCCAGGATCGCGACTTCGCGCGCGTACAGGGTTCCGGTCTTGAGCCGCGTCACCCAGCCCGGCTCATGCACCAGCAGGAGATCCTCATCGTTAGCCGGTTCCGGCTTCACAAAATCGGACTCCTCCGCGAATCCGTCCGCCAGGAGCCGGTCGTGGATCAACTTGTACTTGTGCGACGGAAATACGTGCGAACCGAGATTCAAATCGTACCCGTCGTGATACACCAGCTTGAATGGCAACACGCCGTTCTCCTTTATTACCAATTTACGTCCTCTTTGATCGCAATGGTTTACGGTCGATGCAGAACGGCCCGATCCCACGATTGACAAAAGCCTCAGGTCAGACGTATGCTTGAAACATACGTATGATTGAAACGGTCGACACAAAGACCAAAATTCTCGATGCCGCAGAGAAACGCTTTGGTTTGAACGGCTTTGAAGGAACTTCCTTACGGGACATCACCAGCGACGCGCAAGTGAACCTGGCGGCGATCAATTATCACTTCCAATCCAAAGATAGTCTGATCGATGCGGTGATCCGCAGACGCATTGAGCCGGTAAATCGGCGCCGCATCGAAATGTTGAAGGCCGCCGGCCCCTCGCCCAGCATCGAGCAGATCATCGAGGCGTTTCTGTCGCCCGTGCTTGAAAAAGGATTTCCAACGGCGGTTCCTTTGATTGGCCGCATTCTTTCGACCCCCGACCAGTTTGTGGATCGCGTGTTTAAACCGCACATGAGGGAAGTCGTCGATTTGTTCCGGCAAGCCTTTGAGGAGGCTCTTCCTGAGATGCCGGTGGAGGATCGTCTGTGGCGCCTCCATTTCATGGCCGGTACGATGACTCACGTGTTGTCGCTGGGTCAGGTGATCCCGGTCATGACGGACGGGGTCTGTGATTTAAGCGACCGAAAGGCGCTGGTTGCGCGGTTGATCACGTTTTTGGCGGCGGGCTTTCGAGCCCCCGTCGAGGCGGCAGGGAACGCCATGAGAAATTGAGATGCGAAAAGTAATCATCTACCATCGAGCGGCGGAACTGATTTTCGCACTTGCGGTCGTATCTTGCGCCCAGGCGCAGGGGCCGGTGCGAGACGATGCCGTCAGAACTCTTCCGTTGAGCCTGAAGCGGGCCGTGGAGATCGCGCTTGCACCGGAAGGCAGCACACGCGTCGCGCTCGCCGATGAATCGATCCGGCAGGCCCAGAGCCGGGTAGGGCAGGCCCGTGCCGCTTTGCTCCCGGATCTGGAATCTTCGCTTTCCGACCAGCGCGAGACGAACAGTCTGCGCGCCTTCGGATTCAATTCATCCCTGTTCAAACTTCCGGCGGGATTCATGCTTTCCTTTCCGTCCATCGTCGGTCCATTTTCGGTGTTCGACGCCCGCGCCACGGCGTCGCAAACTGTATTCAATTTCAGTAGCATTCGTTCTTACCAAGCGTCGAAAGCCGGCGTAACAGCGGCGAAAGCCGATTTTGATTCGACCAAGAATCAGGTCAGCGACGAAGTGGCGAAAGAGTACCTGGCGTGCTTGCGCGCGCAAGCGACGCTCGATACCGCGCAAGCGAACGTCGAGCTGTCGCAAGCGTTGTTACAACTTGCCAAGACCCAGATGGACGCGGGCACCGGGACCGGTATCGACATCACGCGGGCGGAAGTCCAGTTGGCCAACGATCAGCAGAAGCTGGTGGCGGCGGATCGGGATCGCCGGCGGGCTGCGCTGCAGCTTTTGAAAACCATGGGCCTCAAGTTGGACGTCGAAGTACAGTTCACGGATAAGCTCGATTACAACGCGGTGGACGTCACGCCGGCTTCGACGGCGCTCGATACCGCCCGCAAGAATCGCGCGGAGTTGAAAGCACAGCGCCAGCGCGAAGAGGTTGCGCGATTAAATTATGGATCGGTAAAGGCCGAGCGCCTGCCCTCGGTTGCCGCTTCTGCCAACTATGGAAGCATCGGCACCGAATATGTGGGCGCCCAGCCGACCTACGATTACGGAGTGACGGTTCGGGTCCCGATCTACGACGGCGGGCGCCGCGACGCCCGGCGGACGGAAAGCATGTCGCTCTACCGCCAGGAGCAAATCCGCACGCGAGATCTGCAGGATCAGGTGGAACTTGAAGTCCGGCAGGCTCTTGATGCCCTGCGCGCCGCGGCGAGCGAAGTGACGGCCGCACGCAATGGGCTGGCGCTTTCGGAAAATGAACTGGCGCAGGCGCGGCGACGGTTTCAGGCGGGCGTCGCGACCTCGACCGAAGTGACCGACGCGCAGACCCGTCTGCAGAGAGCGCGCGATAATCAGATCGCCGCGCTTTACGACCACAATTTGGCTCGCCTCGATTTGGCGACCGCAACCGGAACCATCGGGGAGTTTGTGAACCAATGAAAAAGAGAATTCTTATCCTACTGGTCTTAGCCGTCGGCGGGACGGCGATCTGGGCGTGGCAGACAGGGAAGTTTGAGACGAAGAGCAACCGGATCCAGGTATCCGGCAACCTGGAGCTCACCCAGGTGGACATTTCCTTCAAGATCGCGGGACGGCTGACTGAGCGCACCGTGACCGAAGGCGACTGGGTGAAGAAGGGGCAGCTCATTGCGCGCCTGGACCCGGTGCAGCTGCAGCAACAAACCATTCGGGACAAGGCGGCCGTCTTCAGCTCTCAATCCAACTATGACCAGTTAGTGACCTCTATCGCATTTCAGAAAGCTACGCTTGAAAGCGACATTGCCGCACGCAGGGCCGATCTCGCCGAGGCGTCGGCCAAGCTCGACGCGCTGCTCAACGGCAACCGGGAGCAGGACATCCAGCAGGCCGTGGCATCGGAGAGCGACGCGAAATCTCAACTCGAGTTCGCGCGTCTCGATTGGGCCCGCTCACAGACGCTTTACAAGAACACCGATATTTCCACGCAGCAATACGACCAGTCCCGCACCAAGTTTGAAAGCGCTCAGGCGGTTCTCCGCGAGGCCGAACAGAGGCTTTCTCTGATGAAAGAAGGCCCTCGGAAAGAGGATATCGCCGGGGCGCGTGCGGTGGTGGCTCATGCCGAAGCCGGCGTGCGGACAGCCGAAGCGAACCGGTTGGAACTGCAGCGCCGGGAGCAGGAATTGGTTGCCCGCCGCGCGGAGATCGATCGATCCAAAGCGCAAGCTGGAATTTCAGAATCGCAACTGGACGATACGAGCGCCTACACGCCTATTGACGGCGTTGTTCTGGTGAAGTCCGCCGAGCCGGGCGAAGTACTGGCCGCGGGGACCACGGTGGTCAGCATCGGCGATCTGGAGCATCCCTGGCTGCGGGCGTACATCAATGAAACCGACTTGGGCCGCATCAAACTGGGGCAGAAGGTGAAGCTGAGCACGGATTCATTTCCCGGCAAGGTTTACGACGGCCAGATCACTTTCATTTCGCCCGACGCCGAGTTTACGCCCAAGCAGATTCAGACCAAAGAAGAGCGCGTGAAGCTGGTCTACCGGATCAAGATCGAGGTGGACAATCACGCGCATGAGCTCAAGGACAACATGCCCGTGGACGCCGAGATCGTTCTCTAAGCCGGATCGTTCTACCGAGCGTAGGTTTTATGAGTTCCATCATCATCGCCGAAAACCTGACCCGCAAGTTCGGGACACTCGTGGCGGTGGATCACCTGAACCTGAACGTGACCGAAGGTGAGATCTTCGCGTTGGTGGGTCCGGATGGAGCGGGCAAGACGACGACCATGCGTCTGCTGTGCGGGCTGATGGATCCCACCGAAGGAAAGGCCATCGTCGCCGGGCACGATGTCTCGCGCGACGTCGATGCGGTCAAGGACCAAATCGGCTACATGGCGCAGAGGTTCGGCCTGTATAACGATTTGACCGTAGAAGAGAACATGGTGTTCTATTCCGATCTGTTCGGAATTCTGGGTCAGGAGCGGCAGGATTTGATGACGCGCCTGCTGCGCATGACGCGCATGGATCCGTTCCGCAAACGTCCGGCAGGGAAGCTCTCCGGCGGCATGAAACAGAAGCTGGCCCTGATGTGCACGTTGTTGCACAAGCCTCGCGTGTTGTTTCTGGATGAGCCGACCAACGGCGTCGACCCGGTTTCACGGCGCGACTTCTGGGCGATTCTGTATCAGCTGGTTCGTGAGGGGCTCACGGTTTTCGCCACCACGGCATATCTGGATGAAGCCGAGCGCGCCAATCGCGTCGGATTCATGTATCAGGGCAAAATGATCCGCTGCGACACGCCGGCCAAGTTGAAAGAAGGGCTCGCTCAGGGGGTCTACCTGGTGATGTCGGACGACAACCGGCGGACGCGCGAAACGCTACTGCATGAGCCCGGAGTTCTAACCATCGAGCCGTCGGGCGCGAATCTGCACTTGTTCATTGATCCCAATTTGACCTCACCGGAAAAGCTGGCTGGGATCACGCCGTTCGCTTATCACCCGATCCCTCCGTCACTCGAAGATGTGTTCATCGCGCTCGCGCGGCAGGAAGAGGTGCACAGTGCCGTCTGACGTCAAGCCGATGATCGTGGATACTACGCCCGCGGTTCACATCGAGCATCTGACGAAGCGGTTTGGCGATTTCGTCGCAGTCGACGACGTCTCCGTGGATGTGCGGCGCGGCGAAATTTTTGGATTTCTCGGCCCGAACGGAGCGGGGAAGTCGACCACGATCCGGGTGTTGTGTGGTCTGATTGCCCCAACGTCGGGAAAAGCGACCGTGGCCGGATTCGACGTCGCCACGCAGCCGGAGGACATCCGCCGCAACATTGGGTACATGTCGCAGAAGTTTTCGCTCTATGACGATCTCACGGTGGAGGAAAACATCGATTTCTTCGGGGGCGTCTATGGTCTCTCCCCCGCGAAGCTCCCGGTCCGCAAGGATTATGTGCTGAAGATGGCCGATCTTGAAGACAAACGTTCGACCAAGACCCGATTGCTCTCGGGAGGCTGGAAGCAGCGGCTGGCACTGGGCTGCGCAATCCTCCATGAACCGCCGATTTTATTTCTCGACGAGCCGACCAGCGGCGTCGATCCCATCGCGAGACGCAACTTCTGGGAGTTGATCTACCAACTTTCGTCGGCGGGCCATACCATCTTCGTAACCACGCACTATATGGACGAGGCCGAATACTGCCATCGCGTCGCGCTGATGTACGGAGGCAGGATCATCGCGCTCGGATCGCCGGCGGAGCTGAAAGAGCTGCTTGGAGCCGGGACGTTATTGAATCTGGAATCGTCGGATCTGCTGGGCAGCATGACTGCCATCGAAGGCAAACCCGGGATTTTAGACGTAGCGGTGTTCGGCGGCGGATTGCACATCAAAGTAGAGCACGCCGGCGATGCGATCGCCGAAATTTATAAGCTCCTGGGGGAAGCGGGCATTCAGGTGAAGACGCTCGATTCGATCGTTCCCTCCATGGAAGATGTCTTCGTGAGTCTTATCGAGAAGGAAGAAAAGGCGGTGGCTTCATGAATTTCCGTCGCACCCGCGCGATGGCGCGCAAGGAATTCCTTCATGTGCTGCGTGATCCCCGTAGCCTGATTTCGGCGCTGCTGCAGCCGCTGATCATGCTGCTCATCTTCGGCTGGGCGCTGAGTCTCGATGTGGACCGCATCCCCACGTATGTCTACGATCTGGACAAGAGTGCCGTGAGCCGGGATCTGGTTCAGCAGTTCCGGGGATCCCGCTACTTCAATATCGTTGAGGAAACGCAGAGCTATCAGCCGATCCTGAAAGGCATGGACACGCGCAAGTGCCTGCTCGCCGTCGTGATTCCGGCGGACTATTCGAGGAATCTCGATCAGGGCAAAGAAGCGGAAGTGCAGCTGCTGGTGGACGGCAGCGATTCCAATACGGCGTCAATCGCGAAGGGCTATGCGGAGGGAGTGGTCCAGGCGTTTGCACAGCGCGTGCGCCAG
>Ga0182030_10025121_pt1 | contig 10884 bp, 10 predicted proteins | sample 812S3MmetaG_FD_121299 | JGI IMG/M metagenome (GOLD analysis project Ga0182030, IMG submission 121299) | Permafrost microbial communities from Stordalen Mire, Sweden - 812S3M metaG (Illumina Assembly) | ecosystem: Environmental > Terrestrial > Soil > Wetlands > Permafrost | place: Sweden... | reverse complement strand
CGCCTCGCCACCTTTAGGTGGCAACCAACCGGGGTCGCGTCAGCGCCCCCAATGCCGCTTTGAGCGGCTCACATCGCGAAGGCCCCCGGCTTTGCCGGGGGATGGTTACTCGACGGATCGCCGTCCTGGCCGGGCTTGTCCCGGCCATCCACGTCTGGCCGCCATCCTCCACGGGTGCAAAATCAATTCGGTCGTGGACGCCGCACATTTGGCTGTGCGATCTCTCAGCGGCGTGGATGCCCGGGACAAGCCCGGGCATGACGAACCCGACGCGCACATCAATCATTCTCTCTGCGACTTGGTATCAGCCGCGCCCGAACTGGCGGCGGAACTCGCTTTCGCGCTGCTCGGCGTAATAGTTGTTGATGGCGAAGAACGCCCAGATCGCCGCCGGCAGCCAGCCGATGACGGTCAGTTGCAGGATCAGGCAGATGACGCCGCTGACCGGCATGCCGAGCGTGAAGAACGCGAGCCAGGGCAGGAAGATGGCGATGAGGTAGCGCATGTCGGCCTCCGCAACTAGCATGCGGCGCCGGCGGCTCGTTTTCAAGAGCCGGCGAGGAAGGCGGCGACCTCCGGGATCGCCTCCAGTTCGGCGCGTTGCTCGGCGCTCGGCAGCTGCGGCCGGTCGCGCTCTGCGTCGACCATGCACAGGAAGCCGAGCGGCTCTTGCGCCGAGGCGCGGAACTGGTGCCAGGCCCAGGCCGGCACGGTGACGAGATCGAGCGGGCGAACCGCGAAAACCTCGTCGCCGACCAGCGCCCGGCCTGCGCCGCGCAGGATCGTGACGGCGTGGACGTGGGCGTGACGCTCCAGCGTCGTCCAGCCGCCGGGCGCGACCTCGAAATAACGCAGCTCGCCCTTGAGGTCCGGCGCGGTGGCGAGGACCTGCCGCGTCACGCTGCGGAACGGCGCCGCCGCCTCGTCCTTGTAGGCGCGCAACTCCACGCCCTCCCAGCGAAAGTCGGCAAGCGCCCTGCGGTGGTTGGTCATTGCGCCGCTCCGTATTCGGCGACCGCGCGGACGAAGGCGGCGGCCTCGGCGGTCAGCCGCTCCGGCGGCGCCCGCAGCAGCACGCCGCCGACCAGCAACATGGTGTCCCGGCCGTAGAAGTCGAGCATTTCCTGGACCCGCGCCGGGGTCATGCCGCCGGCGGGCGTCGGTATGGCGTCGCTGAAGTTGTGCGGCCACGGCCCGCGCAGCGCCTCGGCGATAGCGCGGCAGGTCTCCAGCGAATAGCCGAAACGGCCGCCGAAATGAGGGAAGATGGCGGCGTCGGCGCCGACGAGGCGGAACAGCTTCATCAGCGCCGGCGGGGCGATGCGCGCGGCGCCGCCCATCGTCGGGTGGGCGAAGAACGCGAGGTCGGGGTTCTCTTGCGCCAGCGCCTGCGCGTTGGAGAGGCCGGCGATGACAGGCGCGACCATAGCCGCCCGCAGCCCCGCGTCGCGCAGGCGCGCGATCTGATCGCGCATGACGGGGAAGGAGCCGGAAAGGTTGGGGACGTAATGCGTAAGCCGCCCCGTCCGGTCGGCGGCGCGCAGGGCGGCCTGGGCGCAGGCGGAAACGCGCTCGTTGAACGACCCGTCGGCGATGCCGTGATCGTCCTTGATGTAATCGACGCCGCCGAGCGCGAACGCCTCGACGAGTTTGGCGAGACCCGCGGGCGGCAAGCCCTGCGGCTTGATGGCGACGCAGGCAAGCGCGCGGTTAAAGGCGCCCGCGCGGGCGCGCAGGCCGGCGATACCCTGGCCGCGTCCGGGGTAGCCGCCGAGCAGTTCGGGGTCGAGCCGGAAGTCCAGCAACTCCACGTCGTCCTGCAGCGACGAATTGCCGTACAGCATGTTGAGAAGCTGGCCGGCGTCGTTGGAGAAGGTCAGATGGCTCAAGCCAATCTCGACCTCGAAGCGACCTTCGCCGAGATCGCGGATCGCGCCGACGCGGGCGACGATGTCGCGGCGCACGGTCTCGTCGCGCACCGCCTCCAGCGGCATTTCTATGCTCTGCTCGATGGCGATGCCCTGCGCGCGCGCCTCGATGGAGGCGGCGTCGCTCTTGACGCGATAGACGGCGACAGTGGCGTGCAGGTCGGGGGCGCTCATGGGCGACGCTATCCAACGCTCCGGCGCGCTTGGCAAGGCCGCTTCCCTTCCCCGAGTCGCGCGCGTATAGAGCCGCCTTCTCACTTCAAGCGCGGGACGGTCATGGCTGGGCACAGTCAGTTCAAGAACATCATGCACAAGAAGGGCAAGCAGGACGCGATTCGCTCCAAGCTGTTCTCCAAGCTCGCGCGCGAGATCACGGTCGCGGCCAAGATGGGCATGCCCGACATCAATATGAACCCGCGGCTGCGCATGGCCGTGCTGGCCGCGCGCGCGGAAAATATGCCGAAGGACAACATCCAGCGGGCGATCAACAAGGCGTCCGCGGGAGACGGCGAGAACTACGAAGAGGTGCGTTACGAGGGCTACGCCCCGGGCGGCGTCGCCGTCATCGTCGAGGCGCTGACCGACAACCGCAACCGCACCGCGGGCGAGGTGCGCTCCTATTTCACCAAGGCGGGCGGGGCGCTGGCGGAAACCGGGGCGGTGTCGTTCATGTTCGATCACGTCGGGCTCATCGCCTACGACAAGGCGGCGGCGAGCGACGACGCGATGCTGGACGCGGCCATCGAGGCGGGCGCCGACGACGTGCAGTCGGGCGAGGACGGCCACGAGATCGTCACCTCGCTGGAGGCGCTGAAGGACGCGCAGAAGGCGCTCGAAGCCAGGTTTGGCGAGCCGCGCAAGGCCTCGCTGGTCTGGCGGCCGCAGAACACGGTTCCCGTCGACGACGAGGCCGGCGAGAAGATCCTCAAGCTGATCGGCGCGCTCGAAGAGAACGACGACGTGCAGAACGTGACGGCGAATTTCGAGGTTAGCGACGCGCTGGTGGCCAAGCTTCAGGGGTAAGCCAGCCGGCTCACGCCTCGTTCAGACCGGCGCCGCGCTGGCCCAGGTAGTCGATGCCCTTGGCGGTCGGCTTGAACGCCGTGCGACCCTGCGCCGGCGCCACGTAACCGCCGGAGACTAGGCGCGGCAGATCGCGCTTTTGCGCGTCAGTCGCCTTAGCGATGTCATATTCGCCGATGTCGCAAAGCAGCGCGGTCTCGGAGTCGGTCAACTCGTCGGGCATGGCGTCGCCTCCGTTTTGCGCCGTCAGCATTGGCGTCGCCGCGCAATTCCGCAAGGCCGCCGTGGCGTTCGCACGTGCTTGTGACCCGTCGGGACCTTGCGGCTCGTTGTTAACGCCGGCGTCGGCGCCCGGATTTCGACACATTAAATTCGCGACCTACTTCTTCAGCCGCCGTTCATCTTGAGTATTGCATGCTCAACCGCGTTAAAGACACAGGAGGATACTATGAGGAAAGCCATCTATGCTTTGCTCGCCGTTGGCGCGCTGGCGGCAGTTTCGACCGCGGCGACGACCACTTCGGCCGAGGCGTGGGGCGGATGCGGCCCTGGCCGTCACCCGACCCCGTGGGGCTGCCGCTGGAACGGACCCGGCTGGGGCGGCCCCGTGTACGGCTATGGCTGGCATCGCCCGTGGGGCTGGCATCGTCCGTGGGGCTGGCATCGCCACTGGTGAGCCGCGGGCTCGTTTAAAGCCGCCGGCCTGAGCGGGCCGGCTCACAAAAAACTCTGCGGGTCGACGTCCACGCTGACCCGCACATTGCCGCGCGGCGGCGGCGAGGCCGCCAGCAGCGCGCGCAGAAAACCCTGCAGATCGACGTTGCGCGGCGCCTTGGCCGCCAGCCGGAAGCGATGGCGCCCGCGCAATAGCGCAATCGGCGCCTCCGCCGGACCCAGCAGCGAAATCTCGTCCGCCGCCGCGAAACCCGAAGCGGGCGCGACGCGGAACTGGCCTCGCAGGCCATGCCCCGCCCGCGCAATCGCCCGCGCGTGGGCCTCCGCCGCGCCGCGATCCTCGCCCGACACGATCAGCGCGGCCAGACGCCCGAACGGCGGCAGCCCGCCGCGGCGGCGCTGCTCGATCTCGGTCGCATAGAACCGCTCGACGTCGCCGGAGAGCAGCGCCGCAATGACGGGGTGCTCGGGCTGGTAGGTCTGCAGCAAGGCGCGGCCGGGTTTTTCGCCGCGTCCGGCGCGGCCCGTCGCCTGACGCAGAAGCTGGAACGTGTGCTCCGCCGCGCGCGGGTCGCCATTGGCGAGGCCGACGTCGGCGTCGACGATCCCGACCAGCGTGAGCCCCGGAAAATCGTGGCCCTTGGCGACGAGCTGGGTGCCGATGACGAGGTCGTAATCGCCCCGCGTCACCGCCGCCAGCTCCTCGCGCAGCTTCTCGACGCCGAAGGTCGTGTCGGACGACAGGATGAGGCGGCGCGCATCGGGGAACAGAGCCTCCGCCTCCTCCGCGACGCGCTCGACGCCGGGACCGCAGGGCGTCAGCGTGTCGGTCTCGTCGCACTTCGGGCAGACATTCGGGCGCGGCTCCATGTGGCCGCAATGGTGGCACATCAAAACCTTGCGGAAGCGGTGCTCGACCAGCCAGGCCGAGCAGTTCGGACACTGGAAGCGGTGGCCGCAGGCGCGGCATAAGGTCAGCGGCGCGTAGCCGCGGCGGTTGAGGAACAGCAGCGCCTGCTCGCCCGCCGCCAGCGTCTCCTCAACGGCGGTTACCAGCTTGGGCGCGAGAAAACGGCCGCGCGGCGGGCCGGCGCGACGGAGGTCTATCGCCGAGAGATCGGGCAGGGCGCGGGCGCGGTAGCGCTGCTCCAGTTTGAGCCAGCGGTAGCGGCCCTGCTCGGCGTTGACGCGGGATTCGATCGAGGGAGTCGCGGAGGCGAGGATGATCGGGGCGGCTTCGAGCCGCGCGCGCACCACCGCCATGTCGCGGGCGTTGTAGATGACGCCGTCCTCCTGCTTGTAGGCGCCCTCGTGTTCCTCATCGACGACAATGAGCCCGAGATCCTGGAACGGCAGGAACAGAGCCGAGCGGGCGCCGACGACGACCTTCGCCTCGCCGCTGGCGACGGCGCCCCACAGCCGCTCGCGACGACGGGAAGGCACGCCGGAATGCCATTCGGCCGGGCGCACGCCGAAGCGCGCGGCGAAGCGGTCGAGGAACTGCGCGGTGAGCGCGATCTCCGGCATCAGCACGAGCGTCTGGCGACCGGCGTTGAGCGCGGCGGCGATGGCCTCGAAATACACTTCCGTTTTGCCGGAGCCGGTGACGCCTTCGAGCAGGAAGGGGGCGAAGCCCCGCGCCGTCACGGCTTGCGCCAGCGTATGCGCCGCTTCGACCTGATCGGGCTCCAGAACCGGCGGCGCGAAACCGGGGTCGGGCAGGGGGGCGACCGGCTCGGGCGGAAGGGTCACGGCTTGCAGCGCGCCGTCGGCGACGAGGCCGTCGATGACGCTCGCCGATACGCCCGCTTTCGCGACGAGTTCGGCCTTGGCCAGGGTCGCGCCGGCCAGCGCCTCCAGCACGCGGGCGCGGGCGGGCGTCAGCTTGGCCGGGGCGGCGCCGGTCGCTGAAAAGCCGATGCGCGGCGGCGGCGGTTCGATGCGCTCGGGGGTGCGCGCGGCCATGCGCAGCACCGCGCCGCGCGGCGTCAGCGTCCAGCGCGCGATCCAGTCGACGAAGTCGCGCAGCGGCTGCGAAAGCCGCGGCCAAGGCTTGACCTCGATGACGGATTTGAGGTTGCCGCCGTCGCCCTCGCGCGCCGCCCAGACGACGCCGATGGCTGTGCGCGTCCCGAGCGGCATGGCGACGAAATCGCCGGGGACAAGGTTAAGCTCGGGCGGGGCGCGGTAGGAATAGGCGGTGTCGACGGCGACGGGGGCGAGGATGTCGACGATGGTGGGGGGCGAGGTCACGCGGGGGGCCGCGATTCCCTCTCCCCGCTTGTGGGGAGAGGGTTAGGGTGAGGGGCGGTTCGGCGGCGACGCCCCTCACCCCAACCCTCTCCCCCTAGGGGAGAGGGGGACGGAAAGGGCGGCCTCACGACTCCAGCCAGAATTTCAGCAGGTGATGCGCGATGGCCATGCGGTTCGGGAATATGATTCCCTCCGGGTGGCGCTTCTCGTACATGGCGCGGACTTCCTCGCGCGAAAACCAGCGCGCGTCTTCCAGCTCCTCGTCGTCGCGCGCGACCTCGAAAGTCGTGGCGCGCGCGATGCAGCCGATCATCAGCGAAGCCGGGAACGGCCAGGGTTGCGAGGCGAGATAGCGCACCTCGTCGCAGTCGATGCCCGCCTCCTCGCGGATCTCTCGCCTGACCGCCTCCTCCACCGTCTCGCCGGGCTCCAGGAAGCCGGCGAGCGCGGAATACATGTTCTTCGGGAAGCGCGCCTGACGGCCGAGCAGGCAGCGCTCGCCGTCGACCGCGAGCATGATGACGACGGGATCGGTGCGCGGGAAATGCTGGGCGTGGCAGGAATCGCATTCGCGCCGCCAGCCGCCGGCGGCGACGCGGGTGGGCTGGCCGCAATGGGCGCAGAAGCCGTGGCGCGCGTGCCAATGCGCGATCGCCTTGGCCTGCCCGAGGATGGCGACGGTCACAGGGTCGACGAGGCCCTGCATGGCGACGGACCGCATGTCTACGAGCGCGAGATCGTCGCGGCCGGGAACGTAGAGTTCGCGCCGGTCGAGGAAGCCGTCGCTCGCGTCGCTGCGCTGCTCGACGGCGTCGTCGGGCAGCAGGGCTGCGAACAGGGGCGCGCCGTCTGGTTGCAGCCCGAGCAGGATCTCGACTTGCGGGCTGAACCGCTCGGCCAGCGTGCGGGTCCAGAAAGCTTGGGCGTCGTCGCGGCCGAGAATCGGCATGTCGCGGGCGATCAACACGAAGCGGGCGTCGGCGCGCGCTCGAAGCCCGGCGACGTAATCGGGATCGTCGCGTCGGGCGGAGACGCGGTCGAGTCCGCCGCCGGAAAATCCGAAGCCCGAGGGCGGTGTCGTCGCGAAAAAGGCGTCTTTCATGGTTCAACCCTTTGACTGACACGCCCGCCCGTGGCGCTTTACACCGCTGGCCCGAATCGGCAAGCGCGACGAGAGCAAGGAACAAGCCCGATGGCGGTCCGCATGACAAGACGCAATGCGCTCAAAGGCGCCGCGGCCGTGCTGGCCACGGGCCTAGCGCCTGCGCGGGCGGACGAGGTCGAGGCGCATGGGCTCTCCGCTTTCGGCGATCTCGCGTTGCCGCCCGATTTCAAGCATCTCGCTTACGTCAACCCCGATGCGCCGAAGGGCGGGCGGCTGTCGTTGCAGATCACCGGCACCACGGGAAATCAGAATTTCGAGACCTTCGACACGCTCAACATCTTTTCGCGAAAGGGCGACGGCGCGGCGGGGATGGGCGCGACCTTCGACACGCTGATGAGCGGCAACGGCGACGAGCCGGATTCCGTCTACGGGCTCTTGGCCGAGTCGGTCAGGATCAGCGCCGACAAGCTGCAATATCGGTTCCGATTACGCCCGCAGGCGAAGTTCTCCGACGGCTCCAGGGTCACCGCCGCCGACGTCGCCTTTTCGCTGGCGACGCTGAAGGAGAAGGCGCATCCGGTCTATGCGATCCTGCTGCGCGAGATGGCGACGGCGAGCGCGGAAAGCGACGACGTCGCGCTGGTGACCTTCGACAAGGAGCGCAGCCGCGACGCGCATCTGATCGTGGCGGGCATGCCTGTGTTCTCGGCCGCCTGGTGGAAGGGGCGCGACTTCGACGCCTCAACGCTGGAGGCGCCGCTGGGCTCCGGCGCGTACAAGGTCAGCCGGTTCGATCAGGGGCGGTTCATCGAGTTCGCTCGCGACGAGAACTACTGGGGACGCGATCTGCCGCTCAACGTCGGGCAGAACAATTTTGCTATCGTCCGCTACGAATATTACCGCGAGCGGCAGGTCGCGTTCGAGGCGTTCAAGTCGGGCGCGATCAACTTCCACCAGGAATACACCTCGCGCACCTGGGCCAACGGCTACGATTTTCCCGCCGTGCGCGACGGGCGTGTCATCAGAGAGACGCTGCACTCGGGCGCGGCGAGCCTGATGCAGGCGTGGTATTTCAACCTGCGCCGGCCGGTGTTCAACGATCCCCGCGTGCGCGAGGCGATCACGCTGTGTTTCGATTTCGAATGGACCAACAGACAAGTGATGTATTCCGCGTACAAACGGGTGACGTCGCATTTCCAGAACACGGCGATGGAGGCGAAAGGCCCGCCGGGGCCGGAGGAGCTGAAGCTGCTGGAGCCGTGGCGCGGCAAGGCTCCCGACGAGATCTTCGGCGAGCCCTATCTGCCGCCGGTCTCCGACGGGTCGGGTTCCGACCGGGCGTTGCTGAAACGGGCCTATGAGCTGTTGCTGGCCGCGGGCTGCAAGCGCGACGGCGAGACGCTGAAGCTGCCGGACGGACAGCCGCTCGCCTTCGAGTTCCTCGATTCCTCGGAAATGTTCCAGCCGCATACGGCGCCGTGGCGGCAGAACATGAAGAAACTCGGCATTGACGCGCGCTCGCGCGTCGTCGATTCGAGCCAGTACAAGGCGCGTGTCGACGCCTTCGATTTCGACATGACGGCGCTCAATCTTTCGGGCAGCGAGACGCCGGGCGCGGGGCTGCGCACTTTGTTTTCCTCGTCTTCGGCCGATACGGTCGGCTCGCGCAACCTCTCGGGCGTGAAAGACCCCGCCATCGACGCGATGGTCGAGAAGGCCGCCAACGCCGCCACGCGCGACGAGTTGACGACGGCCTGCCGCTGTCTCGACCGGCTATGGCGGGCCGGGCGCTACTGGATGCCGGCGTGGTACAACGACGCCGTGTGGCTCGCGCATTGGGATGCGTTCTCGCGGCCCGAGCGGCAGCCGAAGCTCGGCGTCGGCGCGCCGGACACATGGTGGTGGGATCAGGACAAGGCGAAGAAGATCGGGTTGTGACGAGATGCGCGCTCCCCGTCATTGCGAGCGAAGCGAAGCAATCCAGTCGCGCCGCGATGCGAGGTTTGCGCGGTTGAGCGCTGGGTTCGTCATGGCGTGCGAGAGAAGCGGGCGCCCGCGGCGCTTGCGTTGTGCGCTGGATTGCTTCGCTTCGCTTGCAATGACGGGGGCCGGGTTGCGTCGCCTATGCTGAGCTACCTCCTCCGCCGCCTCCTCCTGATGATCCCGACTTTGTTCGGCATCATGCTCGTCTCGTTCGCCATCGTGCAGTTCGTGCCCGGCGGGCCGGTCGAGCGCGCCATCGCGCAATTGCAGAACGCCGATCAGAACGGCATCGGCGGCGCCAGCGGCGGGGCGGCCGACATCGCCTCGCGCTATCGCGGCTCGCAGGGCCTCGACCCGAAGTTCATCAAGCAACTGGAGGCGCAATACGGCTTCGACAAGCCGGCCTGGCAGCGCTTCCTCATCCTGGCCGGCGACTACGCGACCTTCAACCTCGGCCGCAGCTACTACCGCGACGCGCCGGTGACGCAATTGATCCGCGAGAAGCTGCCGGTCTCGATGTCGCTGGGCCTCTGGATGACGCTATTCTCTTATGCGATCTCGATTCCGCTCGGCATCGCCAAGGCGATGCGCGACGGCTCGCGGTTCGACGTATGGTCGTCGGGCGTGGTCATCGTCGGCTATGCGATCCCGAGCTTCCTGTTCGCGATCCTGCTGCTGACGCTGTTTGGCGGCGGCTCGTTCTGGGCCTTGTTTCCGCTGCGCGGGCTGACGTCAGACAATTTCTCCGACATGGATTGGCCGCACAAGATCCTCGATTACCTCTGGCACATCGCGTTGCCGGTGGCGTCGTTGGTGATCGGCTCGTTCGCGACTTCGACGCTGCTGACAAAGAATTCCTTTCTCGACGAGATCCGCAAGGCCTATGTGCAGACGGCGCGCATGAAGGGCCTCAGCGAGCGTCGGGTGCTCTACGGCCATGTGTTTCGCAACGCGATGCTGATCGTCGTCGCCGGCTTTCCCGGCGCCTTCGTCGGCGCGTTCTTCACGGGCTCGCTGCTGATCGAGCGCGTGTTCACGCTCGACGGGCTGGGGCTGCTCTCCTATGAATCGCTCATCAATCGCGATTATCCCGTGGTGCTCGGCACACTCTATGTATTCGCGCTCTTGGGGCTCGTCGTGAACCTCATCTCTGATATCACCTATACGCTGATCGATCCGCGCATCGATTTCGAGACGCGGGAGGTTTAGTGAACTCGCTGGATCGCCTTCCGTCATGGCCGGGCTTGTCCCGGCCATCCACGCCGGCGCGCGATGCGCCCTTTCCTGATAGAGCGCTGATGCGTCACGACGTGGATGCCCGGGACAAGCCCGGGCATGACGGCTTCGCGGGGCGGAGAGCGTCGTGAAACTCTCGCCGCTCAACCGCCGCCGGCTGCAGAACTTCAGGCGCAACCGGCGCGGCTACTACGCGTTCTGGATCTTCCTGGTGCTGTTTTTCGCCTCGATGGTCTCCGAACTCATCTGCAACGACCGGCCGCTGTTTGCTCTCTACAAGGGCCAGTGGCTGTTCCCGGTGTTCGTCGATTATCCGGAAGACAGGTTCGGCGGCTTCGAGGCGGTGACCGACTATCGCGATGCCGTCGTCGCCGAGGAGATCGACGCACACGGCTTCATGATCTGGCCGCCGGTCCGCTTCGCCAACAACACGACCAAGCTCGACCCGCCGACGCCGGTGCCCTCGCCGCCGACCTGGACCTTGACGCAAACGCAATGCAAGGCCGCGCTCGCGGCGCATCCGCTGAAAAACCCGCCGCCGGACGGCGGCAGTTGCCGCGACCTGGAGCCGGAATGGCTCGGCACCGACGCCAACGGCCGCGACGTCGTGGCGCGGCTGTTCTACGGCTTCCGCATCTCTGTGCTGTTCGGGCTCATTCTCGCCGGCGTGTCGTCGGTGGT
>Ga0182030_10025118_pt1 | contig 10885 bp, 7 predicted proteins | sample 812S3MmetaG_FD_121299 | JGI IMG/M metagenome (GOLD analysis project Ga0182030, IMG submission 121299) | Permafrost microbial communities from Stordalen Mire, Sweden - 812S3M metaG (Illumina Assembly) | ecosystem: Environmental > Terrestrial > Soil > Wetlands > Permafrost | place: Sweden... | reverse complement strand
GGACGCTGCTGATCGACGCCTGCCGCAAGGCGGGCATCGAGATTCCGGCTTTCTGCTATTACCCGGGCCTCAGCTTGCAGGCCGCCTGCCGCATGTGCGTCGTGCGCCAAGAGAAAGTGCCCAAGCTGCAAACCGCCTGCACCACTACCGTCGCCGAGGGCCAGGTCTTCATCACCGATTCGCCGGAGATCGCGCAGGCGCGCAAGGCGACGATTGAGCTGCTGCTCGGCAACCATCCGCTCGACTGCCCGGTCTGCGACAAAGGCGGCGAGTGCGAGTTGCAGGACATGACATTCAAGTACGGCGCGGGCGAGAGCCTCTACGCCGAGGCCAAGGAGCACCGCGAAGAACAGCAGTGGTCGCCGGCCGTCTTCTATGATCGCCCGCGCTGCATCCTCTGCTACCGCTGCATCCGCATCTGCGGCGAAGGGATGGATGTGTGGGCGCTGGGCATTCAAAACCGCGGCGTCAACTCGGTGATCGCGCCCAACGGAAGGGATCAGTCAGGACCAGGCAACAACTGGCTGGACTGCGAGCAGTGCGGCATGTGCATCGACGTTTGCCCGGTGGGCGCGCTGACCTCGGGCAGCTATCGCTACAAAACGCGGCCCTGGGAGATGAACCATGTCTCGACCGTCTGCACGCATTGCGCCGACGGCTGCAAGGTCACACTGGGCGTGCGCCAGACCAATGAAGGCTCCGAGCTTGTACGCTCCAACAATCGCGACAAGAGCGGAATCAACGGCGATTTCCTATGCGCCAAAGGCCGCTTCGGCTTCGACTTTGTCGAGAGTCCGGAGCGATTGACGAAGCCCCTGGTGCGTAATGCCGAAGGCAAGCTGGTGGAAGCCACTTGGGAGCAAGCGCTGCGCCTGGCCGCCTGCAAACTGAAAGAAGTGCGCGACGGCAAGACAGGCGCGGCTGACAGTTCGGCCATCGGGGTCATCGGCTCCGACCGCACCACCAACGAAGAGAACTACCTGCTGCAGAAGTTTGCGCGAACGGTCCTTCGCACCAACAATATTGACCATGAACGCGCCGCGGATTATGCTTCCTTTGTCCGCGCGCTGGCCGGGCACAACGACCAGGCAGCCAGCCTGCGCGATGCGGGAACCGCCCCGGCGATTCTGCTCATCGGCGGCAATCCGACTGAAGAGCATCCGCTGCTGGCCTGGAAGCTGCGCACCAATGTGCGGCTCAATCGCGCCCGGCTCTACGTGGCCAACGCAAAACAGATCAAGCTGGAGCGGCAGGCCAAGGCCACGCTGCGGTTGCCGGTCGACGGCTACGCAGCCCTGCCAGCTTACCTCGGCGGCAGCGATGCCGTTCTGGGCAACGCAGCTTTCCGCGAGGCCGTGCTGGCCGAGGAATCGCTTCTGGTCGTTTTTGGTTCCGAGTACCGTGGCCGGCAACTGACGGAGTTGGTGGCCTGGGGACTGAAGCGCGGCCCTGAGAATGGAAGTGTCCTCTTCGCCTGCCTCGGCGACCACGCCAACGCGCGCGGCGCTGCCGATATGGGCTTGTTGCCCGATCTGCTTCCGGGCTACGTGCCGGTCAACGCACCGGGCGCATTTGCCGAAGAATACGCTGGACTGCCCGCGGCTCCCGGCAAACCGCTGCCCGAGATCTTCGCCGCGGCGGCCACCGGCGCACTGGGCGCATTGCTGGTCGTCGGCGCCAATCCCGTAGCCAGACTGGGCATTGACCCGGCATCTTTGAAGAAGACTTTCGTCATCGTGCAGGATATTTTTCTCACCGAAACCGCGGCCCTGGCCGATGTGGTCTTCCCTGCCGCCAGCCTCTACGAAAAAATCGGGACCGTGACGAACGCCTTCGGCGACGTGCAAATGGCAAGCAAAGCGGCCGACCGAGCCGGCGTAAAGACAGACTTCGAGATTCTGGTGCGGCTGGCCGGCGCAATGGGCGAAGACGTGAAGAAACTTGTGCCCTTCGGCAAGAGCGGCACAACAGCCGACCTGGGCCAATCGCGCGGCGCGCAAGCCGGCGAGGCCGATCGCCACGCAGTTTGGCTCACGGCCAACCATCTTGAGCCGAAGCTGAGCCCCCTCGATCCGTTGGCCGTTTTAGACGAAATTGCCCGGCTGGTTCCCGGCTACGCGCTGGATCGGATCAATCTCTTGGGCGGCAACGATGTGCGCTCCGAGACGGGTTCGGTGCAGGGATTCGTTCCGGTCTCGGACCTGACTGCGCCGGACGCGGCCAAATCGGTCGCGGCAACGCCGGGCATGATTGGGCAGGCAGTGGTGGTTCCGGCCCACGATGGACTGTTTACCTCTGGAACGCTGGGCCGGTATAGCACCGCGCTCCATGAACTGGAACGGCACCAGGCGCGCGAGACAGCAGGATTGCGAGCAAAAGAGGCTACGAGCAAGTGACGATCTTCGAGTTTTTCCTGTGGAGCCTGCTGAAGGTGGCCGTGATAACGGTGGTGATGCTGCTGGCCGTCGCCTATACTGTGCTGCTGGAGCGCAAGCTGTTGGGCCGCATCCAGAACCGCTGGGGACCCAGCCGCGTGGGTCCCTTCGGACTGCTGCAGCCGCTGGTCGATGGGGCAAAATCCTTTCTCAAGGAGGACATTATCCCCACCGCCGTCTACAAACCCTTCTATCTGCTAGCTCCCATCATCGCGCTGGGCTGCGCGCTGATTTCGATTGCCGTGGTGCCCTTCGGCGAACCCAATATCGGACCGGGGCGCCTGGATCTCTTCGAGATTGCCAACGTCAATATCGGCCTGCTGGTGATTCTTGGCATCACCTCGATCGGCGTCTACGGCATTGCCCTGGCGGGATGGTCGTCGAACAACAAGTATTCGCTGCTGGGTTCGCTGCGCTCCTCGGCGCAGATGATCAGCTACGAACTGGCGCTGGGCCTGGCTCTGGTGGGCGTAGTGATGCGCGCCGGTTCCTTCAACCTGCGCGTGATCGTCGAGCAGCAGGCGAGCAAAGGCATCCTCACCTGGAATCTCTTTGGCGGCGGTCAGATTGTGGCCTTCTTCATCTACCTGATAGCGGCCTTTGCCGAAACCAACCGCTCGCCCTTCGATCTGCCCGAGGCCGAAAGCGAGCTGACCGGCGGTTACCACACCGAGTACAGCTCGATGAAGTTCGCCATGTTTTTCATGGCCGAGTATGCGAACATGATCACCGTCGGCTGCGTGGCCACGCTCTTGTTCCTGGGCGGCTGGACCAGCTTCTTCGGCGACCTGATTCCTCCGCCGCAGAACATTTTCATCCATGCGCTCTTGCCCATCTTCTGGTTCGTGCTCAAGGTCTTCTGCTTCCTCTTTTTGTACATCTGGGTGCGGGGAACGCTGCCCCGCTTCCGCTACGACCAATTGATGAACTTCGGCTGGCGATACCTAATGCCGCTGGCCATTCTCAATATTGTGGCGACAAGCCTTTGGCTTGCCTACCGCTGACAGCGTCTTTCAATCCTTCGATCTGTCTCGTTTCTAGAGCGGAACCAGAGTAAACGTGCTTTTACAAAGAGTTGTGAAGGTGGCTTTTTCTTCCACCCCACGGACCAAGACCTGTCCGCGGGGACCCCGGCGGAAAAAGCCACTTGGCAGTCTTGCTTTCGGGGTACAGCTACTCTGGTTCCGCTATAATCCGGCGGCAGGGCGGATTCGATGAAGATGGACTCTCGAACAGGTGAATCTTGAAAGGCGCACCGCAACAATTGCGAAGAAACTCCTGGAGTCTGAGCGCTCTGCTCCACGATTCCTCCTCTCAACCTTCGGTGCAGGAAGAAAAGTTGAACACTGGCTGCCAATCATGCAGAGAAGATAAACAAAGACCCCGGCCAACGCCGGGGTCTTTGTTCGTACAAGGGAGGATGCCGGGTTACATTGCCGCAACAAAATCGGGCAGCACGAGAGCGGCATGAACCTGGATCAACTGGGTCATGCGGGCAGCCATGCCGGTATAAATCGTGGCGGCGCGGAAGGCGTTGACGCGGACACCCTCGCTGGCTTGCGAAAATCCGTATTGAGAAAGGGCCGTCAGAACGCATACGCGAATCTGCATTGCGTCGCTGCGCAGGGTTTCGAGCAGGACCCGATCCACTCCCTCCGAGTCTCCGCCGTCTCTGGCGTTCTTGGCCGCATAGTCTGCCATCTCCAGCATCACGGAGGAATTGCGATAGATGACCCAAAGGCCTTTAGGCCCCTCCAGGCGCTGCCAAATCTCCTCAGCGGTCGCGCTCAGGCCTTCTTTCCAAAGGAATCGATCACTCAGCTCGCGGGCGCTCCAATCGGGGCGCAGGCGCGCCAGAAGCGAATCCCAGGACTGAGCGTTACGACGGCGCACTTCAGAGCGCCACCGATAAAAGTAGAACGCGATGCCTGCAACCACCGCAGCTTGAAGAAGAACCACGATCATTGATGAACCTCAGTCAAAGATTCGGTTACCATCGTTTCTGTCATCCAACCTGACCAAATCTTGGCGCTACATCTACTAGTAACATGAATTCCTATACTTGCGGATAATAATTTTGCTGCTTTGTCTCATTTTGTGAAAAAGAAAGTACCCAATAGGCCAAGGTACCTAAGTAACCTGCTACTGAAATCTGGTCCAGCAGGCGATGAATAGGATAGGCAAACCCATGAGTTTGCAGGATGTTAACGGCCAGGGCGATGATGAAACTGAAGCCAAAGCCGGTGGCGATCCGAAGCTCGCGTTCGGGCCAGCGCAGGTCCAGGATGCGGCTCAACCAGGCCATCGTCAGCAGAACCGCAACCATCAGAATCCCGATGATTTGCCGCAAATGCGCAAAGAGCAGCCTGAAGACCGTGTGTCTTGCGGAGAGGGGTGCCTGCTGGGCCAGCAACCAGAGCGGCAGGCAGGCCACCACGAACAGCAGCAAGACGAAGAGCCGCCCTGGCGCCGTGGCGCCGTTGTAGCGCAGAACCTTCCGGCCCAACTCGATCCATACCGCGAAGACGAACAGAGCATTCACAGTTATTCCCACCATGTATTGCTGCAGGCAAGCTTCCGGGGATAGAGTGCGCATAAGCTGCCACGCCACGAGATCGTAGGAGAGGCTCCAAAGAAGATAGATGAAGTAGACCGGCAGATCCTTATAGACGCGTCTGCTCATGAGGAGTCCTAGAAGAACTACGTCCAGGACTATTCCGGCGTACCAGATGGTCAGGTCCACAGAGTCGAGCGTCACGCCAAGCCTCCTTTCGTTTCAGTCCTCACCACAGGCCCACTTCAAACCACAGGTTCAAGTAAAACCTGGCTATTGCCGCTTGCGCCCTTTGGCTGACGTAGCAGCGGCGAGCGCGATGCGGGTAGACCGCGCGCTTCCCGCCAGGGCCAGCAGGAAATGCTCCATCTGCGGCGTGAACTCCCGCCGCTCGGCCTCTTTTTGCGCAAAACTAACAACCCAATAGAGAAGTGAAGCGATATAACTGGCCACGACGGCCCGATTCAGATGGCGAAATTGCGGCCCCATCGACTGGTGCGAATGCAGCATCTCCACGGCAAGGCTGACAATCGAATAGAAGCCAAGCCCGGTGGCAATCTGCATCTCGCGGTCTCGCCAGCCGATTGAGAGCAACTGGCTGCATCCGGCAAGCGCCAGGAAGAACAGTATCCTTAAAATTGAGGCGGTCTGCTCTATATGCACCAGACTGCGCCTTTCCAGAGTCAAGCTGGCCAGCTGATGGATGCCGGTTAGCGGCCAGATAACGGCGCCAATGACGACAATCAGGATCCCAACCACCAATAGGGCGCCGCGTGGGAGAGATGCCCGAATCGGACGAAGCACCGACCAGGCCAATTCGACCAGAACACCCAATTGCAAGGCGGAATCCAGAATAGTCCCACCCACATAGGCCGTAAGATAGCTTGTGGGAAAATAGCGAAGAATTATGTAATTTTCAGCGTCGCCAAGCAGACTCCAGATGCAGTAAATGAGAAACAGCGGAAAGCGATGCCAGACACGCCGATAAACGAGCAGTCCAACGACTGCTGCCTCGGACATAATACCGGCAAACCAAAGCGTGTTGTCCAGACCCAACATCAGCATTCCGCTAGAACTCATCGACGCGATGGATTGAGTTTAGCAGAGTAAATTTCCCACGCATAGGTACCGAAAGGCCGAACGCATTGTTCGCAGACTTGCGACCTTCAGCTAAATATGACTATAGGTTGGTTTCTGTCGTTAAGCATAGATAAACCATATCTCAAACACAGGGATCGCTGGATTTGCAGGCAACCTATGCAACGGCAGCCGCAGGCGGATACGGGGACACAACGGCGACGCTGGGCGGATATGGAGACACGACGGCAACCGTGGGCGGATACGGAGACACAACGGCAACGCTGGGCGGATATGGAGACACGACGGCCACGCTGGGCGGATACGGGGACACAACGGCGACGCTGGGCGGATATGGAGACACGACGGCCACGCTGGGCGGATACGGAGACACGACGGCGACGTTGGGCGGATATGGAGACACAACCGCAACCGCTGGCGGATACGGAGAAACCACGGCTACACTGGATGCGTTCGCGGTCACAGCTGCCTGCGCGGCCGTGGCTACCAGAGCGACGACTGCAGCGAAGGCAAAGCGACGAAAATTCGATGATGTGAGTATCATGAGGTCTTTCTCCTGGGGAGAAACAATTTGGATTGCAGGCCTAGAGTAACGCAAAAGTGGTAGATGCGCTATCACGAAAGTCACATTCTACATATTATTTTTACAGATTCGCGTATCATAGTTCCTCGGATGGGAAGTTTGCCGCAGATTTTTCCTATTTCAGATCGTCGTATAGCCATTCGAAGTGCGCGACAGGCTTGCATACACACTGATTCGACACCTGACCGGGAGAGAAGAAGTCATGGACCGGATGAAGAGGGTTTCCAAGAAGACTACTGTCTCATATTGCGGCACTTCTCCTCTGACTGGCTTATTGAAATACCATATTACGATACCCTTGGCTTTATTTTTCTTGCGTTGCTCGCTCTATATGATGGCGGCAGTGAGTGCCTCTCCGCTATGGATCAGTTTAAGCATGGCTTTCAGAGGGATGGCAGCTTGGGGAATCCGCGCAAGGCGCAAGAGGTTACCGACCGGGAAACTTTGGTGCCGTGGGTAGAACCGGAAAAGTTCGCTAGAGTGGCATAGGGCATTTGCGGCCCAGGATGCAGGCTATGGACGTTGTTGATTCCGGAGGATCGCACCCAAGCGCTCGCACCGCGCCGGATATCTCCCGGCAGGAAGTGCGCTGTGCCGTTCGTTTTCCGCTCGCGTTGCCGGTGGTGCTTTCATCCGGCAGCGCCGAATTCTCCGCTCTGACTCAGAACGTATCGGCCAGTGGGGTGCTTTTCAGTTTGGACCGCCAATTAATGGCCGGGCTGGAGATCCGCTTCTCTCTGCGCATGCCCCGTAAAATACTTGGTACTCCCCATGATATTCTGGTTCACTGTGTCGGACGTGTGGTACGCTGCTCCTTAAGCCAAGCACAGTATCTGGCCGCGGCCACGATCGACGAATATCGGTTCGCGGAGCAGTGACATCGGTATGTCTGGCGTGTGCACATGATCGATTTTTCGGACGAATCTTCGGATGGCGAAGTTCTTGACTCCCCGGTCAAGCCGGGATCGATCCGCATTATCCTTGCCGATTCGCAGGCGATCTACCGGGTAGGTATCCGCAAGGTCTTTGCTTTGGAAGACGATCTTCGCGTGGTGGCCCAGGCGGATTCTCTGGAGAATCTACGCCATGCGATCGAGCGCTATCCAACCGACATTGTGCTTCTCGAGGGCGGGTTGCTGGCCGGAACAGCCAACGTTATCCCCGATCTGCTGCGTAGCGCCCCGCAAACGAAACTGATTGTGCAGGCCGTCTCGGCCGACGAGAACCACACCGTGGAGCTTTACCGCCGCGGAGTTCGCGGGATCATCTCGCGGGCGATCTCGCCGGATCTTCTGGTGCGGTGTATTCGCCGCATCGCCGCCGGAGAGACCTGGATCGACAATCAATCGGTTAATTGGGTGATTGAAGCCTATCGCGCCCAGGCGTCGGCGCTGATGAATCCTCGGACCCAGGCACGGCTCTCACCCAAGGAGATGTCTATTATCGCCTGCATTACCCAAGGCAAGCGCAACAAGGAGATTGCCCACCAGATGGGGACCACCGAGCAGGTGATCAAAAATTATCTGCGCAAGATCTATGACAAGCTGGGCGTCAGCGACCGGCTTGAACTTGCGCTCTATTGCCTGCACAACAAGATCACTCAGACGGATGCGGATGAAGTGCTCACGAATTGAGAGCGGCAGATCGCTTATGGGTCCAGGCCGTGCGTCCCATTTGCCGATTCAATAGTCTCGTTGTATAGAGAACCTTTGCAAAAGTCCAATTTGCTCCATCGCTATTCCCTCAGAGGCTATAGCGAAACCAGTTTGCCATGCCCGTTCTTCTCGAACTCTGCTCAATAGCAGCTCATTTACGGTTTTATAAAGAGCCGTCTTTACATCCCGCCCGCCCCCTGCCACACTTGAAGCGTGCCCACTCAAACGATCGTGATCCTCGATTTCGGCTCGCAATATACGCAGCTGATCGCCCGCCGCATTCGCGAGCAGAATGTCTTTTCCGTGGTGCTGCCCTGCACGGCGCCGCTCACTGAGATTCGGGCTCTCCAGCCGCTGGGAATCGTCCTCAGTGGCGGGCCGTCGTCGGTTTACGATGCAGACGCACCGGCGGCCGACCCGCGCGTACTGGAACTGGGCGTGCCAGTGCTGGGAATTTGTTATGGGCTGCATTTCATCGTTCACCATCTGGGCGGCAAGGTGCTGTCGGCGCCCAAGCGCGAATACGGTCACGCCGAAGTCATCATTGAAGACGGCACGACGGCGCTTTTTGCCGGCCTGCCGCCCACCATCGCCGTCTGGATGAGCCACGGCGACGAGGCCATCGAGCTGCCCGCCGGCTTTCACCGCACCGCGGTCACCTCGAACGCGCTGGCCGGCATCGCCAACCACGAGCGCAGGATCTGGGCCGTGCAGTTCCACCCCGAGGTGCATCACACTCCGCTCGGCTCCGCTCTCATTAAAAATTTTGTCTTCAAGATCTGCGGCGCCGCCGGCGACTGGACCCCGGCGCGCTTTATCGAGAGCACGGTGGCCGACCTCCGCGAAAAAGTCGGCCAAGGCCACGTGATCTGCGGCCTCTCCGGCGGCGTGGATTCGTCGGTGGCCGCCGTGCTGGTGCACCGGGCTATCGGCAGCCAGCTGACCTGCATCTTCGTCAACAACGGCGTCCTGCGCAAGAATGAATTCGAAAGCGTGCAGAAAAATCTGCGCGACAAGCTGGGCCTGCGCATCGTCGCCGTCGATGCCAGCCAACGCTTCCTCTCTCAACTGGCCGGCGTCACCGACCCCGAAAAAAAACGAAAGATCATCGGCGCCGAGTTCATCGCCGTCTTCGACGACGAGGCTGCGCGCATCGCCCGCGAGACCGGCGGCCCCGACGCCAAATTGGACTGGCTCGTGCAGGGAACGCTCTATCCCGACGTCATCGAGTCCAGCAGCGTCAAAGGCCCCAGTCAGACCATCAAGAGCCACCACAACGTCGGCGGCTTGCCGCTGGGCATGAAGCTCAAGCTTATCGAGCCTTTGCGCGACCTCTTTAAAGATGAGGTCCGGCGCATTGGGCGCGACCTCGGCATGCCAGAGGACATTCTCGGCCGCCAGCCCTTCCCTGGACCAGGTCTCGCCGTGCGCATCCTGGGCGAAGTCACTCCAGAGCGCGTGGCCCTGCTGCAGGAGGCCGACGAGATCGTCGTCGCCGAGATCAAGGCCGCCGGGCTTTACTCCTCGATCTGGCAGAGCTTTGCCGTGCTGCTGCCGGTCATGAGCGTGGGCGTGATGGGCGACCAGCGGACTTATGCGTATACCGCCGCCGTGCGCGCCGTGCACTCCGAGGACGGCATGACCGCCGACTGGACCCCACTGCCCTACGAGGTGCTCAAGCGCATCAGCAGCCGCATCGTCAACGAGGTGCGCGGCATCAACCGCATCGTCTACGACATTACCTCCAAGCCTCCCGGCACCATCGAGTGGGAGTGAGGACGGGCGATCGCGGAATGCGGCTCTAAACAAAAACGGTGAGCAACTCTATCTGGCCACCAGCGTGAGCCGCTTGCGGCGCGCCATCAAAGGCAGCACCTGGGCCAGAGCTTCGTCCACACTGACGCCGTAGCGGGCACGCAATTCGTCCACCTTGCCGTGCTCGATGAACCGGTCGGGCCAGCCGATGCGAACGACTGGAATCCGAATGCCCATCTCATCCAGCGCCTCGATGACCGCCGAGCCAAAGCCGCCCATCTTCACATGATCCTCGAAGGTAACAAATGCCGCCACGCGCCCGGCGTACTCCTCGAGCAGGATGCGATCCAGGGGTTTGACGAAGCGAGGATTGATGACCGCGGCCGAATAGCCCTCGCATTTCAGCCGGCCGGCCAGCTCCCTGGCCAGCGCGATCATCGGCCCCAGCCCCAGAATGGCAACGTCCGATCCGTCCTCGATCACCTCGGCCCTGCCCACCGAGATCGCCTCCGGCTCGGCCTTGCGAGCCACGCCGGCAACCACGCCCCGCGGATAGCGAATGGCGCTCGGCCCATCCAGCTCCAGAGCCGTCTTGATCATATCGGCAAGTTCGTCTTCGTCCTTGGGAGCCATCAGCACCAGGTCGGGCACGCTCCTCAGATAGGCAATATCGAAGAGTCCATGGTGGGTGGGGCCATCGTCGCCGGAGAGACCGGCGCGGTCCATGCAGAAGAGGACCGGCAGCTTCTGCAGGGCTACGTCGTGCATGATGGGATCGAAGGCCCGCTGCAAAAAAGTCGAGTAG
>Ga0182030_10025117_pt1 | contig 10885 bp, 10 predicted proteins | sample 812S3MmetaG_FD_121299 | JGI IMG/M metagenome (GOLD analysis project Ga0182030, IMG submission 121299) | Permafrost microbial communities from Stordalen Mire, Sweden - 812S3M metaG (Illumina Assembly) | ecosystem: Environmental > Terrestrial > Soil > Wetlands > Permafrost | place: Sweden... | reverse complement strand
TTAAATCCTTTATCAATAAATTCCTGAACCAATTCAGTAGTATCCCGTTTCCAGATGGGAAATACCCCTGTCATACCCACTTTTGCCAACTGGCCTTCGCGGTAAATTTTCAGGTCCTCCAGAAAAATGTCGCCGTAAATGGAATAGTCAATGCCGTCATCTTTAAAGCCCTGCATAATGGTAAACATGGCCCGGTTATAATCTTCCATCGATGGCATTTCGGGTAACCTGAGTAGTTGCAGGGGTAATCCTATACTGGCGGCCTGTTGTTCCATCAGTTCAACCCTTACCCCGTGCATGCTTACGCGGTTGTAATAATCGTTCACTGACGACATCAGGCAGGCAATGTCAAACTCCTTATTTTGTAATATTTTGTGGAGGGCAAGCGATGAGTCCTTTCCTCCGCTCCAGTTAAATATGGCTTTGTTGCTTTTCATTTTTGTTTACATTGTTAACTCTCAATACAAGCCTCTCCCCGACATCGCTTCGCTTGTCGACTCCCGCAAAAATACGGGATGAAACACCTCTCCATCGCAAGCGATAGAGAGGGGAAATTCAGCGATTAAGTGGCCCTCTCTATTCGAAGAATGGAGAAGGTGGCCGCACGAAGTGCCGGTCGGGAGAGGCCTGTATTTCGCTTTTGCAAACTAAGCACTTTTATAATTCTATTAAGTAATCTGAATCGGAGAACCGCTCATCTTATTGTTAATATTCCATGAACCAACAATTATCAGTTATTTATTGCTCAATGTGTTGTACATTCGCTGAAATATTAATTTTCCTGAAAACAATCTATTAAAATGAGAACATGTTTAACCCTCGTCTTGTTTTTTTATTGCTTTACTTCTTTAAAGGCCCAGATTACCATTGGCGAAAATGATTTTGCCAATGCAGATGATACTGACAGGGTCAGTATTGCCAATATACCTTCAGGATTAAATTACAAAGCAACCGGCGCCGATACTACCTGGGATTATTCGTTTTTGCAGTGGAGCAGCCAACGGGTTGACGAGCTGTTAAACCCTACTAATACCAATGTCCTTTACGCGCTGTATTTTTCTAACGTATCTTTTAATTCGCGCCGCTCTAACCTGGCAAGCCTCGGAACCCTGGATATCAATATAAGTTCTTTACTCACCGTCAATGCCCTGTATAACTACTTTTACAAAAGTAGCTCATCGTATATCCAACAGGGCCTGGGTATGTCTATCGATAACATTCCAACAGAGGTTTCCATGGGAGCCAAGGATACTTTATACAGATTTCCGCTAAAATATGGCGATGCAGACCAATGTGCATCCAGTTTTAAGATCAACCTGCCTATTATTGGTGGTGTTCTCCATACCCAAACCCGCACAAACCAGGTAGATGGCTGGGGTGTGCTCACTACTCCGTTTGGTACATTCCCGGTAATAAGGGAGTATACCCAGATAGTAGGTTATGATTCGGTTTATATTGATACACTGCATGCAGGCCTTAAAGTACCGCTGGTGGAACAACGCGAATACAAGTGGATAGGCAACGGACAAAAAGAGCCTTTGCTGCAAGTTAACACGCAGTATATTCTGGGTATCGAAACCGTCACCTCAATTGTTTACCGCGATAGTGTTCGCAATCGTCCTGTAGTCGTTTCCGGTATTAATGAGCCGTCTGCAAATGATTTATCTTTTAATGTTTACCCTAATCCTGCATCCAATCATTTTCTGATTAGTTATTCAAATGAGGATGAAACCCAACTGATAGTTGCAGATTTAACCGGCAAAGAACTCATGCACAAAACCTTTAACGGGCAATTAGAAACCGTTGATGCTTCGCAATGGGCTAAAGGCGTTTACCTGGTTATGTTAACCAATGACAGACAAACCAGTTTCAGAAAGGTAGTAATAGAATAAAAGGCCCGGATTTCCCGTATTACGTATAATTTGGTTACAAAATTTGCTGCCATGAAAGGTGTAGGCACCGTTTTGTTTATCGCCTGTTCTCTTTTTACAATTGCTCAAAGCCCGGGTAATAAATTTGGTCTTCTCATCAATGGCAAACCTTACCTGGACGGGGATACCATTAATTACAGCGAACTAAGCTGTTTAAACGGTTCTATTGAAGTGACTGACCTTAATACGCAATCCCGGTATTCCTCAATTTCATTTGAATGTGTGGTTAGCATAAAGGATTCTAATTCTGTATGGAAATTTGAAGCCAAACAACTGGATATTCAGCCGGTACATTGCAAAAACTGCTGTAAGGCTTTAGGCATTAAAGAAGTAATATCTTTAATGCACTCGAACGATATAATCGCTATTGATCAAATCCAATATAATAACGGAGATACTACCTTACCGGAGCATTTTATACTTAAAGTTTATTGACTGGCTGCTTATTTACAGTTAAAAAATCTTCCATTTTCTAATTGTATTTATCATAATAAACCTGCCTTTGCCGACAGGTAGGTCAGCTTTTCATCGGCTGTTTTAAAACTGTAGCAGTTAACGCTGCAACGTCCGCCTTTTCAAAATACCCCTGCAACAATTCCTCAACAATCTGCTTTACAGGGCGAATAGAATGAACATATTCTATAGAAGGCCCCGCACACCACATAGTTTGGTAGGTGGCCCCAAAAGCAGCTTTTTCGAGGCTCTTCATGCCTTTATAGTAGGTAATCATTTTGGTCCATTTCTTAATGCGCTTGTTGCTGTTCAGCATGCGTTCCAGCCAGTTTTGTTCAGTGCCAATTTGCTTTACATAATCGGTATTAATGATGGTACAAGGCGTGCCCGATAGTTTGGTGGTCATAACAATGTCCTTGGCGCCGTGGCTTACACAGGCCATTTTATAATCTTCGGTAACAGGGGCTTCAACAGAGGCAATAAAAGGGCTGCCTATCGAAATGCCACAGGCCCCGGCATCAATCATCTTTTTCATCTGCGCACCATTACCTACACCGCCGGCCGAAATAACAGGCAGTTTGCAACTTTTCTTAATAGCTTTTATCAAATCAACTGGTGCTATTTTACCCGCATGGCCGCCAGCCTGGTTGTTTACACATATTAATGCCTCGGCACCCATAGCTTCTACTTTAGTGGCATAAGCCTCATCAATAACATCGCAGAACACTTTTATGCCAAGCGGCTTGCAGGCATGAATTATCGCCCGTGGCGAACCCAGCGATGTAATAATAAACGCTACCTTATATTCAAGGCAGGTCTTTAACTGCTCATCTAACTTGAGGTTTGATTTATTGGCAATCAGGTTTATACCAAACGGCTTGTCTGTAGCGCTTTTTATTTCATCCAGCGCTTTTCTAAAATCGGCATCTGTTCTATAATTAAGCGCAGGTATGGCCCCTGTAATTCCGGCTTTACATGCCTCTATTATCATTTTAGCATTGCTTACTAAAAACATAGGCGCAATAATTACAGGGTAATCAATATCCAGCATTCGGGTAAGTTCTGTTTCTATTTTTTGCATCGGAACGTTTTGTTTTGTGAAAATAATAAAAAAGTGTTCAGGTGTTAATGTGTTCATGTGTTCATGTATTCAGGTGCGCAAGTATTCAGGCTTTCAGGTTAAGATGCGAAGGCGTTAATGTTTTATGCCTTGAGGATTGGCAAGGCAACAGTTAGCCCAATGTATTTACCTGAACACTTGAACACCTGCGCACCTGAACACAACAACGCTATTCACCTACAAACAATCGCCTTCTACCGAATTTAAAGAAAAAGACTTGTGGAATTTTCGCTAAGAGTGCATCTCTGTTAACTCAAAACATAATAACTGTTAAGCATTGGCGTTTGATGGCAGGTAAATTACCCTTTAAGAGTGGAAAACGGGGTAATTGCTTTTTTGGGCAAAAATTTTGAAAAGTGAAAATAAGAGATATTTTTACGCTCCATTTCAAAAGGCAAAAAACACAATTTTAATAACTAAAAACGTAAAAAACACATGAGTCAGGCAAGCGCAACAACTCAGAAGAAAGCAGGATTTGACTGGACCGTTCTGGTAATTCCGGTATCTTTGGTAGTATCTATCCTATTATTTATTTATGTATTTGGTGCCCCTAAGCACTTTACTACCGAAACAAAAGAAACTCCAATACCGGGCGATGCCTTTGGTATCATTTACAAAGGCGGTTTTATAGTTCCTATTTTGATGACCTTCCTGTTAACCGTGTTTACGTTCTCTATTGAAAGATTCCTGACCATTAACAAAGCACGTGGTACCGGGTCTTTGGAAGCATTTTTGCAAAAAGTAAAGACTGCCCTGCATGGTAACGACATTAACGGCGCCATTGCTGAATGCAATAAACAAAAGGGTTCGGTTGCCAATGTAGTTGTTGAAGGCCTTTACAAATACCAGGAAATGGAAAATAATACTGAGTTTACGCTGGAGCAAAAGGTTCAGCACATTCAGCAGGAAATTGAAGAAGCTACTTCATTAGAGTTGCCGGCCCTGGAAGAAAACCTGCCTATCCTTGCTACTTTGGCTTCAGTGTCGACGCTGGTAGCACTTTTAGGAACCGTATTGGGTATGATACGCGCCTTCTCGGCTATGGCAACTACCGGTAATCCTGACCCGGGAAAACTATCTGCCGGTATATCTGAAGCCTTGATCAATACTGCCATCGGTATCGGTACTTCGGCCCTTTCAATCATCATGTATAACATATTTACCAACATGATTGATAAATTAACTTATGGAATTGATGAGATTGGATACTCTATAGCTCAAACTTTCTCTTCAACAAGGAAGTAATTTTGTTCTAAAAAGTATTAAAACCAGCAAATATGCCAAAGGTTAAAGTTCCCAGAAAGAGTACCGCAGTAGATATGACCGCCATGTGCGATGTATCGTTCCTGCTGCTTACATTCTTCATTCTTACCGCAAAGTTTAAGCCTGAAGAATTAGTAGCCGTTAATATTCCCAATGCCCGTTCAACCAAGCAATTTACAGATGCTATTACCATATTGCTTGATAAAGATGGTAAGGCATACATACAATTGGCAGAAGGCAAAACAAGGCATGAGATGCTGCAGCAATTGATTGACCGCAATGGCGACAGATACCCTGATTTGAAAAACCTGAACGACCACCAGAAGGATTTGTTCGGTAATATTGAAACCTGGGGTGGCCCTATTGCCGATTTGCCACGTGTATTAAATATGAATGGCACTCAGTTACAGGCTTATCAAAAGAAAATGCCGGGTATTCCCATGGATTCAACTAATAATCAGTTGATGGATTGGGTACAATCTGCCAGGTATGCCACTGACAACAATATTAAAATTGCCATCAAAAGCGACAAGGATACCAATATACAGCCCGTTAAAGAAGTAGTGAAAGGTTTAACTGCACGCGATATTCACCGCTTTTTATTGGTAACTTCATTATCCGGCGCGGGAACGGGTGATGCTGCCAACAGATGAAAAAAAGTAATAGTTATTTATATAACGAAAAAGAAACTGGAATAAAATGGCAGAAATAGATACCTCCGGGGGGGGCGGGAAACACAAAGGTGGTGTCCGCTCCAAAAAATTGTCTACCCGGGTTGACCTTACACCGATGGTTGATTTGGCGTTCCTGCTAATCACCTTCTTTATGTTAACTACTACGCTAAGCAAACCGCACGCCATGCAGTTAAATATGCCAAAGAAGGTTGATAAAAAGGACGAAATAGAAATTGGCGAGTGCCAGGTGTTAAATATTCTGATTGATACCTTAGACCACGTTTGGTATTACGAAGGCTTACAGGTGGCCGGTTTAAAGCAAACAGAATTTGCCCCCGATGCTAAAGATGGTGGAATCAGAAAGGTAGTGTTGGATATGATTAAGAAAGTGCCTAACACTTGTCCTTTAAACAGCAAAGGCGCAAAAAGAGAGGCCATCGTGCTGATTAAAATGCTTAAAGGTGCCCGATATGAAAACATGGTTGACATTTTGAACGAAATGGATATAACAGGCTGCAAAACTTACGCCATTCAGGAGCCTGACCCTATTGAAGTTGAGGCAGTTGAGAATGGCGGCACGGTGAAGAGCTTTACCAAAGAAACGGTAGTTCAGAACCAATAGGATTTATGGAATTATTTAGTTCATGCATCTATAAATAAAGAAGAACGTAGCATGGAAGTAGGAAAAAATTTTATGAACTGGACGATGGACGACATCGTTTTCGACAACCGTAATAAAGATTATGGTGCGTACCAGCTCAGAATAATAACCAAAAAGAACGTCAGGACCGGGTTGATTGTAGCAATCCTGTTTTTTGTAATATCATTGGTGTTATCTCAGGTTGATTGGGGTTTTCTATCTAAAAAGGATGCCGCCGAGGTTGAAACTACAGTAAACCTGGCTGAGCCTCCGCCGTTGGATAATAAGCCACCACCGCCGCCGCCGCCGCCACCGCCGCCGCCAACAAGGCCAACCATTAAATTTGTTGAAATGGTGGTGAAAAAGCAGAAGGAAGTACATGAGGATGAACCGCCTCCTGAAGTTCCTAAAGACGACAAAGCAGATATCTCGACAAAAACACAGGAAGGTGACCCGAATGCCAAGGCTGCTATTGAAGAGCCTGTTGTATCGGAAGCGCCTGTGGTTGAGCAGCCTAAGGTATTCACTTTCGTTGAGCAAAACCCACAGTTTCCGGGTGGAGACGGTGAGTTGATGAAGTTTCTGCAAAAGAACATTCAATATCCTCAGATGGAACGCGATAATGATATCCAGGGAAAAGTATTACTTCGTTTTGTGGTAATGGAAGATGGCTCTGTTTCGGATGTTCAGGTTTTAAGGGCAGTTAGCCCGGGCCTGGATAAAGAAGCGGTAAGGGTTGTTAAGATGTTGCCGAAATTTACTCCTGGTAAGCAACAAGGTAAGCCTGTCAGGGTTTATTTTAACCTGCCGGTGGTTTTCAGACTGCAATAATTTGTAATAAAATATAAGCTTATGCGAAATCATAATCGTTCCCGGTGAATGGTTATGATTTTGCAGTTTAAGGAGGATATGGACCAATGTAATTAAGTTAGCGCGAAAATGAAGTAAACCTTTCAGGTCTCTGACCACACTGCGCGCTACTGAAAGACCTGAAAGGTTTGGCCGTTTTTGTTAAGTTAATGATATGGGGATATGGACCGGATAAATGATTTCTTTAAAAAGGTATATTCCCATCCCGCAACTATGTGGAAGGGGTGCTTTGCCGTGCTGTTTATTGCTCTGGGACCCGCCATTTTAGTGTTGCCTTCTTTAACCGGGGGCGATATGACCATGCGGGAAGGTTTGGGGGGCATGATTACGGTTTATGGCCTTTACAGGTTCTGGACTTTTTACATGGACGTTAAAGGGCTGGATGATGTTTGAGTACCTTCTCCGTCATTGGGAGACCCTGCGAAGCAATCCCAAGACTACCTGGGGCAAAATTTCCAATACGTCCCCCTCTGTAGGGCAAGGCTGTTTCATTCTCACAAAACAGCCCCAAGGCGGCTCCTACGGAGCGCAACATCTCTTACATCGTATTTCTATAAACAGACGGTTCCTACGGAACGTAATTAGTCTTTACTCAATAGAATTTCAGAAAACGCTCCAGAGGAGCCGACTGTTTATAGAATCAAATGAAAAGGTTGTTGCGCTCCGTAGGAGCCGCCTAGTGGCAGTCCTTGTATTTGTATTCGGCTTTGGTTTCCCCTTTAGGGGACGGAAGGGGTGTTCGGAAGATTCAAAATGCATCTACGCAAACCCTCTAACTCCCGGAGCGGGAGAACCGCTTCGCCTTTTGGGTCTGCCTTTCTGCCTTGGTTTCCCCGTTTCGGGGACGGAAGGGGTCTGGACTTTGGCCGTAAAGGCACACCTAAGTTTCTTCCGAACACCTGTGAGGGGACGGAATGGGCGGGCGCTCTGGACGTGGTTTCCACCTTCACTATCCACCGTCATAATTTTACTCCTCCTCTTGTCCTCCTGCTCCCAAAACCGAAGCGCAGATAATACCAATGCAGGCGAAGGGAAAATTTATAAAGGCGAGTTAAAAGTAGATGTGGACCCCGGACTGGAGCATGTAATGAAATTGCAACAAGAAGTATTTGAATACCAGCACGACAGCGTAAAGCTGAACATTCAATACAGAAACGAGTCCGATATGCTCAGCGATTTCAGGACTGGCAAGGCCACTATGCTGGTTATGACCCGTGCGCTTGATTCAAATGAAATTCAGAGCTTAATTAAACAGGATACAATTTATGTTCGGGAAATTAAAGTGGCACATGATGCTGTTGCTTTAATTGGCAACAAAAGCTTTAATGACAGCAGCCTGGATATTGAAACACTGAAGAAGTATTTCGACCCCGCCAATATTTCCCCCGATGTTCCGCAAATGGTTTTTGAAGATCAGCACAGCAGCGTAGTGAAATTTATGTTGAATAAGTTAGGCTATAAAGGGCAGGTATCAAGCCATGTATATGCCCTTAAATCTACTGAGGAGGTGATTGACTATGTTAAAAAAAGCAACAATTCAATAGGCTTTATTCCTTTTAATTTTTTGAGCAATTTGCAAAATGAAGACGTAAAGAAGATATATGATAGTGTAAAAGTTATTAGTTTGCGCACCGTTTATAAGGATGGCAGTGTAATACGGGTAAGCGCCAATCAAAGCGATATTGCTACCGGCGATTATCCACTTACACGCAACATCTATACTGAAATGCGTTTAAATTATGCCGATAACCTGGAATGGTTGTTTGCTAATTTTTTGTTTCGGGAAAGAGGCGGAAGGATTTTTTTGGAAGATGGTTTAATGCCAGCCAATTTCACCCCGCTTGATGTGGATGTAAATACGGATGGATTGAAGGCGAAAAACTGACAATTGGCATACTAATGATATTAAGTTCTTGAATCCTGGTTCTGAAATCTTAAAAAATAAATTGAATAATAGAAAATGAAAAATGTAATTCTTGTAGCGCTTACGCTTTTTATGGCAGCCCGGGTTTCGGCACAAACCTTGCAGGATGCACAGCGCGAAATGGATAATGAAAGCTATTTCAAAGCCAAGCATATTTTAAATAAGCTGCTGAACGACGGTACTTCGAACAAATCGGAAATTGCCTATTACCTGGGGAATGCTTATTTGAAAAGTGACGATGTGGATTCGGCCATTATGTTTTATAAAATGGTTAATGACCCTGATACCAAATACGCGCTTAATTATGTAGCTAAAGGCAGGATATCGCTGTTACAGAAAAATAAGGTTGATGCCAAACTAAATTTTGATAAGGCGCTGCAATACTCCAAGTTTAAAAATGCCACTATCTATTTTGAAATAGGCGATGCTTATTTCCGTCCCAATATTATTGACCTTACCGAGGCAATTAAAAACCTGGAAGCCGGTTTGGGCCTTGATAATAAGAACACTTCTATTATGCTGGAGTTAGGCGATGCATATCTCGAAAACTCTTCCTCTGACCCTACCATGGGTGGTAAGGCAATGACTCAATATCAAAATGCAAGGGGCGTTAATAAGAATCTTTCCATAGCCTGGATAAAGGAAGGGCGCCTGGATGTGCGCGGGCAGATTTATGACCAGGCTATTGATGCATTTAATAAAGCCCTGGCTATTGACCAGAATTATCCTATTGTGCATAAGGAGTTGGGCGAGGCTTATTACCTGACCAAGAACTTTGACAAGATGATAAGCGAATTTCAAAAATACATTGACCTGAGCCCCGGCGATACCAAAGCGCGTGTAGGATTGCTTGAAATGCTGTTTAGAAATAAAGCTTATGACAGGGTTGTAGACGAAGCCAACAAAGGTTTAAAGACCGACCCCAATAACATGGATTATCTGCGTTTTCTGATATATGCTAACTATGAATTAAAGAGATACAAAGACGGTGCCGATGCTGCAAACGCAATTTTTGCTTTGTCCAACTTTAAGCCTAAGCCGCGCGATTATATTTATGCTGCCCGTTTAGCTGCTGCAACTGGTGATACTACCCGTGCCATGAACTATTTTAAAGTAGCACTGGTTAATGATTCATCTAATTGCGACCTGATAGGCGAATATGCCAAGGTGTTATACCTGGCCAGGCATTATGACGAGTCTATTAAAGAATACATGGTTAAAAAGCAGGTGTGTAACGATAAATACGGCGCTATTGATATGTATTATGTGGGCAGGGCATACCTGATATTGGATGATTCATTAGATGCAGATACTACTTTTGGTGATTTTATTAATAAGAGTCCGACTACACCTGACGGTTACTACTGGAGGGCCAGAACGAATTTGAAAATTGGTAAACTGGAAGATTTCTATTCATATCCATATTACCAAAAATACACTGATTTGGTTGAACCTCTGGCTCCGGCCAACCCTGCTAAGTATAAGTCTAACCTGATTGAGGCTTATGACTATTTAGGGCTTTATTTTATTGATAAAGGAAAAGACAAAGCAAAGGCCAAAGAGTATTTTCAAAAGGCCCTGGAACTTGATCCTAACGATGAGAACACGCTTGAGTTTATGAAGCAATTAAAATAAACTGTTGAACCAATATTTAAAAGCGCTTTACCGGATTAACGGTAAGGCGCTTTTGTTTTTATAATGAGCTTCTAAGCCGATGTCTCCCTTCCGAAGGTTGGGGACCCGGCGTGAGGGCAGGCCGCACATACGCCGAGTCCCCCATTCCGCTGAGCCGGAAAGGGGCATAGGCGTTAAGTTAAGCATGGTCGAAACAGGATGAAACTGAATGCCAGTAAGCCTTTCAAGGTTAAATATACTTCTGGTTTAGAATGCCAAACAGCCTAACCCTGCCTACCGGCAGGCAGGCACCCCCAGGGCAGCCCCTCCTGAATCAGGAGGGGAGTTAACAGCGCCTGCCTGCGGCAGGCAGGCGCAGGCAGACCCGAAGGGTCT
>Ga0182030_10025114_pt1 | contig 10886 bp, 8 predicted proteins | sample 812S3MmetaG_FD_121299 | JGI IMG/M metagenome (GOLD analysis project Ga0182030, IMG submission 121299) | Permafrost microbial communities from Stordalen Mire, Sweden - 812S3M metaG (Illumina Assembly) | ecosystem: Environmental > Terrestrial > Soil > Wetlands > Permafrost | place: Sweden... | reverse complement strand
CGACGAGATCCAGTATCGCACAAGCGAGGCCACGCAAGCCAGTCTAGACGCGTTAAACCGGCTCGCATCGGAGAGCTCGTTTGCTATCGAGCTGAGCCGGCAGGACTCTAAGCCGCTCAAGACCCTAACGATCGCCACGACCATGTATCTCCCAGCCACTCTACTCGCGGTATGACAAATATGTGTGGTTTCAGAACATGAAGTTGACTTATCTGGTTTGACTGTTTTCAGTTCCAACTTGGTTCAATTGCAGCCCGATAGCGAGGGCGACGACAATAAGACACACTTCCGCATCATCAGTCAGTCTTGGCTTTATTTGGTTCTCACAGCATTTCTCATAGCAGTAACATTGATCCCAACCATTCTGAATCGGAAGTTGCGGCCAAGGTGGCTCTCTCTTGGGTAGAACCTGTAAGTTTATTTTACGTCCCCTCCCGAGAAGCGAGGGGAGTAGAATGGAGCGTGAACAACAGATAGCTGTTTTATCACAATCCCCTTAAGCTCCATGTGTGTATGTATGGATGGAGTATGACCCAAAATTCGACAGGAGGGTATGTGCCGAAGAACCTGCTTCTCCACAATGTGAAAACAGCGGTGAAAATCATCATGTCCATTGTCAATTGGCTACTAGAATAAGATTCCATGAGATATCCTGCCCCTATCTCCAATATATCCAGTCTGAGCTGCGGTGTTCAAATTTGCGTATACGATGCTTTGGACAGGACTGGTGGGAACGGCCAAGTCACGTGGGCGCCGCACTGCACGGCGGCATTTAAGGGTAACGGGCGGAGCGTTTTTGCCTACCCAAGGAAATTCTACGCAACGGAATATGCACCAAGCCATCATAGAAATGCCTATCACAGAAGCTTCAGCAGCTATCCAGGCATTGGAGATCACCACGATAGACCACGCCACGAATGAGGAATTCCAGCTCGCCAAAACATCTTTCTACAAGGACCGTCGCTCGTCTGGCGGCCCCGACCCTGCATTACCAAGCTCGCGCTTGGATCTCGTCGACTTCCTAGCCGTTGCGCAGTGGAGAAATGTCGATTACCTGCCCATGACCTGGCTCTCCAGTCTGGACTCTGACCCCGGCTTGCTAGGCGGCACAGCCAACGTCCAGCAGGCGCTCGTCGACCTCCAGCATAGCCTCGCTTGTAAGCGGATCCACCGCGAGAACTTCATGGCACAAGATGCGGAGACCGCCTTGCGACTTCTCATCACCGAAGTTGCCGTGCTAGGGCATCCCATCATTCGGCAGCACACGAACATCGCCCGGCTAGAAGGCGTCTGCTGGGATTTCCAGAGCGGGGAGATCTATCCCGTCCTTGTGTTCAAGAAAGCCGTGCACGGCGACCTTCGACGCTTCATGCGGACAGCTGCCGGGCGGGAGATGCCTTTCGACGCCAGGTTGCGGATGTGCACCGACGTTGCAGCGGCCATCATGACGTTGCATGCATTTCGTGAGTTGTTGAGCCCTGCTGAGTCTTAGGTGTTGCTTTAGTCTGACAACCAGCGGATATCATTCACGGAGACATAAAGCCTGAGAATGTCCTAATATTTGAGGACAGTCCAAGTGTTTACTCTGCCAAAGTTACGGATTTCGGGTATTCAACCTTGAACATTGCCCGCCAAGAGGACGAACTCATTGCCCTGCCCATGTCGTGGCCGTGGACGGCGCCAGAGGTATCGAAGGAAGACTTCTTGCTTTCTTTTTTCGAGGCCAGGAGAGCTGACTACTTCTCGTTTGGAATGCTTTGTTTGTGGCTCCTCTTTACCGACGACCTCTCTAGTGACCTTGGAGGTGACGATGACCTCAAGAAGCTTGCTAAACTCAAGAACGAGGAGGGTCTCCAATCATTTGCTCTAAATCTGGCATCGAAAACAACTGGGACTTCAGACAAACACTCTCAAGAACTGAGAGAAGGCCTAGCCTTTTTCTTCAAGTGGACTCTGGAAACGGACCCATTTCTCCGCGGATTTTCTACGGCTCAATGGGCCAAGGCGAACGTGGCGTTTTGGAAAAATGAGAGGGAAAAGGACCGAAGCGATGGGAGTCTAGATCAGTTGCTAGTGACTAGCATGGGTATTTCCTACGAAGACATTTCAGGAATCAAACAGCCATTCGGATATCTCCAGTACATCATTTAGATAGTCTCTAGGACCCTAGGATATCAAAGCTAACTTGGAGCGCAGTTACTATAATACGAAGCATATGGATCTTGGATACAATATTGACGACGTCAGATTCAATGTAAGGCTACATCCCGGATGTGCAAAATTGAAGAGATATTTCCTTCATTTTTCTTTCTGACGATCTTCCCAGTTAACCCAGTCAATTGGTCAAATCGCAGCTTCGGACTTTCGGCTGTGGGAAAATATACGATCTTGCCTTGAAAGGGCCGCATCAGATGATTCCAAAGCCGCCTTTTCATTGGCTCTACTTTTTGCGATTGGCTTCGGAATCCCAAGCGATGGCGATCAGGCTGTTCATGCAGCTAAATGGTTGCTCAAGAGCGGCAAGACTCAAGAAGAGCTCAACGCCGAAGTCGACAACATAAGACGTATTGACAAGATTTCGTACAGGAGCACGGACATTGAACACGATGTTATCGATCATGTTAGCGAATACCGTCACGCTAGGATCCTAGAGAAGGCTGAGCGCGTGTACGAAACCACGCTGAGAAGTGTCGAAGGGGTTCTAGGCACTTGCCACCCTATCTTCAGAAGGATAAGCATAACGCTGGCCAGTTTATGGATAGAACAGGGACTACATGACAAGGCAGAGACTCTTTTGCCACGGCTAACCGCTGACTGGTTAGCCAGCCTAGATACAATCAGCCAAGACGCAATAGTGATCCAGCATCATCTAGCTACGCTGCACATCAACCAAGGTCGGTTTGAGGAAGGGATAGCCCTCCAGAGGACGGTGTTTGAGAAGTGTACCACAGCGTTCGGCCAAGAATACAAGTCCACCCTGGCCGCGATGGGCAACCTCGCAACGACGTACTGGAATCTGGGGCAGTGGGACCGAGCCGAAGAGCTACAAGTCAAGGACTTGGCGATCAACCGCAAAATCCGCGGCACCGACCATCCTAGGACCTTAGCCGCCGCCAGCAACCTCGCGTCGACATACGAGAGGCAGGGGCGCCTCAAGGAGGCTGCGCAGCTGAAGCAGGAGCTGTTGGAAATCTCCACTCGCATCCACGGCGAGGAGCACAGCACCACCGTGGTGATAATGGGAAATCTGGCCAACAACTACCGTATACAACGGCTCTGGAATGACTCGGAGAAGCTGGAGGCCAAGGTGCTAGGAGTGCGGAAGCATCTCTACGGTGAAGGTCACCCGGATACCCTCAAGAGCATGGCCAATCTGTCGTCCACTTATTTCCTGCAGGGCCGGTTCAAAGAGGCGTTCGACCTTGAGGAGCCCATTGCAAAGGCTATGACAGCACGGTTGGGTACCCATCATCCGGACACGCTGACGGCATGGAATAACTTGGCCCACACGCTTTGGGCGGTGGGGAGGAGGGAGGAGGCGGTGGGGACAATGGCAGAAGCCGCTCGGCTTAGGGCTGAAGTTTTGGGCCCGGACCATGTTGAGACGAAGCGCTCTGCGGGCAACCTGTCTCGATGGATAGCAGAGATTTGAGAATCTAGATGCACCCTGAGCACGCGGACATGAGGCGTAAACGAGTGCTCGGCGCAGATTGAAGTATTATATTGTCGTTGCTAATACAATTCAATGAATGTGCACCGCTCGCTGGGATTTACCGCTCAGATATAATACTGCATTTAGGGTCAAGACACCGCTAACTAAAGGCAAGCAAATATGAGCGTGCGCGATGTTTTGAATGTCAGGCATGGCACCGAGCTCTGACCCACGGCGTCGAGCACCTACGGAGTCGGCCAAGCACCGTATTAAAAATAATCAGCGTGCTTGGAATGTGTTATGTCTAGAAGCCGTTTTCAGTTTCGAGTTAAGAGAGGTGTGAAAAAGTATTCATCGCCCCCGTACCCTTCCCAGAGGCGTTGTGAGGTCTTCGCGGATTCCAGGCGGATTCTTAGAGTATTCAAAATAAATGGCAGCCGAAATGGAATGTCGGATTGAATACGTATATCTAAAGATGTGGTAATTTCTAGACAGCGAGATGCGGCTGGATACGGGGCATATGCTGCTTAGTAAATAAAGTAAAAAATACCAACAAGAATGGATCAGGATAATAATAGTACCAGAATCCCGCCCTCCCCTGACATCAAAAATCTTCCTCTTAAAGCACTCTCCGGTACAAGCCCTCCTCCTCAACCCACGAGAAGAGAGGTCAGATTTGTGAGTCATCTCCATTAAAGGGAGTCTTATTGCGTATGTCTATCTAGGAGTACTCTAGCTCATGAATATATACACTTCTCTAGCGTTTGTCGCGGTCCGTATCACGTGATCCCTCGCCACGCCACGACGTTCCTTATTTTTCGCGCAAGCATGCTGTCCTAATTACATCCTCGTTTCGATTTAGCAAGTAACAAAAACCCGGTTCGATATCTCATTATGCACTGTCGACTGGATGTTTGGTAGCCACGATGTAATTCGTAGAGGCCCAATTGGCCAACGTCGAATTTGAAAGAGACCAAAGCTCGTAGAAATCCTAGGGAATGGCAGAAGGATTCTTTGATTGCAGTAAGCACAATCACATGGTATACCTATCATATTGCACTGGAAATAAAAGTTGACCTAAGAGGCTTCGAGACAACTTTACTTTTAGGGCTGATTCGTCCCGCTTTTTAAAAGTTGGTGTGTGCGCCCATGACAGCACCGAGCCATCCCCTAAAACTAGCCAGAACCCCTGTAGTCACCCTCCGTACTGCTTACCACAGCGTGCGCCCTGCGCTGGCCGAAGATAAAAATGGGTCCAGAACCCTGTCTAGCATAGCATCCTTCGCGAATGCACGACATACGACTTCTTCGCCGCGCTTGTACAACACAACTGCTCCTTCGAAACAGTTGCTGCTTCGAAATATCCCCTGAAGCTCAGCCCCAATGGCTGTGAGAATCTTCCTTCATACCAGTTTTACGATACTGATCTACGATCTGTAGTTACATATTCCTTTATTTCAGCAATGTACTCCTTATCTATTTTCAGGTCTGGGATTTACAGATTCGATACCCAGCTATCTACAGTTCCTTGTGATTGCGTCGCAGCACATCCGGTTCCTTGAACTTTCCTTGCACGGCTGTTATAGTGTTCTTAAACACTCCCAAGAATAAATGCAGATCCTTGTTCAATAGTGCTCCTTCAGTCCTATAAATAAATTATCTTCACAAAACGTACACATAAGATTTGAATATACAACCAACCAATAGGAAGCTCTAAAAGAGTAAGTATTATTTAATATCGGTAAAATCAGCGTTGTTTTAACAACGTCTAGGACCTGCTTTTATTTTTGAGCAGATCTATGCAGAATGGAGGTAGTGCTCCTTAAGGTATGATCGCTGGTGATAAGTGCTCACAGTTCTCCGCGATCCGGCGCTTCGCTGAATTATGCTCGGTTAGGGGGAAGGATGTGACAATACCTAATCTAAACGAATAGCATCTAAGGAAATATCAAGGAATCCTCTTAACATAGACGAGTGTGGATGTAGGGCTTTTGATTGAACCACGCCGCTCACAAGCATACGTTATACATGCAGGCTAGCTGACTCTTCAATTTCAACCGATACTCGTAATGTTAGGCTGTGTTGAAGTACAGCGGCACAGAGGAGGCTTTTCCGGATCTATCATGTTGATTCGCACACTCGCGTACCCAGGTATTGTACAGCCCCGAATCCCAACCTCGACTTGAACCAGGTCCGAAGGAATTACCTATACAAACCCCTAATGTGTCCCTGTATTTCATACCCATGAATGAATATTTATCCGGTCTGTGTAACAGAGGAAGTGCAGCAGGGATGTAGTTGGATTACATTGAGCTTTTTATAGATTTATCTGCAAATACTTACCGAAGGTGGAGGCTGAGATTCTAGCACATGTCTAAGAGAATGATTGGATAGCTCGCATAATAAATCACTTGATGATCCTTCAGAGCTCTATCATTCCTTCCAACATTCACACAGGTCAAACTAACTGTTGGATCAGCAAACCAACAGCCTCGAAATAGAGATGGCTATGTGGATATTCCTCTTTACGCAGGAATCCTCCTCTCAGCTCTCGAATTAGATGTGGCTATGTGAACATTCTTCTTCAAGCAAATGCCCTTATCTCCACTTGCGCTTCGATTCTTCTATATAACACTAATTCATGCTTCAACATTTCCTTCAATATTCCATCCATTTTCCATTCAATTATCTCAAGTCATCTCTCCAGTCTTCTCATTTCTTCTTCCCGTTCTTATTTCTTTCCTCACTCCAGTCTCAGACTGAGCCGCAATATCACAGTATCGGCGACTTACTCTGGTCAACAAATCACGACTTCTCATACCTGTTGCAACCGCGGAAAAAGTATGTTTCCCACCCACAAGCCTCACATTTTGTTGGCAATCTTTCTAGTATCACTGGCCGTATCGCTATGCTTGGCAGTACCCGTAGAAACCAGTTCTACTTCTTTACTGTTACTACCTCGAGCTGATAGGGATCCGTCTACACCAGCGGGAGCGGCGGGGGGAAAGACAACTGTACCAGCGCCAATTAAGGGTGGTGGGAAAGCCCCAAAAGAAATTACTGATCTTGTCGCAAAATGGATGAAGACGAGAGAGGAGATGTTCCGTGGTATGCCCTCTTCCAAAGGTGGTACCGAAGGTTGGTGCCAGTATCAATTCGAGATGGACCAAAAGAAGCGCATGGGCGAAAATGCCGAAAAAGACATCGAATTACGTGAGATAGCAGTCTATACCAAAAACCAATTTGCCGACTTTACATTTCGAGAAGATAATATCCAAAAAGGACTCATAATTGAGCTCAAGGTCGAATCAAGTATGATAAAAGGATCGAAGTTCGCAGCGAAGGTCAAGGAAGACCAAGAAAAAGTACAGGGCGGATTCAAACCAAACTATCAAGATTACCTCAAAGGAGTTCTCGCCATAGCCTGGAGCGAGGAAACACACAAAGAATTGACGGAGATCAATATGGTCCCAGTTGCAGGGGGGACAATAGCGTTGCAAACGAAAAAGTTAGAAGTCAAGCTCTATGTTTGGACTGGCGAGAAGGCGGGCGAGGTAGCCAGCAGCAGCCAAGACCCGTTCAGCGATAGCGCTGCCCCTGGCGGCGGAAATCACGGCCTATTTAGTGGTCAACAAGCTGGAAGTGAAACTCCTCAAGAGCCCGGCGGACAAACACCTGGCAATCCAATAGACACTCCGAGCAAAACCAAGGACAAGACCAGAAAGATCCCAGGCTCGAGTTTATTTAAAAATTTCAAGAAACCCAAGAAGCCCCCTGGAGGAGGTGCCGGCGGCGCTTCAGATACAGTGGTGTAGATATGCCTATGGTTCGAGCCCAAATTTCTTGGCTTTTTGACTTGAATTGGCTCTCCTTACTTGAAGTTTGGGCGGACAATATGATTGAACAACAAGGAATTGCTGAAGAGCGTGGTACAAGAAATTTCTGAAACGGCGTTGGAAATACCAAAATGGCGTTGAGGTGTATGGGTGTTTTGGTTTCCGCTTTTGCTTTTATGGCCTTTTTCGGTGTTTGGGGTTGAATTTAGTAGGCGTTGTTTTTACAATTCAATTGGAATATTCTTTTTATGCATGCCACGAGTCAAGCTATCGAAATGTGCAGATACCAGTACTTTAGTACAGATTAGAATGTCTCTCAAGGCCTCAACTAGAAAACATATTTGGATACTTAGGATTTCATACCATGGGTTTTAAGACTCTTACAGCCACATCATAAAATTCTATAGCAATTCAGATACAACTACTAATTAAATAAGGTATATCTCAATATTTATTAATAAAATAGAGCTTACCTACAAAACAATTTGCTTGTATCTAAATATCTCTAAATTACTAATCTACTTTTTGCTATACAAGAGTTCTTGGCCAACCGATAATAGTCCTCAACCGATAATGTGCCCTATAAGCCTGCTGGAAATTACAGGGAGTTATAGGGCAATGACCACTAAAAATTCAGGATTATCGGTTATGGGCGATTATCCGCTGACCAGGGATCTCTAGTAATATTTTTTTATTATCAAAAAAAATTTTGAGACTTCCTTTTTTCAACAACATACGCAAAGAAGATATATCGTATAACCTTTCTCAGTAAAGGGTCATTGAAAAGAAGGGGGCTGTAATAAGGTGAGGTACGAGCTTAAAATAGCCCCATCGATCCTCCGCTAAGCCCCTGAGCACGAGCCATACGCCTTACAGGCTTGCCGCTTCTACTTCTGAATATAGTCTAGGCTAGTACTGCTTGAAACACCCCCCTGTTTTCCATTGCTTTCACCATAAATAGCCTTCGGAAAATTGAGTAAAATAGAAGGTAAACAAGTTGAAGCTGATATTCAAAACAAACACTCAATCACCAACACCTAACTACGACCAACCTCCCCCAGAATACACTCTTCAACACCCCCCTCGAGCAGTCCACCTCTTTCAAACGCGACACCCATCTTTCCTCCCTCAAGCGCGGCCTCTCCTTCCTCACCCAGCAACCCTAAGCCCCTTCCTCCTAGGCCAAATCTTCGTCACCCTCTTCCTCCCTAGAGTCGAACTCTCGAGCCACGTATAAAAGATACCCCATCGAGCTTGCAACATCCGCTCCTTCACGATATCCCCGCCATGGCGCGCTTCTCCGATCTCCCGTTCGAGTTGCAAACGGACATATGGAACCTGGCTCTCCCTCACCAAGGAGGCATACACTGGGTTGAATTCGAAGGTTTCCCTCACCCTTCTCACGTAATCAATAAATCACTTCAATGGAACCACGATTTGTTTGATGACAAGGAACCGGACAACCACAAACATTCCATCACGCAATACCACAATCGTGAGTACAATAATTACTGCCACGACCTTAATCAAAGTAGCCTTTTCTTCCAATACTTATACCCTATTGCACCCTCGGTCTACGGAAAGTCCACGGGACTACAGAAGGATGAGCCTACGCAAGATGTGCTGGATGAGATCGTCGCGACGAAACGCTGCCGGCAGCTCTCGACTTACACTCAGGTTGCGACCCTGCTCTCGACATGCCAGACCTCGCGCATCACAGCCTTGGCTTACCTGGAGAAAATGATTTATAATGCCGCGTACCCGGTTTATCGTGGCGCTGGCCCCATGCACAGACCGCGCCCTTTGAGCACTTGGAAACAACAATACCAAAACATTGAGACAGTTCCGGAGCAGGTCGATAGCCTGGTACCTACAATCTGCGGCACTTTAGACCTTGTGATATATCGGCTTCATACTGCATCCGGATATCCCAAGGAAGTTCTCAAACATGTATTGTACCAAATGACTCCGTGTCTGCGTGGCGAGGCCGTTATTCCAATATTCAACCGTGTCGGCATTGAGTGGCACCCATTATGGGCTACCCCGAAAGGTAGAAAGGAACTCTGCGAAGGCGCTGTCACCGACATAGTCTCACTTGGCGGCAACAGAACCTCGGTTTCAACACAGCTTTATTGGCTAGTAGATGGAGTCCCTCGACCGCAATGGGATAAGTATCCACCTGCAATTCCTGCAGCCTTCGTTCGAGTGATAGAAAGAAGAAAGAAAGATCTTTTCAAATATTGGCAGATGGACAAGGCCTGGAAAGATCGGCTCCTGAAACACCATGATTTGCATCAAGAGTTTGAGGCCAACGGTCGAAGGTATTATGTTGTCTTTGTACTCACGAACTGGACCTCTGATTACTCTCTTGAGGAATCATTTCGTGACCCAGATGTGAGTTGGGATGGCCCATTTCCTGGCGGGAAAGATCTCTGGCCCGAGGCTCTTCACAACCTAGTTCCGGTGGCACATCAAATACAACAAAGCACGAATTTGTGGACCGACAGTTACTGTAGCTATGTCTTGTCGTGGGAGCCTATCTAGTGGGCAGTGATCAAGTTCGGAGCGGGATGGTACGCATTAGGTCCCAGAACAGTAGGGCACATGATGCGCGTAGGGAGCCTCACGGCTATGAATATTTTTATTTCACTCGAGCACCTCTTCTTTAGAATGTTATCTCACTGAAATTTCATGCTCGAGCGCTTTATAATGTGATATATCATGATTAGCCTTGCAAGGTCTGCACTAGCCAGCGACTCCATCCCAAAGAAGGAATCCACTACTTGCTTCAAGTGACGGGCCTGCGTGAACTTCATGGAATATCCCATTTTAATTTCATTACTCATGGCCCAAGAGTTTGGTGGCTTGAAGGCTTGGCTTATCAAATAGGCTATCGGCATGATATTTTTGTTCTTTTAGTTAATCTAGTTAATAGAGTAGTACTAATAGTATTATTAGGTCTTAATTTGGTTTTGTTATTGATATATCTATTTATTGTATTGTTGTTATAGATTCTTTTGTAGTAATATTTATTTATATTAATAAATTGTTACGAAAAAACTTAGAAAAGAGCGCTGTAGGTCCCTTCAGCTGTAGAATCGCCAGGACGCCCGAATAGGTAGGGTTGGCCATATACCGCCAGTCGGGTACACTAGGACCAGCAGGGATATAGGGATATAAAAGGCCCTCAACTTCCATAGACTCAGAATTCGGACTTACTAAGTATTATTACACACTGTATATTTGAGTTCTTCTTGACATATAAGCTGTGTAGTGGTAGTTCAAGGAATCAGGTGCACTACAACTTAGTCAGATTCCCGTTGGTAATAACGACCAAACGGCCAATTGAGAATTTAAATATTTTGAATTAAGAATTTAAATATTTTGAATTGAAAATT
>Ga0182030_10025113_pt1 | contig 10886 bp, 10 predicted proteins | sample 812S3MmetaG_FD_121299 | JGI IMG/M metagenome (GOLD analysis project Ga0182030, IMG submission 121299) | Permafrost microbial communities from Stordalen Mire, Sweden - 812S3M metaG (Illumina Assembly) | ecosystem: Environmental > Terrestrial > Soil > Wetlands > Permafrost | place: Sweden... | reverse complement strand
TTGGCCTTTTTCTTGAAGTCCAGGTGGTCGGCGTAATCGGTCCCGAATTGCTCTGACAGGGACGCCCACGGAATGAACTGCTGCTTACCTTTCCGGGCAACGGATGGGGCTTTGTGGGTGGCCCAGGCATAAAGATCGAGGGCAAGGGGGGACCGTTTCAGGGCCTTGAGCGCGCGCATGTCCACGGGCACGGGCGAAGCGATGATGGCGGTATAAAATTCCTCGCCAAGCTCGATCCAGCTTTCCCATAGATCGTCTTGCAACGGCTTGTTGTCGTCCCACCACAGCTCCCCCTTCGGGGCAACCTGCATGTCGAGCCAGCGTTCCCCTTCCCTGCCGTTCTCTGCAAGGGCCTGGTCAAAGCTGATGCGCGCCCTGAAAAGACGCTTCATCTGGTCTTTCAGCCTGAAGGCATCGCTGCGCTTGCCGCCCCGGCTTGGGTCAAGCCCGAGGTCGCGCATGAAATGCGCCAGGCTCCGGCCCAACTGAATGCGGCGGCTTCTGGTCTGAACCGCTTCCCTGTTGAGCCAAAACAGCAGCAACCGGGGGATGGAACCGTACGGATAGCCAACGGTCGTGCCCGTCCTGAAATCCATTCCGGCCTGGATTCCAAGGGTCAACGTCCCATTGCGGCGGCGCCAAAAGGGAACGTCGCCGGGGTTGGCGTGAGGAAGGGTGCATTGCACGAGCTGCCGCGCCAAAAAGGCCGCGTCAACGTCGAGCGGGTCGAGGTTGATGGCAACCGACGCCTCGACAAGTGCGCGTTGCGCCCGTGTGTTGGGGGGGCTGACCGGGCGAACGTTTCTCAGCTCGATGGGCAGGCCCGCCAGCAGGTCACGAACAGGCGCCAAATCCTGGTCATGATCGCGGCGCTTCATTCCATGCTCTCCAGACGAACGGCCGCGCTGGAAACGATAAAGGCGCTGCGGCTGATGCCGAGGCGCTTGGCGGCGCGGTCGATCCGGTCGAGCATATCGGGGTCAACCCGAATCATGATCGGCTTTTTGTTCTGGTCCGGCTCCGCCGTCATAACGGCCTGTCCCGCGCCGGAAATGAAGGCCCTGGCCTGTTCTTCGCTTCCCGCGGAAGAGCTGCGCTTAGGATTCTTTGCGATAGCCATGTTATTTCGCTCCGATAGCGTTTGCATGTACAAACAGCATGTCAGTCAGACGGGTCAATTCGTCAATGGCCTTGGGGTCGTCATGTTCGAGAACGGAGAGGCCGGCCGCCGCGGCGTTGGGAAACGCCTTGCGGCGCACGATAAGCCCCGGCGCTAGTTCCAGACCCTCGACCTCGCGCAAGGCTTCCGCCGCGGCTTCGTTGTCCTTGCCTTGCGGGTCGGCCGCATTGATGACGGACACCGCCCGAAGCCCCTCGTTGATCTCGCGCGCCTCTCTGACCAGCTCGGCGGTTTGATCCACGCCCCACAGGTCGAAGCTCCGGGGTTGAACGGGAATCAGAACAACGTCGGCCACGGTGAGAGCCGCCCGAAGGCTGCCGGTGTCGCGGCCTCCCACATCAATCACGATGTCCGAATATTTCGAGGCGAGCTGGCGCGCCTGGGTGCGGATCGCGGCGCCTTGCAGCGACACGACCGTATAGCCTGGCTTGCCGTTCTTCTGGGCTGTTCGCAGCTCGGTGAAGGCGACGGCCGTTGCCTGTTCGTCGCCGTCGATAAGGAGAACATCGCGGCCTGAACGGGCCAGCGCGATTGTGAGATTAACGGCGAGGGTGGTTTTCCCCACGCCGCCTTTGACGTTGCCGACTGCCAGAATCATCGCTGCGTACCGCCTTCGATTCAATCTTGAAACGACATCGTAGAGACATCATAGCGATATACAAATGAAGCTGCAAGTACCTTCTGCGGTGCGAAGCACCGCCCTTCGCCGCGCGCATGGTGCCCGGTGCGGCCAGGGTGCCCGGTGTTAAAGCGCGGCGTCTTTCATGTCCGAATGGTGGTGCCAGGGTTCGCGAGCACAGCGAGCCAACGTCCGGCGAAGACCCTCACCCCATCACAGGCACGGGATTTTCCATGGTCGCGATGCGGGGTGAGGGTCTTTGGCGGACTACCTCCCTCCGGCCCGGCGGCTGGATGGGTGGGAAGCGTCCCGCCGGGGTGGCCGGCGGGACTGCAACTTTAAGCGGCTTGGCTGGCTGCCTGTTCCGTCGCTTGCCGGGCGTGCATCCAGTCGGCGGCGGCCTGGGCCTTGCTGGCGGCGGTGAAGATCGCCCGCTTATCGCCTTTAAGCACCTTCAACCAATTGGCGATATAGGCGGCATGGTCCGGCCTGGGTTCGCTGGCAAGGGACAGCTCGGCACAGAGGAAGGCCGCGCCAAGCTCCGCAATAAGTTCCTCGGCGGCGTAGGCTTCGCACCCGAAGCGGCCTTTCAGGTCGCGGGCGCAACGGGTCGGGTGTCCCGTCCAGTGGGTTCCCTCATGGGCAAGGGTGGCGTAATACGCCACGGCGTCACAGAAAGCAGGGAAGGGCGGCATCTGGATGAAGTCGCCGGCGGGGCTGTAGAAAGCGCGGTTGCCGCCGTGCCGTATGTCGGCGCCGATGGCGGCAAAGAAGGCCTCGGCCGCGTCGATCCGCTCGGGTTCGGTCGGCTGGGGAAGGGAAGGGGACGCGTACCCGTCCACCTGGGCGCAATTGAACACGTGATAGCCGCGCGCCATGAAGCGGCGCCCCTGGGGGCCCGCGTCCTGGTCTTCGTCCCGGCCGGCGTCGTCCTCCTGCTCGCCGTTGTCGAAGATCTTCCAGAACACGACAAGCGCGGCCTTCTCGCCCTTCCGCACCTGGGCGCCAAGCTCCTGCCATTGCTTGTACGTCGCCCAAATGCCGGCCGGATAACCGGCGGCCTGGGCGGCAATCCAGAGGTTAAGGACGTTGACGCCGCGATAGGCTTTTTTCGAGGCCGCATTGATCGGCATGGCCGCTGCGCCGTCGCCTTTGACGTGCCAGGGCATGTGCCAATCCCCGGCGCCGGCCTCGATGGCAGCAACGATGCTGTCGGTTATGGTCTGGTAGATGTCGGCGCGGGGGGAAGCTGTCTTGTTCATTGTCCGGTCCTCCGGTTGATCCGCGAAGCAGCGGCCTTCGCTGCTTCCGGAGCCGGGCGACCGGTGGGTGAGGGTGGGGCGATTGCGGCCGGGCGGGACCGGGTTGCGCGGCGCGCGAGGCCCCTTGGCCTTGCGTGCTAGCGACCCGGTTTTGCTGTAGGCGGCAATCGCGGGAGGGAGAGGGCAACGCCCTCTTCCTCCGCTCAGGTCGGCGCTAGGCGCCGATCAAAAAACGCGTCAGCGATTGAAACCCGAAGGGCGGAGACCCCCTCTTCGGGGGCTCCGGGCGAAGCCTGAAAGCGCGGCCCGCCTCTTGGCGGGAGACGCCCAAGGGAGCCTCGATCAGGTTCGTTCTTGATATGAATGGCTGTTTGGAAATACTGCTCTCTGTCGCTCCGGTTGGAGCCCCAACCAACGGCACGAACGGCTGAGCATGAAACCTGAAAATCCCCCGATGGCCCGCGCGCGCTGCCTTCTCCCGGCTCTGCTACTGCTGGCCGCGGCCACGGTCGGCGCTGCCGCGGCTGACCTGCCCGATTCCCTGAAAACACCTGGCGCGGCCCGCGATATCACCGTGCAGGAGCTATGCTCGACCAGCACGCGCCCGTATCGCGAGACCATGGAACGGGACGCGAAGAAAGAGGCGTACCGGCGCTATGAGCTGGAAGGGAACTGCGACGGCTATTGCTCCGGCCCCGAGGGCTGTGAAATCGACCACCTGATTCCGCTGGAGCTGGGCGGCGCGAACGACATCCGCAATCTCTGGCCCGAACCCTTCGACGGCACGGTCTGGAACGCGCACGTCAAAGACCGCCTGGAAACCTTCCTGCATCGCCAGGTCTGTGAAAATGACATGCCGCTGCGGCAAGCTCAAAACGAGATCGCCTCGAACTGGATCGACGCCTATCGGCGGTATCTGGGCGAACCGGAACCACCCAAGCACCCCCGCGGAAAGCTTCGCTGCGAGTGAATTTGGACTCCAGACAGAACGGAGTCATACTGTGACTCGCAGGTGACTCTTTCCCGTGGAATACACACAAGAATTGAAGGTGCAGCCGGCCGGCTTCGAAGCGGCCGTTAAGTTCGTGATCGGCCTGGCCGAGAGGCCGTGTGCCAGGACGTGCAATTCCCTCGGCCTCGGCGTGTTGTCGTCCCTCGCCAAAGCCGCTCCGGGCGAGACCGTGGCTGTCTCGCCGGCGGGCCTGGTCGCCGCCCTGGCGCTCATCGCGCCGGGTGCCAAAGGCGCCGCCGGCGCGGCTCTCTCGGCCGGGCTGGACTACGATCCCGACGAATTCGAGCGCATGCTGAGAGACGCCTATAACAGATCGACCGGGGAAGCCGAGGTCCTGATGGCGAGAGCCCTATGGCCCTCGACGCGCCTCACGCTGCAGGCTGATTATCTGGCCCGGCTGCAGGACCAGGACGGCGCCGAAATCCACCCTATCGACTTCGCCGGCACCGACGCTGCAGCGGCCATAAATTCGTGGATGGGCGAACACACCCGCGGCCTCATCCGCCACGCAACCGACGCCCTGGCGGCCGACACCATCGCGGCCATAACCTCGGCGGTGTACTTCAAGGCGGCCTGGGCCAAGGCCTTCAATCCCGCACACACACAGCCGGGCACGTTCGAGCGCGGCCACGGTGCCCGCCTCACGGTGCCGATGATGCAACGCGATGAGTCGTGCCTGTACTGCGAGGGTCCCTCGTTTCAGGCCGTGTGCCTGTACTTCGCCGGCCTTGCCTGGCAAGCCATCATCGTCGCCGTTAACGAAGGAAACCCCGCGAGGGTGTACCCGTCGGAGCTGGAATTCGCCCCGCGCAAGGGCCGTCTCATCATGCCGCGTCTGTCATTCAAAACGGCGGCCGAACTGACCGGCCCCTTGAAAAAAAGCGGGCTGGCCGATGTGGTCAGCCGCAATGCCGATTTCTCGGGCATTGGCGACCAGGCCTTCCACCTGGATTCCATTCGCCAGAGCATCGCCATGAGTGCCGATGAAGCCGGCGTCGAGGCCGCGGCGGCGACCATAGCAAGAGCCCGGCCCCGGTTCGCCGGGGGAGAACCGCCACCCTTCACGATGCTGGTAGACCGGCCCTTCCTCTTTGCCATTCGTCACCGCGCCACGGGCCTGCTGCTCTTTGCCGCCAAGGTGTGCGACCCCGGAACAAGCCTTAGCCCTCAGAAATCCTGAGCATATTTCTCACGCTGCTGACATGCCAGTCACGGCCGTGCGGAGAGTGGCAGCCCAGCTCTTGCCGGGAGACACCCCAAGTGCTATGGCATCCCGGCCGGGTGGTCCGCAGTCAATGATTTGAAGGGCAGGAAAGTGCGCCGTTTGTTCTCAGACAGAGTGATGCTTTCCGCAGTATTGCTCCTAACAGCTTCTCTTCTCATCGGTATCGCGCAAATCGCTATATTGCCGCCCTGGGAAGGCTTCGATGAGACTGCTCATTTCTCCTATATCCAGCAATTGGCAGAGAAGCACGTATGGCCTGGCCGTGGTGATCCGCTTTCGTTGGAAGTGGAAGATTATGCCAAAGTCGCCCCGATGCCTTACTCTTCTACGCCGCCCTATGACGACAACGGCCATTGGACCTACCATAACTTTTTTGGGTCATCCGCCGAGACAATAGAGGCTGGGAGAGAGGCCAATTACTCACGGCATGAAGGGCCGCGACCATGGCAGCCTGGGGCTAGTCCCAACTGGCAATCTCAACACGCACCGCTCTACTATTTGCTGCTGGTGCCGTTCTTCTTTCTTTCGAAGACTTGGGGGCTTGTCAATCAACTTTTCCTATTAAGGAGCGTATCTTACGCTTTCGCTTGGATCGGCCTCTGTGTGGCCGTGCTGTCCGCGAGAATGACCGCCAAGTTGATGTGTGACAGGCGCGACGACACAATCTTTCCCGCGATGATGGTCCTGGCTCCCGCCATGTGGCCGTTTATCTTTCCGGCATGGTTTCCTGAGATGGCAAGGTTAGGCAATGACAGCCTGATCGTCCTCATCGCGGCGGTCGGATGGGTAGGCTTACTAAAGCTCACATCTTCGGATGGAGGAGTTCGCCAGCACGGTTTTGTGGGGTTTCTCTGCGGGCTTGGCATGTTGACGAAAGCAACGTTCCTACCATTTACTGGCGTCGTCTTAGGCTTTCTCTCATTTCGCTTGTGGCGCGACCGTCGAGGGACGGGGGTCCTCCAGCGTAGGCTGGCCGGTTTAGCTGCGTTCATTGCGATTCTCATCGCTACGGCTGGCTGGTGGTACCTGCGAAAATTCTTCGAAACAGGAAACGTGCTGGGATCTGCTGACATATCTAAGGTCGTTGACGCAGGCGGGTTGGTGAAAGGGCTCACCAAGAACGGGTCTATGGCTACGTTGGTTATGTTCGCTAGAGGGTGGCTTAGTATTGTTGGTTCGTTCATGTGGAGCGGGACGTGGTCCTTCGTAAAACCACCGATACTCAGCATTTCCCCTTTTGTTTTAATGGCGTTACTCGTGGCTGTCGCTCAAATCGATTGGCTAAGAAAGTCATCCGGGGATATCCGGTGGGTCCCAGTGTTGACGTTAGCGGCTTTTCTTATCGGCCTGGGCTATCATCTCGCTGTTTTCATCGCGGCTTACGGCGTATGGGGGACACCGGGCTGGTATCTCCATTCCTTTGCGCCGGTGTTCGCTCCAATCCTGGCCATGGGAACGGCCACCCTCTTGCGGTCGAAACTGCGATTCCCGGTAATGGCACTCTTGTTTTACCCTTTGCTGTTCATTCCAGCAGTTGGAGCGCTTGAAGCGCTTGTATATGCAGGTTGCGGAAGCAAGATGAGCACCATTAACAGCTACGACTTCCACTCTATGTCGTCGTGCATGATGGACGGAAATTTCATCTACAGCCACCTGAGTGTTGTCGGTTCACCCTTGGCTGGAAGTGTTCTTTTCGCTGTCGGGTTTGTGTTCCTGGCCTTGGGACTATGGCTAACGGTCCGCCCGTTCGCAACGGCCCTAAAAGTCGGATCATTCTCTAGACCATAGAAATGGCGGCCGACGCGATGGAGGCATTGAGCAGATTTCTCACGCTGCTCGCGTACCAGTCACGGCCGCGCGGAGAGCGGATGTTGAGCCGGTTGAGGTCGTGGGCAATCGCGCGCAGTGCCTTGCCCTGGCCCCTCCACTCGATCATGAGCGCGACAACCTCGGGGGCGGGCCGCTGGGCATGATGCGCGGCGAGAGCTAGCGCGCGGGCCGCCTCGATGCGGGGATTGCCTAGCCTGGTTCCCCGGCGCTTGGCCTCGGCAAGCGCGGCCTTCGTGCGCTGGGAAATCATCTCGCGTTCGTGCTCGGCCACGGCCGCCAGAATGTGAATGGTGAGGCGGTTGGCCGTGGGCATATCGCAGGCGATGAAGTCGGCCCGGCTCTCCATCAGGTTGGCAATGAAAGCGACGTTGCGGGCGAGCCTGTCGAGGCGGGCAATCAACAGCACGGCATGACGCCGGCGGCACTCGTCCAGCGCGGCAAGGAGCTGGGGCCGGTTCGTATGCCGGCGCCCGCTCTCGATCTCCGTGAACTCGGCCACGAGCTGGCCGGTGCCGTTGACCAGGCCGGCCACGGCCTGGCGCTGCGCGTCCAGCCCGAGCCCGCTCGCGCCCTGGCGGTCGGTCGAAACCCGGTAATAGGCGACGAAATCGGACACGGCTGCCCCTCCCGTACAAATTCTAAACGTTGGTTTAGATTTGTACGCCATGGTTTTGACGTCGCCAAGGGCCTGATTTAGGTGCTCATCGTCTGCGGCCCGCGATTTACCCCTTTTGAGATTCAGCCTGTTTGCCGAAAACCTGCTGCTCGAACGACGCCAGTGCGCGCTCGCTAAATCCAAATATCATGGGAACGGCCAGAAGAATCAGTGTTCTTAGAGCAGAGCAAGACGTAAGAAGGTATGTAGAACACGGGGTTGAGCAGCCATTTAATACATCCGCGAAAGTTTGATCGTGAATGGAAAAGGATACGAACCCCCAGCCAAGCAATCCGCATCCTATCAAGCTTGCGATAACGCCGACGGCAATACGAATGAAAATCCGCCGCGCATAGGCGTCGAGTTCGCCAGAAACGCCAACTTCTTGGCCGGGTCCAGTTCGCCCAGAACTCCGCACGGGTAGTTTTGTCATGACACTAACAAAGCTGCCCGCGAATCCAGAAAATAACAGCCCAACCAGTACGGTCAAAGAGAAATGGAACGCGACCAAACCCAGCACAATGCTGCCAACAGTTAGCCAGAAAAGCCTCTTGGCATAGCGGTCCATCTTATCTTCATAGTCGAACGTGTAATCGCGCCAAGAATCAACTTCTTCAAAAATAGACCTGAGAGCGCTCCGGGCTGCTTCTGGGTCGGCGCCCTTCAATGGTTGATCCAGTAGTTCATGCAGCTCGGCAACCACCGCCTGAGGGACGCTCCATTCTTTCAACAGAGCAATGGCCAGACAGCCCTCAACCTGTATTTCCTCACAAGGGCAGAGATATCCTCTAAATTGCCCCTGTTCTTCGGCGTCGTCCATCAAATCGTCAAGATCACGCTTACGGGTCGCTTCCTTAGCGGCATTCTGAATTTCTGCCAGGCGTCGCCGCACCTGGTCCAAAAGCTTTTCGTTCAAATCATCGTTGGATCTTCGGGGACGTTGTACCATCTGCTCAACGGCCAACCGTTCCCCTTCAATAAAAGAGAGAGCTCTTGCGCGACGCTTTTCAAGTTTCCACTTCTTGCGCCAGCCTGGTAGCCACCACCACCACCATTTACGCATTCAACGACCTCCAAGTAGGGCGGACGAAACCGCGCAGAAAAATCAATGCAATGGTACCTGCCTCCCTCAGAACGACGCGCGCCACGTTTCTGGGCGAAGATAAACCGCGCCGTCCAGCGGGGGCGCAATAGTGAAGATGCGGGGAGTTTTGGCGAACAGGTGGACCCGGTAAATGCGCCAGTCGGCAGGGCGCTCCGATGCCAGTTCACATTCGTTGCGGCTTATAAAGAACGGCGTCCGGGCAGACCCGTTGGTGGTTTTCACCTCCAGCAGCCGTTCATGGCCAGCCGGATCGAACGAGAGCACATCGTAACCGGCCCCGTCACCATCCTCGGCCGCGACCCATCGGACCTTCCGGGCCAAATCCGGCCGGTCCGCGCTTGTAAGCTGCCGGCGTTCAATATCGACAACAAATTCTTCCCCGGCCTTGCCGAGTAAACGGTTGCGATAGTCCCTCTCCATCGGATCGAATTTCCGGACCAGGCGCTGCAGGCGCTCGGGCATGATCTCTTCGGCCGCCGTGCGTGCCGGAGGAGCGACGAAAATCTCTGCCGGCAGCGGCGGCGGCGCTAGCGGCGCCGGTACAGACTCAAGAATGTCCGGATGTTTGGTGATGTAGCGGTCCACCGCTTCAAAGATGGCGTTTTGGTAGTTCCTTTTGGGCTTGTAGCCGGGGATCCACGCCATGCCCAGCTCGTCCAGGACGGCTGAAATGTTCTGGTGCTTGAATTCGACGGAACGGTGGGTCCGGCCAATTTCAGCCATCAAAGCCGCGCTGTGGCGGGATTTGACATAGGGCTGCCCGGAGAGGTCGGCCGCCCGCATAGCGAAATAATCGGCAAGGATCAGATCAAGCTCGCGGTCGCTCCAAACAGTTCCAAGTTTCGTTTCGTCGGCCATTTACACGCAAGACCTTGCTCTCTGACTTTGGGGGACCACCACTAAGGCGGCCCCGCTGCAATTTCGGGTCTGAGCAATTCCCATCATGGCTACGCCCGTCCCCCGTGTCCAGTTTTGAACAGGCCTCATGATAAAACGGATACACGGCTGTGTATCCATGCTATGCTCCGGGCCATGTCAGGGAAAGACGCTGGCCTTCGCATCCGCATTGATAAGCAACTCCGGGATGAGTTCCAGGCGGCATGCGCGGCCGAGAACAGGGCGGCCTCAGATGTGCTGAGAGAGTTCATGCGCTCTTTCGCTGACCGGCGCGTGGGCGGGAAACAAGCAAGCCTTTTCACCACCACAGACTCGGGCACCGCGGGTGCCGGCACGGGAAAGAAAAAGGACAAATGAGCCTCACCTCTCTGGAAATTTGCAGCGGCGCCGGCGGCCAGGCTCTCGGCCTTGAAATGGCTGGCTTCGATCATGTCGGACTGGTGGAACTCGAACCGGCAGCTTGTGCCACGCTGCGGCTGAACCGCCCGTCCTGGAATGTCGTTGAAGGTGATTTACGCGCGTTCGACGGCCGCCCCTACAAAGGGATCGACCTCCTTGCCGGCGGAGTGCCGTGCCCGCCCTTCTCCAAGGCGGGCAAGCAGCTCGGGGCCGGTGACGAGCGCGATCTGTTCCCCGAAGCCATCCGCCTGGTTGACGAGTGCCGCCCTCGGGCCGTGATGCTGGAGAATGTGCGGGGCCTGCTCGATGCGGTGTTCGACGACTACCGGAACAAGGTTGAAAGGCAGCTCAAGAAGCTTGGCTACTTCCCTAGCTGGCATTTGCTGAACGCCTCTGATTACGGCGTATCGCAACTAAGGCCGCGCGTCGTATTTGTCGGCATCCGCCAAGATCTGGTGGAAAACTTTTCGTGGCCGGAGCCGCATCTCCACGAGCCGCCCACGGTTGGCGTGCTGCTGCATGACCTGATGAAATCCAAGGGCTGGCGCGGCGCTGACCGCTGGCGGGAACGGGCAAACTCCATCGCCCCTACACTGGTTGGCGGCTCGAAGAAACACGGCGGGCCTGACCTTGGCCCGACGCGGGCGAAGCGGGCTTGGGCCGGCCTTGGTGTTGATGGCATGGGCCTATGGGACGAGCCGC
>Ga0182030_10025112_pt1 | contig 10886 bp, 10 predicted proteins | sample 812S3MmetaG_FD_121299 | JGI IMG/M metagenome (GOLD analysis project Ga0182030, IMG submission 121299) | Permafrost microbial communities from Stordalen Mire, Sweden - 812S3M metaG (Illumina Assembly) | ecosystem: Environmental > Terrestrial > Soil > Wetlands > Permafrost | place: Sweden... | reverse complement strand
TCCGCGGGGCAAAGGGGGGTGACGATACCGATGCAGGACGGCTCGACCCGCGGCTGCGCGTGTGCGAGGGCGTGGAGGTCCTGGACGAGGCGTGGGAGCCGGCCGGTGCTCCTCGACCCGCGGTTCCGCCCGACGGAACAACCCCGGACGAGCAGCGGAGCGCCGAGGAGGCGTGGGTGGCTCGTCGTGCGGAGCTGCTTGCCCAACTGGGTGTCCTGCGGACGCAGAGCGCCACCGGCCTCGCCCATGCCGACGATGAGGCGGGGCTAGCTCCCGAGGCGGGGGAGGACATCGCGGCCAGCCGCCGCGGGCGCGCCGCCACCTCGCGGGGGCGCGCGGTCCACGCGGTGCTGCAGGTGATCGACCTGGGCACACAGGCCGGCCTGGACGATCTCGCCCGGGCCCAGGCGGCGGCCGAGGGGATCCCCGAGCAGGCAGCGGAGGTGGCGCGGTTGGTCAGGACGGCCTGCGACAGCGAGCCGGTCCGCCGCGCCGCGGCCGCGCGGCACTGGCGGGAGGTGCCACTCGGCGCCCCCATCGAGGGGGTGTTGCTCGAGGGTTTCGTCGACCTCCTCTACGAGCTCCCGGACGGGCGGCTGGCGATCATCGACTACAAGACGGACAGTGTCGGCGGCGCCGAGGTGGACCGCCGAATGGAGCGATACCGGCTCCAGGGCGGCGTCTACGGCCTCTTGGTGACCGAGGTGACCCGGCGTCAGGTGGCCCGCATCGAGTTTGTCTTCGCCGCAGCAGGGGAGGTGCGGACGGTCGGAGACGTCGGCACCGTGGTGGGTGAGGTGTCGGGGCTGCTGTTCTCCGCTGGCTCAGCGTCAGTCAACCAGCCGGAGCTCGCCGACTGAGTTGAGGATGAACTGATATGCCAGCACTGAGCCGCGGGTCCACGAGCCAGGGAGGCCAGGTGACGAGCGCTGCAGACAACGTGATGTCAGCGCTGGCCGCCGGCGAGCCACTCGACGACGATCACCTTGCTGTGGCCGCGTTGCGAGGTACCATTCGGGGCATGGACGAGTCGGCCGATGAGACGGCTTATCTAATCCCGACGCCGGCATTATCATTCCTTGGGAACGAGCGGTTCGTCGGCCTCGACGCGAGCGTTCTCGATTTCTGGCGCTGGGCATTCAGCGACCTCCGCGACAACACAACTCGCGGCATCCTCGCCGAGTTCCTAGTCGCTCGAGCTGTCGGCGATGATAGAGGTATCCGCGTTGGCTGGGACAACTTCGATGCCGTGGCGCGTGACGGAACTCAGATTGAGGTCAAGTGCTCCGCGTTTCTTCAGAGCTGGCCGCAGAAACGTCCTTCAGATCTCGTCTTCGGGCGGCTGACGTCGCGGGAGTGGAACGCGAGGTTGAACGAGTACGCTGACGCGCGAACTGTTCACGCGGACGTCTTCGTATTTGCCGTACAGATGCAAACCGAACCGTCGGACTACAACATGCTCGACCTCCGGCACTGGAGCTTTTGGGTGATCGGGCGAGAAGGACTGGAAGCTGAGGCCGTCAGATCGGTGGGCATCGCCTGGGTGAAGAGGAACGCAACGGGCCCGATTCTTTACGACAAGCTCGCTTCCACCATCCGAAGTGTGGCTCCCGCCCGCCACTAGTCTCCAGCAGTCGGATCAGGCATCGAGGTGAGCCGCCTGCCGGAGGCCCTCGATCAGCCACGGTTGTGGGCAGTGGGCGATGGCGGCCTTCACGGTCTCCACCGCCGTTTCCACTGACATGCCGCCATGCCGCGCCAGGTAGGTGGCAGCCACGCCCGGGGTCCGGTTCTCGGCTCGGACACAATGGACGTAGACGGAGTTCCCGTCGGTCACCCGGGACGCAATGAAGTCTGCTGTGTCTTCGAGCACGGAGACCAGGTTGGGGTTGTCCTCGGGTGTGGTGTCGATCAGGCCGATAACCTCGTGCTCCACGCCCACCGGGACGTCCTCCGTTCCCATCCGACAGAGGGAGATCACCACGTTGGCACCGGCGTTGATTGCGGGGCCGAGGCCCGCGATGTTGCCGAAATGGGCGCCGCCCAGTTCGACAGATAGCTGAACTTGGCCGAAGTGACTGAGGTAGTGGGGGACGAGACGAGAGCAGCCGGGCCACTCCAGACCATCGACCGCTCCTTTGCGGGCAGCCCGACGGGCCAGGTGATCAAGGTCGTTACCGGCCAGCTCGGGCTGGCCATTGACGCGCTGGCCGCGGAGGACAGAGCGCCAGCGGAGCGGAACTGCTGTGGTCCCCCAGCGGGCCCCGAGCAGCGCACCGGCGATGGCCGCCACGGTGTCGGTGTCGTTGCCGCAGCGGACCGCCGTCTCGATGGCTGCAGGCAGGTGCCGGCAGGGCGGGGCGCCGGCGGGGACCGATGTGTGGACGATCGCCGCGAGAGCCGCCTGGAACGCGTGGATCACCCAGCCGTTGTTGCTGAACTCCACCGCGGGACGTGCGGCGGCCTCGTCGATCAGGTGACCCCAACGTTCGCGGCGGTCCGCGGGCAGTAGAGGAAGGCCCAGCCTCATCGCATTGGCGAAGTCCCACGGCTCGCCAGCCGGGGGCGCGAGGTGGATGGTGCGGTCGATCGCCACCGCCCAGAGAATCGACGCATCGATGCAGTCAGGGTGAGGATGGGTCAGGGCCGTTGTCGCCGCCGCGTACTCGGCGATCCGAGCGGCCTCCCCGGGGAAGGAGAGCCCAGCCGGACCGACGCGCATGAGACCTCCATTCCCCGCCCCCTCGGGGTGCCGTTTCTGGTACCGAGCGGCCGACTCGCCCAGCGGAGCCCCGGATCTGAGAACCGAGGCCGTCTGGTTGCCGACGTCCGTGGGCCCCGCCTCGTACCAATCGAGGAAGCCTCGCTCGACCGCGTCCAGGCTCCGATCGCCCGCAGCAAGAGGGGAGAGGAGAGCGAGCGACATCTGGGTGTCATCGGTCCATTCGCCCGGTCTCCAGCCGAACGATCCGCCCCCGGTCATCTCCAGCGGGACGTCGGGCCGAAGCGCGGGGTGGAATTCGTGGGGAGCCCCCAGGGCATCGCCCGCGGCGGACGCCACGATGACACCGGCCGAACGGTCAGCAATCACGGCGGGGGTAGGAAGAGCCATTTCAAGCCTCAGCGAGTGGGGAAATCGGGCGGGATGCTACATGTCTCACGCGGCGCTTGCCTTGACCTGCCAGGCGCACTCGCTGTTGATCTCCAGCCACACCGTCCCTCCCGAGTGGTAGCTCTCCGTACCCGAGCCGCCGCTGCCGAGCTCGTTGACCCCCTGGACCAAGGCTCCCTGGACATCGACCATGAAGTTGCCGCTGCTGCCGAAGGCAGAGAAGTCGTACGACCAGGCCAGTTTCCAATTGGCGGGCACCGTGAAAGTCTGCGTGCTGTGAGACCCGCTGCCCGAGGTGCTGAGGCCGGTCCCTCCGTTCTCGCCGCTCGCGGCGGTACGAGCGGTGACCTGCCACGAGCACTCGGAGTCGACTTCGAGGTAGTAGCTGCCGCCCTGGTGGTAGTACTCTGTCCCGGAGCCGGAGGTGCCCATCTGGTTGACGCCAACGGGCCCGAGATTGCCCTGGACGTCGACCTCGAAGTTGCCGCTGCTGCCGAAGCCGGAGCAGTCGTATGCCCAGGCCAGGTCCCAGTTCTTGGGGGCGGAGAAGCTCGCGGTGCTCGCCGTGCCGCTGCCCTGCTGGTTGAGAAGGGTCTGGGGCGCGGTCGGGGTTGGGGTTGGCGTCACCGCTCGCGTCGCCGAAACAGTCTGCGTGGGAGTGGCCGCTCTTGGACTGGTCGCCGCTGGAGGTGACGTCGCGGCGCTGGCTGTGGCCGAGTTGCCGGACGAGGTGGCGGCGGTCGAGGCGCAAGCGGTGACAAATATCGCCGCGCACACGGCGGATACCAAAGCCAGGGTGCTCAGACGCCGGCGTCGATTGGTGGGGTGAGTGATCTTCTTGGGTGGTCCCTGCATAGTCATCGGTGACTCCTCGCCTGCTCCTTCGAGAGAAACGGGGAGAGCATGAGTCGCGCCTACGACAGGAGCGTGTCGTTCGGGATGCGGCGCCGTCCCGTTCACGGTTGGTCGGGATCAGCGCACTGCTGGACTTTGCAGAATCGCGTCTGGGAGGCTGAGCGACGCGCGCACCACCGACAACTCGATCAGGTCGGGATGAGAGACCGCGGACCATGCAACACGAGCGTCACGTGCGGCCTCGTTCAGGGCCCGGCGGACGAGTGTCGACGAGTGAGGGTCGTCCAGAGGGGTTGGAGCCGCGGAAGACACGTCGGGCGGGACCATCAGGTACGCGGCGAGGAGTGTCGGCCCATCGAGGAGTGCCCACCCGCCCTGTTCTGCCGCCGTCTCGTCGCCGGGGCGCTCCCGGCAGGCCTCCCACAGAGCGGTCCGTGCGAGCGAACGCAGTCCCGTCCAATCGCTCGCTGACAGCTGGACGAGGGCCAAGAGGGTCGGGGGGAGCCTGCCGCCGAGCCGCAGCGGGCCCTCGTCCCACCATCTTGGCTCGAGCGCTGCGACCGAGATGATGGCGTTGGCACCATCGGGGATCGCCGAGTGCGTCACCACCACGCGGTCAGCCATCCCGCCGAGCAGCCGCTGGCCGAATGCGGCGGCCACCCTACTACCGTGGGCGTCGTCCATGATGACAGCCTCCGGGGTGGGTGGCTGGAGCTCGCGCACGATCAGCCGTTGGACGGATCGGAGCCGGACCGGATCCGCACCACTGACCTGTAGCGGGATGACAGTCAGCCCGTAGCCGTCACGCCTCGGGGGACCCGCGGTGACGGCGCCGAGGAGGCGAGGGGAGAGGAGACGGGCAGGGTGCGGCAATGTGGGCGGGTCCTCGTGCGGTCTCCAGTACGGTGCTTGCCCTGCACCGTGCATTCGGGAGGCGACAGATGTCCGTCGCCAGAACCTGGTTTGCGCCCGTCTCGACAGGCGATCAGCGCGCCGTCTCCCTGGTGCGGATCGGGTGCTGCGGGACCGATCGGATGCGAGCGCGGGTTTCTGGAGAAGCCGGACGACGGTCAGTTGTCGCGGCGACGGTCCACCCTGCACCCATGGTTCTCACAACCGATGATGCCCGTGGCTACATCGCCAGGGTTCGCTGGCAGTTCGCCAAGACGATGCCCCAGTGGCCCCATGAGTACACGGTGCGGGAGTGGAGGCCCGATCTCAAGCCGGACTTCCTCGAGTTCGCGGCACTGATCCGCGGCGAAGGCGTGGTCAAGCCGTGGCCTCGGGACGCGGCTCATCCCCGCTACCACCACACGTACCTCGAGCTCGACGGCTGGGAGTACTGGACGATGGGAGCGCCGCTGCCCGAGACCACCGTGATCAACCGCGCGCGGATCGATCAGCCGCCGGTGTAGAGCCTCGCTCCGGCCGCCATCGAGCCGGCGACGTGCTCGCGGAGCGAGGGCGGGGCCAGTACCTCGACCTGAGCTCCCCAGCCCAGCACCCAGGGACGCATCTCCACCTCGCTGGCCACGTTGAGCCGCAGCTCGACCCCACCGTTCTCCAGATCCGTGAGCTGGGCACTGCGGTGCCAGAACGACTGGCGCACCCGGGCGGCGGCCGCGGCGGTGAAGCGCAAGACGACCTCGTCGTGGTCCTCGGCCTGCCAGATCCCCCAGGACCCGGAGACCAGGTCATCGACGTCGAAGTCGGCCGGCGGTTCGAAACGCTCACGGACCAGCCGGGCGTGCGAGATCCGGTCGAGCCGGAAGAGGCGCACCGTGGTGGACGCCTCGTCGTGGGCGAAGATGTAGATGGTCCGGCTCTCGGAACGCGGCTCGAGAAAGTACGGGTGGATCACCCGGCCGGAGCGGTGCCCCTGGGCGTCGGTGTATTCGATCTCCAGCTTCAATTGGCCCGTGAAAGCTTCGACCACCGTTCTGCGGAGCTGGAGCGCGAGGGGATTCTCCGGGCGCTTCTCGACGGTCTCGATGAAGCGGCCGAGCAGGTCGGTGACGGTCGGGACCTTCAGGGCGGCAGCTAGGCGCGCCATGGCGCCCACCAGGGCGGGGTCACGGTCTGGGTAGAGCTGCTGGAGCAGCCGGACGGCGATGAGCAGGGCTGTCGCCTGGTCACGGTCGAGTTGGAGGGCGGGGAGCCGGGTCCCCTCACCGAGCTTGTAGCGGCCGTCGACCGCGACGATGTCCAGGCCGACATCGTCGCGGAGCTGGCGGATGTAGCGCTGCGCGGAGCGGACGTTGACCTCGAAGCCTTCGGCGAGCTCGGCGGTGGTGAGGCCCACCCGGGTGTTGCCCAGGCGGTCGAGGAGGTCGATCACCCGGATGAACTTGTCGCCGGTCGAGTAGCCGGATCTGGCGGGCATGGCGCTCGCAGCCTACCCCTCTCGAGGCGGCGATGGGGTGCCGCTCCCGGGGCAGCCGGTCGGGCGACAGCCTGATGTCGCCAGCTGGCGCCAGCCTCTGGGCAGCACCCCGACTGGAGGGTTGCGAAGGAAGGATGGCAACGTGATGGGGCGAGCGAGGCGCACGGTCCGGCGCGGGTGTGCGTGAGATGGCCCGCGAGAAATCCAAGGGCTGCCTCGGCTGCCTGGGGAACGGCTGCTTTTGGCTATTCGTCGTGGGGCTCTTGGCGTCGGCGTGGGAGAACAGCGGACCGGCCCTGCGGATCGCCGAGGCGATCAGCTTGGTGGCCGTCATCGGCGCCGGGCTACGGGTCCAATGGCGAAGGCGCAAGGCCGCTTCCCAGGACGCCCTTCCCGGCGCTGAACCGATGCACCGCGACCCGCCGCGCTAAGCCCCGTGGGGGTGCCCGGGCGCTCCTCCCGTCGCCCGCGCCATCATGCCCATGGCCGCAATCCAACCACCGCAATGAGCTTCGGGGTGCCAGGCGCCTCTTGCCTGTCCCTCAACCGCCGGCGCATGATTGGCGCTGATGAAGACGCCGGCCAAGCTGCCAGCACCCACGGCGATGCCACCGCTACAGGCCATCACCATGGGTGGTGGCGGTGAGGAAGACCGTTTCACCTATGTGCTGGCGTCACTGCTCCAGCACGAGCGGGTTGCCCGAGCGTTCGCCTCGGGGGTTCTCGGGCTGGGGGTCGGACCGAGCGCCCTCCTGGTTGCCGACGTCCAGCATGTCGTCGATAGCGGGCGCGCTGACTTGCGGATCATGGGCGATGGCGTCTACACGATCATCGAGGTCAAGATCGACGCCTGGCTGCACGGCGACCAGATCCAGGCGTACGCGCGCGACGTCGAGCGCCATGGCGGCGGGCGGATCTTCGTTCTAACTCCGTCGACCACCCTGGTGGGCATCCTGGCGGAAGCGCGAAACCAGGTGGAGTCGCTCGGTGACGAGCCGGCCGATTCCGTGGTGGTCGATGGCGTCAGCTGGCAGCAGGTCGCCGACTTCATCAAAGGTTTCGTGGAGCAGGATCCTGAGCTGCCCGATCGCTGGCGGGTGTACCTCGGCGACTTTGCCGATCTGGTGTATGCAGCCATCGAGGGCAACCGGCGCCCCTTTGACGTCGACGAACTGGCGATCATTCAGTCGTCGGCGATCGCTGACGTGACCGAACGTCTCGAGATGGTCCTCGTCGGTGCCCTCTCCCAGCTAGGCCATACCTTCCCGCTCGGCGGTCCCCTCCGCGGCGGACAAGGGTGGGTGGGCAGAGGCCTACATGTCGGTGAGTACACGGCGTGGCTCGGCATAACTGGGGCAGCGTGGCGGGAGTACGGCCGCACGCCGTTCTACGTTCAGACCACCGGACGGTTGCCCACCTGGGATCGCGTCGCGGAGGAGCGCCACCTGCCGGCATCGCTCTCGCGCCGAGGATTGTCGGAAACGCTCGTCCCGGTGTCCATCGCAGGCAGCGGGCGGTCTCTTGACGAGATGACGGCGCTCGTGGTGCGCAACGCGACAGCGATCCTCGCGGCCCTACCCGACGCGTACCGCGCCGCCAACGCTCCGCCGAGCAATGTCACCGAGGTCCCAGCTGAAGCCGAGTGACGACCAGGCTCCTTTGGGGACCATTCCCAGTCAACCCCGGGCAGTCGGCTCCTCTGACGCCGCTTTGATCGGTCATCAGGCGGCGTGCGAGAGGCGGAATCGGAGGTGTCCGGAGGGCCAGGGGTCGTTCGTACGGGGCCTCCCAGGGCCGCACAAGTGCACGTGTTCGACCCATTTGGACTTATCAACTCGTCTGGGCAGCGGATGTCGCGTCTGTACCAAGATCGGGGGTCGAGGTCTCTTGCGGGGACTTCGGGTGTAGCCTCCCGGAGCGATGACAGTACCCCCGCTCATGCCCAAGGCAACCAAGGTTCCGGCAGCGTCCATCTGGAAGGAGGTTCAGCAACTCAACCCCTGGCTCGCCGGCGACGAGGGTCGCGATGCCCTGGGGGAGGTGCTTCCCCCTAAGTGGCGGCTCGTCTCTGCCGAGCAGCAGCAGGTCGCCGGCGCCCTTTACGTCGACGTTCTGGGGAAAGCTACTTCCGGCGAGATGGTGGTCATCGAGGCGCAACTGGGCCAGAGCAACCACGACCATCTCGGGAAACTCGTCACGTACGCCGCGATCTACCAAGCTGGAGCGGCCGTCTGGATCGTAGGTGAGGCCCGCCCCGAACACCAGCAGGCCATCAACGCGCTGAACCAGGGGGGCCTGGCAGAGTTCTTCTTGATCAAGCTGGACGCCGTTCGTGTCGCGGATTCCCCGCCAGCCCCGCTGCTCACTTTGATCGCTGGGCCGACCGCAGATCTTCAAACCGCGGGTAAGGTCAAGGCCGCTTTGAAGAGCCAGGACACCCGGCGTCTTGAGTTCTGGGAGGCCCTTCTCCCCGAGGCTGCAATCCAAGTGGACCCGAAGTTCGCCGCCAAGAAGGCCCGGGCGACGACTCGCATGGGAATCCCGACCGATCGGGTGGCGGTGAGGTACGTGGTTGGCCTGCAGCAGCACACCACATCAGTGGAACTGGTCGTCCTGGCAGGGCGAAAGGGGAAGTACGGTGACGCCTCCGTCGTCATGTCCGAGATCAAGACCTCCGCTGCTGCGATTCAGCAGGTTGTCGGTAAACAGTCGCTTGACTGGATCTCCAGTTCCTCCAGGGCGCGCCTGCGGATCGCGCTCGCTGGCGGGGGCTACGACGATCCCGAGAGTTGGCCGGCCGTGCGATCCAGGGTGATCGCCAGCCTCGCTCGGTTGATCCAGGCAACCGGTCCAGTCCTTAAGAGCCTCCGCTCACGCGCGGTAGCGCATCCCGGCAGCGAGGCAGTGGCCGGAGCAGAGGAGGAAGAGGAGGAGGACGAGGCGTAGGCGGAGAGTCGGAGTGGACGTCGGGCATCTCAAGGTCCGACGAGGGGACGTCCCTGTAGGTGGTTGATAACCGCGCAGCGCGCTCTCTCCAGTGGAAGGGTCGGGCAGGCGCGGCACCGTGAAGTCGCATCACGTGACCTTACCGGCTCCACCAACTGGCCACGAGTGAGCCCGTTGTCTGGCGTGCGGAGGCCGGGCGGGGCACTCCGCCGCCGCAAAGGCGATCTGTCACATGTCTGTGGTCCTTCGGTCAGAACCCAGGACACGAGGGGGGTGATCCTGGCCTCAGAGAGATGACAGGCAGTACGTTGGGCGCGCCCGATCAAGCCTTGTCGGAAGAGACGAAGAGCGCTCTGTACCGACATCTCCTGAGAAGCGCGCCACCCGGTCATGAGCTACCCGTCCTTCGCCGATGGTGTGTCAAGCTTCGAGCGCAGCGATCGGCCGGAGATGCTACTGCCATCGACAGTCGTGGCCGGAGCTGGCGGCTGGACGACGCGTTGCTCGTAGCTTTCGACCGCCTCGAACACGACCTTGCCGATCCTGCGACGCCGGAAATGGACGCCACGGAACCGAGGAGCGGAACCGCATGCATCTTCTGCGGAGCACACTCATCACCAGGACAGAGCTACTGCTACGGGTGCGGGCGCGACGCCAAGGCAGTAATTCGCACCCCCGTGATGGAAGCGTCCTGGATCCGGGCGCACGCTCATGTCAGGCGGGGGACCCGTCGATAGAGTCGCGCGGCTGATAGAAACCTCGGTCGGCTGAGGTCGGCCTGGCGGGGTCAGTCGTTCCTCGCCACCCATTCCTCCAGTTCTCTGATGATGGGACAGCTGGCGAGCGTCCGCGCCAAGAGCACGGCCGAGCGGACGTTGACCCGCTTGCCGTGAACCGCGGCCGAGGCTGTCGCTGGGGAGAGACGTGCTCGCTGGGCCAACTCGCCGATGGTGAGTCCTCGGACCTTCACGGCGTGGAGGAACTCGTGGTCAAAGGCGACGCGTGTGTTCATGAGGCATCTCCAGGTGGGTTGACCCTGCGTGCTGAGGATGACGTGAAAGTTCGGGTCTCGCAGCGAGGGTCAATCGACGGGTCCGCGCACCTGCCGAGCTGGGCGAGACGGACGGGGTCAAGCAGCCGTGACGCGCGTTCGGCCGGTTCGGGCAGGCAGCTGAGTGAGCAACTCTACGGCGTGGCCGGGGTCGCTACCCAGATCGCGTGTCAGCGGCCAGGCAATAGGACCACCCACGGCCAAGTGATAGGTCCACCCGCGGCCACCGGATAGGACCACCCGGTGCCCCGTCAAGAAGGGATCGTAGCCTGCTCTCACCTCCTCGTGGTGATGGGTTGGTCGAGGGCCTCAGCGGCGTCGTCCGGGGAGGTCCTGGGAGACGGGGGCACGCCGTGGCGCGGCTCCTGGGCGCTCTCAGCGGCACGCACTCGACGCGAGCCGTCGGTGTGGGGCTGGTAGCCGCCGGGATCCTCGAGGGGAGGCGGGTTGCCCCCGCCATCAGGCCGGCGCAGGGGCCGATAGGTCCGTCCCCGGAAGATGACGTGGTGGGCGCTGTTGACCAGACGGTCGAGGGCGCT
>Ga0182030_10025111_pt1 | contig 10886 bp, 9 predicted proteins | sample 812S3MmetaG_FD_121299 | JGI IMG/M metagenome (GOLD analysis project Ga0182030, IMG submission 121299) | Permafrost microbial communities from Stordalen Mire, Sweden - 812S3M metaG (Illumina Assembly) | ecosystem: Environmental > Terrestrial > Soil > Wetlands > Permafrost | place: Sweden... | reverse complement strand
CTCGAATGGGGCGCCGGACTGCCCGATGGACCCGAAGTTTTTCCAGGCGGTGGCGGCGGCATTGCCGAATGTGCTGGTCATTCCAGAGCACGCGAACATGGAGTATTATTCGATAACGGCGCCGTATGGGCAACTGAACATGGGGGTGACTGGGACGCCGGCGGAGGTGGCGGGGGTGTACCCGAAGGCGTTCAGCGTGTTCACCATAAGTGACGGGGATGTGACGGATAATATGGCGGCGCTGGTGAGCAGCGTGGCGCGCGGGGATGTTCTGTTTTTCCGAGGGTGGTTCGGGGCGAATGAGAACGCGCAGGTGGCGCAAATTTACGGGACTATGCAGTTCACAAAACAATAGGGAGGATGCTTTGTGAACCGGCTTTACTTCGCGCCAGTATTCACTGCCTTTAAGCGCCCCTAAAGCATCCGCTTAGCTTTCCCGCTCAATTCGCGGGACGCCTTTGCATCGGCTGTGATTTTCGCCATCGTCGCGGCTGGGAGAGACTTAGGATGCGCGGCGGTTACGAGTTTCAATCCAATGGCCGCGGATAGCCGCGCCACGTTCCATATACGGAATCTTGAAAAAGCCACAGCGGTCGGGTGATTTGGTTTTATCCAAGCGTAATGCGTTTCGTTTAAAATGCATTCGTCGTCGGGGCACTCATCGTCAAGTGTTGTGAGATTTACCAAAAGAACCTCCCCGTCGTTTTCTGATGGATCAGACAGGATAATCCAAACATGCCCCTCGCACCAAAACGCATCCCCTTTGGAAAACACGTTAACTACGCCAAAAGTTGATCGAGGTCTGCTAGCGTTACCCCTTCTTTCACCACGGAGGCTATTCTGGCCTTTGTTTTTCCTTCGGCTTGCAGAATTGATTCCACCGAAATCGGCCTTCGTTCGGCAGCGCGCACTTTTTCATACTCCTTACAATTCTCATGGCACCACTCCACCAATTCCTCCGTCGTTCGGGCCAGGTGCTCATGGACAACTTCATCAAGCATTTGAAGTTCTGATTCTGAAAGGGAATCATAATGAGGCTCGGAAATGATCGAGAGGGCATTTCCTCTCCTTGGCGCAATCGCTTCCTTCCATCCTGGGGCATTCCGTCGGTTCACGAAATTCATCACATCCCCGTTAACCGGCCCTTTCCTCATCGAAAAGCAATGTCCTCCCACGATTGGAATCCCTCTTTTCGAGAGGGATTTCCTGTCCGCGAGGTAAATCAGCTTCACAACGCGGAGATAATCCACGCTCTGACCTGATTGCCGGATGATTCGAGCCACGGCATCAGTCGCTTTTCTGCCGTTTGCTGGGAAATCCATTTGAATAAAGAGGTGCTGCTTGAAGCAACAGTAGCACCGGTGTCAATCGCCGACAAGCGAAAAAGTGTTCTATTGAACACTAAATATTTTCATCCCGGTCTGCTGAGCATTATTTGGTCCCAGCGCCCGCTTGTTGATAAATTTGCGGGACTATGCAGTTCACAAAACAAAGCCCTTAAGCGAATGTTGACGCATGAACGAGACCACGATGCTTCCCGAGGATTTGACCCTCGATAACATACTCGCGCATTTCTCGACCGATGAGCAGGCGCGGAAGTTTCTGGAGACGTGGCTGTGGCCGAATGGCCCGGTTTGCCCCCGGTGCCAGGGAAGCAATCCCGCGCGGGTTTACCTGATGAAGACTGCCAGCACTCGCCCTGGCCTACACAACTGCAAGGACTGCCGCCGGCAATTCACGGTCACGGTCGGGACAATCTTTGAGGATTCCCATATCCCACTGCGCAAGTGGCTGGTGGCTTGGTATCTCCTTTGTTCCTCAAAGAAGGGGATGAGCAGCCTGCAATTTCAGCGCATACTCGGCTTGGGGAGCTATCACACCGCGCTTTTTATGACGCATCGCATCCGGCATGCCCTGAAAGACACCGTTTACACGGACAAACTTTCGGGAGCCGTCGAGGTGGACGAGACCTACGTTGGTGGCAAGAACATCGGGCGGGGACACAAGGCCACCTACGACAACAAAACGCCCGTGGTGAGCCTTGTAGAGCGCGGGGGACGCAAGCGCAGCATGGTCATGGAGCGGGTAACGGGCAAGAATCTAAAAAAAGCAATCCGTGAGAACGTGATGATTTGTTCGGATGTCCACACGGACGAGAACAACAAATACCGTGGACTCGGCCCCAAGTACACGCATCGGGTCGTCAAGCACGCCGCCAAGGAATACGCTCGGAAAGAGGATGGGCAGGTAACGCACACGAACACCGTGGAATGCTCCTTTAGCCTCCTAAAGCGTGGTGTAATAGGGACATTCCATCAGGTGTCCAAGCAGCACCTTCACCTGTATCTAGCGGAGTTTGACCATCGGTGGAATCACCGGAAGGTTTCGGACGGTGAGCGCACTGTTGCCGGACTGATGAAGTCCAAGGGCAAGCGCCTCACCTACAAGGCAATAAAGAATAGCCAGCGGTGAAAGCCGGGGCTCTATTTTTAGCTGCTCAAGAGAGCTAAATCACCCGGGCGTAAGACGCCTCTGGATTCGCCTGATACGCAAGCGCCTCGTAGATCAGGGACAGGCAATCGAAATGGTGTGAAGGAAGTGTATCCGACACGGCGGCAATAAAATCCTTCCAGTAATGCTTTGATAAAGTGATGCGATTATTGAGCACCACTTCCCCGCGATCCTTACATTTTAGGACCGCCCCCTCCAACGCGTCAATGGAAAGGGAAACGGCAATAATGGCGTTTTGATGGGTTGACAACTCCCCAAAATCATGGGGCAACAGCGGCGAATAGATCGGCTTTTCGGCGGCGAAATTGGCCGTGAAAGCTGCAACCTTCTTGAAGGGGCTCGCGTTGGCGACACCCAATGGCGACGGAAAATCCTGATGAGTGGCCTGAAGTACCCCAAGTATTTTCGGAACACTCAGATCGCAGACCGTAAGATCCGTGTTAGCGTAAAACTCATCGATGTAATCACAGAGAGTGAGCGCATCGATAACCTGATCGCCGCTGTAGAGTATGTTAAACTTACTCAATGCACAACTTCGCCCAACTTCGCCGCAAGTAGCCTTTTCACGGAAGCCGCCGCAAGAAGACGCACCTCGCTTCGGTCCACCAATCGCAGGCCTCCGTTTGCATTTTCAAAACGGACCGGCGACGGACGGGGGGGGGCAAGCTCCAAAGGCTTCGTGTCGAGCGTATGCGCATCAACGGTGCGAAGCGTCTTGAATTTTACTTTTTCCGCAGTTTGTGCGGAAGTTTTTTCATCGAGTGCCGTCATGTGTTTGATTTGTTACCCTCGCCTTCACAAAGCAAATCGCGAGCCACTGGAACGGTGGTCGCGAGTTGCATCATTGTTTGGCGCTTGGGTTGTCCTCAAGGTGGAGCAGGTTGCCTAGATCGTCAAGACGTTAATTGCTACCGGGTTTACCTCCCCCGCTGGCTTAGGGAGACGATAGAGTGCACTTTTTAGCTTCAATTTTAGCTACAAAATAGGATTTATCCCCTATAGAACACTAGGACACGAATATTCTGTCATAAACGCACGTTTGTGAGAACCACGCTCGTATAAACCTCTTTTCCTGAATATTTGGTAGTGCTACGTTCTCCACGTGCCAGAACCAAAGAAAAAGAGGCCGATCCAGACCAAGGACGGTCCCATATCGCTCGCAGGACTGAAACCGGAGGACTTTAACCCAATCCCGAAAGCGGAGATGGGCAAGAGCCTGCGGAAGTCAGTCGCCCAACCCGCGCCTAAGAAATAAAAGGCATGGAATCGGGCTTTACGGGGCCTTTGCCCCTTGTTTTGTCAACTGCACAATCCCGCAAATTTATCAACAAGCGGGCGCTGGGACCAAATAATGCTCCCACGGGAATGCGTCATGCCCAATAACGATTCCCGCAGTCTGACGCGAATAACCAAAAACGCGGTCGTCCACAAGGTGATCGACATCACTCCGCGGACGGACGCGCCTTCGAGCAAACCCTTTGTATCCAGGATGATAGAGCTGGCAAGCGAGTGCCGGGGAGCGGTCATCGGGGGGGCGGCGGTGCTGTTTGCCGCGATCATAGTGCTGCTGACGGGGCCGCATGGGGGGCGGAAGGGTGTTGCCGCGACTGCGCCGACGCATGCTGCAGTGGTGGTGGGGCAGGCGGTGGCGGGCGTGGCGCCGAAAATCGCGCAGAAGCCGGTGGTGTTTGCGGCTCACGCGGCGGCTCCGAAGCCGGTGATCATCGAGCTGAATCTGCCTACGGCGGTGCAACAGGGGCTGGTCGAGTGCCTGTGGCGCGGGAATGGGACGGACCGGCTGGTGATGGACGCGCGGAATATCAGCGGGCAGCCGATGCGGCTGCACCTGGGGGCGGGGCAGTTGCTGGCGTCGGTGGATTCGACGATCGTGCTGCTGAAATCGCAGACGCTGGATTTTGCGCCGGGAGGGGACCGGCATGATGAGTTTCAGACAGTGGCGACGTCGGCGGCCAACCGGGTGGCGGGGTCGGAGTTTCACCTTTCGGCAGGGACGCTGCCGGACCTGGACAAGCTGTTTACCTATGTGGCGGGGCATCCGATGGCTACGCCGGGGGCAGTGCAGACGGCGACGCTGATCCTTACGGAGAATTTGCCGCTATCGGCGTTTGCGAAGTTTAATGAATTGAGCGCGGGGGCGGAAGGGGTGCAGGAGAGCCAGGATTTCAAGGTGGAGACGGCGGATATTTTGTCGGCGCTGATGATCGTCAAGGACCTCGGGATCGACCGGCCGCTGGCGGTGACGATCGATCCGCAACTGGAGGTCGAGGCGATGATCGACCCGAGCGCGCACGGGCTGGCGGTGGGGTATTACGGGATTAGTGACGAGTGGGGTTACTGGAAGAACCAACTGCTGCAGGGGGACCCGTCGACGCGGCATTACGCGCTGTATGGGATCGCGAGGTTCTACCCGGATGTGGCGTTGCAAATGCTGCCGAAATGGGCGCGGCAGGGCTCGATGAGTCCGGTGTACCGGATGTCGGCGGTGGAGGCGCTGGCGCAGACGGACAAGGCGGCGGCGATCCCAATATTGCGGGAGCTGGAAAGGGAATTTGGAGGGACGAGCGACCTTGGCCACGCGGCGCACCTGGCGGCGAATTATCTGGATGCGCAATTTGCGCGGTCGACGAAGGTGGGGGCGAGGTTGAGCACGGCGTCGCAGCACGGGCCGGGGGGGCTGGCTAGCGCGGGGAACTAAGTAGAGAAGCGGGTCTGCTGACTTCCACTGGACAAGGCTTTCGAGTTCCCCCATATTCCCCGCCCCATGCTTTCGTTGTTCATCAATTTTCTGCTCGGGGTAAACGTGCTCGTTTCCCTGCTCATCATCTTTATCGTGCTTATGCAAAGGCCGAAGAGCGAGGGACTTGGCGCTGCGTTTGGGGGTGGGATGACGGAGAACCTGTTCGGCGCCCAGACGTCCAATGTGCTGGCGAATGCGACTCGCTGGCTGGGCGGGATTTTCTTTTTTCTGTCGCTTTTGCTCTCGATACTGACGGCAAGGCAGTCGATGCAGCATAGCGCCATCCAGGCCGCGGCGATTCGGGCGGCGGCGCTTGCGTCGCCTGCGGCTTCGCCCTCGATGGCGACGGCGCTTTCCGGTACGGCGGCGCTTTCCGGTACGGCGGCGGTGTCTGGGAGTGCGGCGGAGTCCGGGAGCGCGGCTGCCTTTGGATCGGCTCACGTGAATCTGGGCCTACCCGGGGCGTCGCCTGTATATCCCATCCCGGTCCAACCGCTCGATACGGCCCCCGCTGCAAGCGGTTCGTCGGGTCGTTGACCGCCGGCGCGATTTCGGCCGGCAGCGATGACCATGGTTCGTCTCCGGGCACTGATCCTGGCGGCTGCATTTCTGCTATTTGCCGGGTGTCTGATCGGCCTCGCAGGGTGCGAGCGCGCCATGGATCGGGCGGAATTTGTGTTTCTGAATGGGGCGGAGCCGGAGACGCTCGACCCCTCGCTGATCACCGGCCAGCCGGAACAACGGATCGCGTACGCGTTGTTTGAGGGGCTGACGACTTTTGACGAGCATGGCGAGGCGGTGCCGGGAGTGGCGGAGAAATGGGACATCTCGGCGGACGGGAGGGTGTATACGTTTCACCTGCGGCATAATGCGCGCTGGAGTAATGGGGACGCGGTTACGGCGCGGGATTTCCGGGATACATGGCGGCGGACGCTGGCGCCGGATACGGCGGCGGAATACGCGTACCAGCTTTATTACATCCACAATGGGCGGGCTTTCAATGAGGGTACGATGACGGACTTCTCGAAAGTGGGGGCGGTGGCGGTGGATGATTATACGCTCCAGGTCACGCTGGATAATCCGACGCCGTTCTTTCTCGATCTGTGCGCTTCCACGCCGCTTTATCCGGTGCATATGCCGTCGGTCCAGAAGTGGGGGGACGAGTGGATAAAACCGGGACACCTGATCGGGAACGGGGCGTACCGGCTGGCGGAGTGGAGGATCAACGACCGGATTCGGCTGGTGAAGAATCCGTTATACTGGGACAGCGCGCATGTGAGGATGACGAGCATCGATGCGCTGCCGATGAGCCGGGCCAATACGGCGCTGAACTTTTATGCGGCGGGGCAGGCGGATCTCTTGATGGATAAGGGGTTGGTGCCGCCGGCGCTCGTGACGGACTTGCGCAAACGGCCGGATTTTCATTCGGCGCCATTCCTTGGGGATTACTTCATCCGGTTCAATGTCACGCGGCCGGCGTTCAAGGATGCGCGGGTGCGGCGGGCGTTCTCGATGGTCATCGATAAGGGGCTGATCGTGAATAAAATCACGCGGGCGGGGGAGGTGCCTGCGGAGAGTATCGTGCCGCCAGGGTGCGGGGGATACCAGCCGCCTCCCGGACTGGGATATAACCCTGACGAGGCGCGGCGGTTGCTGGCGGAAGCGGGTTATCCGGGGGGCAAGGGATTTCCGCTGGTGACTTACCTGTATAGCGAGAGCGAATTGAACGAGGCAATCGCCGTGGAGCTGCAAAGCATGTTCCGGCAGGAACTGGGTATCCGGGTCTCGCTCGAGCGGCAGGAGTGGAAGGTGTATCTCAACTCCATGAATAACCTGGACTTTGACTTATGCCGGTCGAGTTGGGTGGGGGATTATGACGACCCGAATACCTTCCTGGATATGTTTGTGACCGGCGGGGGAAATAATGACTGCGGGTTTGCAAATGCGAAGTATGACGGGCTGATCGCCGCCGCGGCGCGGGAGGTGGATCAAAAGAAGCGGTTCGATATCTTCCGGCAGGCGGAACATATGCTGGTGAGCGAGGAGGCGCCGATCTGCCCGCTGTATGTGTGGGTGGGGATCCAACTGTATGATGGGAACCGGCTGGGAGGGATCGCGGCGAACTTACTGGACGAACATCCGGTGCAGCGGATGTATTGGAAGACGGGGAAATGAGTTACCTAGTGTTTTGTATTTACCGGATTTTGTCGGAGATTGTGGCGGTGCTGCCGCTCTCCGCGGGATTTAGGATGGGGCGGGCGATGGGGTGGATGGCTTACTATGTCGCGGCGCCGTATCGGCGGCTGGTGATGCGGAATCTCGGGATCGCGTTCGAGGGAGAGAAGTCGGCGGGGGAGCTGCGGGGGCTGGCGCATGAACATTTTGCGAAGCTGGGAGCGAATCTATTCTCTTCGTTCAAGCTGGCGACCATGAGCCCGGAGGCGGTCACCGAGCACGTGAAGATTGAGAATATGGAGGCGCTGCATCGGGCGGCGGAGCCGGGGCGCGGGGTGGTGCTGATTCTATCGCACCTGGGGAATTGGGAGTTGCTGGCGCAATTGGTGCCGCACGGGCCACCGGGGCGGCGGGTGGGGACGGTGTATCAGCCGCTGGGGAATTATTACTTTGACCAGCATGTGAAGGCGAGCCGGGCGCGGTTCGGGCTTGTGCCGTTTGATCGGCGGCGGGGGTTTGCGGAGCCGATCAAGTTTTTGAGGGAGGGGGGAATCGCTGGGGTGCTGGTGGATCAGCATGCGGGGGATGGGGGGATGTGGACACCGCTCTTTGGGCGGCTGGCGTCGACCTCGCCGCTGGCGGGGACCATGGCGCTGAGGACGGGGTCGCCGCTGGTGCCTGTGGCGGTTTATACGACGGGCTGCGCGCGTTGGCGGCTGGTGGTGGGCGATCCGCTGCCGGAGGTGACTACTGACCCGGACCAGTTGACGGCGCAGATCAACCTGACGCTGGAAAAGGAGATCCGAGTGTCGCCAGCGGATTGGTTCTGGATGCATGACCGGTGGAAGACGCCGGAGCCGAACTGCCTGCTGGCGGAGTATAAGCGCGGGGTGACTCTGCCGCCGGGGTTGGCGGCCGCGGGGCTCAAGCCTTTCCGGATTCTAATCCGGTCGACGAACTGGCTGGGGGACGCGGTGATGAGCGCGCCGGCTGTGCGGGCGATCAAGGCTGGGCGGCCGGATGCGTATGTGACCGTTCTGGCGCCGGCGAAGCTGGTGGATTTCTGGAAGACAATGCCGGAGGTGGATGAGGTGCTGGCGATTCATCCGGGAGAAGGGGTGCTGGCGGTGGCGCGGAAGATACGGGGGCGGTTTGAGGCGGCATTTGTGTTTCCGAATTCTGTGAGGAGCGGGCTGGAGGTGAGGCTGGCGGGGATTCCGAGGCGGATCGGGTATCGGCGACCGTGGCGGGGACGGGCTATCAATGAGGTTGTGGCCGATCCGCTGCCGGGGCCGATGGTGCATGAGGTGCACCATTACCTGGCGATGGCGCGGCATGCGGGAGCGCGGATTACTGAGGCGATGCTGGAGCCGGCGTTGGGTCCCCTCCCCTCTGGGCCGTTGCGGATCGGGATTGTGCCGGGGGCGGAGTATGGGCCGGCGAAGCGATGGATGCCGGAGAGTTTTGCGGCTGTCGCCTATAAGGTGATGGAGCAGACGGGGGCGCAGTGGCGGATCTTTGGGGTGGAAGCGGACCGGGGCGCGGCGGAGGTGATCGCCACAAGGCTGGATGGGCTGAATGGACAATGCGAGAATCTGGTGGGGCAGACGACGCTGGCGCAATTGATCGAGCGGCTGCGGGAGTGCCGGCTTGTGCTAACCAATGATACGGGGGCGATGCATCTGGCGGCGCATCTGGGGGTTCCGGTGGTTGCGATCTTTGGGTCGACGGAGCAACGGCTTACGGGGCCGCTGGGAAGGCATTGCCGGGTGATACGGCATTATGTGGGTTGCAGCCCGTGTTTTCTAAGGGAGTGTCCGATTGATTTCCGGTGCATGCACGCGGTGACGGTGGAGGAGGTGACGGGGGCGGTGGTAGAGGAGTTGGCGGGGGACCTTGGTTTAAATGAAACTCGGAGCCGCGAGCAAAGTTTGGGAAATTGCTAATTGCTAATGTGTGATTGCTTATTTGATTTGGAAGAAAGTTAGATAAGCTGTGTCGCTGCGCTTCGCTGCTAATTGGGGATATTTGCCGCCTTTGGCGGATCGTTAGTGCTCCAAGTTTGCGAAGCGGCGCTCGCACCAGAGCTGGGCGACGAGCAGGGCGGCGATTGTTAGGAGCCAGATCAGGCACTGGTGGGAAACGAAGGCGAAGAAGGTTGATTCGGTTAGGGAGGGACCGTCACGCCTGGAACCAATGCTTAAGATCGTAAGAAGGGGAATGAAAACCAGGCACAAATAGGTTCCAATCAAGACAAGTCTCCGGTATTTCAGGCGAGATATAAGGAGGACGAATGCCTGGGTGACAACGGCAAGGCTGAGGACCTGCCAGATATGCCAGCTTGCCACCAATGCGCTTCCGTCCGGGATCGTGATCATGTCGGCTCTCTCACCCTTCTCCGCCGGCACGGGCATGCTTCCGGGGATCTGATTTAGAACCTGTTTGTAGAATATCTTGTCGTATTCCCGGATTTGGAGGGTGGGGGTTCTGAGGGTACCCAAAAGGGCGCATAGCGGTATTGCGAGAATCAAAAAATAGAAGAAAGCCGATCGCGCGCGCAACACAAGATGCCGGTCAACAGCACGGGTCAGGAGGAACTCCGTCCCGGTCGGCCATGAGGCAGCGGATGTCGGAGACTGCATGATTTCAGGGGCGAGCACGAAAAATCCGATAAGTCCCACGAAGAATATATTTTGATTGGAAAGCAGAGATCCGAGTCCCGGATGGTAATCGTGGAAGCGAGTAAGATATGGGATGTAATAAGGGGCCGCCAATGCGAGCGGGAAGAAAAGGACGGCGGGGTTGATTAACACCAGAAATCTTACAAGGGCCCAAAATTGTTTGGTTTTGTTCATGGAGAGTTCTTTTAGTTGAGTGAGAGTTCGATGAAGATATCTTCGAGGCTGAGGGCGCGGGTTTCATATCGGCAGGACCAGCGCTGGGCGATGCTCTCCGGGGTGACGGTTGGGCTGGTTCTCAAGGTTACGAGAAGCTCGTCCCCGGCGCGGACGGTCCGGAAGCTGCCGGGGATTTGCTCTGCCGGGATGCCGTTTTTGAAGTCAAAGAATCGGACCTGGCGGACGGAATCCTTGAGCGAGTCGAGGGGTTCGCTTACGCGCAAACTCCCGTTTGCGAGGATGCCTATTTGATCGGCCACGCGCTCGATGTCGCCGAGGATATGGGTGGAGAAAAGGACGGTGCATCCGCAATCGCGGATCAAGCCAAGGATGTCGTCGAGGATTTCCCGGCGGGCGACGACGTCGAGATTGGCGGCGGGCTCGTCGAGCAAAAGGACCTTGGGGCGCGGGGCAATGGCCATGACGAAGGCGAGGAGGCGTTGCTTGCCCTGAGAGAGGGAGCCGAAGCGTTTCCTGGGGGAGAGGTCGTATTTGGCGACGAGGGAGTCGGCCAAGGCGGTGTCCCATGTAGGATAGAGGGAACG
>Ga0182030_10025110_pt1 | contig 10887 bp, 9 predicted proteins | sample 812S3MmetaG_FD_121299 | JGI IMG/M metagenome (GOLD analysis project Ga0182030, IMG submission 121299) | Permafrost microbial communities from Stordalen Mire, Sweden - 812S3M metaG (Illumina Assembly) | ecosystem: Environmental > Terrestrial > Soil > Wetlands > Permafrost | place: Sweden... | reverse complement strand
TATTCAGCACCCAAACAGCCGAATCGGCTTTTTCCGGTTGGGCATAACAGGCCTTTAATCCGCTTTCCGACATAAAAACGGGCATACCTTTATCAAAAATGTGGCCTACGCTTTTATATTTAAACATAAACAGCTTACCTGAAACGTTGGCCACATCATAACCCGCACTGCTCAGCAACACCAGTTTTTTCACCTTATCCGGATGCTGGGCTGCAGTCAGCCATGCCATACCCCCGCCCATCGAATTTCCTATTATATAAACCGAATCCAGGTGCAGCGTATCTAATATAAAAGTTAAATAGTCACTATACATTTTAATGTAGTTGGGCTTACTTCCCATATCCGGAAAATCGCTCAACCCAAATCCCGGCAAATCTACCCTGACTACCCTGAACTGCCCTTTCAGATTATTCGCAAGTTTGCTGAAATTCCTCACCGAACCGCCAAAACCATGTATCATCAAAACCGGGTAGCCGCTGCCCTCATCGGTATAGTGCAATTCGGCACCCCGCCAGTTAATAAAATGAGAAGAAGGTAAAGCCAGTTCCTTTTTAGCTTCTGCTTTACTGATAATCAGGCAAGGCCTTAAAAATAATACCCCTACAGTTATAAGCATTATTACAATCAGTATACCAATAACCGCTCCCGCAATTCTTTTCATCTAACCGTAATTTTAAGGGGGTGAATATACACTTCCTGTTGTATTGAAAAAGGCAAATTATATCATAGGGGGGGGCAATCTTAAATTGCCTTACAGGGGGGGGCTTTGTGGGACATTTGTGACTTGTGGGACGTTTATTGTCTCCGATGTCCCACAAGTCACAAGAGTAAAATTAGAACCAAAAAGAATCCACATTTTAATTTTCAGCTAAAATCACTTAGGTTTGCAAATGGCAATCAAAAATACTTCAGACAAATTTACTACCGAAGGAATCACATTTGACGATGTGTTATTAGTCCCCTCCTACAGTGAGGTTCTTCCCCGCGAGGTAGATATCAGTTCAAATTTTACGCGCAATATCAGGGTAAACGTTCCCCTTGTTTCTGCCGCTATGGATACGGTTACCGAATCGGCCCTGGCTATTGCCATTGCCCGCGAAGGTGGCATAGGCATACTACATAAAAACATGAGCATTGAGCGGCAGGCCGAAATGGTGCGCAAGGTTAAACGCTCTGACTCCGGGCTTATCATTGACCCCATTACCCTTTCGGTAGATGCTACGGTTGCTGAGGCCTTTAAAATAATGAACGAAAACCGCATCGGCGGTATTCCTATTGTAGACAATGCCGGCAGGCTGGTAGGTATACTTACCAACCGCGACCTCCGCTTTGAGCGCAACACCAAACGCAAGGTGAGCGAAATAATGACCCGCGAAAACCTCCGCACCGCCCCCAAAGGCACCGACCTTAAACAAGCCGAAAAAATATTGGAAAAATATAAAATTGAAAAACTGCCGGTTACCGATAACAACGGTAAGCTGGTTGGCCTGATAACATTTAAAGACATTCAGAAAGTAAAAAGCCATCCCAACTCTACTAAAGATAAATTCGGGCGTTTGCTCTGCGGCGCCGCTGTTGGCGTTACCGCCGATATGCATGACCGGATTGATGCACTGGTTGCAGTGGGTGTTGATGTGGTTTGCATTGATACTGCCCACGGCCATTCCAAAGGTGTTTTAACGGCAGTTAAAAAAGCCAAACAGGCATATAAACATTTAGATATAGTTGGTGGCAACGTTGCCACCCAGGAAGGCGCCAAAGCATTGATAGACGCAGGCGTTGATGCAGTAAAGGTGGGCGTGGGCCCGGGCTCTATCTGCACCACCCGCATAGTAGCAGGTGTGGGTGTTCCCCAGCTTTCAGCAATTTATGGGGCTTCTATAGCCGGTAAAAAAGCCGGTGTTCCTGTTATTGCCGATGGCGGTATCCGGTACACAGGCGATATTGTAAAAGCATTAGCCGCTGGTGCAGATACCGTAATGGCCGGTAGCATCTTTGCCGGCTCCGATGAAAGCCCCGGCGAAACCATTATTTACGAAGGCCGCAGATTTAAATTGTACCGCGGCATGGGTAGTGTTGAAGCCATGCAGGAAGGCAGCAAGGACCGGTACTTTCAGGACGTGGAAGACGACATCAAAAAGCTGGTGCCTGAAGGCATTGTAGGCCGCGTACCGGTTAAAGGAACATTAACAGAAGTAATGTATCAATACATAGGTGGATTACGCGCCGGTATGGGTTATTGCGGAGCCAAAGACATTAAAGCTTTGCAACAGGCAAAATTTGTACGCATTACCAATGCAGGAATACAGGAAAGCCACCCGCATGATGTAATGATAACCAAAGAAGCCCCGAATTACTCACGGAAATAATACAAAATACCGGGCACGCTGATTCATTATGATGGTTATGATCAGGGATTATGATTAATACATTATAATTTTAGAAATAGTCAGGTGCTGGTTAACCGTTGCTATCTCTATTGCATTTCGCTGTTTTCAATACTGTATTAATCATAATTATCATAATAAATCAGCGTGCCCGCATTTATCTTTTGATAAGCTTATAATTCTTAAACCCGAATATTTCCTGGTTGTTGTTGAAGTTATGTTCAAGCCAGGTCATAAACCTGTATTTAGGTTTCAGGTGTTTGTGCGTGCTTCGTTCGTACAAACGCGGCTTGCGGAAATTGAGGCTATCGGCCCAGTTAAATTTCTTTATCCATTTGGTCATCACCCTGGGGTGCGTTCCCTTAAATTTTTTTAATCCGCCTAAGGGGCCCCAATCGTAAGTAGGTTTTTCAATTTCGGCCGTGGCTCCGTGGTGCATGTCGTTATGCACTTTGCGTTTGGCACCCATTAAGTGCGGTGGGCGCATATATCCATAATGAAAAATCCGGGCGGGTATTTTTATCACGTTCAGCTTTTCATCATTGCCTTTTCTAAACGACAAGGCATCCTGGTACGAATAAGCGCCAATGCCATTTCGCAATACTCTTATCTCCATTCTTATCAAACCATGCGTTTCAACCAAATGCTCATAATCGCCCCAAAAATGCTCGTAGCTGAACAACATGCCATCAACGGCAAGGTCGTGTTCGTATTTTTTGCAGGCTTCAACAATGGCGTTCATATCATCCTCATGCAACACCTCATCGGCCTGCAAATACAGGCACCAGGTACCTTTGCATTGGTTTAAAGCAAAACTGGTTTCGTGCGCAAATATGCGGCTGCTGGCAAACAAGGCAGGGTCCCACACCCGGTGAAATATTTTAATTTTCTTATCGCCTATGCTATTAATAATTTCTTCTGTCCGGTCATCTTTATCACCCGCACCCAGGGCAACTATTACCTCACCGGCAATGGGTAGAACTGAAATTAGCGACTCCTTTATGGGGTAATAAAGTTTATCAGTGTTGCGGGCAAAGGTAAAGGCAGAAATGAGCATCTTTTAGGAGTTTGGATTTAGAGTTTTATCGAAAGTTCTAAATGCCCACCCAAACCCAATTCAACAATTTTATGCAAAGTGGATATGCGCACTTCCTTAATATTGTTCTCAATTTTTGAAATGTAAGATTTGGTAGTCCCTACCTTTTCAGCTAGTTGTCCCTGTGTCAATCCCTTTTCAATCCGTGCTTCGTGAATCAGCGACCCAATCTTAAAGTTCTCATATCCTGCTTCAAGCTCATCTCGCTTTTTGGTACCTCGTTGGCCATAGTTCTTATCCTTGAATTGTTCAAGTGTTAAGATGTTACTTTTTTTCGTTTTCATATTCCTGTGTCTCAATCTATTGGACACTTTGCAAAAGTATATAAAGTTGTCCGAAAGTGAAACATGCTTTTAGGAATGGGTGCATATCAAATTGTCGCTAATTCTTTTCCCTTATTGCCGTTGGCTTCAGCCAACGGAGTATAATCAAAATCTCTGTCGGCTTTAGCCAAAAGACTCTTTGGCTAAAGCCGTATTTTTTTGTCATTATAATCCGTCAGCTAAAGCAGACGGCAATAAAGAACTTTTAAAAGAACTAAAGCGACAATTTGATATGCGCCCTTTGGAATTCGATATCTGCCATTCGATTTAAAAAAGAACGGGCAAAGCAATATATTTATAAGTACAACCGAAAAAATAAGCCGCATGAAATCAATAAAGCTAAAGAAAAAGGCCAATGATAAATCTGGTAAAGACATTCTGGATGAACTGACGCCAAAGCAGCTAACCAGGCTTAAAAGCTCAATGAAGCAATTAGACGAAGGCAAAGGAATACCACATGAAATTGTAATGGACAGTTTAAGAAAACTTACCAGAACATCTCCGACACTTTTATAAAACAACCCTTCCAACTCCCCCGCCAATTTCTATTTTTGTGCCATGCAGGAAATTTTCGACCAGGCAAATGCCGTTTTAGAGGAGATTAAAACTTCAAGCCCAACAACCGCCGAGGAGTTGGAGCAATTCCGTATTAAATACTTAGGCACTAAGAGTGTTTTAAAAGACCTGTTTGGCGCCATGGGCAAATTGCCCAACGAAAAAAAGAAAGAATACGGCCAACTGATGAATGCCCTGAAAGACGCTGCCCAGCTAAAGTTTGACGAACTAAGCCAGGTACAAGACCAAAACAAGACTTCAAACAAGGAAATCCCTGACCTTACCGCACCTGGTTATGAGGTACCATCAGGCACCCGGCATCCCTTATCTATTGTCAAAAACAAGATGATAGAAATTTTTGCACGTATTGGTTTTACCGTAGCCGATGGCCCCGAAATAGAGGACGATTGGCACAACTTTACCGCACTCAACCTGCCCGCCGACCACCCTGCCCGCGATATGCAGGATACTTTCTTCTTAACCGAAGATAAAAACTGGCTTTTACGCACGCAAACATCAAGTGTGCAAATCAGGGTTATGGAAAGTGAAAAGCCACCCATGCGGTATATATTCCCCGGCCGTGTTTACCGAAATGAAACCATAACTGCCCGGGCGCATTGTACTTTCCATCAAATGGAAGGGTTATATATTGATGACAACGTTTCTTTTGCCGACCTTAAACAGTGCATGCTTTATTTTGCCCAGGAGATGTTTGGCAAAAATACAGATATACGTTTCAGGCCCTCTTTCTTCCCCTTTACCGAGCCCAGTGCCGAAATGGATATAAGCTGTTTTGTATGCAACCAAAAAGGCTGCCCGGTTTGCAAATACAGTGGCTGGGTTGAAATTGGCGGCTGCGGCATGGTTGACCCCGCCGTGCTTGAAAACTGCAAACTCGATCCTAAAAAATATTCAGGCTTTGCTTTTGGCATGGGTATTGAAAGAATTACCATGCTCAAATACCGCGTAAACGACCTTCGGTTGTTTTTAGAAAACGATGTCAGGTTTCTAAAGCAATTCTCTTCAGCACTATAGGTTTTCAGTTTATGGCATGTCTCCGAAGGAAAAGTGCCGTTTACTGTTTGTTTTATACCCCTGCTCAAAAATACCGGAACATTGCTGCTTCAAAGGCGTTTTTAATGCAGATTTGGGTGCTGCACCTTTTTTTATAAAAAACGATAATTTAATTCACGGTTATAAGTCAAAGGCTACTTTTGCAGGCTTGAAATTTAATTTGGCGAAATCCTGCTTTTAATTAGAAGGACTTATGAAATCAGCTTTATGAAAAAAACATTATCCATAGGTATTTCTTTATTCGTGCTGCTCACCCTGTCAATGCTGCAGGTTCAGGCCCAATATGGCCCCGGCTCTGGTGGTGGTAATGGCGGCGGAAATGGTGGAGGATATCAGGGCGCGGGACAAGGAAGCGGCCAACCCCGCCCGGCCATTGGCCACATTTTTGGCAAAATAGTGGATGAGAAAACCAAGAAAGGAATTGAGTTTGCTTCAGTAGCTATATACAAACTAAGGAATGACTCATTAATTGGTGGGCAGCTGACCGAAAGCAATGGCGAATTTTCACTAACCAATATGCCTTTTGGCGGATTAAAATTGAAAATCACTTTTGTGGGTTATACCACTGTTGAAAAGCAGGTTATAATTACACCCAAGGCCCTTGAACAGGATATGGGCAATATTGTGCTTTCAGAAGACAATAAAACCCTGAATGCCGTTACTGTTACTGCCGAAAAATCAACCATTGAAATAAGGCCGGATAAGAAAGTTTTTAATGTAGAGAAGGACCTTTCGAGCCGGGGCGGAACTGCGTCCGATATTATGGAAAAAATACCCGGCGTATCGGTAGACGGCAGTGGAAACGTAACCCTGCGTAACCTTACCCCAATTATTTATGTGGATGGCAAACCAACCACCCTCACTATGGACCAGATTCCTTCTGACCAGATTGAAAAAGTAGAAGTTATCACAAACCCCTCGGCCAAATATGAAGCCGATGCTACCGGTGGTATCATCAATGTAATTCTAAAAAAGAACCACACGCCCGGTTATAACGGCATAGTAACCGCTGCCATTGGCACCAACGACCAATACAATGGCTCGGCACTTATAAATGTGCGCGAAAAGAAATTCGGGTTTATGCTTAATTATAACATCCACGGTTCAACAAGCGTAACACCCGGTAGCACTGACAGAACTAATCTTGGAGAGTTGGGCACACCTGTAGACTACATCAATGAAAGCGATAAGTTTACTTTAAAACGGGTATTTCAAACAGCAAAAGTTGGTTTCGACGGTTATATTAACAACCACAATACGCTCTCTTTAACCCAAAGTGGCACCTTCGGCAATTTCAAAAATAATGATAACGCAGTTGTAAATACCAACGACTCAAATAGCAGCCTTTTAAAGACCCAGAACCTGATTGATAACCAGGCAACTGCCTTCAGAAATTTTACCACCAACCTTGATCTGGTTCATACTTATAAGAAACCCGATGAGCAATGGACCCTGGCCTTTAGTTATAACCATACTCATGCAGCCACTACTTACTTGAATGAGTATGCCTTATACACCCCGCAGGGAAACCTGATACCTTACGATACCAGTAACCTGCTCTCTCAATCTCAAAACGGCTATACGCATGCAGATATGCTAACTGCCCAATGGGATTTTGAAGACCCTATTAACAGCAATATGAAACTTGAATTTGGTGCACGTAGCAGTATATCACGCCAATACTCCTATTTAACCGTAACAAATAATATTGACAGTACTATAAGCGAAATCAGCCCAACCCTTTCCGGTACCTATCGCATTGATAACATGATAAACGCGGCCTATATCACTTTCAGCCACACGGTTAAAAGTTTTTCTTATCAGTTGGGCCTGCGTTTTGAAGAAACCTATTTTGACGGAACTGAATATAACGTAAACTCGAAACAGGGAGATGACAGCACCTTTTCGTACAAATACCCTACGGCGCATCCCTCCCTGGCAAATCTTCTTGATTGTTTTTTCCCCAGTTTGATGTTGTCAGAAAAAATAAATGATAAAAACGAAATACAATTCAACGTTACCCGTAAAATAAACCGCCCCGGTTTCAGGCAAATTGCCCCTTTTATATCTAATAGTACCCCTTACGGATATACGGTAGGTAATCCCGCACTTCAACCCGAATTTGATAATAAGGCAGAGTTAAACTATGACTTAACCACAAGTAAGGTTACCTGGCTGAGTTCTATATATGGAAGCTATAACCAACAACCTATTACCCAGTACACCTATCTGAACGCCGAGAATTCGCAGGAAATTGTAAGCTCATACGAAAATGCTAAAAGCAGTTTCACCTATGGCTGGGAGAATACCTTTAAAATAGCCCCGGTTAAAGGCCTTGATATAATGCTGGATGGCAACGTATTTTACACTGACATTTTGATTGATACAGGCCTGGTACCACATGACGGCACTACACAAAACAGCGGTATCAGTTATGTTATCAAAGCCATCATCAGCTATAAATTACCGTGGGGACTTGCGGCCCAGGTAAACGGTAACTACGAAGCGCCTAAACCCGTTGCACAAGGCCATACCCTTCCGCTTTATTGGGTTGACCTTTCTGCCAGCAAAGATTTTGGAATTGCTGTGCTTACCCTGGCAGTAAGCGACGTGGCAAACACAAAAATTTACAGCACCTACTACAGCACACCAACCTATAATGAAACCGTTACACACCGCCGCGACCCACGCTATGCACGTTTAGGTGTTACTTTCAAATTCGGCAAAATGGATGCCTCTATTTTCAAAAAGAAAAAGAAAGACCAGAACGGGCCTCCGAATGGTGATGATTTAGGATTTTAATTGAAGTTCATAAACCCGGATAGAAACATTATCTTTATAAAAAGACAAGCACATGCAGCAACTGGTGTTAGATATCCGCGATGATAAAGATGCAGATTTAATAAAAGAATTATTGAAAAGGTTTAAAGGTGTTGAAGTAAACAGTTTTGCTACAAATCTGAGCACCGCGCAAATACAAAGCAGGATTGAGGAGGGCTTAAAGCAAGCCGACCAAGGCAATGTAAAGCCGTGGAAACAAGTTAAAGCACAACTTTTGAAACGGATAAAATCAGGGGACAAGTAAGATGCCGAATTTTAAGGTCTGCTTGGGTGCATACCATATTGTCGTAGTCATTGTTTGTTTATTGCCGTCTGCTTTAGCTGACGGTTTATGGTAGTTAAAATATTGGCTTTAGCCTAAAGGGTCTTTTGGCTAAAGCCGGTATCTTATGTCAATACAATCCGTTGGCTGAAGCCAACGGCAATAAAAAATGTGACAATTGGGTATGCACCCGTCTGCTCTTCATCGCAGAGCGATGACATATTTATAGCAACCTGCCCAAAAGCTAATCCCGATTCCAGCGGCATCGCATAAGGGCTGCAACATACATAAGATTGTCGTTTATGCGACACCGCTGGTGTCGATTGATAATATTGCGGTCTGTCTATAAATATTCGATGCCTCTGGCATCAATACATGCCCGGAACCATTTAATTTGCCATTTTAACTATAAGTTTCATAAATTAAACACCATGCTTTTCTCCGATGAATACTATATGAAACTCGCCTTAAAAGAAGCAACCTATGCTTTTGATGAAGACGAGGTTCCGGTTGGCGCTATCATAGTAAGCAATAACCGCATTATCGGTAAGGGATATAATCAAACCGAACGACTGAAGGACGTTACCGCCCATGCCGAAATGATTGCCATAACCGCAGCCGCCAATTACCTGGGCAGCAAATTTTTAGAGGACTGCACCCTATATGTAACCTTAGAGCCCTGCCTGATGTGCGCAGCCGCTTTAAAATGGGCACGTATAAGCCGGCTGGTGTATGGCGCCTCCGATTTAAAAGCAGGTTACAGTTTAACCCAGGGCCTGGTGCTTCATCCTAAAACAGAAGTAACCTGCGGCATACTCGAAAACGAATGTGGCAGCCTGGTTACCGACTTCTTTAGACAGAAAAGAGAAGAAAACTCTTAACATCTACAACAAAACGAAAGGCTAGGTGTTATCTCCCTTACTGGGTTCAATTGCCTTTCAAACATAAACACCTGAACACTTAAACACTTGAACACCTTTTTATACTTTAGCCAACTCAAATATTATTTAACTATTAAAACTAAACACTATGGCATTTACATTACCGGCTTTACCTTATGCATTTAATGCGCTTGAACCGCACATAGATGCCCGCACCATGGAAATCCACCACGGCAAACACCATGCTGCTTACGTAAATAACCTGAACGCAGCAGTTGCAGGCACCGAATGGGAAAACAAATCGCTGGAAGAAATTCTGGCTAATATTTCAAAATTCGCTACACCGGCAGTTCGCAACAATGGTGGTGGCCATTGGAACCATTCTTTTTTCTGGCAGGTAATTGGCCCCAATGCAGGTGGTGCTCCAACAGGCGCAATCGCCGATGCAATCAACGCTTCTTTCGGCTCATTCGATAAGTTTAAGGAAGAGTTTACCAAAGCAGCCACAACCCGTTTCGGCTCTGGCTGGGCATGGCTGGTAAAAAGCGGCGATAAACTGGTTATTACTTCAAGCCCTAACCAGGATAACCCCTTAATGGATATTGCTGAAGTAAAAGGCACCCCGGTATTAGGATTGGATGTTTGGGAGCACGCTTACTACCTGCACTACCAAAACCGCCGCCCTGATTATATAGGAGCATTCTACAACATCATCAATTGGGATGAAGTGAATAAGAGATTTAGCGGTAAATAATTTTGCATCGCAAAGCATAAAACAGAAACGCTACTCAGTAATGGGTAGCGTTTTTGTTTTATGCTTTAACTGATAGGCTAACACAGGTTATCAGGTAGAAATCAAACGAATGAAAGGCACTTCAAGTCCCACTTTGAAGGGGGACGATTGTCATTTCCGCAGGAAATGGCAATCAGGGGGATGAGGGCGCTTATTGGGTGATGGGGCGCTTTGAACAAAGGGGCTCTCGTCCCCAGGCTGTTCTCTCTGTATTCCCTCCGTGCGAAATGCATTTCGCTAATTTACTCCACCGTCACACTCTTCGCCAGGTTTCTCGGCTGGTCAACGTTACAACCGCGCATAACGGCTATGTGATACGAGAGTAACTGCATGGGGATTGTAGCAAGCAATGGCTCCAGGTACTCCTTTGTCTCTGGAATTTCAATCACATAATCGGCCATGTTGCGCACTTTGTTATCGCCTTCAGTTACAATAGCTATAATCTTTCCCTTGCGGGCTTTCACCTCCTGTATATTGCTTATTACCTTCTCGTAAATACTGCTTTTGGTAGCAATAACCACCACTGGCATTTCTTCATCAATCAGTGCAATAGGCCCGTGCTTCATTTCGGCAGCCGGGTAACCTTCGGCGTGGATGTACGAAATTTCTTTCAGCTTTAAAGCCCCTTCCAACGCTACCGGAAAACCATAGCCGCGGCCCAAATACAAAGCATTC
>Ga0182030_10025109_pt1 | contig 10887 bp, 7 predicted proteins | sample 812S3MmetaG_FD_121299 | JGI IMG/M metagenome (GOLD analysis project Ga0182030, IMG submission 121299) | Permafrost microbial communities from Stordalen Mire, Sweden - 812S3M metaG (Illumina Assembly) | ecosystem: Environmental > Terrestrial > Soil > Wetlands > Permafrost | place: Sweden... | reverse complement strand
CGTTGTGGACCACGGCGACGTTGTCGGTGGCATGCGGATGAGCGTTGCTTTCGGTCGGCTTGCCATGCGTGGCCCAGCGGGTATGCCCGATGCCGGCGTGGCCCGCGAGCGGTTCGGCCTTCATGCGCGCTTCAAGGTTCTTGAGCTTGCCTTCGGCGCGGCGCCGCTCGAGATGGTCGCCTTCCAGCGTGGCGACGCCGGCGGAATCGTATCCGCGATATTCGAGACGCTTGAGCGAATCCACCAATTGCTCCGCGACCGGACCGCGCCCCAGAATGCCGACAATGCCGCACATGCGGACCAATATCTCCAAATCGACGAAAAATCGCCAGAAACGTGCCCGCCTCTCTTAACGAGAATTGCGGATGCCCACACTCAATAATTATTGCCGATTGAGACAGCGTTAAGCGGAAAGCTTAACAGGCCGGGCGTCGAAATCAGCCGGTGCCCGCGCGGTTCCTGCCGGCGGCGCCACGTGCTGGCGTCGCAGCGAATCGCGGCGGAAAAGCTTCCCGGTCATGCTTTCGGCTTCTTATTGCGGGTCTTCATCTCGCGGTATCGCGCCGCGCCGCCCTCGCGGTTGTTCTGGGCGCTGCGCTCGATGGCCAGCGCATCGTCGGGTACGTCTTTGCTGATCACCGAGCCCGAGCCGATATAGGCGCCGCTGCCGATTTTCACCGGCGCCACCAGCGACGAATTCGAGCCGACAAAGGCGCCCGATCCGATGATGGTGCGGTGCTTGTCGAAGCCATCGTAATTACAGGTGATGGTGCCGGCGCCGATGTTGGCGCCCTCGCCGATATGCGCGTCGCCGATATAGGAGAGATGGTTGACCTTGGCGCCGGCCTCCAGCGTCGCGGCCTTGGTCTCGACGAAATTGCCGATTCTGACGCCCTCGCCGAGCGAGGTCCCCGGCCGCAATCGGGCATAGGGGCCAACGGAGGCCTTCTTTCCGATCGACGCCTGCACGATGTGGGAAAACGCGTGGATCACCGCGCCGTCGGCGATCGACACGCCGGGACCGATCACCACGAACGGTTCGATCGTCACGTCGTTGCCGAAGGTCGTGTCCGCGGCAAGATACACCGTCTCCGGCGCGATCAGCGTCACGCCGGCGTCGAGTGCGGCCTTGCGCAGGCGCGCCTGCATCACCTGCTCGGCTTCGGCGAGCTGGGCCTTGGTGTTGATGCCGCGCACTTCGTCCTCGCTGGTTTCGATCACGACGGCCTCCAATCCCAAATCCCGAACAAGCCTCACCGCGTCGGTCAGATAATACTCGCCCTTGGCGTTGGCATGACCGATCTTTTCGATGATTTCCAGCGCCTTGCGGCCATCGAATGCCATCACCCCGGCGTTGCTGAGCTTGATCGCGCGTTCCGCGGCATTGGCGTCGGCGTGCTCGCGGATCGCCACCAGCCGGTCGCCCTCGACCAGGAGCCGGCCGTAGCCGGTCGGATCGGCGGCGCGAAAGCCGAGCACGGCAAGGGCCGCGCCGTCTTTCAAGGGCGCGCGCAGCCGTTCGAATGTCGCAGCCGAGATCAGTGGCGTGTCGCCGAACACGACCAGCAGATCATCCGCGCCACGGGCAATCGCATCGCGGGCCGCCAGCACCGCATGCGCGGTGCCGAGACGGTCGCGCTGAACGAACGTCGCAGCGTCCGGGCGCACCCGCCTGGCCTCGGCGGCGACCGCCTCGTGGTTCGGGCCGATAACCACGGCGGTCGCGGCGCCGACCCCCTTGGGCGCGGCGCGAAGCACATGCGCCAGCAACGACTGCCCCGCCACCGGATGCAACACCTTTGGCGTCGAGGAGCGCATGCGGGTGCCCTCGCCGGCCGCGAGCACGATCGTGAGGCTGGTTCTGCCGGTCATTGCTGTCCTTAAAACCCTGGCGGCAAAGGTTTGCGCCGCCGCCGTCATAAAGCGTTTGAGGCGGGGTGGAAACCCGGTTGCTACCCTGCGCGGATGGAGGATGCAGGCGCGTTTCCTGTTAATGTTTGCCGTGTGATTCGGCGTGGGCTCGGGAGGGCCGAAAAGTCGTATGGCGAAGAATTCCGACCATCTGGCCGGCCGCTTCGAGAACGAAAATACCGGCGGCCTGCTGACCGGCTTTTTGGCCGAGGAGAATGATTTCGACCGGCGCTCGCTGTGGCGGCTCGGGTCGTGGGGCGTTGGCGCGGTCGGCGCGGTCGTCGTGGCGCTGCTGGCCAACCAGTCCCCGACCGGATGGCGACGCGAGCAAATCGCCGCAGCGGAACTGACGCGGCAATCGCAGCAAATCCAGTCGGTCGCCAAGGAAAGCCAGAACGAGACACGACGGCTGGCGTCCGCCATCGATACCTTGAACGGCGATCGCGAGCGGCTGTATTCCCGCATCACCGTTCTCGAACAGGGGCTGGATTCGGTGACCGGCTCGATCGCGCGGCAAAATGCTGCCGTGGCTCCGCCGCAAGCCGCTCCAGTGTCGTCCCCGGCCGGTTCTTCTTCGGCCGGTTCTCCCGCGACTGGCTCTGCCGCGACGGCGCCTGTGGCGGCCGCATCTCCCGCGAGGGCCGAGCCGCCGCCGGCGGCCCAAACGCCGGCCCAAGCTCCGGTCGTGGCTCCGGTGGCGAGCGCGGCAGCGGCCAAGACGGCGGCGACGTCCGATAAGCCGGCGCCGGTTACCGCCGTCGCGGAACCGGGTCCGGCGACCGCTGCATCCACCGGGCAGACGACGGCGTCAACCGCGCCGGTCGCTGCGCCGGCAACACCGCTGATGGCCGCGAAATCGATGATGGCTCCGCCGGATGCCGCGGCTGGAAAACTGATCGCTCCCGACCCGCCGCCGGAGGCCGCCGCCGCGCCACCGGAGACGGTAGCGGCGGCTCCGGATGACGCCAACGCGGAGGCCGTACCGGCCACATCCACGGTGCAGCGAACCGAATTTGCGGTCGACCTCGGCGCGGCGAATACGGTCGGCGGCTTGCGGGCGCTATGGCGGGGCCTGCTCAAATCGAGATCGAATTCAGCACTGACGGCGTTGCGTCCGATCATCGTGGTGAAGGAGGGCGGCGCCGGGATCGGCACGCAACTGAGGCTGGCGGCCGGACCGCTCAGCGACGCCGCCGCCGCCGCGAAAATCTGTGCCGCCATCATCGAACACCAGAAGACCTGCGAAACGACGGTGTTCGACGGTCAGCAACTGGCGATGAAGGACGATGATCCGCCGCCGGCTGCCGCCAGGCCGGCTTCGGTCAAGCCTTCCCCACACCGGCGAAGCGTTGCCAAGCAGCGGGTTACGAACGAAGAACCACCCAAGCCTGAACCGACCACGACCTTGTCGTCGTTCTTCGGCAGGCGATAACACCAGCGCAAAAGCCCATCGTTACAATGCCTTGGAAGCGGCTTCTCATGTGTTTTCGCGAGTTTGGCAAGCCGTCGCCCGTTACGGGTTGTCGCGCCGCAAGTTCCCCGCCATAACAGCCCGATGAAAAAAACTCCGTTTCGGCTGACGCCCTATCAGGTGCAATGGCTGTTGATCGTTGGCTTTGCCACGGTCGGCTACGCGCTTTATGTGCGCTATCTCGCGATCGAGTTCTCGCCGACGGCGCTGGCGTGCGATGCCGGCTTGCAGACCATGCTGTGCAAGAGCCGCGCCTTGGCGACCTATCTTTTTCGCAATTCGGTGTTCGGCGTGGTGGCGCTCGTCATCGCGATCCTTCACGTCATCCGGCCGTCGATTGTTTTGCTGACGGGCGGGCTGATTGCCGCGGGACTTGGCATCGTGCTCTACAACATCGGCCTGTCGGGCCTCGCGGTTGGCCTGCTTATTTTGGGATTTGCACGGCCCGCGCCCGCCACAGCGTAACGGCGAATAGGAAATACATCGCGCAGGTCCACAGCGACTGCCAGTTGTCGGCGCCTTCGTTGAACCCGGTATAGACGGCGGCTCCCGCCAGCAGACCGCCAAATACGCTCTCGGCGATCGGCCGTGTACCCTCCTGCGGCCGATTGAGTAGCACCAGCATCCAGAACGGCACCACGGCCATCGTCAGCGCGGCAAACGGAAAATCCTGGTAGCGCGGATCGAACACGAAGCCGAGCGCGGTCTCGGCGCCGATCAGCGCGGTCACCAGCACCGCCGCACCCAGGATCATGGCCAGGACCGATCCGGTCCTGCCATCGCGGGGGCCTAGCAGTTCCAGGAAAGTCGGCAGCGCGCGCCCCGCCATCAGCGCGTTGGCGCAAAGCAGCGGCGAAGCGATCGCCGCCGCCAGCAACGCGCCCCATCGAAGCCAGCCGCCGAAGCCGTAACTCTCGTAGAACATCTTGTCGGAAGCGATGCCCAACAGGATTCCGGCCGTGGTTGCCGAGATTCCGACCGCGACCCAGGCTGTGAGGCGAGGCGTCCAGGGCCGGCGGCGCAGGGTCAGCCAGGCAGCGCCGAAGACCAAAACGCTCAACGCCATGCCGCAACCCATTTGCAGCTTCCAGAACGGATAGTTGCTGATGGCTTCGCCCGGGGGATATTTGAGCGCCCGCCGCACGGAATCGAAAAATCCCCAATATCCGCCGACGGTGCCCTCAAGCTGGCGCTTCCAGGGCTGGTCGTAGGCCTCGATCAGATTGACGCGGAACTTTTCCTGCTTCGCCAAATCGAGGATTTCGGAGACCACCCGCGCCTGATTGGTGCGCGACGGCAGCGCGCCGGCCCGCATCCGTCCCGCGCTCGGCCAGCCGGTTTCACCGATCAGGATTTCCTTGCCCGGGAACGCCACCGCCATCCGCTTGCGAATGGAGTCGACATGGGCTGCGGCATATTTCGCCCGGATCGGGAAGTCCTCCCAATAAGGCAGGATATGGATCGTGACAAAATCGACGGCGTCATAGACGTCGCGGTTGCGGAGCCAAAATTCCCAGACGTCGGCGTAGGTGACCGGGACGGCAACCTGGGATTTGACCGAACGGATGCTGGCGGCGAGGTCGGAGGCGGTCATCTCGCCGCGCAACAGAACCTCGTTGCCGGCGACGACGGCGGTGATGACTTCCGGGTAGGCTTTGGTCAGGCCGACCACGGTCGAAATCTGCGCCAGGTTCTTGAAGCGATTACTGCCGAGCCAGATCCCCTGGATGACTTTCAGCCCCGCTTTCGCGGCCAGGGCCGGAACCTGATCGAGGCCGTTTTCGATCGAATAGGTTCGCACGCAATCGGATATTTTGGCGAGTTGCGCCAGGTCCTGGGCAATCTGTTCCGGAGGAATCTGTGCGGTCGACTGCAGCGGGGTCTGCTCGCCGCGGAACGGCGCATATGACACGCATTGGAGTTTGGCGCCGGGATCGATCGGCGCGCGCGCCAGGGCGATGGGCGTGGCCAGCCACCACCACACGGCAGCGATCGCGCCAAGAGATATCAGGAGAAGCGCCAGTGGCGTACGAAGAGAAATCGGTTCCATCCTCCGGGCAAGTGTCGTCGAATAGCCGGTCACCCGCCGCCTGCCAAGAGCAGGACAGGCGCCATCCAAGGTCTTCTCGCCTGGCGGCTTTACCACAGCGCGATAAAGTTGTGGCTTTGCTGGACAAAATCCGAAATGTCCGTCATGGGAATCGCGGAGCGTCTCCGCCGCATTGGGGACCTATTTGAACGGCATCAAACCGGCGTGTCAGAGCTGACCGCGGGCAAGCAACAAATCGGGGAATTTATGCGTCCAAGGGTGCTTCAGCTTCAACATGCGCTCATGCGCCACCTCGCCATCTCCGGGATCGCCCTCCTGATCGGTATCGGAAGCGCTGTTGCCCAAAGCGGCGAGCCCCACGCCCAGGATCAGAACGGCAAGCCCGGGACGGCGAATCCGGCCCAAACCGCCGACGTCGCCAAGGAAAATCAGCGCAAGACCGACGAATTCGTCGAGGCGGCGCAGGCGATCAACGGACCGGCCGGAAACCCTGAATGCGTCTGGCTCGGTCGCCGCGTGGTTCGCCTGATGTGGCTCGACGATCTCGACACCGCCTTTCGTCACCTCGATCTCTACGACCGGTTTGGCTGCCCCGGCGGCCATGTGCAGGCCACCTTCCGCTGCCTGACCCGCTTTGGCGGGCAGATCGATCCCAAGGTGGCCGAGACGCTCAGCAGCCGCGTTCAAGCCTGCTGGATCAATCCGGCCGCGCAACCGCAGGCGGCTGCGGCTGCCACACCCGCCGCGCCCACAACCGCCGGCAGTTCCGCGGCCGCTCCCGCAGCGGCGGCGCCGCCGCCCGCCGCGGCGCCCACTCCGGCACCCGCCAAATAATCGAACGCGACCGCAACGATCCGAAATTTTCGCGATTTTGGATTGTTCGCGCCCTCAAAACGCCACGGCGTCATAACAGTTGTTAAATCACGTGGCAGAGATATGGTTCACTCGCCGCTGACTTGGTCGGATCTCGGGGACGGATCCGCTTCCCTGCCATATTGGCCCCATATGGTTTAGTCGCGATGCGCGCCGTCGTCGCCGTTCTGCTGTTTGTGACTGCCGTTCACGCTGCCCTGTGGGGGGTGTTCCGGCAGGAACAGCAGGCCCCCGACTTCAGGGGAATCCTGCCGAGCGTGTCCTATGCCCCGTTCGAAGGAACCGGGCACCCCGACGTCGACAACGTTCCGAGCGTCGAGAAAATCCGCGCCGACATGAAAAAATTGGCGCCGCTGACGCGGGCGATCCGGCTCTACTCCTCGACCGGAGGCGTCGAACTGGTGCCGCCGATCGCCGCGGAATTCGGGCTCAAGGTCACCGTCGGCGCCTGGATCGACAAGAACGTCGACCGCAACGAGCGCGAGATCGAAGCCGCGATCAGTCTGGCCAGGCACAACAGCAACGTGATCGGCGTGGTTGTCGGCAACGAGACCATCTATCGCGGCGAGCAAAAGGTCGACGGCCTGATCGAGCTCATCAAAAGAGTCAAGAAATCTGTTAATGTCCCCGTTACGACAGGCGAAATCTGGAATATCTGGCGTGACAATCCAGAGCTCGCCTCGTCGGTCGATTTCATCGCCGCGCACGTCCTGCCCTACTGGGAAAACTTCACTGACAAACAGGCCGTCGATCAGGCGGTGGATCGCTATCAGCTGTTGCGCGACCAATTTCCCGGCAAGCGAATTGTGATCGCCGAGTTCGGTTGGCCGAGCGCCGGTTACAATCTGAGAAATGCGGTTCCCGGTCCCTTCGAGCAGGCTGTGGTGCTGCGCAATTTCGTCGCCCGCGCCGACGCGATCGGCATGGATTACAACATCGTCGAGGCGATCGATCAGCCGTGGAAGTTCTTCGAGGGCGGCGTCGGCCCCTATTGGGGCATTCTCAATGCCGAACGCGAACCGAAATTCGCCTGGACCGGACCGGTCGTCAACGAGAACTACTGGAAGTTTGCCATCATCGCGGTGCTGGTCGGCATCCTGCTGTCGCTGCCGATTCTTCGGCTCGAGGGCGCCACCGTGATGCAGGCGCTGATGCTGTCAGCGGCCGCGAACGGCATAGGCGCCTGGGTCGCGACCGTGTTCGCCTATTGGGCCGGCCATTATTTCGTTTTCGGTTCGGCCTTTGCGCTGACGCTGGGGCTGATCCTGCTGGTTCCGCTGGTGCTGATCGCGATGGCGCGCATCGAGGAAATCGCCGCCATTGCCTTCGGCCGAGGTTCGCGCCGACTCATCGTCAAGGGTGCGCCGGTGGTGCCCGCCACCGTCGGCGAGGCCATCGCCTTCCCAAAAGTCTCGATCCACGTGCCGGCGTATTTCGAGCCCCCCGAGATGCTCAAGCAGACGCTCGATGCGGTGTCCCGGCTGGATTATCCGAATTTCGAATGCGTGGTGATCATCAACAACACCCCCGATCCTGAATTCTGGCAACCGATCCAAGATCACTGCCGCGCGCTTGGCGAGCGTTTCAAGTTCATCAACGCCGAGAAGGTCGAAGGCTTCAAGGCCGGCGCCCTGCGCATCGCCATGGCCCGAACCGCGGTCGATGCCGAGATCATCGGCATCATCGACGCGGATTATGTCGTGCAGCCGGATTGGCTCAAGGATCTGGTGCCGGTGTTCGCCGATCCCCGCGTCGGACTGGTGCAGGCGCCGCAAGACCATCGCGACGGCGACCGCTCGCTGATGCATTACATCATGAACGGCGAATATGCCGGGTTCTTCGATATCGGCATGATCCAGCGCAACGAGGCCAACGCCATCATCGTTCACGGCACCATGTGCCTGATCCGGCGCGCGGCGATGGAGATGGCCGGCGGCTGGGCCGGCGACACCATCTGCGAAGACACCGATCTCGGCCTCGCCATCATCGAGCACGGCTGGCTGACCCATTACACCAACCACCGCTACGGCCACGGCCTGCTGCCCGACACCTATGAGGCCTTCAAGAAGCAGCGCCATCGCTGGGCCTATGGCGGATTCCAGATCGTCAAGAAGCACTGGCGGCGGTTTCTTCCCGGCGCGAGCCGGCTGTCGCCCGATCAGCGCCGCGAATTCGCCCTGGGCTGGCTGAACTGGCTGGGCGCCGAAAGTATCGGCGTGCTGGTCGCCATCCTCAATCTGATCTGGGTGCCGATCGTTGCGTTCGCCGACATCGCCATTCCCGACAAGATCCTGACGCTGCCGATCATCGCCTCGTTTGTGGTCTCGCTGGTGCATTTCGTGGTGCTGTACCGCCTGCGGGTGCCGGTAAAAATCGGGCAGATGCTGGGCGCCATGGTCACCGCGATGTCGGTGCAATGGACCGTGTCGCGCGCGGTCGCCAACGGATTGATCACCGACCATCTTGCCTTCGCGCGGACCTCCAAAGGCGGTTTTTCGCTGGTCTCGGTCGAGTTCCAGGCGTTCTGGGAAGCGGTCATCGGCACCCTGCTGCTGGTCGGCGCGGCCGTGCTGGTGATCACCAACAATGACAAGCAGGTCCGCGAAATCTACGTGTTCGCCGGTGTGCTGGTGCTTGAAAGCCTGCCGTTCCTGTCCGCCGTGGCGATCGCCATCCTGGAGAATTCGCGGGTCAACGCGTTTTCGTTCTGGCGCAATACCGGCGTGCGGACCGCCGAGCTGATCGGGCTGCGCCCAGTGGCGATGCCGACGGTGGCGGGGTCCACCGCGCCGGTGGCCTCGGAGATTCATCGGGAAGCCAGTTGATCGCGGGGCCGGTTTCCGAGGCGTTTTAAGTGAAGAATCGACGCTAACAGCCTGCGCCCTCGTCGAAATCGACGTGCTCCCGGCCGCGCATTCGGGCTTTGTCGCACTATTGACCCGCACCGGCCTGCCCCCTACACAGCGCGGCAAGTGAGCGCGTAGCTCAGGCGGTAGAGCACGTGACTTTTAATCATGGGGTCGAGGGTTCGAGTCCCTCCGCGCTCACCAACTTCAGCAATATTCGCGGTGGTTTAGACAAATCGCGGTAGCTACCGGAACCACCACGCATCGAGTAACGTAACAGTTGCTCGTCGTCCCCAACTTCAGGGCTCAACAATGAAAACGGCTCTATCAGGCCTGTTTGCTGCAATCGTTTTTTGTACAACAGCCGTGGCTTCAGAATCTGGAACACCGACGGCCACCCCTCCGGATTGGGCAACACGACCGACCGCACCTCAGGCCGGGCCGGCGTCTCAGAGCGTGGCTCCGACTAATACGGACAGCATCGGACAGGAAAGCCCGACGGCTTCACCTACACAACCACTCGTTCAGACGGAACAACCGAAAGATTTTCAGAAGGACAAATAGTAGCGTTCTCGATGGCGGATCGCACCGACCGTTCGCCAGCCTCGTCAGGCGATGCGGTCTTTGCGGAGGATGGCTGAGGCTTCTGCGCAACGCGCCTCCTATCGGACATTCCCAAGGGGACGCCTGGATCGGGCGGCAGCGGTGATCCTCCAACGGAGATCGGGGCCGGCTTTTGGTGCCGATGGTTTCTTCCGTGCTGCTGAGGGAGACCTGGCGTTCTATTTGAGCTTCCTAAGCTTCTTGTTGAAATATTCGGTCGCCACCAGCAATCCGATAACGACCGCGCCGACTACGGCTGGCGTTCGGATATCCTGCCGGGAAAGGCCAAAGTCAAAATGGGCAATATATCCCGCCGATACAGATGTCACGATGGTTCCGACCGCAGCGAGCCACCAAAAGGCGGTCATTTCTGTGGGGCCGGATTTCATCCCGGCAGCGTCTCTACGCAGACGATTCTTTTCCATGAGGCGGCCCTGTTGCTGATACACGGCACTGTGGCGGCGACCACCCAACGAACGCGTTAATTTCTGCGACCGTAGTACTACGGACCTTAGTTCCGAAGCCCACGAGTCGGCGAGGAAAGCCTTGCCCTGCCCGAGGCGGTGCTTTCTCCTTTTCAAAGGCCGGCTATCGCCTCTTGGTGGGGCTCATTCCCCCATGCGGACAGGATGCCGCACCGGCACCGCGTATTCCGTGAGATAGTTCACGATCCAGGCGTCGAGAGGGCTTGATGGCCACCATGGCCGCGGAGGCGCACCGTTGACGCACGCGCGCATCGGCATGCTATGAGCGCTTGACCGGAAGCGGCTGCGGGCCTTCGCGGCGCGCGCAAGGCATATGGAGTCGAGATGAAGACGTTTGCCCGCTTTCTGCTTGTCGGAACCATGCTGCTCGCGCGGTGCGCCTGGGCTACCGAACCCTCCCCGGTCGCATTTGCGAAGAGCGTGGTTTCCGAGCGCGGCTCTCAAACCTTTGCGACGGTGAGCTACCCGGACAAATGCTTGATCGTCGAGTTCCGGCTCGAGCCTTACTCAGCCGGCAAGGCAACCGCGGTCCGGGCCTTTGGCGAGATAACAAAAAAAATCGCACAAGGCGCGTTCAGCAAATTCCCGAAGATCAAGAGCGTCCAGCTCATTGGCAACCTCGCGCTGCGCGATAAGCACGGAAGCGAT
>Ga0182030_10025106_pt1 | contig 10887 bp, 9 predicted proteins | sample 812S3MmetaG_FD_121299 | JGI IMG/M metagenome (GOLD analysis project Ga0182030, IMG submission 121299) | Permafrost microbial communities from Stordalen Mire, Sweden - 812S3M metaG (Illumina Assembly) | ecosystem: Environmental > Terrestrial > Soil > Wetlands > Permafrost | place: Sweden... | reverse complement strand
TTCGACCCAGCAAATCTGTGCCGCCGAACAAGGTGGCGGGTACCGGGGCGCTTAGCTCAGTTGGTTAGAGCGCAGCCTTCACACGGCTGAGGTCGGAGGTTCGAGTCCTCTAGCGCCCACCAGTTCAGGACCACTTTCCGGGTCCGGGCCGGATGCGGGTGTCCTACAAACGTCCTAATCCGGCGGTAACATCGCCGAGATGGCCACTAGGACAACGACCAAGCGTCAGCCGGGGACGAAGCGGGAGCGTTCCCCGGGCCACTGGCAGCTCCGGGTCTTCAACGGGTACGACCCGGTCACCGGCAATCCCCGGCAGGCCACCCGGACGTTCGCCGGCACGGAACGCGAGGCATCCAAGGCACTCGCCGCTCTGGTCACCGAGGTCGCATCCGGGAAGTTCGACCGGACGAGGGCCACCGTCGGGCAGCTCCTCGACAAATGGCTGGAGCTGGGGGAGCGGACCCAGCGGCCCCGGACGCTGTACGAGAACAGAAGGAAGATCGACGGCCGGATCCGTCCGGCGCTCGGCGACGTCCGGCTGGACAAGCTGGAAGCCGATCGGCTCGACGCCACCTACCGGATGTGGCTCGACCAGGGCCTGTCGGCGTCCACGGTTCACAAGTACCACTGCATCCTGTCGGCCGCCTTGCGCCAGGCCGTGAAGTGGGGGTGGATCGACACGGCGCCCACGGCCCGGGCCACGCCGCCCAGGGTGGAGCGGACCGAGATGAAGGTCCCCACACCCGACCAACTGTCGACGCTGGTGAAGGCTGCCGAGGCCGATGACCCGGTCCTGGCCACGGCGGTGGCACTGGCGGCGCTCACCGGAGCCCGCCGGGGCGAGCTGTGCGCCCTCCGGTGGTCGGACATCGACATGACCAAGGGCCGGGTCCGGATCGCCCGGTCGCTGACTGTCAGCCGAGGAGAACAGCACATCGGGCCGACCAAGACCCACCAGGTCCGAGACCTTGCCCTCGACCCAGTCTGCATCGAAGTACTCCGTCGACGGTGGGCCTACATGACCGATCTGTCGAAGCGGGCCGACTCGCCACTGGTGCCCGACCCATTCGTGCTCACGTACAACGCCAATGGGGAGATCCCGGCCAACCCGGACACACTCACGCACGGATTCGCCAGGCTGTGCGAGGCCCTGGAGAAGCCGGCCCTGATCGAGCTGAAGAAGACCAAGCCGAAGGCGAAGCGGACCGACCTGGCGCCGGGGGAGCGGTGGCCGTTCCGGTTTCACGATCTCCGGCACTTCTCGGTGACCACGCTGATCGCCGCCGGGGTCGACGTGAGAACCGTCGCCGACCGACATGGCCATGCCCGGGCCACCATGACCCTCGACCGGTATGCCCACGCCCTGCCCGAACGGGACCGGGAGGCCGCCGGGCTGCTCGGTCAGGTGCTGCAGCAGGCGACACTCGGACTTACCTGAAAGTCACTCTCCGGCGGCATCGCCGTGGAGGTAGCGCTCGAGCCTAGGCACGGACACCCGCCACCGGGCACCGATCTGAATGGCCGGGTCGAACTGGCCCGTCCGACAGAGCCGGTAGAGGGTGTCGGTGTGGACTCCAATCATCCGTGCGGCTTCGGGCACGGTGATGAGGTCGGGCCGAGTCTGGCCGTCGAGGCCGTCATCCGGTTGACTGCCTCGGTTCGGAAAGTCGATCAGCATGGGGATCCCCTCGATTCGCATTGTGGCCATCGCACCATCAGCGCTGCCTCCGGCCCCTTCATTCTCTGAATCGACGTCACCCTCAACGTCACCCTGGGCCGGCCGGCGGGAGATCCCAACGTCACCCTGGCGTGCCTCAGATCCCTCCCAACGTCACCCTGGCCTGGCTCTAGGGCGGAGCAACGTCACCTTTTGTGCCTGAGAACTGAATTCCCCTTGCGGGTCTCGGCACGGTGATGTCTGACCCGGGTTCGGCCCCAACCTCTAAGGTCGCTGCGGGGCGCCGCCTCGTTGTCGGCCTGCTTCACTGCCGCCTCGACCAGTTCGACGCCACCAACGGGCTCCACTCCTCACTCGGCCGGCCGACTGCGCTTTACCCCAGGCCCACCCCGGGCCGGCTGGCACTCCCTCCTGTGAGAACACGATGCGGAAGCTCAACCCGGTCCGGGGATCGAGTGAGGCGCCCAGGCGGGCATCGAGCCCGCCACGGGCGCCTGGGTGACTCAGCAGATCGGCTCCGCCAAAGCGGTATGGAACATGTCCACACCTGTGCACCCGGGTGCGGGAACGTCACCCCCGCCCGTCGCAAGACTCGATTTCGCACGGTGGCGGAGCGCGCCCGGAGGGCGGCATCTCAGTGATGCAACTGTGTGGACATTGAATGTCCCGGTCTGGCGAAGCCGAGGGTGACGTTCTCAGCCTTGTGGGGGAAGCCGATGCGACAGGCCCGACATTCGGCTGCGATCGCGTTCCACGAGACCCTCACTGCGCTGCCTTCGAGGTGAGCGACGCCAGGGACTCGCCAAAGCCGGCCAGATGGCCCGGAGAGGCGAGAGGGGACTGGCGCCAGGATTTTGGACCCGCCCCGGCAATGGGAGCCTTGCGAGCGTTTCGGAGGAGTGGGTCGCGGGATTGTCGGCGGGCCTCAGCGCGGCAGGTCCAGACGTGCCCGGGACCGCAAAGACGTTCCGACCCGATACTCAGTCGCGTTGTGCCCACTTCCGTCATCGCCGAGCGGACTTCCGTCACCGACCAGACAAATGGCAGCTTGAGCAGGGAGGGTGACGGTGAGGGTGACGTCGGTCCGGACCATATGGTTCATGAACCGAAGGCAGACGGTGTATCCATGGGCGGAGGCTCCCCGTGGATCACCCGCCTTGTCACACCCCTGTGTCTACGATCTCCCCATGAGCTCGCCGGGAACCTTAGTTTCACTCTTTGCTGGCGTCGGCGGAATCGACCAGGGTTTGGCGCGGTCGGGCTTCCAGACGACCTATCTGTGTGAGTCGTGGGAACCGGCGCGCCGGGTGCTCCATCGGAGGTTTCCAGAAGTCCCCGTCGCCGGTGATATCAACGAGATCGTGGCACTGCCAGCGGCCGACGTGATCGCCGGTGGGTTTCCCTGTACGGACCTCTCGCAGGCAGGGAGGACTGCTGGGATCGATGGCTCCCAATCGGGCTTGGTGCACAAAGCTCTGAGCCTGGCAGATGGGCACCCGGCCAGATGGCTGCTCCTTGAGAACGTGCGGAACATGCTGCCGCTCCACGGTGGTCGGGCGATGGCGGCGATTACGAACGAGCTCGAAAGGTTGGGCTATCGCTGGGCCTATCGCGTGGTCGATTCCCGATTCGCGGGTGTGCCCCAGAGGCGACAGCGTGTAATCCTTCTTGCGAGCAGGACAGAGGACCTGCGCCCCGTTCTCTTCGCCGACGACGCTGGTGAGCGCAGCTCCGACTCACTTGCCGACGACCACTACGGTTTCTACTGGACGGAAGGGTTGAGAGGGCTGGGGTGGTGTCAAGACGGCGTTCCCACGCTTAAGGGTGGGTCGACGATCGGAATACCATCGCCGCCGGCCATTTGGCGCCTCCAGGCCGAACCGGGCGAGAAGTTCGTCACGCCGGGGATCGCAACAGCCGAGCGGATGCAGGGCTTTCGCTCCGGGTGGACTGCGCCGGGAGCGACTGGTTTCCGTGGTCAGGGGGCTCGCTGGAAGATGGTCGGCAACGCCGTGACAGTCGGGGTGTCGGCCTGGATCGGACGACGACTCGTCCAACCGGGCACTTGGGACGCCACGATCGCACAACCGCTGAAGGTCGGGAGCTCATGGCCAACGGCTGCTTGGGGAGAACGCGGCAAGGTTTGGCGTGTCGACGTCAGCCTGTGGCCCGAGCGCAACCGTTACACCCACCTTGCTTCAATGATGGGTGCAGACTACGAGTCCCTCTCATTTCGGGGTGCGGCAGGCTTTCTGTCTCGGCTCGAGAACGGGCGACTCCGAGTGCCGGAACAGTTTCGCCTGGACATGAAGGAGCACATCGAGTTCGCTCGGGACGCAGCGGCTTGATGGCAAAGAGTTCGAGGATCGACCCTGAGTATTCGCTCCGAGACGTTCTCGACCGAGTCGGACCCCGACCTGCGCCGACTGCAGATCGGGCCGACAAGAAGAATTACGCAGAGCGACTGAGCCGGCTTCTGGCGATCATGGTCGGGCAGGCACTCCGCGCCAGCTTTCCCACAGTGACTCCTTCGGAGACGGGCCGGGACCAGGAAACACCGATCGGTGCCGATGGCGGCAAGAAGCGACTCGACGTCAAGGTTTGGGACGACAAACTGGGCCTCATCCTCAACGTTTCCATCAAGACGTACAGCTTCCAGGACTACTCTCCGACGACGGGGAAGCTTGGTCGCTTCACGAAGAACGTGTTGCGGAACGACCATGAGCTCCGAGCCGAAGCCGACGTGGTCCATCGGCGACAGCCCTACAGCGTTCTCATCGGCCTTGTCTTCATGAACGCCGACGCCGCCCGAGATGGGGAGAACAGTCACAGTTCGTTTGCCCATGCGGTGGCTACATTCCGAAAGAGAACTGGCCGTAGTCAACCGGACGATCCCCGCTACGATCGGTTTGAAAGTGTCTACATCGGTCTGTACGAAACTGAAGGCCCCGAACGAGGTCGCACATGGTACTTCGACGTGACCCGGCCCCCGTCCAAGAACGGGATTCCCAATGCCACGCTGAACCTCGACCAGCTCGTCGAGGCAGTTACGTCGACCGTCGCCGCGCGGAATAAGACTGAGATCCACTACGAAGATGGCGAACTCATCGGCCCAGACGAACTCGAAGCCCTCGAAGCCCCCGAGGAGGACGAGTAGTCCCGCAGCATCGTCGCAATCCGCTCTTGCCCGCATGCATCGGCAGCAGCAGAAGGACACGGCTCCCGAGCTTTCTCTCCGTAGAGAACTCCACCGGCGGGGTCTCCGGTACCGGACGCATTTCTCTGTCATAGACGGGCGCCGCAAGCATGACATCGTGTTTCCGGGACAGCGGATAGTCGTCGAGGTACACGGGTGCTTCTGGCACAGTTGTCCACTGCATGGAACGGAGCCGAAGAAGAACTCGGCATGGTGGGCTGCGAAGCTGGCGGACAATCGTCAGCGCGATATGGACACTGAATGGCGCCTGAGGACGGCTGGGTGGACGCTCATTACAGTTTGGGAACACGAGGTAGCTAAGGATGCTGCCGACGCCATCGAAATGCTCGTTCGAGGTCCGGTGTGAAGCCCTTGGGACGGGCCGGCTCGGGACCCTCCTCCTTCGGGTCTTGGAACGAGCCGGTGCCGGCGGAAGTGAGTTTGCAGGCGAGACGGCACCATCTGGCGTACCGGCCCACTGGGCGCTGAACCCGTCCGGGTGGCCCGCCGCGTGAATCCGGCTGATATGCTCTTTGTACATCGCTCCAATCGGCTAACCGCTGGGCGGCCACGACAACGACTCCAATGGGTTCGGCGTCAAGTGCCTTCCGGTAGTGCCCCGAACGAGGGCTGACGTACCTCTTCCGGAGGTCCGTGTACCGCGTACAGCGGGATCTCGGCTGACGGTAGTGGCGCTGACGTTCGTGGTCGTGGCCTGGTGATCCGCAGAGGGCTCCACAGAAAGGCCACCGCGCCATGACCATTACCGCCCACTCCGGCCATACAGAACCCGAAGCCCCCGGCCTCACCAAGACCCCGCCTGGCAACGCCCCGTTGTGGGCGATGACGGCGCCGGGGACGGTGCTTCCCTCAGAGCTCCCGCCAGCGTCACCAGTGACGTCGGGTCGGTTCCGGCGCCGCATCGACGAGATATCGAACGCCGATGACGACGGACTGTCACAGCCCGGCGCCGAGCTGCGCGACGTGATCCAACATTTCGCTCCGCAGGGGGCAAATCGTGCCGAGATCGTGGAGCAGGCGCTGCTCATCGAGTCGGCTCACGCCGAGTTGAGCGATCTCTCCGCCGCGCTCAAACGGGGTGTGGACCGGTTGCCGACGACCAAGGGTGACCTCATGGTGATCCACACCAGGGTTCTCGCCACGGCGGTGGCGCCCGACGTGAGTAACGTCCGGGCTGAGGCGAACGGGGCCGTCTGGCATCGCGGTGGCGCCGTCCACCTCGTGCCGCCGGTCTTGGCCGAAGAAGACTCGCCTTCGGGGGAGCGCCAGCTGCGGTTCCGCGACACCGAACACTTCACGAAGCTCAACGAGAACCAGCGCGAGGCCCTTGGGTTCAACACGGCCAATGTCCGAAACGACCGCAACCGCTACGACCTCGAGCACATCGCCCGGCAGGGGGTGCTGAAGAGCATCCTGGTGGGCCCGACCCGTCTCTTCGACGAAGAGACAGGGAACAGCGGCCTCGTCCTTATGACGGAGAATGGGGCGCGACGCACGACGATCGGCCAGTGGATCTTGGAGAAGGTCCTGCCGGGTATCCCGGTCACTGACTTCCCGATCCGGCACCTAATCGACGACACGGGCGCCGTCGCCTTCAGGGCCCTTACTCCCGACGACTGTGATGTCACGCGTGACCTTTTGACCTCCGCGATCAGACCCTTCGCCGGGCCGGGACCCTCGGGGACGCCCGCTGAGGACGAGGCCCGCCTGACCGCGTGGGCTCGGGGCCTCGATCCCGCCCACGAGGCGGCCGTCAGGGTGCTCACCATGCCGGCGATGATCATCGTGGGCGTGGACCGCGCCTCGGTCATCGCCGGCATCGAAGACCCCCTCGCCGAGTGTCTCGACGCGTATACGGCGACTCTGCACGTGCCGGAGCAGTCCGACCTCGAATGGGGCGAAAAGCCGATCCAGCTCTCAGTTGCCCGAAGCATCCTGCGGCGCGCTTCGGACGTCTTCTCCGAGCTGGGTCCGTGGGCGGAGGCCCTGATCTTCGACCCGGACGACTACGGCTGGGCCGCGGGCGGGCTGGCCTCGACGATCACTCCTGACATCGCCGCTACGGTACCCGGCGCCGACCCCACGACGTTCCCCACCGATGCCGACGGGTCCCCGACGTTCGTGCCCCTGACGCTGGTGCCTGGCCATGTCCCCGCCATCGCCTCGGGCACCGAGCGGACGATGAACAAACTGGACATCATGCTCGCTGCTGCGGGCGCGATGGTCTGTAGGGCTACGGATTTCTCCTGGGTGGTGAGCGAAGAGATCGCGGCGAAGGGATTGCCGAACAGCCCGAAGCAGCGCGGTCAGCTGATGGCCTCGGCTTGTCTGGGGCTCGTGGGGTTGCCGTTGGTCGGCACTGCCTCGGCCAGGGTCCACGCGGCCGTCTCGCGCACCCCGTCGCATTCCGTGGTCTACAAGCTCGACGAAGCGTCGGACCCTCTTGGGGAAGACCTCTACTGGATCGACCTGATCGGAGTGGACTGGTTGGAGATCGCCGAACGCGCCGACTTAGAGGCGGCGGCGATCGCCCGCACGCCGGGGGTAAGCAACGACGTCGTCGGCCCCGCCCAGGTGATCCTGGCGCTGGGTGCCGCCTTCGCCATGATCATCTCGCCTGAGGTGATCGGGACCGAGCACCAGCTCACGCTGTCGGGTCTCGGCAGGCAGCACGGAGCCCTTTCGTCAGAACCCTTCACGGTGGTCTTGCCCCTAGTGCGCGAGGAAGCCGGCCGGCGCCAACTGTTCGAGATCATCGTGGCCCTTTGCAATGACGACCAGCCCTACCTGCCCCGGTCCGTCAAGTTCGGCGCCGGCGTGGCCGACGAGCACCACTTCGGCCCGTTGCTCACCGAGTACGACCTCCGGGGTCGAACCTGGAACCCCGATGACGGTGACGACACCGGCACGGAACGGATCGGTGCAGCGGAGCACAACGAGCGGCTTTTCGCCGAAGCGGCGCGAATCTTCGACCGCTACGCACGCCAGTGCGGTGAGGTGGCCGACCCTGACCGGCGCAGTGTGGTTGATGGCGAACTCAGCCGCGACGCCGACGAATACGGCGGGAGCGTGGCCGAGGCTTTCTATGGCGACGGCATCGACCTCGACGTCGCCATGGACCTCCAGGCCGCCCTCGCCATTCTCGCCGAGGTTGTGGCCACAGGTAAGGCCATCCGGACGATGGCGATGTCCAGTCGGACTGGAGGGTGAGGCGATGAAGCTCACTTCCGAAGAACAAGCCCGGTGGCTCGAGTTCCTGGGCCCACGGGCCGTGTGGTGCGGCGACCGGACCCTGCTTCCCATCTACAAGGACGCCTGGGACAACATCACGCTCGACTCCTTGGTATCCCGTGCCCTCTATTTGGTGGTGGACGCCGACGACATCGTCGTCTACATCGGAAAAGTGGACCGCGCCGATGGCACCGTAGCGGAGCGCTTCCGCGAGCACTACGCCTACACGATGGAGTGGGACCGCGTGTGGGTCATCCCGCTCGCCGCGGGCCTAGCGGCCAACGAAGTTGCCATCTGCGAGCACACCCTCATTCAGCACTTCGACCCGGTCGACAACACGCTCGGTCGGGCCGGGAGGGAATCATGGTGACCGACCAGGACCAGACCACGGCCCCCATCCCAGCCTGTCCAGCGACGTCCGCCGCTACTCGGAGATTCGTCGCCCGGCGCTTCGGCGCCGATCTGGCCGATGATCGGTTCGATCCCGTTCTACGGCGCCGAGAGCGCACTGTTGTCGACCGCCGCAGCGCAGGAGACGCCCGGGGGGCCGACGTGTTGGGGTGGGTGAGCCTGGCGGCCGTCCTGGCTGGGGCCTCGGCGTCGCTGGTGAGCCACCTGGCCCACTACACCGACATCGACCGTGTGCTGGCGGTCTCCGTGGCTGACGCTGGTGACGGGCTCGGAGAGATCGCCGCAGCCGACGCCCCTCCCACAGACGTCGTTGTGTCCGGGCTCACCGTCCCCGACGTCGGGTCGAGGGCCGGGTGGGCGCTCGTCGGGCTGGCCGGGAGGGCCGCCGCCGGGAAGAGCATCTCCGTCGGCGGTTTTCCCATGGCGTCGGCGGTGGTCCTGGCGAAGCTCAAGGCGCGCATCCTCGCCGGCGAGAGGTTCCGGCCGTGAGCGTCACATTCGATGGTGATCGCGACGGATTGCTCGTACACACGACGAGTGCCAATGACGAAGTGTGGCACACCCTCCTCGACGCCGCGTCGGGGATAGCCGCGCCCACCGGCGACACGCTCCGGGTGCCCGGATGGGCCATTCCAGCCATCGCCTGGTGGTGGGCCACCGAGGACGTCGTGGCCGCGCCGCCGCGGGTGACCGAACGTGCACGGGCACGGATCAACGCCGCCACCCAGCGCGCGGACCGGCTTCAGGTCATCTTGGATACTCCCGTGGAAGACTGGGTCTGGCCGGTCGTCGTGCCCGGGCCCGATGGCCCCGTGACTTTCGACGCCCCGACCGACTTCGGCTTCACCCGGGAGCTGCGCGATTTCCAGCTCGAGCAGGTGGCGCGGCTCCTCGGCGGGGCCGACGGCATGAACTTCTCGGTGCCAGGCGCGGGGAAGACGGCAGTAGCGTACGCCTGCCTGAGTGCCTGGTTCAGTGCCGGGACCGTGACGCGCGCTCTCGTCGTAGCCCCGATTTCGGCCCACGAGGCGTGGGAGACCGAGCCCGGTCGGTGCTTCTCCGAGGGCCGGGAGCCGTCAGTGGCCATCAACCCGCCGCGCCCGGCCAGTCAGGTGGTGGTCGTCCACTACGAGGTCCTCCAGGACCCAGTGCTCCTCGCCAGGTTCAACCGGTGGCTCGCGTCCGGACCCTCGGTCGTGATCTTTGACGAGGCCCATCGGGCAAAGGCCGGGCGCGACGGGATCCGGGGGCAGGCCTGTCTCCAACTGGCAGCCAGCGCATCACATCGGTTCGTGTTGACCGGCACCCCCGCCCCGAACAGCCCGGCCGACCTCCGGGTCATGTTCGACCTGGTCTGGGCGGGCCAAGGCCATGCCCTGGTGCACCACCTTCGACGCAATCGGTGCTTCGTGCGAGCCACCAAACCCATGCTCCACCTCCCTCCCATGGAGCTGGCCGTAGAACGGGTGCCGCTCTCTGCCGCCCATCGTCGCCTATACCAGGCCGCCGTCGGTATCGCCGCCAGCGCCGTTCAGGACCCTGGTGTGCGCGCCGATCTCACCCAGATCGGGCGCATCGTGATGTTGCTACTCCAGGCGGCGACCAACCCCGCCGCAGTCCTCGACCCCAATTCACCGCTGCGCATGCGCGGTGAACGCATGGGGGTGGATCTCGACTGCTTGGCTCGTAGCGCGGCGGAGGAGGTGACCCCCGCCAAGTTCGTCCGGGTGCGCCAGGTGGTAAACACCAATACCGCCGAAGGCGAGAAGACCCTCGTCTGGGCCAACTTCACCCACCACATCGACGAGCTCGCCCGACTCCTCGCCGACCACGAGCCGGCGGTGGTGATGGGGTCGGTGCCGCGCCGGGATCCCAGGGCACCGACCGACCGTGCCCGGGAGCTCGCTCGCTTTCGGGGCGACCCAGAGTGCCACGTACTCCTGGCCACGCCCCAGTCACTCGGCGAGGGGGTTTCACTCCACGAGACCTGCACCCGGCAAGTCCATGTGGACCGCACCTATAACGCCGGTGTCTACCTCCAGGCTCTGGACCGGACCCATCGGTTGGGCTTGGCTCCCGACGCGCGGGCCCGGGCCACGATCCTCGTGGCGGAGGGGACAATCGACGAGCGCATCGAGGGTCGGCTGAACACCAAAGTCGCCACCATGGCGGCCCTACTGGACGATCCAGACCTCGCGGGATTGTGCCTTCCCGATTTCGATGATGTGTTGAGCGTTACCGACCTTTTCCTCGACGGCGGAAACGAGGCCGACCTTGCCGACCTATTTGGCCATCTCGGTGCCTGACTACGTGGCCTCCACGGAGTCTCGGAGAGGTGCAGGCGCACCGG
>Ga0182030_10025105_pt1 | contig 10887 bp, 5 predicted proteins | sample 812S3MmetaG_FD_121299 | JGI IMG/M metagenome (GOLD analysis project Ga0182030, IMG submission 121299) | Permafrost microbial communities from Stordalen Mire, Sweden - 812S3M metaG (Illumina Assembly) | ecosystem: Environmental > Terrestrial > Soil > Wetlands > Permafrost | place: Sweden... | reverse complement strand
TCGCGTTCCGGCACGAGGACCGACACGAACTGGTGCGCGGTGCGCTGCCCCGTCATTCTCTGAAATGTGAATTCCGGCAGCAGGCTCCGATACACCTCGTAGAGACCGTGGCGATGTTCCGCGATGGTCTCCAGGTCACGTAATTTCTCCACGCCGAGCAGTGCCGCGACCTCGCTGAGCTTGGTGTTGAGGCCGGGCATGGTGGCGGCGCGGGGATGGCCGAAGCCGAAATTTCCCATGGTGCGCAGGGCCTGGCTCACTTCGCGGTCCGCGCAGTAGATCACGCCGGCCTCCGCGGTGGCGAACGTTTTGGTGGCGTGCAGGGAGAACACCAGCGGATGGCTGCTGCCATTGCCGAAACTGTCGCCAGTGGCATCCAGACTGCCGAGTGACGCGGCCGCATCGACCACAAGCGGAATATTCCGGTCGGCCGATATAAGCTGATAGCGGCGCAGGTCGAGGCAATTGCCGAATGTCGCATTCGGAACGATGATGGCTATCTCGTCGCCGTAACGGTCGAGCAGGGCATCCTCGGCTGCCGCGTCGGGCAGCCAGGTCTCGCGATCGATGTCGCAGAGCAGCGGCGTCAAGCCGCACCACAGCGCGGCATGGGCGGTTGCGGCAAACGTAAAAGACGGCATCAGTGCGTAGCGGCCGCGTGGCCGCCAGCCGACAGCGTGCTTGATCGCCAACATCAGGCCAAGCGTGGCGTTTGCGACAGTCACGCACTCACCCCCAGCGGTGAAAATGCTGGCAATCAGCCGATCCTCGAAACGCGAGTGACCGGCCCGTAATTTGAAAAGATGCCGCTGTCCTCGATCGCCGCCAGCTCCTCGGTCAATCTTGAGAGCTGTGGCGGGTTGGGCCGGATCAGTGGTATCGGCTTGTGGTTTCCCATAGCTGTATCGTACCGTACCGCTATTGTCCCGGCGCGATCGATGTGAGCATCTTTCCCGCCAGGCGTGCCATGCGAGGGCTTCATCCCCGCCCCACCGTAACCTGCGAATTCAGCCGCCATTTAACCCCCACACACGCCGCAGCAGCGCATATTTCGGTTTCTGCTCGTCCGTCAGATTGGGCTGTCCGGCTTTGCCGCGGGTGAAATACGCATTCACGCAGACCAGGTCACCTTCGAAACCTTCGACTGGTTCGATCCGACGCAGATACAGGCCAAACTGCGCCAGCATCGAAACAAGATCGTGCAGCAGCTTCTGCCCCTTGAAGACCGGATAGAACCAAGCCTCGGACTCGATCCCGAGCACGTTGTGCAGAAGTTCACCGAAGCCCGACAGAACCTCGTGCTCGTAACCTTCGACATCGACCTTGATGACATCAGGGGCAGGAACCTCACCGGCACGATGCAATTCATCGAAGCGCACGCACTCAACGGTCACCTGCTTCTCGACGGCGTAGAGCGGGGCGATTTTATAGCCGGCGAGCACTGTGGGATCTGCCTCCCGCAGTGACGTGCAACCCGGCCAGTGGGCCACATTCAGGGTGTATTTCCCCGGTGCCGCGGCCAGGCCGTGCTCGACCACCTGCGCGCCGGCGAAAGTGGGAAGGGAAGGGCGCAGACGCGCCGCCTCTTCGGGGTTTGGCTCAAACAGGATCGGCCGGATGCGACGCCGATGGCGTTGCCATTTCTTCTGGATGCCGCCCGAAGCACCGATGTCGACAAGGGTCAGAGCAGCATTCACGCCGGCGGGGGAAGTGGCCATAAAATTCAGCACGCCGGCACCTGTATGATAAGGGATACGGAGGCTGCAATGCATCCGCTTACCGTCCTATGAAACGTGCCCGTCATCCAAACGTTTAATGCTCACGGGAGTTTGTGCGGCGATTTATGCTCTTATGATGTCGCCAACACGGTCGATGCAGGCAATGCAACCAGGGGACGAAAAGCGCGTACGACGCTTTAACCTTAAGCTTACAAAGCTTGCGTTTCCGCGCGGTACCGCCTCAGGCAGCCGCGCGATGTGACCGGGCGGTATGCGGATATGACGTGGAATTCGTGATCGACGCCGAAACAATACGCTCCAGCCGGTCGCAATATTGCTCGAGACCATGCGTCGCGACCATGAGAGCGCGGGCCTGCCGGCCGAGCTCAACCGCTTCGGCCGGATCCGCCAGCAACTGGCAAATTCGAGCACGCAGGCCGGCCACGTCATGCGGTTCGCTGAACAGGCCCGACACGCCCGGGATGAGAAAATCCGGGGGTGCATCGGTCCGTGTCGCAATGACCGCGCGTCCCATTGCCATTGCCTCGGCAATCACCGCGTAGCCGCAGGCATGGCGCGCGGGGTGCAGTGGCACCACGACGAAGGCCGCTCTGCCGTAAAGATCACGCAGGTGCCCATAGGTGCCATATGAACGGGCCTCAACGTTCGGTGGCCAGTCCCCGTTACCGCCGGCGGACTCTGGCGCGACCCATGTGCTGTCGGCGGCGATGCTCACCGCGACCGGGAGATCGCGAACCGCCTCGGCCAGCGTCCCGTAATCCCGATTGGCCGCGCCGGCGCTGGCGATCAACGCGGTATCCGGTGTGCCTCCGCCGAAATATTGGGTGTCGACACCATAGCCGGTGGCGTGGCAGCGCTCCTCTGGAATGCCCAAAATCACTTGCGTGCGGGCCCGCAACGACTCCGACAGGCAATGAAAATGCACGTGTGTCATCCGCCGCAGCACCGGTGCCAGACGGCGCAGCTTCGGCGAGTCGAGATGATGCCCGTGAAACATCATATGCACGGGCACGCGCGACAGGCCGGCCAGCGAGGCCAAGGCGATGGGCACGCCAATATCCTCGCCAGAGGCGATGATGGCGTCATAATCCCGCAGCTTCGTCCGGATGAGAGTCGCCAGCGCCAGCCGCGGCCAACCGGCGCGGGTCAGCGCGCGCGCAAGGGGCGGGGATGGCCCATCGAGCGTGGTGCACGAATACAGATCACCACCAAAACGGTCGAGGAAGACCGCAAACTCGGACCGCGGACTAGGCGTGCTGTCCGGCGTAAAGCGTCCTGACAGTACCCAGGCGTAGCGTGGTGACGCACCGCCCATGGTCATGCGCCCGATGTCATGAGTACGAGCTCATGGGTACGACGATCGAGACAATGCTCAGGGCTCCGCGTAGGGGCGGTCGGTGGTCAGCGTTGGCCACGACGACGCCGCGACGCGTGCCCCGACCGGTGCCACACCGTGTGCGGCATCGACGGCCGAGCGGCGGCCGCGCCAGACAACCATGGCGTAATCCGCGCCATACGCCGCCGCGGCATAGAACAGGAACGTTCCGGTCGAGAATGGATATGGGATATCGACTTCGCCGATGGTGCGCGTGACCAGGCAGAACACGACGGAGACCAGAGCGGCGGTTGCCCAGGTCTGATCGGCCAGAGCAAGGCGGACCGTCCGCTCGATCCCCACCGCCAGGGTGATTACCAGCGCGACAAGCCCGATCAGCCCCAGCTCCACGGCGAATTCGAAATAGGTGTCGTGAAATGAAAATCCACCGCGCGTCATGATCTGAAAATGTCGCCAGATCGATTCCGCCAGCAGATTGCCCTGCAGCCAGAAAGCGTAATAGCCGGTACCTAGAAACGGCCGTTTGGCGATTTCACCCTGCGCGATCTGCCATAGCAGAGTGCGCCCCGTCATGCTCGCATCCTTGCCGAGAATCCCGATCAGGAAGTTGGACCATTCGTCGCCTAGGGTGCCGTTCAAGGCTAGCAGCAGCACCACCACCGCGATCGGCACCAGCAGGGCGGCACACCCCCCAAGCACCATCAGCCGGTCGTAGGGGCGCAGCCGCGCGTACAGTATCGTCAGCGCCAGAACCACGAGCGAACCGGCCGTGGTCAGCAACGCACCCGCCGAATGCGCCCGCAGCAGTAAGGGAATGCTCACGATAAACGACAAGGCCGATTGCAGACGCGCCAAGGTCGGTTGGCCGCGATCCATCAGCACCGCGGCCGCGAAGATCGCGAGAAATGACATGAACGCCGCCATGGTGTTCTTGCTTGCGAAGATGCCAAGGAACACGAACTCGCCGGTATCGCCGTCGACACCGTAACGACCAAAAGCCACTGACAGGATCGCTGCGGTGAACAGACTAAGCGACATGGCGGAGATAAAGCTGCGAGGCAGTAGAAATCCCGCCGCCAGGGATGCGGCGCCAACGGTCAGCGCCAGTTCGATCGCCGCTCGTAGCGTGACCATCGGTGCGTCGGACCAAATGACCGAAGCGGCCGTGACGGCCGGGACCAACCAGATGCCCGGCGAGCGCAACAACATATTCAAGCAAAGCTGCGCCCGCGCCGCGGCGACCAGCCCCCACGCGGCCACGAGCAGCCCAGCGCCCCATGAATGGCCAGCGAGGCACATGATCAAACCGAACATGGACGCAACCGTTGCCATCCATGCCAATTGATCAGCGCTACTGGGGTGATCGACGCCAGTGGGGTGATCGACGCCAGTGGGGTGATCGACGCCAGTGGGGACGAACCTGTCAGCCCCGGCAAATTGTGGAGTGGCTCTCAACGCGTCACCCCAGCGGGGTTGCCGTGAGGCGCAGTGACGCCCCGCCCTTGCGAACGTGCGCACACCACGGCACGCGATCGCGCACGATCCGGACGACGCACGCGGCGCAAACTCAGCCAGGAACCTCGGTCCATTCGCACCCCCTAACGCTCCGGCTGGACGCACGGCAGCCACAGCTGTCGCGCGCGCTCGTGCGCCCAGGTTTTCAATGCGGCCCGGGCGTCAGGGTTGCATCGGGTCGCGGATTTCTGCCGGTGATCGGGATAGGGAGCGCCGGGCGGGTGTTCAGATGCGCCTGGATCAGGAATAGGTGATGTTGGTCCCGCCGTGGCCGTCCGCGGCGAGGTGGAAATTACTCGCAGCGTAAATTCCCTGCAGATTGAACAGCGCGCTGTGCAGCCCATCAGTGACCGCCAGCGTCCCGCTGTTGCCCACCTGCGTGTAGCTCAGGGACGTGTTCACCCCGGGCAGCACGGACGCCGAGTCGATCGTGTCGCCGGCGGCAAACCCCAGGATCGTGGCGCCGAACGTCGGCGGTCCCAGGCGGCTGGTGCCAAACGCCTTGGGGGCCTGCACCTCCAGCGTGCCGCCAGGCTGGAGGAATTGCAGGGTGCTTCCGGTGCCTACCACCGCGGCGAAGTCCAGGCTGGCCAGGCCGGCGAGCTGGAACGTCCCGCTGCCGCTCACCGCTTTCTCCAGCGTCAGAGTGCCGGACGAAACCTCGACTGTCCCGCTGTTGACGAGGGGGGCATAGACCGTCGTATCGCCGGATCCACCGGCCTTGAGCAGCGTGCCCGCATTGATGATGGACCCTGTGCCGGTCGAGCTGGCGCTGTTCACGCTGCCGTCAGCCTCGATCGTGAAGACCCCGCCGGCCGCATTGTCCAGCGTGCCGGTTTGTGTCGCCGTGGTGCTGTCGCCGCTACCGAGGGCGATCGTCCCGCCGTTCCACACCAGCGATCCCAGGTTTTCCAGCACATGGCCGCCATCGAGGTCCAATGTCGCGCCGATCGATGCGGTACCGGTCTGGACAGTCGTTCCGGAGCCGGTTTCCAACCCGGCGATCGCCGGTACCGCGGCCGTCGCGGTCACCACCGTGTGGTTGACTCCCTGGCCGCCGTTCGCGTCGTTGGCGGAGATCCAGAGCCAATCGCTTCCCGCGGTCTGACCCGCCGTATAGCTCAGGCTGGCCAGGTCGGCGTTGATCGCGGCCAGGCTGCCTGTCAGCGTCAGCCCGGTGGTGCCTTCGCCCGCCTGGGTGACACCGCTGGCGGTCGCGGTATGCAGCAGGCCCGTCGAATCACTAACCGTGACGCTGAATGTGCCGGATGAGGCGCTGTCGGCGACGCTGACGCCGGGCAGCGTGCCGGTGGTGCCGGCCGCAACCGACAGGCTCGCCGGGGCGTTGACCGTGGCGATTGGCGTGGTGGTGACAACGGTGTGGCCGAGCCCCTGTGGGCCGCTGGCGCCGGTCGCCGAAACCCAGACCCAGTCGCTGCCCGCGTTGTTGCCGGCCTGATAGGTCAGGCTGACCAGATCGGCATTGATCGCGGCCAGGTTGCCGCTCAGGGTCAGCGCGTTGGAATCCTCGCCCGTCGCGGTGACCCCGTTGGTTGGGGTGGTGCTAAGCAGCCCCGTGACATCGCTGACCGTGACATTGAACGTCCCACCCGCCTGGCTATCCGCGACGCTGACGCCGCTCAGCGCGTGCGTGCTGTCGGCCGGCAGGCTCACCGAGGTGGGGGTGGTGACCACCGGCGCCACGACCGGTGGCGGGGCGGCCACCGTCACGACTGTGTGGCCCATGGCCTGCGGGCTGTTCGACGAACTGGCCGACACCCAGACCCAGTCGCTGCCGGCACTCGCCGCGGCCTGGTAGGACAGGGTGGCAAGGTCGGCATTGATCGCCGCGAGGCTGCCGGTCAGCGCCAGCGCGGTGGTGCCCTCGCCCACCTGGGTGACGCCGGTGGCGGCCGCAGTGGTCAGCAGGCCGGATGAGTCGCTGACCGTCACCGAAAGCGTGGCGCCCGCCTGGCTGTCGGCGATACTGACGCCGCTGAGCGCCCGGCTGGCACCGGCGGTGGCGCTGGCGGTTGCCGGGGTGGTCACCACCGGCGTCACGATGACGGGCGCCGTCACCGTGACGGTGGCGGAGGCACTGGCCTGCGGGCCGTTCGCGGCATTCGCCGTGACCGACACCGTGTCGCTGCCGGAGCTGGCCGCCGCCTGATAGGTCAGGGTGGCCAACTCGGTGTTGATGGCGGCCAGGCTGCCGGTCAAGCTCAGGGCGGTTGTGCCTTCACCCGTCGCGGTCACGCCGGCGGTGGCGGTGGTGTCCAGCAGGCCCGATGCATCCTTGACGCTGACAGTGAAGCTGCTGCTGGTCTGGGTGTCGGCGATGCTGACGCCGCTAAGCGCCTGCGTCGCTCCGGTCACTACGCTGGCACTGGCTGGCGGGGTCACGGTCGGTGCGATGACCGGCGGCGTCGTCACACTCACCACGGTATGATTGAGGCCCTGTGACCCGCCGGTGCCGCTGGCGGAGACCCATAGCCAGTCGCTGCCGGTCGACGCGCCCGCCTGGTAGGTCAGCGTTGCGAGATCCGCGTTGATCGCCGCCAGGCTGCCGCTGAGGGTCAAGAATGTGGTGCCCTCGCCTGTCGCGGTTACGCCGCCGGTCGCCGTGGCGTCCAGCACTCCATACGAGTCGCTGACCGTGGCGGTGAAGGTGCCGGTGGTCTGGTCGTCCGCCACGCTGACGCCGCTCAGCGACTGGGTGGTGCCGGCCGCGATCGTCGCGGTGGCCGGCACCGTCACCACTGGCGTGGTCGTCGCCGCTGCGGCGGTCACGGTGATCGGCACCGACGGGTCGTCGTCGCCGTTTGCCGCCGTGGCGGATACGTTCAACGTGTCGGAGCCGGCCGATGCGCCAGCCTGGTAGGTCAGGGTGGCCAGCTCGGTATTGATCGCGGCGAGGCTGCCGGTCAGGCTCAACGCCGTCGTGCCCTCGCCGGTCGCGGTCACACCGCTCGAGGCGGTGGTGGACAGCAGCCCCGTGCTGTCGGTCAGCGTGACGGTGACGCCGCCGGAGGCCCCGCTGTCGGTGACGCTGAACCCGCTCAGTGCCTGGCTGGTGCCGGCTGCCACAGTGAAGCTGGTGGGTGCGGTCACCACGGGTGCGACCGGCACGGTGGGGGCCGTTATCGTCATCACGACCGGACTGACCCCTTGGCCGCCAGTGGTCCCCTGTGCCGAGACCCATAGCCAATCGGTCCCGGTGGCCTGCGTCGCCTGATAGGTCAGGCTGGCCAGGTCGGCGTTGATCGCGACCAGGTTGCCGCTCAGCGTCAGCGCGGTCGTGCCCTCGCCCGTTGCCGTCACGCCAGTTGTGGGGCTGGCGCTCAGCAGGCCGTTCGAATCACTGACCGTGACAGTGAAGGTGCCGCCCGGCTGGCTATCGGTGACACTGACCCCCGCCACCGCGACGCTGGCGCCGGCAGCCACGGAGGCATTGGCCGGCGTGGTGACGACGGGTGTTGTGGTGACCGTCGGCGAGGTGACGACGATGGTCTCGGACCCGCTGCCCTGCGCGCCGTCGGCCGTGGTTGCGGCGAACGACACCACATCGGTGCCCGAATCGGGACCCGCCTGGTAGGTCAGGTTGGCCAGCGCGGCATTGATCGCGGTCAGGCTGCCCGAGAGCGTCAGCGCCGTGGTGCCGGCGCCCGATTCAGCCACACCGCTCACGGCCGCGGCGGACAGCAGCCCGGTGCCGTCACTGACCACCAGGGTCAGGTTGCCGCTCGCCTGGCTGTCCGCGATGTTAAGCCCAGTCAGCGCCAGGCTGGATCCGGAGGGCACCGTGGCGTTGCCGGCTGTGGTCACCACCGGCGTGTCGACCACCCCGCCCGACAGCACGTTCACTGCCAGCGACCCGATGGCCTGGTTGCCGGCGGCGTCGGTCAGCGCCACGGACACGGTATCAGTCCCGGCCGCGGCGCTGGCCTTATAGGTCAGGCTCACCAGGTCGGCGTTGATGGCGTCCAGGCTGCCGACCAATGTCAGCGCGTTGCTGCCTTCGCCGGTTGCGGTCACCCCGACTTCCGTGGCTGTGGTCAGCGTGCCGGTGACGTCGCTGACCAGCACGGTGACATTGCCCACCGCCTGGCCGTCCGCGACGCTGAGACCGGGAATCGCCAATGTGCCGTTGGCGGCGATGTTCTGCCCCGCCGGTGTGGTCACCACCGGTCCCGCGTTGGTCACGGCGGTGGCGGAGGTGCCGACATCGGCGACGACCGAGGCGGTGCTCTGCTGGCCCTGCGGGTTGGTCACGCCGATCCACAGCCAGTCATCGCCGGTCGCGGTGCCATGATAGCTCAGCGTTTTCAACGCGGCGTTGATCGCCGGCAGGTTGCCGGTGAGCCGAAGCCCGGTGGTGTCCTCGCCAGACGTGAACACATCAGCCGTGGGGCTGGTTTCCAGCAGGCCCGAATAGTCGCTCACCATCACGGTGAAATCGCCACCCGGCCAGTTGGCGGCGACGGAGATGTTGCCGAGGCTGCTGGTAACACCGATCGCGGCGATGACGCTGCCGGGGGCGGTGATGGTCGCCGGCGTGGCGGCGGCGCCGATGTTTTGCGACGGCAGCGTATCGTAGACCGTGCCGCCCGTCGTGCCGGGGTAGGCATAGGCGCGGATGTAGTTGATCTGCATCGTAGCCGGGAACAGCGTGGAGCTGTTGGGATCGCCGGGCCAGTAGCCGCCGACCGCCAGGTTGGCCAGCATATACATCGGCACGTTCATGTCGGCGGGCGTGGGCATCGACGCCACCTCGACATTATCAATATAAAGATCAACGGTCTGTGGGCCCCACATCACACCGTAGGTGTGGAACCCGGTCGACGTGTTGGCGACGTTCAGGGTGGTGCCGTCGGTCGCCTCGACCGAAGAATGGGTCGAGAAATACAGCGTGCTGGGGTTGTTGCCGAGCACCTCGAACACGTCGAGTTCCGGTGGCCAGGCACCGCTCGCTGGCAGCAGCCAGAACGCCGGCCACAGCCCCTGGCCGGCCGGCAGCTCGGCGTTGATCTCGAAATAGCCGTAGAGCTGGTTGAACGATGATTTGGTGGTGATGACGCCTGAATCGTAGGGCAGGCCCAGCGCATTGGCGCCTGTCACCGAGGTCGGTTCGGCGGTGATGCTGAGGATGCCGTTCTGATCGCTGAACGGATTGTACCCAACCGAGCTGTCTGAGTAGTATTCCTGCTCGCCATTGCTACCGAGGGTTCGGTTACCGTTGCCCATTGAGGCCTGCCAAAGGCCGGTGGACCCATCCGGGGAGCTGACGAAGCTGTTGAACTCATCGTCGAAGGTGAGCGTCAGCGTCGACGTGTTCATTATGGAGCCGATAGGCATTAACCGCACCTCTCGAAGACGTGAAGTCGTGGACCTGAGGTTGCGAAAAATACATATCCAATGGTTCCTTGGACACAGAAAAGTTATGGCGGATGCATATTTACTTCTAAGTTAATTTATACGGACGCATATAATCATTGCGATTAAATATATTGTTGTTTTGTAATCATATTCACAGCGTCTATTGTGATGATATCATGAGATATTCCACGGCATCGTGAGGAAACCGACGAATTTTCGCGCTTGATCCCACCACTCACCGGCGTTGCCGCGGCTTCTCGCGCCCGACCCGGGTCACATGGTCGCGCGCGCCATTGCAGCGGCGCGATTCGTGCCGGTCAGTCTGTGCTGGACGCGACGTGCGGCAACTTGGTCCTGATGTGGGCGTTGCGTCTCTCTGCGCGCGACCGAAGCAGCAACTCGGCTCGCGCAGACCAGACAGAGGTGGAGAGCGATTGCGATGAGGCGTGTGGGGGAAAAGGAAATAAGACGCGAAACCAAGTCGGCGTCGACGTCCAAAGGTAGCCAGGCCCAAAGCGATCTGCAACGTATGATTGTCCGCCTGGAAGTGGCGATTGGCGAGGCACTGTTCGCCAGCACGCTGGCCACTTTGACGCTGACGAGCAGGGTCGCCGCGGGCCGGCTGACGCACGACGAAGCGCAGACTCTGCTGGATGGCGCGATGCTGGTGCTGGAGCGCCATCGCGGCGCCGATCCGGACAGTGCCGGCGCCGTGGATTATGCGCGGAGCCGCTTGGCCGCGCTGCTAAAGCTCTTAGAGCAAATGCAGGCGAAGGGTGCCCCGCGGCAGAATTAATTGCGCAGATTATCTCGAGAGTTGGTTTTGCGGGCGCATACGATACATAAGCGACCACTAGTGTCCGGTCAATTCCCCCATAGTTTCAATTGGTTAGGGTTCATGTCGGTCTCGGATTCGTCGGC
>Ga0182030_10025104_pt1 | contig 10888 bp, 7 predicted proteins | sample 812S3MmetaG_FD_121299 | JGI IMG/M metagenome (GOLD analysis project Ga0182030, IMG submission 121299) | Permafrost microbial communities from Stordalen Mire, Sweden - 812S3M metaG (Illumina Assembly) | ecosystem: Environmental > Terrestrial > Soil > Wetlands > Permafrost | place: Sweden... | reverse complement strand
CTCCGCCGGAGCCGCCGCAGGAACACGCTCCGCCGGAGCCGCCGCAGTTCTAACCACAGAAGCAACCTCGTACAAGGCGAACACTAAAGATCTAAAGAGGCCCGGCATTCCGGGCATCCAAGAAGTTAGAAATTCCGAATATCCCCGAGCATAAAGGACAAACCATGGCAACAACGACTGATGTGGAACGGCCTGTCACGGCCTCTCTCACCGAAAGGTTGGACGCGATGAAAGGGGCCCTGGACGGCCTGGGCACCAACGTTTTCATCGCCGACCGCGACCTGCGGTTAGTTTACATGAACAAGCGCGCCGCCGCGACGATGAAATCCATCGCCGACGTCGTCGACAAGTTGTTCCATGTACAGTTTGAAGATCTGATTGGCACCCAGATCGACGCCTTTCACGGCGAGCGGGCGCGCCAGATCCGCCGCCTGCTGGACGATCCGCGCAATCTGCCGATTCGCAAGGAAATCAAGCTGGCGGATCTGATCCTGGACCTCGACGTAAACGCGATTCGCGACGAGCACGGCGAATACGTCGGCTGCGTGGTCAACTGGGAAGAAATCAGCGAGAAGAAACGCCTGGAGGCGGCCAGCGCCGATAGCACCGCGATGTTTTCGGCCCTCGGCAAGTCTTTGGCGGTGATCGAATTCCAGATGGATGGGACGATTATTACCGCCAACGAAAATTTCCTGAACGCGTTGGGGTACACGCTCGACGAAATCAAGGGCAAGCACCACAGCCTGTTCGTCGAACCGTCCTATCGCGACAGCTCCGAATACAAGGCGTTCTGGGCGAAACTCAATCGCGGCGAGTATGAAGCGGGCGAGTTCAAGCGGCTCGGCAAAGGCGGACGCGAGATCTGGATTCAGGGATCGTACAATCCGATACTCGACGCCAGCGGCAAACCCTACAAGGTCGTGAAATACGCCACCGATATTACCGCGCAAAAGCTGCAGAACGCGGACTACGCGGGCCAGATTGCGGCCATCGGCAAATCGCAGGCGGTAATCGAGTTCCGCATGGACGGAACTGTGCTGAACGCGAATGCGAATTTCCTGAATGCCCTGGGCTATTCGCTCGACGAGATCAAGGGCAAGAATCACAGCATGTTCGTGGACGCAGCCTACCGCGAAAGCTCCGAATACAAGGCCTTCTGGGCGCAACTCAACCGCGGCGAGTATGAAGCGGGCGAGTTCAAACGCATCGGTAAGGGCGGCAAGGAAGTTTGGATCCAGGCCTCTTACAATCCCATCCTCGACCTCAATGGGAAACCCTTCAAGGTGGTGAAGTACGCCACCGATATCACCGCGCAAAAACTCCAGAACGCGGACTATGCGGGCCAGATTGCGGCCATCGGCAAATCGCAAGCGGTGATCGAGTTCCGCATGGACGGCTCCGTCATCACCGCCAACAATAACTTCCTGAGTGCGCTCGGTTATACGCTGGACGAAATCAAGGGCAAGCATCACAGCATGTTCGTTGACCCTGTTTACCGCGAAAGCTCCGAATACAAGGCATTCTGGGCGCAACTCAATCGCGGCGAATATCAGGCGGCCGAATACAAACGCATCGGCAAGGGCGGCAAGGAAGTTTGGCTACAGGCCTCCTACAATCCCATTCTCGACCTCAATGGGAAACCCTTCAAGGTGATAAAGTACGCCACCGATATCACCCAACTGGTACAAAACCGACTGGAAATTGTGCGCGTGGTGCAGGCCGCCGAAGGTGGCGATCTCACGCAGCAAATCAACGTCAAGGGCGACGACGATCTCAGCAAGGTCGGCGCGCAGCTGCGCAACTTCCTCGGGGGACTGCGCGATAGCTTGAAGCAGATCTCGGAGGCCGCCAGCACGGTCGGCTCCTCCTCGGAAGAATTGAATGCCGTCAGCCAGGAAATGGCCAGCGGCGCGGAAGAGACCTCGCGCCAGGCGACCATCGTATCGGCGGCCAGCGAAGAAGTCTCCAAGAGCGTCGCGATGGTGGCTACCGGATCGGATGAAATGCTTTCGGCCATCCGCGAGATCTCGCGCAACTCCACCGAAGCGGCGCGGGTCACCAAGAACGCCGTCACCGTGGCCGAATCCGCCAACGCGACCATCTCGAAACTCGGAGAGTCCAGTATCGAGATCGGCAAGGTGATCAAAGTCATCACCTCGATCGCGCAGCAGACCAACCTGCTCGCCTTGAACGCCACCATCGAAGCCGCCCGTGCCGGAGAAGCGGGCAAGGGATTCGCGGTGGTGGCCAACGAAGTCAAGGAACTCGCCAAGCAGACCGCCAAGGCCACCGAAGAAATCGGCCAGAAGATCGACGCGATTCAGAGCGATACCAAGGGGGCGGTAGAATCCATCGCCACCATCACCAGCACCATCGCGCAGATCAACGACATCTCGACCACGATCGCCTCGGCCGTCGAAGAGCAGACGGCCACCACCAACCACATTGGACGCAACGTGGGCGAAGCCGCCAAAGGCACCAACGAAATCGCGCGCAACATCACCGAAGTGGCCAACGCGGCCAAGCAGACCATGCAAGGCGCGACGGAAACCGAAAAGGCGTCCGGCGCGTTGAGCAAACTGGCGACAGAGCTGCAAACGTTGGTCGCCCGTTTCAAAGTCTAAGTCGACGGACTCGCCGAAGAGGCCGCCTTTCTCGTGGATTAGCTCGCGGATGAAGACGATGGATAAAAATTTACAACAGTTCCGGGATGTCTTCTTTGAAGAAGCACGGGAGCATCTGGAAACCATGGAGAGCGGCCTGCTGGGCCTCGAAGCCGGGGGTGAAGCGGATGCGGAGACGCTGAACGGCATTTTCCGTTCCGCGCACACCATCAAAGGCGGCAGCGGAATGTTCGGACTCGACGACATCGCCCGCTTCACGCATAGCCTGGAAAATTTGCTGGATCAGGTTCGTGGGGGCAAGATTTCCATGACGCCGCCGCTGATCGATATCCTGCTGCGCTCCTGCGATGTCCTCCGCGGCTTGCTGAACGCCGCGCAGCAAGGCGCCGGATTGCCGGCCAATATGGAAGCCGTGTTGGCGGAAATCCAGCAGGCCAACACGAGTGATCCTTCCGCGGCGACCAAAGTCGAGAATTCTGCTGCTGGGCACGTTCTCCCATCTGAGACGGCGCCGGAAGTCACTCCGCCCGAGGATCCTCCGAAAGTTACGGCTTCGGGGGCAACTGGCACTACGGCGTGGAACTCGGCGGAGCACGCCTATCCGGAAGACTGCACCGATCCGCAAGACGGCGCCAAGCCCGAGACCCGGAAGGCGACAGCGCTCTGGAACATTCGTTTTCAGCCCGGCCCCGACGTATTGCGCAGGGGCTTGAATCCGCTCTTAGCCTTGCGCGAGATGGCGGAACTCGGGCGCATCACTCATCTGCACATGGATTCGTCGGCGCTGCCTCCGCTGGCCGAAATGGATCCCGAAACCAGCTATCTCGCCTGGACGTTGCGGTTGGAATCCGATCGGCCGGAAGCGCGCATCCGCGAAGTCTTTGATTTCTTGCATGACGGGGAGGGACTGACGTTGACTGCGGAATCTAATCTTGAAACCGGGCCGGAGTCCGTGGCAGAAATCAAGGCGGCAGAATCGAAGAAGCCGGAGGATGAGAGCGTCGAACCACGGCCCATCCCACCTTCGGCACCCTCCCTTGCCGCACCGGCGGCTTCAGCGAAGAAGCCGGGAGAAGGCACTCCCGCTGCATCCTCATCCTCATTGTCATCGTCGTCCTCACCTTCGTCCTCGTCCTCGTCTTCTTCGGCGGCGGCGGCGGAACCCGCGGCTGCGGCCTCTTCCACGAACGAATCTGTTTCCTCCATTCGCGTGGACGTCGACCTGCTCGATCGCCTCATGAATCAGGTGGGCGAACTGGTCCTCGCTCGCAATCAAATTTTGCAATTCGCCGGCTCGACCGACGACGCCACGCTCGGCGCCGCTTCGCAGCGTCTCAACCTCATCACCTCGGAACTGCAGGAAGGCGTCATGAAGACGCGCATGCAGCCCATCGGCGTGGCCTGGAGCATGATGCCGCGGTTGGTGCGCGACCTCGCCCGCTCCTGCGGCAAACAAATCGAGCTGGAAATGCAGGGCGCCGAGACGGAACTTGACCGCACCATTATCGAAGCGATTCGAGATCCGCTCACGCACCTGGTCCGCAACTCCTGCGATCACGGTCTGGAGGAGAGCGCGGTGCGCGAGGCCAAAGGCAAACCCGCCACCGGAAAGCTGCGCCTCGGCGCGTATCACGAAGGCGGCCACGTGATCATCGAGATCACCGACGACGGCGCCGGCATCGACATCGGGCGCGTGAAGAGCAAGGCCATCGAACGCGGCATGATCACGCCCGACCAAGCCACCCGCATGAGCGACCACGAGGCGATCCAGTTGATCTATCGTCCGGGATTTTCGACAGCGGAAAAAGTCACCGGCGTTTCGGGCCGCGGCGTCGGCATGGACGTCGTGAAAACCAACATCGAGCGCGCGGGCGGAACCATCGACGTCACCAGCCGCAGCGGTCAAGGCACGGCCGTCCACATCAAGATTCCGCTCACGCTCGCCATTATTCCCGGCATGGTCGTCGAAGGCGGCGGCGAACGGTTTGTCATTCCGCAGGTCAGTCTAGTGGAATTAGTGCGCCTCGAAGAAGAGCAGGCGCTGGAGCGCATCGAACGGATTCACGGCGCGCCGGTGTGCCGGTTGCGCGGGAAACTCCTGCCGCTAGTCTATTTGAACGAGACTTTGCAATTGGAAGCGGCCTCCGAGGGGCACGATGAATCCGTCAATATCGTGGTTCTGCAGGCCGAGGGTCGCCAATTCGGACTGGTAGTGGACGGCATTCGCGACACCCAGGAAATCGTCGTGAAGCCGCTCGGCAAGCAGCTCAAGGGATTGTCGGCCTACTCGGGCGCAACCGTGATGGGCGACGGACGCGTCGTTCTGATTCTGGATGTTCTCGGCGTCGCGCGGTTGGCGGGTCTGAATACCAATCAGTTCGCCGCCGTAGCGCGCGCGGCAGCGGCGGCCGCTACCGGCAGCGAGTCCGAGTCCCGCATTGCCGAGCGGCAAGCGCTGCTGCTGTTCCGCTCGCCTGGGTTTGAGCGCATGGCGGTTCCGCTTTCTCTCGTTTCGCGTCTGGAAGAATTCCCGGGTTCGCGCGTCGAGCGCAGCGGTGGACGCCCGGTGGTGCAATATCGCGATCGCATCTTGCCGCTGGTTTCGCTGGAATCGCTCGACGGCGGCTCGATCGATCAAGCCATCGGTCAAACGATCGACCACAGTGGGGACGCCGCGCGCGATCTGCAGGTCATCGTTTTCCTCGATGGAGCGCGCGGGATCGGATTGGTGGTCGGCGAAATTCTCGACATCATCGAGGAATCCGTACAAATGCGAAAGAAGGCGCATCGCCGCGGATTGCTCGGTTCGGCTGTCGTTGGCGGGGAGGTCACCGATTTCCTGGATCTGCAGGCCGTCATCGAGGCATCCGGCGAAAACTGGTCCGGCAGCACGCGCAACCAGCCGGCCACCGTGTTGATCGCAGGCGCTTCGCGATTCAACCGCGCCATGTTCCGCAGCTCCATCGAGATGGCGGGTCATCGCGTGGTGGAGGCGGCCAACGCCACCGAAGCGGTCGCCGCCATGTCCCGCCGCCGCATCGATCTCGTCGCGCTGTCCGCGGACGTCGAACAAGCCGAAGGCGGTGGATCGCTCATCGCGCTGCTGCGCAGACACGCCGGCCGCGAAGTGCCGGTGCTTCCGCTCGGAGCCCATGGGACCGACCACGAACAATTAGCGTCGTCCATTGAAAGCCTGCTCGCGCCGGTGTAGCCTGAAAAGTTTTAGCCGCAAAGAAGTTTTGCCGCAAAAGACAAATGGCCGCAAAAATTCTGCTGATGATTCTTGTAGGCTCCACGCAGGGGGCTCCTGGGCGGCGAAGGATGGCCGCCTAGTAAGCTGTCTCGGTCATTTCGTTCCTGACGAATCCCCTGGCTCACGCCAGGGGTTATAACCCCGGCCCGTAAGGGCGGGGATCCTGCGGCCCTCCTGCCTATAACAAAATCACCGGGACAGCTTACTAGGGCAGCACGCGCATGATCACTTGCAGCAGTTGCTCGGGTTGAAACGGCTTGACCAGCCATCCGGTCGCGCCCGCGCTCTTGCCTTCCTGCTTTTTGGTGGCGTCGCTTTCGGTGGTGAGCATTAACACCGGCGTTAAGCGCGAATCGGGCCGCGCCCGCAATTGCCGGATAAATTCCAGCCCGTCCATCTCAGGCATATTCAGATCGCTGATGATCAGCTGGGGCTGGTGCTTGGCCAGTTGCACAAGCCCATCCTTGCCGTTGATCCCTTGTGCCACCTCATAGCCGGCACGCGTCAGGGTGAAGGCAATCATTTGCCTCATGGATGCCGAATCGTCGACGATCAAAACTTTTTTTCCCATGTCTATCTCACGCCGCGGTGGAGTCTCTAGTGGTGCATTCTCTAATGGCTGCGCGGCGCGAACCCGCACCAGCCGGCCGCGCGAAATTCGCGTTCCACGGTTACGGGCAATCCGGTCACTTCGATCTGGCGCCCGCGGCGCCGAGACTCCGCGTCGAACGCCGCCAGAATCTGAAAGGCGGCAACCTCCGCGCTTTCCACACCGCTCATATCCAGATGAATCCTCCCGGAGGCGTCGGCGCTGGTGCGCCCGACCGACATCTTCAGGGCCGCATCGCGCAGCGCGGGCCCGTTCGACATTCCCAGAACGCCGCGCAAGTGCAACACCTTGTGGTCTTTATCGGAAACGATCTCCACCGTCGGAAGCTGCAGGGCCACGAGCGTTTTCCTCCCTGCAAGCCTTATCGGGCGACATACTCTCAGGATTAAGGGAAAGCGCTTGCGACGTCGAGAAGGTAACTGGAGGGCCCACTGATTCCGGCCGCTCATCCAAAGTCTAACCCCGCTACGCCCATCGTCCCGGATTGGGGTGAACCGCCGCGCGTTCTCGTCGTCGACGACGATCCTACCTTCCTCCGGCTCTTTCAGGGGGTTCTCGAAAAGCGCGGCTGTCAGGTGGTTACGGCCAACAGCGGAACGGCCGCGCAGTTCATCTTCTCCACACAAGGCCCATTTGACTGCGCCACTGTCGACTTCCTCATGCCCGGTCTTGACGGGATCCAGCTTATTCGCTGGTTGAGCGACTGCGATTCCGCCATGGGCTCGGTGCTGGTAACCGCCAACGCCGACAAAAAGGTGGTCGAGGAAGCCTGGTCCGCCGGCGCCTGCCGCTTTCTGGACAAACCGCCCACCGCCGACAACTTGATCCTGGTCGTAAAATGCGCCGTCGACCGGACGCGCAAGATCCGCAGGCAGGCTCACCTGGATGGCGATCTGCGCGCGATCGCCAGCTCGCAGCGGACCATCCTCGAGAGCAGCCGAGGCCGTGAATGCGCCGGTGTGCGGATCGCGCACTATCCGCTACATCAAGCCGGTGGGGACTTTCTGGTCATCTGCCCGGCGTCGGAAACGGAAACGCTGGTGCTGGCGGCCGACGTTTCCGGCCACGATTTTAACGCCGCTTTCCTTTCCGCATACTTCCAGGGACTCATCCGCGGAATGCTGCATCGCGGCGCCCAGCTCGAAGAAATTCTGGAATTCTTCAACGACGTACTACTGGAAGAATGGAACGGGCAGAACGGCGAGACGGATATGGTTCCCGCCTCGATCGCCGTCACCGCCTTGTGGATCGATTCCCGTCTGCACAACCTCATTGTTGCCGTCAACGGGAACCCTCTGCCGATCCTGACCAACGCGGAAGGATTCTCGGTGGCGCTGAGCGATCCGTCGTGCCCTCTCGGATGGTTCCCCGGACCGGCGACGCGGCGGGCCTCCTATCCCTGGCAGCCCGGCACTTCGATTCGCCTGTGGACCGATGGATTGGACGAGCTCGCCGAACAACTCGGGGTAGACCCTTTGGCCGTAGCCTTCGGGCTCCAGTATGCTCGCTCCGTAGGAAGGCCACGGCCAGCCTGGTTGGAGCAGGCCCATGACGATATCATGGCGATCGCGGTCAATCTGGCCCATCTGGATCAACCGATCCTAGGCCTACAACCCTTGCTCCAGGATACGATTTTGAGCGAAGAACATGGCGAAATCGACGCGCGGCAGGAACGCTGGCGCCGCAACCTCCAGATCGCGATTTCGGACATTTCCGAAGAAAGCATGTTCGACATCTTGCTGGCCGCCCGGGAAGGCGTGTTGAACGCGCTGGAGCACGGCTGCCAAGCCGGACAATCCGCCATGTTTCAGATCGCCTACGACCCGGATGTGCGGAAGCTGCGCCTGATCATCAGCGATCCCGGATCAGGCTACGAAGACCCCGGGTATGAAACCAGGCCTCCCGACGACGACTTCGGCACCTTCCATCGCGGATTACGGCTGATTGGCGGGCTGGCCCACCAAGTCCACTCCAAACGTCACGGTGCGGAATTGTGGATAGATCTTGCCATTAAGGTGGCCGATACGAATGCAGAGGGGAGCTCTTACTAGCCATGGAACACAGAGTAGAGCAAGATGTTCTACACGTCACCATTCCGCGCGACGTCCTCAGTACCGGTGTGCGTGAATTGTTCGACCAGTTGCACGCCGTTCAGAAGGACCCGCTGGTGCTGCAGCCCTCCTGGCGCACGCTCGAACTCGACCTGACGGGTGCCAAAATGATCGACTCCATGGGTCTTAATTTTATCGTCCACCTCCTCAAATGGTCTAAGGGGCGAAACGCGAAGGCTAGAATTTTGATTCACGACAAGAATTTGGACCGGCTTCTGCGTTTTACGCGGATGAATGAACATGCCGAAGTTGTCCGTGCTTGACGCAACGCCGCACCTGGGACACCGCGTTCTCCGCCAGGCCATGCACCTGTTGGGGCGCGCCGCCGGACGGGTGCGCCTGCTCGATCGCCTCCCCGTGGGCCTCTACGTGCGCGTCGTCTGCTCTTGCGCTTTCGAGCGTCTGCGCGTGGCCCGCCGGCGCCTGAGGCCGGAAACCATGCGGGCGGAGAAAGAATTCCTGGCTTTCGGGGAAGGCTTACAGTGCTTGGCCGCCAACTGCGACGAGGTCGTTCGCCAAAGCGAAAGCCTGCTGGCGGTGGCTTCCGGCGACGAAGCCTACCACTCGATTGAGTCCGTCCGCGAACTGCTGGATCGCCCACTGGCCTTTGTTTCGGATTTCGCGTACGATTCCGCAGGTCTCGGCCGCAACGCGCGGCGCATACAGGCCACCATCGTCCGCATTCTTCTGGCCGAGGAGGAACTCTTCACGGCGCTCAAGCCGCTGGTGCACCTGAGAACCTCTTTTCACATCGAGTCCGCGCGCCTCACCAACGAAATCTTCGGCTCCATGGACGAGGAAATCGAGGCTTTGCAAAATGCGCTGCAAACCCAGTTCAGCGCAAAATTCGCCGAGCTCCGCACGCTGCGCCAAGCACTCCTCGGGTTCTCCGACGAGTACGCCCGCCGCGGCAACGCTCTCGCTACCCACGTCGAAGAGAAACGCACGGCACTGGCGGGCGCCTTTGAAAAAATGGAGTTGCGCGTCTCCGATAGCTGCCGTCTGCAATCCGGATTGCTCGATGCCACCGGTGGACTCAGCAAAGAAGTCGGCAGGATGGTCGTCGCCATGCAAGCGCAGGACAACGTCGTGCAGCGTTTGGCCCATGCCAATCGCGGCCTGGAGGTGCTGAGCCGTAAATTCACGCAGTTGGAGACCGGCACCTTGGGGGACAGCCGCCAGGGATTGGCCAACCTCGCCGCCATCGCTGCGCTCGAAACCGCGCAGATTCGTTCGGCCAGCGAGCAGTTGCGCCAGGCCTCTTTCGCCTTGCTGGCGAACGTCGATAGAGTGGTTCATAGCGTTCGGCGCTTTGACGAAGATTGCATCATGATGCAGGAATGCGGCCAGGCCAGCGCCGGCGTCTTCGGCACGGTTCAAATCCTGCTCGACAGCATTGAAGAAATCTACCACCTGGTGGAGGAAGCGGCCGAGGCCGCTGGTGCCTGCTCGGAACTTTTGCAACCCCTGGGACCCCTGGTGGACAGCCTCAGCCAGGATATCGCCGCCACCGGAGAACACATGCATCGGCTGGCGTTAAATTTCCAACTGGCGGCGGCGCGTTACGGCGCGGGCACGGGGCTGGAAGTGCTGGCCGAACGAATGGCCGTCACTTCGCAGGAGGTCTCCCGCATCTGTGCCGCCGCCGATCATGATGTTCGCGCGCTCGCCGGCAATGTACGGCAGACGCTCGAGGGCTTTGGGAACATCCTCTCCACAAGCGTCTGGGTGAGGAAACTCTTCGGAGGAACCGAGCCGCAAGGACTGCATGACTTCCGGGATGCCACCTTGCGCGCCTTCCAAAAGGTCGGCGATTTCGTCGACAACGCCCGGCAAACGGCCGCCCGCATGCAGACGGTGGATTTTCATCGGATGTGCGACGAGATCCTTCCGGAGATCGAAACCGCCGCCGGCCAAGTTGCCGCGCTCGCGCAAGAGCTGTGTGCAACACTCGGCGCCGATGAATTGCACTCGGAGGAACTGAGCGCGCTGAAGCGCCACTACACCATGCACGCGGAACGGATGGTGCACGAAGGTTTCTTAGGAGATTCCGGGAATGCAAACCATTCTGAAACGGCGGAACTGGTTCCGGCCGGGGCGTCGGATCTGGGCGACAACGTCGAGCTCTTTTAAAGATCCCGGATTGAAACACTCTCCTTATTCCCCTTAGGCGCGGCAATCGGGCAGATCCTCCCCTAGTTCTTCGAGACAGTGCGCGAGGCCAAGGCCACCGAATTGGCCGGCAAAGTTCGCGTCCTATGACAACCGTCCTCTGACAAAAAGAAGCTGG
>Ga0182030_10025103_pt1 | contig 10888 bp, 5 predicted proteins | sample 812S3MmetaG_FD_121299 | JGI IMG/M metagenome (GOLD analysis project Ga0182030, IMG submission 121299) | Permafrost microbial communities from Stordalen Mire, Sweden - 812S3M metaG (Illumina Assembly) | ecosystem: Environmental > Terrestrial > Soil > Wetlands > Permafrost | place: Sweden... | reverse complement strand
TCGGTCTGGCATACGACGATGTGCGCAAGCTGAATTCGTCAATCGTTTTCTGCAGTTGTGTCGGTTACGGGCAGAGCGGCCCTTTGGCGGCGGAGGCGGTGTATGACGACCTGATGCAGGCCGCGTCCGGCGTCTCCGGCATGTTTGAGCGTGTCGACGGCAAGCCGCGCTACGCTCCGGTGAATATCTGCGACCGCGTGGTGGGGCTCTATGCGGCAGTCGCCGTGCAGGCCGCGTTGTTTCACCGCGAACGCACCGGCGAGGGGCAGTCCGTCGAGGTGCCGATGTTCGAGACCATGGCTGACTTCGTTCTTTCTGATCACATTGGCGGCCTGGCCTTTGTGCCTCCGCTTGGTCCCACGGGCTACCTGCGTCTGCTTTCGCGCGAGCGCGGCCCCTACGCTACCAGCGATGGCTACATCGCGGTGGTGGTTTACACGGATGCACATTGGCAGCGGTTTGCGCAGATCGTGGGCAAGCCGGAGATCCTCGCCGATCCTCGCTTTGCCAGTCTGCAAACGCGAACGGTCCACGCCGAGACAGCGGGCCGCGTGCTTGCCGAAGAACTCACCGGGCGCAGTACCGCGGAATGGCTGGAGGTACTCCGCGCGGCCGACATCCCGGCCTGTCGCGTCAACTCCGTCGATGATCTCTTCGAGGACGAACATCTCGCGGCTGTCGGCTTCTTCTCGGAAGTGGAACACCCGACCGAGGGCCGGCTGAGGCTGCCGCGCTCGCCTCTGCTGTTTTCCGGTACTCCGCTCGAGGTGCGCCATCTTGCGCCGCCGCTTGGCCGGCATAACCGGGAGTTGGGCATTGACGAGCACGGCTCAAATCTCTCCGCATCAGCAACCGCCAAACCAGAAACCGCCAAGGCTTAGACCTCATGTCCACCTGCGAAAACGTTCCTGTAAGAGTCGAGACGCACGACCGCGCTTTATGGATCACGATTGATCGCGCGGAACGGCGCAATGCAATCAACCCGCAGGTGATTGCGGCTATTCATGGCGCGATGCTTGCTGCGTCGACGGACAGTTGCTTGCGGGCTATCGTGCTCACCGGCGCGGGTGAGAAGGCCTTCTGCGCCGGAGCGGATCTGAGCGAAGGCACCGGAGTTTTTGCCGCGGCAGCTGACGAGCCGACGACGGATTTTGGCCGCCTGGTCCGTGTTGTCCGGCAGATTGGCATCCCCATCGTTGCACGCGTCAACGGCGCATGTGTGGCCGGCGGCATGGGCCTGCTCTCGCTATGCGACCTCGCGATTGCAGCCGATCACGCGCGCTTCGGCCTGCCCGAGGTTAAGGTGGGCGTGTTTCCGATGCAGGTGCTTGTTTATCTGCGCCGAACCCTTGCGCCCCTTGCTCTGAACTATCTATGCCTCACCGGGGAGCTGGTCTCCGCGGCGCAGGCCTTGCAGATGGGCCTGGTGAATGAAGCTGTTCCTTATGCGGAGTTGGACGGGCGCATTCTGGCGCTGCTGGAACTACTCGGCAAAGGCTCACCGGCTGCGCTGCGCAGAGGGAAATATGCGATGCGTGCGATGGAGTCGATGAGCTTCGATGCTGCGCTGGCGTTTGCGGAGTCGCAGATCGCGCTGGCCGCACAGACCAACGACGCACGCGAGGGCTTGGCCGCATTCAAGGAGAAGCGTGCGCCGGCATGGGCCGCATCCGGAGACAGTACGAAGGAGACTGCGTGATGAGCGGCCGCATGGTTCGCATCGGCGGAGCCTCCGGCGCCTGGGGAGACAGCCCCATGGCCATCGCGCAACTGCTCACCGAGCCGGTCGACTACCTCATCATGGACTACCTTGCCGAGGTGACGATGTCTCTGCTGGCCAAGGCGCGGCTCAAGAGTCCGGATGCGGGGTACCCCCCGGACTTCGTCGCCTATCTGGAGCCGCACTTGAAGACACTGGCCGAGCGCGGCGTCAAAGTGGTCAGTAATGCGGGAGGCGTGAACCCCGCGGCCTGCAAGCGCGCGCTCGAAGCAGCCGCAGAGAAGGCCGGTCTTTCTCTGCGCGTAGCAGTGGTAGAGGGCGACGACGTGTTGCCGATCGTCGATTCGCTGCGTGCGAGCGATGTGCGGGAAGCGGTATCGGGCGAGCCGCTGCCGCCCACCTTGCTCTCAGCCAATGCGTATCTGGGCGCACTGCCGATTGTTGCTGCTCTCCAGCAAGGCGCGGAGATCGTTATCACCGGACGCTGCGTGGACAGCGCGCTTGCATTGGGAATTCTGATGCACGAGTTTGGCTGGCCGCAAGACGACTACGACAGGCTCGCTGCGGGAAGCCTTGTTGGCCACCTGCTGGAGTGCGGCGCGCAGGCAACTGGCGGAATCTTTACAGACTGGGAGACGGTTGCCGACTGGCATAACATTGGTTATCCAATTGCCGAATGCGCCTCGGACGGTACGTTCACCGTCACCAAGCCGAAAAATACCGGAGGCCTCCTGTCCACCGCGAGCGTCGCCGAGCAGGTCTTGTATGAGATCGGCGACCCTGCCCTGTATCTGCTGCCCGATGTAGCGGCGGACTTTTCTATGGTTCATCTGGCGGCAGTGGACAACGGAGTCCGCGCGAGCGGAGCGCGCGGTAAGGCACCGACCACGACCTATAAAGTTTCTGCCACGTATCAAGACGGCTTCCGCGCGATTGCACTCATCGCCATCGTTGGCGCGGACGCCGCACGCAAAGCCGAGCGCACAGCGGAGGCGCTGATCGCGCGTTCGGAGATGCTTTTCGCGGAGCGCGGATGGGCGAGCTTCACGGCCACGCACATCGAAGCACTGGGTGCCGAGGCATCCTATGGCGCAGACTCGAAGGCGCGTGACACGCGAGAGGTCGTGCTCCGCTTGGTTGTGGACCATTCCAGCTTCAACGCGCTCGATCTGTTCGCGCGCCAGGTGGGCGCTGTGGGCATCAGCTTTGCGCAAGGGACTGCTGGATTAATTGGAGGGCGGCCAAAGCCGACTCCGGTGATCAAGCTGTTTACACTGTTCGTGGAAAAAGATGCCATGCCGCAGCCAACCGTTACAGTAGGCTCAGATGCCCCGTTCCAAGTTGCGATCCCGGCGGGTCATCCTATTTCGCGTGCTGCTGTGGCCCAGTCTGCCGAGCACTCTGCCGCAACGCCGATGGAAGGCCCCATGGTAGATGCGCCTTTGCTGCGCGTCGCCCATGCGCGCTCCGGCGACAAAGGCAACTCCTCCAACATCGCCATCTTCTGCCGCAAGCCGGAATACGTCGACCACCTGCGCAGCGTTTTGACGCCGGAGCGTATTGCGGAGCACTTCAAGCTCGCAGCCGATGGCCCGGTCGAGCGATTTGAAGCGCCGGGCCTGCACGCCTTCAACTTCCTCATCCAGTCAGCGCTTGGCGGAGGCGGCATGGCCTCGCCGCGAATCGATCCGCAGGGCAAGGCGTACGGCCAGCGTGCCCTCGAGATGATCGTCCGCTGCCCACGCGCTTGGTTGGATGAAATCCACTCACCACCCCCCGAGGAACTCTGATGAATGTCGCTGAACTGGTCGCAATCGATACGCACGTCCATGCCGAGGTCTCCTGCTGCCAACCGCCGGACCCATTTGGCAAGGAGTTCGACGATGCGGCTGACAAATACTTCGGCGCGGCTTTTGCCGACGGCCGGCGGCCCACCATTCCCGAAACCATCGAAATCTATCGCGAACGCAAGATCGGCTTCTGCATGTTCACCGTCGATTGCGAAACCAACCTCGGACGCCGCCGCATCCCCAATGAAGAGATCGCCGACTTCGCGCAAAACAACTCGGACATCATGATCGCCTTCGCCAGCATCGACCCCCACAAGGGCAAGATGGGCGCACGGGAGGCGCGGCGGCTGATCGAAGAGCACGGCGTCCGCGGCTTCAAGTTTCACCCCACCCTGCAAGGCTTCTTCGCCAACGACCGCATGGCCTATCCCATCTACGAGGTCATCGCCGAGCACAAGCTGCCGGCGATCTTCCACACCGGCCACTCGGGCATCGGCTCGGGCATGAAGGGTGGCGGCGGTCTCAAGCTCAAGTACTCCGAGCCAATCTATCTCGACGATGTCGCCAGCGATTTTCCCGACATGAAGATCATCGCCGCCCACCCCTCCTGGCCATGGCAGGAGCAGGCCTTGTCCATCGCGCTGCACAAACCCAACGTCTATATCGACCTCTCCGGCTGGTCGCCGAAATATTTTTCCCCGGAACTGATCAAATATGCGAACACCCTGCTCAAGCGCAAGATGCTCTTCGGCTCGGACTTCCCGCTCATCCATCCCGACCGTTGGCTGGAAGACTTCGCGACCGCCAGCTTCAAGCCGGAAGTGCGCGCACTCATCCTGAAGGAAAACGCTCAACGCCTCCTCGACCTGTGAGAACCTGTGGCCAACAATGGAATTTGCTGGAAGGAAATGAGTGTGCCAGTCGTTCGAGTGCGTCGTTTGGGGCACAGAAGGAAGAGACCATGACATCCGTCTCTCGAGACCTCGCAGGATGCGTCGCAAAAATCAAGCTTGATGGATATCGGTCGACTGCTTGATTTCGGACAATGGAGCCGTCGGGCACAGACTCGTACCCGACAAATCGCGCTGGGATGGCTGCCCTTCGTACTGCCTCCATGTGCGCCACAATTGCCAAGACGCCAGCTTTCGAAGCCCCCGCGGATTGCCTTGACCCTGACTCCGAGAACGCAGGCCGCTGCTGCTCCAGTTCTTGATGCGCTTTAAGGTCAGCATCTCATTCTGGACGAATGACGTGCAGGTGATGCTTTGGCTCCGGAGCTTGCGAGCCACTGAATCTTTGTACCGGAAGCGTCGGAATATCTGTTGCCGATACTGGAGGTAGTCCCGCTGCAACTGTTTTCTCACTTCATGGCGCTGGAGCATGGAGTGGACGTGGACGATCCGCGAAATTTGTCGAAGGCGTTGGTCGAGAGCCAGGCGGCACAGTGAATGGTAGACTCATTATCTTGCGGTCTACCGCATGGAGCCACCGATGAGAGTTCGACTGAAAGATATAGCCACCGATCTGAATCTTTCAAAGATGACTATCTCAAAAGTGCTGCGTGGGCAGACGGATATCAGCGATGCGACCAAGGCACGTGTATTGAAGCGTGTTAAGGAACTGAAATACATACCAAATATCAGCGCAAGCAGTCTGCGAACCGGCCACACGAGGACAATGGGCCTGATTCTTCCCCTATTGGGGGAGCCCCATCTGGGTCAGGTTGCAGCCGGTATTGATCATGCGCTCAACGAGGCCGGCTATAGCCTGGTTGTTTGTTCTTCCCAGAATGATGCCGAAGTTGAGCAGCACCAAATCGAGGCGCTTATCTCGCTGCAAATGGATGCGCTTCTGATTGTTTCCGCGCAGGAGTCAACCGCGTTCTTCGAGCAGGAGCAGAGGACCAAGCGAAGTCCGATTATTTTCGTAGACCACAAGCCGTCAGGAACGGTAAAGCACTACGTCGGGATCCACGAAGAGGAGGTGGGCCGTATTGCCTGCGCTCACTTGATCAGCCGCGGATGCAAGCGCGTTGCCTACCTGCGCGGACCGAGAACAGTGGTAGGCGATTTGCGGTCAAGCGGATACCGGCAGGCGCTGAGCGATCACAGGTTGACCTTGTTGCCGGAGCTCCTATTGGATAACTCGGGTTCCGGCGAGACGGATTACAAGAGAGGTTACGACTCAATGCAGAAGCTATTACGAAGGCGCATCCGTCCGGATGGAGTGATGGCATATAACGACGTGATGGCAGTGGGAGCCATGGATGCTGCACGTCTTCATGGAGCAAGGATACCCGAAGAGGTCTGTTTTATCGGGTGTGGAAACGATGAGCAGGTTTGCCAGATGGGAATGCCGCTCAGCAGCATAGATATTGGAGGCCACGAGGTTGGACAGAAGGCTGGGAGGTTGGCTCTGCGGATGATTGTCTCGGGGCGTAAAGCACAATCACACAAGATTCTAGTGGCCCCAAAGTTGGTAAAAAGAACGTCATCGGTAAAATGAGTTTCTTGGATCCATGTCTTATGCAAGTAGAGTTTTGATTGAAAGGACGAGGGAATGAAGAAGCGCGCGAATAGAGAGCCCAAGTTCGACCTGGTGGTATTTGGGGAATTTTTCTCCGATCTGATCTTCTATCATCTGCCTCGGCGGCCTCGCTTTGGAGAAGAGTCGAAGACAGACTCGTTCCTGGTAGCGCCGGGGGGCGGGTTATCCACCACCGCTATCGCAGCGAGCCGGCTTGGAACAGTGACAGGCGTTGTAACCAGATTGGGAGCGGACGCGGAATTTCTGCCGACCTGGAGCCAGATTGTTAACGAGAAGCTCGACATCACAGCATGCGAGTATCGCAAGGACCTGCCGACGGCCCTCACGGTTTGTATTGCATACAAGACGGACCGAATGATGGTCACAACCGAACCGATCAATCTCCATTTGGAAGATATGCTGGAAAACGAAGCCGTAAGGCGAAAGCTGGGACAGGCGCGGCATTTGCATCTTGCCTGCGCATTGCGGCGGCCCGCAAAATGGCTGCCCATTCTGCGCAGCCTTCGAGAGCAAGGGGTTACGATCTCAGCCGATTTTGGGTGGAACCCGGATATCTCCATCAATCAACTGGTTTCGATCATCCGCCATTGCGATTTTATATTTCCCAACGAACATGAGGCGCGGACCATTACGAATACGACCAGCGCCATGAACGCACTCGAGAGGCTGCAGGATTGGGTACGGGTGCCGGTTGTCAAATTGGGCGCCAAGGGATCGATGTTGATGGCAGACGGCAAGGTGTATACCCAACCCGCACTGCCGGTGCCGCTGGTGGATGCGACAGGAGTAGGGGACGCTTTCAATGGCGGATTCCTGCACGCGTTTCTCCATGGCATGGGATGGGATGACTGCCTGCTTTCAGGCAACATCTGCGCCAGTATGGCAGGAACGCAGCCGGGAGGCTCGCAGGGTCTGCCGGAGCCGCGGGAGTACAAACGGCACATGATGAAGCTGCGCAAGGGGTGAAGGGCGCAGACCCTGGATGTTCATTCCGGCTTTTTCATGAAATGCGTTCGTTTGCCATCACCATCATTTTTCGTAATATTCTTATTGACAGGGCGGCCAAATCGGTGTCACCCTTATCGGAGTTACTTTACCGGTAACGTAAGCGATCTGGCGGTTGGTCCGCCCATGCATATGGCCTGTCTGGATTCGGCATCTTTAAGCTCCAGGGGCGTTTCTACTGGTCCTCTTTGAATCGCTCTATCCGCAGCCTCCGTTTCGCCTGCGGGACGTTCTCATGGTTTGTTGTTCAATCCCCAGGATGAATGGAAAGACGCACCCCGAAGTGCGCAAGGGACGGCACCTCGAAGCTGTGCCGTTGTCTCCAATCTTGAAACGATATAAGGAGGTGAGTTCCATGCAATCTGCCAACCATTTGCTGGAGGAAATCATGACCACAAGAATCAGAAATATATTCGCTGCATTCGCATTGCTCTTGACGCTGGGGACGGTTTCAGCCTACGCGCAGACAGATACCGGTGCGATTACGGGCATTGTGCAGGACAAGAGCAGCGCTCGCATTCCCGCGGCAACCGTGGATGTGACCAATACCGCTACCGGGGTCACAACTACGTATGTTACCAACGGTTCGGGCGAGTACAACGCGTTGCAGCTCATTCCGGGCATCTACAGCGTCACCGTAAAGCATGCTGGATTCCAAACCTCGGTGCGGCAAAGCATCACGATCAACCCGCAGGATCGCGTCCAAGTAGATTTTTCGATCGGTGTATCCGCGGTTGAGCAACAGGTTGTCGTGAACGAGACCACAGTGGAGCTGCAAACGCAGTCGGCGGAGGTCAGCGGCGTGATGCCGTCGGAGGAGGTAGTCGACCTGCCGCTCAACGGCCGGGATTACGACCAGCTCGTGCTTACCCAGCCGGGTATATTCCGCGACAACACTGTGTCCAACCCGGCGGAAGGGTTGTTCAGCGCCAACGGAAACCTGCAACTGCAGAACTATTTCCAGTTGGACGGCATTGATAACAACTCGAAATCGGAGAACCTCCAGGAACAGTCGACCCAGTCTGTACTTCCGCCGCCGGACGCATTGCAGAGTTTCGTTCTGCAGACCAGAACCTACTCAGCGGAGTTCGGCACCTCCGCAGGCGCAGTAGTTAACGTGTCTACCAAGTCTGGCACGAATCAGTTTCATGGCGACGCGTGGGACTTCATCCAAAACTCGGCGTTGAACGCAAACACCTTCTACAATGATCTCGCCGGTATTGCCAAGGGCTATCTCTCACAGAATCAATTTGGGGGCACTTTTGGCGGCCCAATCAAGCGCGACAAAACCTTTTTCTTCGTCTCCTACGAAAACCTATTGAACACTCAACAGGTAACGGAAACTGCTACAGTTCCCACGACGGCTATGGTGGGCGGAGACTTCAGCGCCGCCACCAATGGCCCTTACATCAGCAAGTACACCATGAACGCCGTGGTGCCGAGCCAGGCCGGTTGCATCACGAACAACGTGGTGAACACAGGTTGCATGGACCCGGTTGGCAAGAAGTTGATGGCGCTTTATCCAGCGCCCAATTCCAGCACACCGCTCGTTTTCACCGGTGCAACCAATTATTCCTACGTGGGGTCAGAGCCGAACAATACCAAGACCCTGGACGTACGCATTGATCACAACCTTAACAAGTCAAACCAGATATTCGGCCGTTATGCCCTGGATTGGGCGAATTATTCGCAGCCGCCTACCTGGACATCCAATCCAGTCGCCGGCAACGGCTCGGGGTTCCCGACAAATTACATCCTGCACGATCAATCGGTCGCGCTGGGATGGACGAAAACCATCAACAGCAATCTGCTGAATACCGCGCATGTGGGCTATCTGCGCACCTACGCTCATAGCAATCCCGTCGGCGTAACGGTTGGGCAGTCCCAGGCCGCATCTCTGCTCGGACTCCAGGGTGTTCCCACAAATCCATGGGCCTTCGGGATTCCACCATTCCAGGAAAGCGGCCTGACCAGCATCGGCGGCTCCTATTATCGTCCGCAGTATCAGGTTGCGCAGACCTATCAAATACTGGAAGCGCTGTATTGGACCAAGGGATCCCACGCCATGCAGTTCGGCTACGAGTATCATCAGGACGCCTTGAATTTCTTTGACATTCAATCCCCACAGGGAATCATTTACAACTCGGGCATCTACAGCAACGCCAATGGATTCAGCGGCGCTGATATTCTTCTTGGCGATGTTTCCCAGTTGATTCTTTCCGAGCCCATCGAAATCAACAACTATATTCGTGGCAACTCGTTCTACGGCCAGGATACCTGGCGCGTGGGAAGCGAGCTAACGCTGAATTATGGCCTTCGCTACGAGCTCTATCCGCCGTTCTGGATCGATCGCGAAGGACGAACTGCCAACTTCTCCTGCGGAGCGCAAGTTTATCCCGCGTGCATCGCATCCGGTCCGCCGGCCAATGGCGGCACGATGGTCCAGGCTACAAAGGGCAACGGTTGGGCAGGCGACACGCAGATGCAACCCGACCGCGATGCTTTTGCGCCCCGCATAGGCATTTCCTATCACCTAACTAACCCGCTCGTTGTGCGCGCCGGCTACGGCATCTTCCACCAGTTCATCAACAGAATCGGCTCCGAATCCATGCTGCAACAGAATCCGCCATATCTCGGCTCATGGCAAATATCGCAGTCGAATGGCAGTACGGTGCCCGTCTTTCAAATGGACTCCGCACAAGGTGAGAATTCAGGAGCCTATCTGAGTGCGACAAGCATCAATGACCTTCTGGTTCCAGGACCGGCTGTGACTTGCGTTACCGGCACCCTGACCAACGGAGTGTGCGTAAACGGCGTTGCAGGCGGATTGCCCACGCAACACGTGCGCGCACAGGGAATAAACAACCGCGTCAGCTACATTCAGCAAACCAGCTTTGGGCTGCAGTATCGGCTTAGCGGGAACACGATCCTGAGCGCAAACTATATTGGCAACTGGGGCCGCAAGATGAATCGGGTTCAGAATGCCAACCAGGGAATCATCAAGAGCTGCCCAACCTGCGCCACGGTAACTGCTACGGCGAATATTTACTTCCCGCTGACCAGTTTCAACTCCGGCAACACAATTGACAATAACGATACGGCGAATGGGGCAGGGCAGCATGCCTTCGTTGAACTGGCCACCAATGACGGCAATACCGACTACAACGCGCTGGAACTGAATCTCCAGCGGCCAATGAACCACGGCTTGATGTACAACTTCAGCTACACCTGGTCCCATAACATGGGGGACTTTGTGGACAATCTGACAGGTGGCGATACGCCGCAAGATGCGCATAATTACGCCCACGAAATGAGCAATTCCGAGCAGGACGTCCGCCATCGGTTTGCTGCCAACGGCACCTATCAGTTGCCGATTGGCCAGGGCGGTCTTGTAATGAATAACGACAGCGTGGCCTCGCGTTTGGTGGGCAACTGGCAAGCCAACGCAATTGTCATCTTTCAAGGCGGTGAGCCATTCAATGTTACGGCAACCAATGTGAGCGACACGGGCGGTAATTCAGCATTCTATGCGAACTGCATCGGCGATCCATGGACGGGAGCATCCAAGAGTCCGGGCAGCTATGTCGGAACGCACGCCACGGGATTCTTCATCAATCCAGCGGCCTTCTCTGCGCCCACTCTTGGAAACTTTGGTTCCTGTCGGCCGAGAATGTATCACGGGCCCGGACTGCAGGACGAAGACCTCAGCCTGTTCAAACAATTTCCGATAAGGGAGACTGAAAGGATTGAGCTGCGCTTCGAAGCTTTCGATGCGTTCAATCATCCTAGCTTCGGCAATCCGGCGGCAAACATCTCAACCTCTGGC
>Ga0182030_10025102_pt1 | contig 10888 bp, 9 predicted proteins | sample 812S3MmetaG_FD_121299 | JGI IMG/M metagenome (GOLD analysis project Ga0182030, IMG submission 121299) | Permafrost microbial communities from Stordalen Mire, Sweden - 812S3M metaG (Illumina Assembly) | ecosystem: Environmental > Terrestrial > Soil > Wetlands > Permafrost | place: Sweden... | reverse complement strand
GAAGAGGAGGCGGCGGCGGGGAGCCGCGCCGGCCGAGCACGTCCAGGATCTCGAAGGCATAGGAGAGGCTGAGGAAGAGGCCGAACAGCTCGAGCAGCAGCAGCAGGCTTGAGGCGATGAGGAACGTCGGCCCGCTGATCTGCACCGCGGTCAGGGCGCAGGCGTAGACGATGTAGCTCAGCGCGGCCGTGATCAGCATGCCGAACATCAGCGCAGCCAGCGGCTGCCAGCGGCGCAGCCACAGCCAGGTGGCCGCCCAGATCACCAGCCCGGCAACCCCGAGCACCTTGCCGGCGAAGGGATCGCCGCTGATCAGTGCCGTGGCCAGGCCGCTCGCGGCCAGGACCACGAGTGCCGCCGGCACCCCTGCCGGCCAGGGCCAGGACGGGACCCCCTTCGCCAGGCAGACCAGGGTGGCGAGCGCCGACGCGACCGCAAAGAAGGTGAGGATCTCGATGAGCATCCGCGGACGTTCCCTTCCCAGGTCGGAGGCTCCGCCCCCGGTTCCGATCCCTCCTCAAACTAACGGGTCGGTATTGTTTCAGGTTTACCGGGACGTGTCCGGCCCGGGTCCCATCTCCGCCTCGACCCTAGCCGGCAGGGCCCTCGCGGCGGTGCGCGCCTTCGGGCTCACCCCGGGGCATCGGCGGCAGCCCGGCGCGCTCCAGGTGCTACAGAAGGGTAATCCCGAGTTCCGCTAGACGCCGTGGCAATACTTGTACTTCCGGCGCGGCGCGGAAATAGCCTTGATATATAAGGGGAATCCCAAGTCACTGTGCCTTTACTGAGCCTATTGAGACGAACCCATGGAGAGTGAGACGTTGGGGAGTACGGGGCAACGGCGGTGTTGGAGATGGCGGGTCAGGCCCAGACCTGCATGTGAGGTGCGGCGCGACCCAGGACCACGGCGAAGAGATCGACTCGAAGCTAAACCCTGGGCCCAACGATCCCCCGTCGTCTGGTGTTTCTTCCTCGATGCGCAGCGTGAGCGACCGCTCCACAGCGCCGAACGGCGCCAGCACCGGGAGAAGACCGCGCCACTCACCCTCGCCCGGGAGGCTCGCCTGAGGCCTCCGCCGCCCACCTCTACCCCATCCAGAGGACTCTGACTCGCGAGCGGCCAGTCCCCCTGCACGGCTCGACCCTGGCGCCTCTCCAGCTGAGGAATTCGTGGCGCGACGCGACTGACGTGTGCCAAGTCAATAACGCAGCGGTCGACGAGACCTGCATGGAGGCAGAGTCAAGCCGTGAGTGATCGAATTGGGCGGCTCCGCCCGGCGGCGGGCGGTTGGGCCGAGGCGTGGGCTGCTTGGCTGGAGTCGAGATCGACCAGGTGGCTGTTGCTCATACCCAGCCTCGGCGGCCTGATCGGCGCGGCGTTAGCCGCCGGGCTCGGTGCTAGCTGGCACGAGGCGCTCGCCTGGGCCCTCGTCGGCATGCTCGTCTTCATGGTGCCATCCGGCTACGCGGCTTTGAACGCGGCACGGGCCCACAGTCTGATCACGGACGCCCACTCCCTGGAAGATCTCCGGGCACTCTCATACCAGGAATTCGAGGAACAGGTGGCCGAGGTCTTCCGGCGCAAAGGGTGCGTCGCGACGCTGACGCAGCCAGAGGGCGACGGCGGAGCAGACATCATTCTTCGTCGCAGTGGCGAGCGACAGCTCGTCCAGTGCAAGCAGGCCCGCTGGAGTATCCCGGTCAAGGAGGTGCGGGCGTTCTATGGTGTCCTTGCCGCCGAGAAGGTCCGACATGGTTACTTCGTCACCACAAGCGATTTCACCCCCGAGGCCGTGCGCTTCGGGGGCTCAGTGGGAATGGAGCTCATCCGGGGTCGCCGGCTCCTGCGCAATCTGGAGGCGCTGCAGGACTCCATCGAAGTCTGAATACGAGGCGGGCGGTCTCGCATCGGTCGCTATCGCGGGCGACCCCGCCGCCACATTCGGGGGTGCGCGGCTGGTCGGTTAGAAGTCCGCGGCGTGTAGCCCGCTCGCACTCTCGTGTTGGGTGACACAGGCGAGTTCCCCATCTGGATGCGGCCACTCTCCAACTAACAGCAACGCGTCGGCGCACCCCCGAAACCGTCTACGCGAAGAGACGAAGAGTAAAGCGCTCCTCTTCTGCCAGTAACTCTGGCGATGTTCCGTTGTGCTTCTGCATTCCCCGAACCACTTTTCGAGGAATACCCATCCCCACGTGCTCAAGGTAGTTGTAATCGCCCATCGCGTCCTTCAACAGTTGGTTGCGAGCGGCCCTGCAACCAGCCAGCATGCGCTCGGGCGTCACGGCATTAGGCAAGCGCCCAGGGGACACCACATCGAGTCGATCCGAGAAGATGGACAACTCAACATCCGTTCCGGAGAGGAGGTAGTCACGGTGAACGAGCGCATTCACAATAGCTTCACGAACAGGCTCCGTTGGGAAACGCAGCCGATCATGGCGCCGGCCACCCCGCTCAATGACAGCGGCGGGTGTCGTAGTGCGGCGGACGAAGTCCAAGGCCTGCTCCACAAGCCCATTCTCGACAAGCCGGCCGCCCCCATAGAGGGGAGTCATCGGACCGCGTAGTGGGGCGCGTTCGATCACCGCGTATTCCTTCGCGTCTCCGGGATAGGCGGCGGCGTCAATCCCCGCCTGCGGCAGGAAGCGATTGGGTGCTTGACCGAAAAGCAGTATTCCAGCCACCGTTGCAGGAGCCCGGTCGCCGGATTCGGTTAGGAGTTCTGTGTTGACGAGCAGGTGTCGCCAGCCTTCGCTGTCGGTCGGAAGTTCCTGTTGCCGAATGCGCCCGAAATAGTCGCGAAGGCGGCGGAGGTCAAGGTCGTCGATCGTGGAGCCAGACACCGGCATGAGTTCGGCGCGCACCGTTCCACGCTGCTGGAAAAGGCGCGCCAGTTCCTCCGGAGAAGCCTCTCGACACTCACTGCCGACTCGAATGTAGTACTGGCGGCGCTGGTTGTGCCAAAGGGCGTGGACCGTGTAGCCGGGGCCAACATCTACTACCGCCACGTCCCTATCCGCGACGGGCTCGTGAACCATTTCGAAGTACGGGATGATCTCGGGGCGGATCTTGTCCCGGCAGGCTGTCATAACCCACTCTTCAAGGTGGGCGCGAGTAACACCGACAATTCCGCCGTCATCGTCGACGCCAAGAAGAATGCGCCCTCCTCGGAGGTTCGCAAAGGCGACGACCTCCTTGGCGAGATCCTCTATCCGGAGCGTATCCTCCTTGAACTCAACGCCGGAGTTCTCCCGACCTGCAATGATGGCAAGAAGCTCTGTGATGGTCATGGCGAACCGCGGGACACCGTCCCTAGAACCCGTACTTCAGGCGGCGCATCTCGAAGGCTTCCTTGCCACCCTCGAGGATCTCTTCAGCCAGCTCTTGAACTCCAGGGCTATCGATCGAACCCATGTGCTCGGGCCGGACCTGCGCACGGCCTGTTACCGCCTCGCCGGACGCGGATAAACCGAGGATGAGGTCGGCATCACCCAGGACGGGGATGTTGGCATTGTGCGTAGCGAAGACGAACTGGCGTCTTCTCTTCTCAGCGCGCATCTTCGGAACAACCCCGTCGCTGATAAAGCGGTTATCAAGATCGTCCTCAGGCTGGTCCACTACGAGTGGTGCGTCAGACTCGAGGAGGAGAAGAAGTAGGACAGCTGTGGCCTTCTGGCCAGTCGAGAGAGCATCAAGGGACTGCCAAGCTGGAGGCTCCCCCTCCGGGGCGACATTTAGCTTGATCTCCGTGGTCGACGGTAGCTCAAGTTCCTCGATCTGCATAAAGACGTCAGGAGCAGCCCGAGCCAGGCGTTCGGCTTGCGATGGGCTGAAACTGTATCTAGTGTTGAGAGCAGCTGCCCCTTTTCGGCACGTGTCAGCGAGCTCGCGCAACGACAACTGGTCGAGGTCACGCAGGATCTCGGTCGACTCGGACAACCTCCCAGAGACGTGCTCTCGAAGTAAGCGGAGCAGGGGTTCGCGGTCACCTGCCAGGGCGACGGTGACCCGAACGCGACCCTCGAGTTGGTGGCTGACCCGCGCCGCCGCATTCTGGAGCGTGCGAAACGCGGCGGCCTTAAGGTCATCCCACTCAGCAAGAAGGTTGCGGCGTCCATCGGATTCCTCGTCCAAGGCGCGCCGAAGCGTCGCTTCGCGCTCTTTGAGTGGCCGCAGGTCCTCGATTTGGCGGCGGAGGCGGATGAATTCTTCGCCATCCACCTTGGACTGCTGCAGCTCGCGCAGAATCCGCTGATACGCGGTATCGACGGTTGCTTTCCGGCCTTGCCAGCGCGTGTTGACGTCGGCCAACTGGAGTCGAGCCGCCTCGACCGTCTCCTGCATGCGCGTGGCCAGGTCTTGCAAGGCGGTGGACAGGGAACTGAGGACTCTGTCAGCGTCGGCCAGGTAGTCCCTACCGGGTAGGCTATCCAGAGCCTGCGAGGAGAGGAACGCACGATCAATGGGGAGCGAACCCTTGAGTTCGGAGATGAGGTCGGCGATGGATGTGACGCGGCCGCCAGCCGTCTGGAGAAGTCGTTCCTCCCGGACGAGCAGGCTCTGATCGCGAAGGCGCTCTTCGAGACCGGCTTCCGTGAACCGGCGCATCGTCTCCTCGAGGTTTGGGAGCGCGGCGAGGCGGTCGGCGACCTCGGTGAGTTCGTGTTGTGTCTGGAGAAGCAGTGTCCGGGATCGTTCCATACTGCGACGAAGGCTAGTCCTCTTGGCATCAATAGCGCTCGTGTCACCCACGAAGCGGCCGAGTAAGAGTGTGAGCCGTTCGGGACTACGGGTCAGCTCCGATATCTCGTGCTGACCGTAGAGTTCAACTCTTGGGAGGATAGCCGACGGAGCCAGATTGATCACGCGCCCGTCCGCAGCACGTACCACTGGTGGGTTAGGGACTGAGCGTTCGATCACGAACTCCTGAAGATTCGGCCGATGTGATCGAACAAGAAGAGAGAGCTTCGTGCCGGGTTTCAAGACGTGTCGGACAATCCCGTCATGCGCGCGGCGGGCGTCCTCCCCGATAGGCTCGAGCCCGACGACATAGCGAAGGCTCTCGATGACGGTGGACTTGCCGGTGCCGCGGCCGCCGATAAGGACGTTGAGGTTGTCGTTGAATCGGAGGCGAACGCCATCGAGGAAACCACCCTCCCAAGCCATGGCGACAAACTCCGAGTGTCCCTCTGGAGGTGGGTCGTCGACCTGGCGTATCCTCGAGCCGGGAGCAAGGAAAGCCTGTCGGAGACCTTCTACTGATGGCCGCGACATCTTTATCAGGGTGGTTGCTGAGGGCAAGCGAAGGTGCTCAGGATCGTCGACGTCCCGGGCGTTGACTATGGCTAGCGGGCGGTCGCGGTGGTACTGCGGGTCCTTGTTCTCAAGGATCAGTCGCATTGCCTCGGGAGCCTCCGCAAGAGGAGCGGAGAGCGCGACCGCCAAGAGGTCGTCGCACTGCCACGCGTTGATCGTGGGCCTCCCTCTAAGGAGTTGAAGGAGGCCACCCGAGGTGACAACGTGCGCTGCGATACAGATACCAGCCCATTCTCGCGTGTGCTTTAGAAGCTCGAGGACGTCATAGTCGCTTGTTTGCGAGGGATCTCCAGCGTCGCGAATCCCGCATGAGCCGAGGAAGTGCTCAATCCGGTCGAGGTCAGTCGTTGGATCGAAGAGGCAGAGGATATGAATGCCGTCCTTCGTCTTGACTTCGCAGCCAGGGAAGACGGCGATCCCTGCGGCTCGCGCGGCCTGCCACAACTGAACGGAGGTCTTGACCTGGCTGTGATCTGTGATGGCGATGACCTCGATGCCGAGGTCTAGGCAGGTCGCGACGATAGACGCGTTATACGCTGGCTCGTTGGAGAATGCGGTCCGCTTGTTGTTCTCCTTGAGGTAGGAGTACGGGTTGACTTGGAAGGCACAACGAAAGAAGCGAGCCCCACCTGGCATGGCGAGGGCTTCGGCGATCACCGGCGGCCAAAGCGCCTGGTCGGGTCGTCCGTCAACAGAGCTGCTAGGCGTTGTCATATCCACCGGCCAATCGTACGTCGGTTCGTGTGGGTCGAACCCGCCGGAGCGGTTCGTTTAGCGCAACGTGCGCGTTCGAAGCGAACGGGGCAATAGGGCAGTGACGCATGGCCACAGCAAAGCTTATCTGCTGGGTCGAAGCGTTGACAGGGCATCGGGTGGAAAGAGCCCGCCGGCGGCTGCCGTGCTCGCCCACTCCGACCCGATCGTCAGCGAGGAGGGTAGGGTTGCCACCAGCGTGCTCGCGTTCCTGGCTTGGAGATGAGCTCCGCTGGCAGGCATCGGGGCAGGTCTGCTGAACGAGGTCCTCGGCGGCCGTGCGATCGCCCGTTAGAACGAAGAGATAGTCGAAGACCTTGGGGCGAGAAGTCGGTGCAAGTCGGAGAAGGCATCCTCGTCTCCCCTCCGCGCCGCCTGGGACCAGGGCATCTAGATCCATTGAAGTCGCCGCCTGCTCCAAGCCCGTCATTGGCCGCGCACTAAGCGCCGCCGGTCGTCCCTCTGTCAGCAAGGCCGGCGCCTTCGCGTCGCCAGTCATTGTGGGGTTCCTCCTCGAGCGTGGTCTCGGGGGGTATGTGGGGACTCCGGAGCGATTTGTGGCCTAGCCGCCCGTTCCTGATATGCCTCTGCCAATTGCGATGCCCGCGACGAGTGCCCCAACGCCGAGGAGTATTGCGCCAAGCGCGTCCTGCTGCTCCTTCTTCTGGAGGGCCATTCGTTGTGCCACAACGCCTGTAAGGGTCGAAAGGACGTCTACAACAACGAAGTTGTCGTGGCGGGAGAAGTCGACGTCCGTCCACGGTAGATCGGCGTCGGCTAGGGGTACAAGAGGCCCCAATGAGGTGTCGCGAAGAAGGACTAGGTGCTTGCCTCGGTCGACACCCGCGCGAATCTCCTGGAGGGCAGTAGCGAGCCGCGTTGGGTGGGTGAGCACAGCGACGAGGAAGTCGGTCTGATTCATCGCTTGGTCGCCGGTCTCGGAGTCGGCGATGATCGCGCGGAACCCGTTGTCGTCGAGAGCGGCCTCTAGACGCGAGATCTGAGACATGTCAGAAACGGAGTGGACGATGAAGACCGACGGGCCAGCGAGAGGCCTCTGGACGGCGAGTATGAGTGCGTTTGTCCACATGACATCGTTCGACGGAGATGCCGACTGCGGTCCAACCCACTGACCCTGGACGCCGGTAAAGAGTTCCTTCTCGCCAAGTGGGAGCTGCCCAGGGATGGGCACCGTGAAGCGGAGCGTTATGGCATCGCCAGCGCCGAGTAGTTTGCGGACAGTGGTAGGCATCCATTCGCTCACGCCGATCCACTCGGGACGGATGCCAACCTGGAAGATGTAGAGGTCATGCCCGCTGTTGTTGTGCAGGACGAAGGTGAGCTGCGCCACCTCACCCGGCTGATAGCGCGCTCGGTCTGGTCGGAGCTCAACCGTGATGAGCGAGGGTGGTGCCGGAGCCCGCTGAGACCTAAGAGCTTCGGCCACCTTGTAGACCGTGCTCTTCCGGAAGCCCTCGGAGAGCAGCTGGCTTGGTGTGGCCCCCTGCTGCAAGCGCAGAGCGATGTCTTCCTCGATTCTCATGATTACATGCTCCGGTGGATGGGACGGACGGGGCGCCGTGCAGCAGTCCGTGGCGCTCTCGCGGTGGCAGAGGCTCTGCACCAAACAGGCCGGAGGCGGCGGTGTGGCGCAGACTCCGAGACGGATGGGCTCTGCTCGGACCGGGTGGCCAAGCTCATCCTAGGCACGGCCGCCACGGGTTCCACGAGAGGTGGGCCTGTGCCAACCCCCTCATCGTGAAGAGGGGCACGTAGGACGAGCAGAGGCCGCAGCCTCAGGCCGGTGTGAAAGCTCGGTGAGGGGACGCTGATTACCCAAGCCGAGGCCCGCCCAACGACGCGCTGCCACCCCCAGCCCCCTTGGAGATTAAGTACGCGATCAGGGCGACCGCTACAGCCCCCGCGCCGACGAGCGCAGGCGCCCACTTAGGACCGACGACGTCCGTGACGGTGCGGTCCAGAGCGGCGGCGAGGTCATCGGCGGCCTCCCCGATGATGGTGCGCTCCACAATGGCAAGGAGGAGGCCACCACCTTCGACCCCGAGCACCGCGGCGAACAGGTCGTCGAGGGCGATCGAGGCGGCCGTGTCGGCGGCGGCGTACTGCTGGCCCGAAATGGCCAGAGTGGCGACGCGGCCCCACATGAGGCCCGAACTCAGCGCCCCGGCGGTTCCCACGAGCACGGCTGACTGATCATATTCAGCGATCGCATCGAACCCCGCGTTCAGGATGCGGCGGCTGACTGCCTGGTCGAGCGAGATCCCCTTCCGAAGCATCTTGGGCTCCTCAATCTCTGACTGCTGACGGCATCCTAGCACAGTCTACGTGGATTGGATCTGTCCAGTGGACCGTCTACTCCTAGCCGGGCGGCGAGCAGCGATCTCACCAACGCCAGCGCTCGCTGGGACGGGCAGGTCATTCTGGATACGACCACGTCGCGGCAGCTAGCGACGTCGATCGCCGCCATCTCCCTTCGTCCCCCTCCGCGATCGCCGGAAGGTCAACCCGGCCACGGGGGCGCGGATGAGAGGGCTGGCCGCGGCCCCACCGTCGAGGAGAATCCAGCTGATCACCCCGATGGCCTCATTCGCTGGTCACGTATCTGTCGTTGCGTACGCATCAGCGCAGCGTCACTCCCTCCCCACGCGGCATCTGTCTGCTCGCCTCGGCACGTCCCGCTAGCGCTTTCACGCCCCCGGGCCTCGCGCGGGTTTTGCCTGCCACGCGTTTGCTCCGATTGCGCGCTGTCTGTGCTTGCCGTACCCTATGCACCCTCCGGTCATCTGTTCGATCCAGCGTTCCCTGGCGCGGCCTCGACCCCAAACCGGCGGCCTCTCGGAGCCCTGAGCCCGTCACGTCGTGCGCCTCGCCGGGGATCGGCCCGATCCGGACACCTTGGCTCGAAGTCGTGAATGTCGCTGGGGACTCAGCTGTCGGGCGTCACCGCCTCCAATCGGCGCCGAACCTCCGACGTGTTCACGCCGAGAGCGCCCAGCAGCACCGCCGCAGGATCTGGTGGTTGGAGAGTGAGGATCTGGGACAGCACCTGCTGGGCCGTGACCTGGAGCCTCCGACGGTTGCGCTTGGACGCTTCCTCCAGCACTTTCTTTGCCGCGGGCGCCATGCGGAGGCGATCTCTTTGTGCGATGTCTCTGATCCTCGGCTTCGTCGGCACCGCGCGCATCGGCAGTGGAGGAGCGTCGGCGCCGGACCCCAGACCCAGGGCGGCCAGGGCTTCGTGATCGAGCGCCTCAAGGGCCTGGCGAGCTTGCTCCAGGCTCACGCCCAACACGGCTTCGATCGAGGGATGCTCCAGCAAGGCGAGCAAGACGTGATCGGTGCCAGTTCGGCGATCACCTCGGCGACGAGCCTCCTCACTGGCCCGCAAATAGATGGCCCAGCCGTGAAGCATCCCTGGCACAACGGATTCGGTGGTCATGATGATTCCCTGTTGTACTTGGCGTGCACGGATTGGCGGGTGACGCCCAAAGCGTCTCCGATCTGCTGCCACGACCAGCCCTTTGCCCGGGCCGACGCGACCTGGTTCGCTTCGACCCTCTCAGCCAGGCGGTGTAGCGCCAACGAGGCGCGAAGCCCAATGGCCGGGTCATCCGACGAGAGATTCACGCTGAGTTCTTCGATGTCCATACCTGTCAGTATAGACTGACATCCTTGATTCGTCAACCTAAACTGACACAACAGATCGCCACACCGGAGTGCCCCGGATGGATCAAGGTCTACGACCCGATCGAGCTCGGCGTACCACCAGATACCGAACCGCTCGAGGCGGCACGGGGCCAGAAGTCCGGGAGCACACCCCACCACCATCAAGCCCTGGCTACCGGTGGGGCAGTGGCGTACGCGGCGTGTGCCGCGTATTGCCCGTTCTGTCTAGACGGGCGGGGGTTCAAGCGGAATCGGCACACCAGCGGCGACCCTGTAACAGTTCGCTGAGAGAATCAGAGCGCTGCGTACGCGGCTGTACGAGCATACGGGTCGAACGATCTGCGTCTGTACGCTCAAGCGTCGCGAAACTACCGCGTCTGTACGCGCGTACGCGTTGAACTCCGCATTGACGTACGCGGCGTCTGCCGCGTACTCGTCGCTCGCGGCGGTAAGGGCGCGGGGCCCGGAGGCGACTCGTACGCGATTCGTACGCGTCGGCTGCTGGGATGGCACCGTGCAGCAGCCTCTCGTCGAGCCGCTCCCCATGGGCACGGGCCGAACCCGTGCCGCCCCGCTGCTGCGTACTGTCCCCGAGACAGCGCGGATGCTGAGCGTCAGCGTGCGGACGGTCTGGCGCCTGGTCGACGACGGCACTCTTCCCGTCGCGCACATTCGAGGGTCGGCGCGGATCAGTGATCAGGCGATCCGCGACTTCGCAGATCGCGCCTCCCGCTGGCATCGACGGCCGGGGCGGAGAGCCGCAGGCTAGGTCTGAGGTCGATCGAATGAGAGCTTGGCTAGCTGCAACGCCCACGCTTGTCGACTTCGGCCGTCGGGCGCGCTCTGCCCTCCCGTTGCCGGTCCGCCTCGAGATGCCGGGTCAGGCGACGCGAGCCCGGGCGCGGGAAACGCGGCGGCGCAGCTGAGGTTGGAGACCCAAGGCGGCGGCGATCCGCGCGTAGGTGTCGATGGTGGGGCTCTTGCGGCCGCGCTCGATCCTGCTGATCTCCTCCTGGGCCACTCCTGCTCGGGCAGCGAGCTGAGCCTGGGTGAGGTGCAGATCACGCCGGCCGGCGATGAGGGAGGTGATGAGGCTGTACTTGAGCTCCTTGGCTCGGAGGTCGCGAACGG
>Ga0182030_10025101_pt1 | contig 10888 bp, 10 predicted proteins | sample 812S3MmetaG_FD_121299 | JGI IMG/M metagenome (GOLD analysis project Ga0182030, IMG submission 121299) | Permafrost microbial communities from Stordalen Mire, Sweden - 812S3M metaG (Illumina Assembly) | ecosystem: Environmental > Terrestrial > Soil > Wetlands > Permafrost | place: Sweden... | reverse complement strand
TGACGGGGAGGAGGCCGAGGGCCTCGGCCAGCGGTGCTGCCGTCTGCTGGGTCCGGACCAGGGTGCTCGTGTAGATGGCGGTGACGCCCTCGTTCTCCAAGCGCTTACCGACCAACATGGCCTCTTGTCGCCCACGCGGTGCAAGCGATGGGTCGCCTTGTCCCTCGACAAGAGGGAACGCACCGACGGGGAGGGCCTCAGACTCCCCGTGCCGCACGAGCAGCAGCGCTGTCGAGTTGGGTGGAGGCACAAAGCGGAGTTGCCGATAGTCGATGGGCTCTGACATGGCTAGGAAGTTAGCCTCACCTCGATCACGTGGGCATGTCGACCCACAGTGGGCGCAGTCTTCGACGTCTCATTCGCCCTGAGCGGACCGTCGATCGATTGTGCCAAGCTGCGGCCGGACGAAAGGAAACCCATGTTGATCGACTTGTCCGGGCGCACCGCCCTCGTGACTGGAGGAGGCCGGAGCGTGGGCCGCGGAATCGCAACCGTGCTCGCGTCGGCTGGCGCGTTCGTCTACGTGAACGATCTTCACGAAGATCGAGCCTCAGAGGTCGTGGCCGCCATCGCCACTGATGGCGGTGGCGCCTCGACTGCAGTCTTCGATGTAACCGATACCGAGGCCGTCGATGAGGCCTTCAGGGCCATCAACGCTGACGGGAGGACGGTCGACATCCTTGTCAACAACGCTGGGATCGTCGAAGGGTCCATGCAGGCGCTGTTCAGCGAATCGGGACCCGAGGACTGGCTTCCCACCATCACCTTGAACTTGTTCGGAGGCATGAACGTGATCCGCCGTTGCCTCCCGGACATGATCGAAAAGCAGTGGGGTCGGGTCATCCAGATCTCGTCCGGGGCGGGCTCTATCGGCTTGCCTATCGGGGTGAGTGCCTATGGCGCGGCCAAAGCGGGTACTGAGTCGTTGATCCGTCATATCGCAGTCGAAAACGGAAAATACGGCATCACCGCCAATGCGTTGGCGCTCGGGCTCATGACCAATGTCGGCGGCTCCGCCAGCGAGCAACTCAAGCGGATGCTCGCCACCGTCCCGGTCCGGCGTCTGGGCAAGCCCGAAGAGGTGGGACTGGCCGCAGCCTGGTTGGCTTCTGAGGGCGGAGGCTTCGTCACTGGTCAGGTGATCCACCTGAACGGTGGCTCCACGTTCGGTCGGTAGGGCGAGACATGCCCGGCGCCTCCCTGCCCGCACTTTCGTGCGCTCTCCCTCCAAGTCGAGACCTCCCCGTCTATGCCAAGGTGGCCGAGGAGCTCGGCTACCACAGGCTGTGGGTCTACGACTCTCCAGCCCTTTACGGTGATCTGTGGCTCGCCCTCGGGCGGGCGGCGGAGGCAACCTCTCGATTGGGCCTGGCCTCGGGGGTCGCCGTGCCCAGCCTGCGCCATGTCATGGTCACCGCATCGGCCATCGCCGCCGTCGAAGAGTTGGCTCCCGGCCGTCTCGTTGCCGCCTTCGGAACGGGATTCACCGCTCGACAGGCCATGGGCCAGCCCCCGATGCGGTGGGCCGACCTCGTCCACTACGTGGTCCAACTGCGGGCACTCCTCCGCGGAGAGGTGGTCGACGTCGTTGGGGCCTCCTGTCAGATGCTCCACTCACCCGGGTTCGGACCGGCCCGGCCCATCGAGATTCCCTTGCTCCTCGCCCCGGTCGGACCCAAGGGATTCGCCGCCGCCCGGCAGGTGGCAGACGGAGTGGTCCTGGTCACTGAGCCGTCGGTGGCCCTCGAAAAACGGTGGGACATCTGTGCCCAGTTGGTCACCGGCATCGTGCTCGATGCCGGTGAAGGCGCCTCGAGCCATCGCGTCCGTTCCTCCCTGGGTCCGGCCTTTGTGACCGGCTACCACGCCGTGTGGCAGTGGGGGAACGGGGCCGTGGACGAGATGGCGGGCGGCGCTGCCTGGAGGACTGCGCTCGAAGGGGAGCGACCCGATGGGGAGCGCCATCTGGCCGTCCACGAGGGGCACCTCGTCGAGGTCACCGCTCGGGATCGCCCTCTCCTCGACGCAGGCGGGGATGCCATCCTTCAGGTTGGTTGGACCGGTGACATCTCGGCATTCCAGGAGCGATTGGGCCGGGCCGGCGCAGCCGGGATCACCGAAGCCATCGTCACTCCCGCAGGACCGGACATTCCGGCTGAACTGCTGGCCTTCGCCCGAGCGGCCCAGGCGGAAGCCGACCCCCGCGGCTAACGGCAGCCCTCCGCCCTGGTCACCGGGTCGGGTCTTCGCCCAAGCCGATCATGACACCGAGGACTCGCGCCGGTTCATGGCTGTAGTTGTGCCAGGCGTGGTTGGTGGCTCGCTGGACGACGCAGTCGCCGGCGTGCAGCCCGACCTCGCTGTCATCGAGTCGAAGGGAGAGCTCGCCTTGGAGGATGTAGATGTAGTCGACGGTGGCCGTCTGGTGGAATCCGTCTGAGTTAATCACCGCCTCGTCGGACAACATCGCCTGCGAGGCGGCGCGAGTTTCCAGCTCAGCATCCGGAGGTACCTCGAAGACGCGCCAGGCAACCACTCCGGGAGGGGGCTCGAGCGAGGCTACCGGTTGCTCGGAGCTACTTCCGAGTGGGTGATCGGTACTGATGCTCCAAATCTCATGCCAGTGGGCCAGTGGGGTGGACGGCCCGTCCATCGAGACCCTCGATGTGCCATCGACGTCTTCTGTCACCACGCGACGAACAGACATGTTGCCGCTCAACCGGGAGGCCATTCCAGAGCCATCTTGTGCCACCTAGCCTGACGCCGGGCGATATTCGGTGCTACTCGGGCAGTCCCTTGGACGCGGCCTGGAGGAGGGCTTGGTTGGCATTCTCCGGCAGCTCGGTCAGGGGCTCGGAGAGCTCGGCGACGGTCGGGCCGTATTTGGCCGCATACGGAGCAAGCACGTCCATGTCGAAGCCGTAGAGGGCGGCGGCCGTCTCTCCGAGGACCTTGCGCATGTCAGGCACCGACGTCCCGTGGAAGACCTGGCGCAGGTGCTCACGGGTGAAGGGGTGCGTCCCCTCCTCATGTGGATAGTCGTTCCCCCACATGAACCGATCGGCCCCGATGACTGGCAATGTGGCGGCGTCGAGAATCTTGGGCTGGCTCACTCCAACCCAGACGTTCTGCGCGAAGTACTCACTCGGAAGCTTCGGAAGTATCACATCGTCTGAGAATCGCAGCTCTCCCGTGTTGCCCGACCGAAGGTTGTTGATGGTCATATCCAGTTCCTTCAGGACCGGCGGGACCCACGAGCAGCCCAACTCGGTGAGGACGAACTTGAGTCGGGGAAATCGCTCGAAGACCCCGGCCAGGATCATGTGGACCAGGGGACGCTGGGAGTAGAACCGAACCTCGGCGATATAGAGCAGTGGCGAGACCGGGTAGCGCCCGTAGTCGGGGAGGCCGGTGCCGCCGTGCACGTGGACGGGAATCTCGTTGTCCTCTAGGACGGCCCAGAGCCGATCGAGCTCTGGGTCGTAGACGGGGCGCCCCCACTTCACATCCGGCCCCCCATTCGGAAGGAGCACGCCGCCCCGCAGGTTGTGCTCTTTGATCCAGAGGGCATCGGCGATGGCGTCGTCGACGTCGTTGGTGAAGATCTGTCCGATACCGGCCCTGCGTTCCGGAGCCTCAGCGACATAGTCGGCCAGCCAGCGGTTGTGGGCCTGGATCCCGGCATGACGGTGAACGTACTCATCGTCCTTCGGCGGCTGTGCGAACAGGACGAAGCTCGGGAAGAAAGGCGGCACCGTGTTCGGGAAGATGACTTCGGCGACCACCCCATCTTGTTCCTGCTCCGACCAGCGCAGGGCGCTGTCCCAGTTCCGAGACCGTCGGTCGTCCTTCAGGTCTTTGAAGGGATTCTTGTACTCACCGCGCCAGGCATCGAAGTCCTCGAGGAATGCAGGGTCCAGGTACTCCCGGTACTGGGCGTGGCTACCGCCGGCGTGGGTGTCTGCGGAGATGATGGTGTAGCGGTCACTCGTTGCCTCGGCCATGGCGTTGCCTTCTCTCGAATCCGGTGGCGCTTCGCCATCGAGTATAGGTACTCGGTGCTGGTTCGCCAGGGGTTGAGGGCCCCGCCCGGTCGCTTGCCCGTTCCGGCGGTTGTACGCCATGCTGTTCCACAAATGGCCCCCGGGACGACGGGGGCGAAGAGGGACGGGGTCGCGTAGTGGGGAACCAGGCATTGGTTATTGGCGGGACTGGACCGACCGGTCCACCCCTGGCCCTGGGCTTGGCGTCTCGGGGCTATGACGTCACGCTCCTTCACTCCGGGAACCATGAGGTGCCAGAAGTCGCTGAGTTCCGCCATCTCCACGGTGACGTCTTCAGCGAGGAAGGCCTGCGCGAGGCCATCGGTGACAGTTCTTTCGACGTAGTGGTGGCGAGTTACGGGCGGCTGCGTTCCATCGCCGATGTCCTCTTGGGTCGGGTCGGCCACCTCCTCTCGATCGGTGGCGCACCCGTCTACCGTGGATTCTTCGACCCGGCAGTACACGTGCCGCCCGGCCTCCCCGTCCCGACCAGGGAGGACGCCGAGTTGGCCAACGAGGCGGATGATGGCAAGAGCTACCGCATCGGTCGCACCGAGCAGATGCTGTTCGAGGCCCACCCGAATGCCACCCATTTCCGCTATCCCTATGTCTACGGGCCGCGCCAGCTGGCACCGAGAGAATGGTGCGTCGTCCGCCGGATCCTCGACGGACGGCCGCACATCGTCCTGCCCGACGACGGTCTGTCCCTCATCCCCTTCGGCTACGTCGACAACTTGGCCCACGCCATCTTGTTGGCCGTCGACCAGCCGGACGCGGCGATGGGCGAGATCTTCAACTGCGGTGACGACGAGAAGTTGACCATCCGCCAGGTTGTCGAGATCATCACCGACGAGCTCGACCACACCTGGGATCTGGTCTCCATGCCTGCGGACCTGGCCCTACCGGCCCGGCCTCTCATGATGAACTATCGGACCACCCACCGGGTGGTGGACACGGCCAAGTTGCGGGACCTGCTCGGCTACCGAGATGTAGTACCGGCGCGCCAGGCTGTCCGGTTAGCCACCCAGTGGCTCGTCGCCAACCCACCGGAGCTCGGAGGCTACGAGGAGGGGGCCCTCCAGGACCCGTTCGACTACGAGGCGGAGGATCGCTTGGTGGCCTGGTGGAAGAAAGCCACGGCCAATCCGCCCGACCTGGGCTACGACGAGCTTCCCGGTTACGGCAAGTCCTACGCCGGGCCCGGGACCCGCAACGTGCGGGCCACGACCAGAATCTGATGGCAGTGATCTCATGACGCTGAAAGGTTGGAGCCTTCCTCTCTCTCCTCTGGGTGGAGCGTCCCTCGTCCCGCCGCCCCCGTGGCACTTCTCCGGAGAGGCCCTGGGCATCGACTTCCGGGGAGAGCCTGAGGCCATGGCTGCCGTGCTGCCTCGAGGCCTCGAGCCCCGTGGCGACGGATCGGCGTCGTTCGTGTTCTGCGATTGGTCCTCCTCCGCTGACTGCGACCCGAGAGTCATCGCCGATCCGGCCCGTGGGCAGTACAAGGAGGCCTATGTGGCCGTCCAGGCCACATTGGAGGGCAAGAAGGTCGCACGGGTGCCCTACATCTGGGTGGACAATGACCTGTCCTTCGCCCGTGGGCATATTCAAGGGTTCCCGAAGAAGACTGGCGCTATCGCCATCACCAAGGCGGTATCGGTGGGACGAGGCGGTCCCCACCTCGAGTCGGGTTCCACCTTCTCCGGTCACGTCTCGAGCCTCGGGCGTCAGTTGGCCCGGGGTGCTGTGACCCTGGAAGAGCTGGCACCGGAGGGTTTCGTGCCCCAAGCCCTGAGGCTCCCCGTCTGGCACACCCGGCTCGTCCCCGATCTGGCCGGGGGGGAGCCGCTGGTGCACGACTTGGCCCGCAACGTGGTGGCCGACTTCGCCGTGGGCCAGGTGTGGACCGGCCAGGGCCACCTCGAGTTCTTCACCTCGGAGTTCGAGGAGCTGGCCGCCCTGGCCCCCGTTGAGATCACCGGCGGCTTTCGCTGCTCGGTGGCCTTTTCCATCGTTGGCGCCGAGGTTCGGCCCGCCTGAGCGGTCCCGCTCAGTCAGTGGCTCTCTGACAGGTCGAAGATGCACCCAGGGTTGAGGATGCCGTCGGGATCGAACGCCACTTTGATGCGGCGTTGCAGCTCCAGTTTCGAGGGGCTCTCCAGGGACTGGTAATACCGCTTCTTGGTCCGGCCGATGCCGTGCTCGCCAGAGATGGACCCGCCCATGGACATGCCCATGGCAAAGATGGCTTCGACCAGGTCCGAGCACCGGACCTCATCGGGCTCGTAGACCGAGAAGTGAATGTTGCCGTCCCCGGCATGCCCGCAACCGAAGACTTTCGAGCCGTGTTTCCTAGCGATGGTCTGGACATTGTGCAGGTACTCGGGGATGAGATTCCTGGGCACGACCATGTCGATGATGTCGTCAGCGCCTGCGGCTTTGACCATCCAAAAGGCATTCTCCCGTGCCGTCAGGAGCTGGGCTCCTTGGGATCCAGGAAGCACGTAGACGTCGTGGGCCCCAGCCGCGGCGAGCCTTTCGGCTGTCTCGGCGAGGTCGGCGTCCAGCTGGGCCTCGGCCCGGTTCTCCAACACCACCACCAGATAGGCCTGGGTCACCGCGGCGACCGCGTCGGGCACCCCGAGTGAGAGGTCGCTGGCCCGCAGGAGTCCCTTCATGGTCGACCGGTCGATGTACTCGAGGATCATGGGCTGGACGCCGGAGGCCACGACCTCGGGGATGACCCTCGCCACCTCGTCGACGGTGGCGAACGGTGCCAGCAGGGTGGCCGTGTGGGTCAAACGTGGGTGGAGGCGCAGGGTGGCCTCGGTCATGAGCCCAAGGGTTCCCTCTGATCCGACGACCAGCTGGGTCAGGTCGTAGCCGGAGCTGTTCTTCACAAACCGTCCGCCCGAGCGGATCACCTCACCTGTCCCGATGACCGCCTCCAGGCCCAGGACCTGATGACGGGTCACGCCGTACTTGACGGCCCGCATGCCCCCTGCGTTGGTGGCCAACGTCCCGCCCAGCGTCGCTGCATTGGTCCCGGGAAACACCGGGTAGACGAGGCCGAGCTCAGCCGAGGCAACGTCCAGCTCGGCCAGGGTGAGCCCGGGCTGGACGACGGCTATGTGGGCAGCCGTGTCCAGCTCCACCAGCTTGGCCATGGCCTCGAACGAGATCACGATGCCGCCGGGAAGCGGGATGCATGCCCCTGACAAGCCGGTCCCGGCGCCTCGGGCGGTGATCGGCACGGCGTGCTCTCGGGCCAGTCGGACGATCGTCTGCACCTGGGAGGTCTCTGTGGGTGTGACGACGATGGAGGGTCGCAGGGGATTGGCATGGAGTGATTCGTCGAGCCAATAGTCGGGCGCAATCTCGCTTCCGGTCAGCACGACCGATGCTCCGAGCTCGGCTCTGAGTGCGTCTGCCAAGCCGTCGGGGCGCTTCTCGCTGTCCGTCACGCGCACTCCAGGCCCGACTCTTCCATGCCCCCAGTTCTAGCAGCGGGTTGCCTGCCGGCCCTGGAAAGACGGGGCTGACAGGTCCCCGGACTGGGCCTCTCTCTGGGAGGAAGGTGGCCGACGGATCCAGCTACCATCGCAAGGGCCACGTGGACAGGGCGAGGAGTTGGCATGGGTGGACGGAACCATTTCTTGAGCATCGACGGGGCCCAGGCGTTGGCGAAGCGGCGGGTGCCACGCAGCGTCTACGAGTTCATCGAAGGCGGGACAGAAGGGGCCCTCACGGTGAAGGCCAATCGACAGGCCTATGAAGAGGTGACCTTCCGCCCTCGTGCGGCGGTCTTTGTGCCGACGCCCGATCTTGCGACAACGGTGCTCGGCTGTGAGTTGGACATGCCGGTGATTGTGGCGCCGGCAGGCATGATCGGCATGGCCAATACGGGCGGTGAGGTGGCGGCAGCCAAAGCCGCCGGCGAGCTCGGGACGGCAATAGGCGTGAGCACGTTGTCGAGCTACCCCATCGACGAGATCACCGCGGTCACTACCGCCCCGGTCTGGTACCAGCTGTACTTCGCCGGTGGCAGGTCAGGTGCCGAGATCGCCATCGACCGGGCGAAGAGCGCAGGCTGCAGGGCACTGCTGGTGACGGTCGACCTGGCCGCTTCGGCCAGGCGCGAGCGGTCGTTTCCGGGCGGGGAGATCCCCCAAGCGGTCGATCTGCGGAATGCGCTGCGCTACGCACCACAGATGGTGGTCCGTCCCCGCTGGCTCCTCGACTTCTGGCGGGCGGGAATGCGGCTCGACACGCCCAACGTCCTCGTCGACGCACAGGGCCCGGCTCTGACGGCGGCCCAGGCTTCAGCCTCCATGCGGGCCAACGCTCCGACCTGGTCCGATCTGGAGTGGATTCGCGAGCAGTGGCCTGGCCCGATCGCCATCAAGGGCATCCTGAGCCCTGAGGATGCCCGTCGGGCCCGCGACCGAGGCGTCGAAGGGATCGTCGTCTCCAACCACGGAGGAAACGCCCTCGACGGGCTGCCGGCCACCCTGAGGGTCTTGCCCGGCATCGTCGACGCCGTCGGCCACGACCTCGAGGTGCTGATGGATGGCGGAGTCCGGCGAGGGTCTGACGTCGTAAAGGCCATGGCTCTTGGAGCCAAAGCCGTATTAGTCGGCCGGTCGTATATCTGGGGACTGGCGGCGGGAGGTGAGCCCGGCGTCTACCAGGCCCTCAAGGTCCTGCGTGACGGCGTGAGGCGGACCCTTGGCCTCCTTGGCTGTCCTGGCCTCTCTGAGCTCGACCGAACCTTTGTGACCGTGCCACGGGAGTGGCACTGAGCCCGGCTACGACGAGCACTGCCACCGTCACCTGAGGCGAGCAGGGGGTTCGGTCAGTCGGCCGACTCCCACTGTGCCTCCAGCGCGCTGAGGTTGGCTGCGGCGTCGTCGTAGCGAATGTTGTTGGCGGTGGACTTCGGACCGTCCCATCCCGGCAACAGCCTGTGCTCGTGGCAGAACCATTGCGCCTCGATGGTCCGCCCATTGAACGCCGAGGCTCCCGGATCGGTAACCAACCAGTTGATGACCTCGGCTACGACCTCCGGGGGCGCCCCGACATTTGCGATGCCGAACTTCGCCATGTCCTGTCCGATGCGCTCGGTGGCGATGAGACCTGGTTGGATGTTGAAGCACTGGATGTTCTGGTCTTGCAACTCGACGGCCAAAAAGCCGGCGATGCGCTGAAAGGCACCCTTGGAGATGCCGTAGCCCATGCCCCATCCGCCATCGCCGGCCGGCTTGGTCGGATCGCCGTAACCAGATGCAGACGTGATGTTGGCGATGACCCCACCGCCGTGCTCGATCATGGACGGAATGATCAGTCGGTTGAGGACCAAAGGGGCTATGACGTTTGCCTGTAGCTGGCGCTCGAGCAGTTCGATGGGCGTGTCCAAGAACCTGTCCATGTGTCCGGGCCCGATGTAGCGACCATTGTGGACCACGAGGTCGATGCGGCCCCACCGCTCCAACACCGTGGCGACGGCCGCTCCGAGAGAGGCCTCATCCAGTAGGTCGGCAGGAACGGGAAGGGCATCTTCACCTTGTTCTCGGATGAGTGCTGCCGTCTCCGACAAGCTCCCCGGGAGCGGTGTCGTGTCTGTGGAGGCGATGGTGGAGGAGTGCTCGCGTTGCTCGCCCCCATGTACCGTTCTGGCCGTGACGGCCACCGAGTAGCCGATCCGGGCGAGGGCGATGGCCACTGCTTTCCCGATACCTCTGCTCGCACCTGTGACGAATGCCACCTTCGTTTTCATTGGTTCCCCCTGGGAATACGCTCTTGCCACCGGTAAATAATGTGGTTGTGCCGGACGGACCGCAAATCCTCCTGGCCAGGTTGTCAGACCTGAGGGTATGGGCCCCTTCTCCAGTCCGGCTCCACTTTGCGCTTGGTGATGATCCACCCGTCCGCTCGTCGCTCGACGGTATCGCGGTAGCGAACACCGACAATGAGATTCTCGGGATGCTCCTTTCCCGCTTCCTCGTCCTTCCAGTGATATGCGACGGCGTAGGTCTGGATGTGCCCGGTGTCTCCATCTACTTCGATGAGCTGGTTGCCCATAAAGTGCATGGTGGTGGGGTAGTAGTCGACCCCTGGCCGCATCTCGGCGAGGTAGGGGTCGATGGGTGCCGTCGTGCGTGACCCTTCGACCGATGCATCGTCGGCGAAGCACGATCGCACGAGGTCCCAATCGCGCCGATCGATGCCTTGGGCATAGGTCACGATGAGCTGGGCGATCTGGTCACGATCGCGAGCCTCTCGCACCATCGCCTCCAGGCTGACGGTGTTCTCATCCCTCACGTTGATTCCTCCCTCCGCGCCCCGCCACCGACATTCGACAGGTGCCAGTGCGAAACGTAGTCGATCGTCCCAGCCTCCTGACGGCTTGTCGCCGGCTGGGACTGTCGGATGGTGTTGGCCGTCAGGTATGGTCACCAGCGCCAGTCGCCGGACCAGTACGGTCGCGGCCAGGGGATGCAGGGGAGGGATATGACACAAAGCGCCACGGGCGGCGGAGCTGTGCTTGTCGACTACGACGGCAACATCGCCACCATCACCAACAACAAGCCCGAGAAGCGAAACGCCTTTGACGATGACATGGACCAGGAGCTTTTTGCCGCTCTTGCCGACTTGAGGCAGCGCGACGACATTCGCGCAGTGATCTGGCGGGCCGAGGGTCGCGACTTCTCGACCGGGCGGGACGTCTCGTCCATTGGTACGACGGTTGGGATCAGTCACCACGAGCTGATGAAGAGGGGTCACCGCGGAATCCTCCAGCTCTTCGATCTCGAGGTCCCGGTGATCGTGGCCATCCAGGGTTGGGC
>Ga0182030_10025096_pt1 | contig 10890 bp, 9 predicted proteins | sample 812S3MmetaG_FD_121299 | JGI IMG/M metagenome (GOLD analysis project Ga0182030, IMG submission 121299) | Permafrost microbial communities from Stordalen Mire, Sweden - 812S3M metaG (Illumina Assembly) | ecosystem: Environmental > Terrestrial > Soil > Wetlands > Permafrost | place: Sweden... | reverse complement strand
TCGGCGGTGGCGATCAACGCCTGGCACGAGAGACGGAAATTCCCTGCGAGGTGCTTCTCGGCGGGCGTAGCCGGCGACAGGCACTCCATACCCTCGGCGACTTCCACCACGCATTCCTTGCACTTGCCGTTCTTCTGGCAGGAAGTAGGCACACGAACGCCCATCCCTTCAGCGCAATCGAAGAGCGATGCGCCGAGCGGTGCGTCAGTGGTTTGTCCGTTAATCGAAAGTGCTACCAATCCACTCCGGCCTCAAGTTCCGCCACCACGGCCTCGGCCACTTCCCGCGCCGGCCCGTCGCGCTCTTCCTCGTCGCTCCAGTGCCATTGCTCCAGGAAATCGTCGGTGCCCTGCAAGCCGCGCTGCATGGCCATGCGATCCACCCGCTCCATAAAGCGCTGGGGCATCGGGAGGTTGACTTCCTCCTGGTCGTCTTCGGCCTTCACTTGGGACGGAACTTCCTGCCAGTATAGAACCTTGTACGTCGCCATGATTTCCTGACGGGCGGTGTCCGACGCGCGACCGCTTAGCGCGCCCCTTGTCCCGCCATCCGGTGCGCGTTGAATTCCTGCAGCGCCTCCAGCATGGCCATCACGTTCTGCTTCGGCATGCCAGGGCTCGTGCCGCCGCCGACGGAGAGAATGATGCCCTCGCCTTCCGCCCCCTCGAGCACGTCGAGCGTGGCCGCGCGAACTTCCTGGGGCGTCCCGCGGACGGCGATTTCGAGCGGGTTCACATTGCCCATGAGGCACATGCGATCGCCCACACGCTGCTTGACCTCGCGAATGTCCTTCTGCTTGCCCCAATTGAGTACGTTGAAGCCGGCGTCGGGCAGGTGGTCGAGGCACGCGTCCACTTCGGCGTCATTGTGGTAGAGTTTCACCCAATCTTCTGGAAACGCGTCGCAGATGCGCTTCAGGTATGGGTGCGCGAATTCCAGATAGTGCTCCTCGTTGATGAAGCCGACGATGTCGTCGAGGATGAAAATGCTCTCGCAGGTCGGGCCCATCACCTTGATCTGCGCCTTCAGCCAATCGATGATCACGCGGGTGCAAAGATCGATGAGCTTGTGCGCACCCTCGGGATTCTCCACCAGGTCGATCATGAAATGCGTGGTGCCGCGCACGAATCCGGCGGTGCATAGCGGGCCGCGCGAGGTGGCCATCGGCAGAATGTAGCCGAGGTCCAGAATACGCTGCTTGTGCATGCCGATGCGGTGGAGCGTCAGCGCCGCGAAGGCGTCGGCTTCCACTTCGTATTCGGGGAACTGGTCGATGTCTTCCAGGCGATAGAGGGTGTGATACTCGCTGGGAGTGTTGTCCTGCCAGAATTTAATTTTCGCCCCGAGCACGGAGGGCTCCGCCGCCATGCCGTATTCCATCCACCAGGAGGGGACGAAGATGATGTCGGGAAACTCCCGCATGATCTTCAAATTCGCTTCGAACCAGACTTCCGGGTTCAGGAAGTAGTCGAGGTGTTTGATCCCCAGGTAGCCCGGAATCCAGGGGCTGTCGATGATCAACGCCATCGGGATTTTGTCGAGCTTCTCGCGGCGCGCGGCGCGCTTAAATGTGTCCCATTGATGTGGAAGCATTAGCAGTTCTCAATATTTGGTTTCATGATACAACAAATCTAGGCTAAGGCCCTCCTACCTTGCGCTCGATCTACGGAATTGGTTACCCTGCGAGCGTGGATCTAGACTTGGCCGCGTTGCGGGAAATGCACCCGCAGTTGCCGTTCGACATCACTTTGGTGATGGTGGGACGCGCGGCGCTCGCATTGGAGAGGAATGCTCACAAGCCGGGCGTGAATCTGTCGCTGGAGCTGGAGCGTGCACTCAGTGGCGTTTCGCTCTTGTGGCAGGCGGCGGATCTGGGCCATATCGAACAACACGATCATAATCGCATTACCGAGGACGGCGCCGAAGCGGTCGCGCTCGCGTTGGCTTATCGATACAGATCATGGCGTACAATCCGTCGTTTGCAGCGGGGGGATTGTGCCGATTGGTTGCTTGCGGACGTGCGGGATGGAGTGGAGCAAAAGGTTGCCTTGGAAATTAGCGGCGTTAATCGAGGGGGCATTGCGGCGCGGCTGGCTCAGAAGGTGGCACAAGTCGGTAGGAATGCCGATGCCGATCAGAGGTGGGCGTGTGTCGTGGGTTTCGAAGAACCGATAGCCGCTCTTCGTTTCATCGAGGAGGTAGCTTAGTGGATACGGATACGCTCAACACACTTGTCACCGGCGCCATCTGGCGCGCCGAGGAACTCGAGAGTCGACGCATATCGTCCGCCGCGGCCTGGGCGGAAGTTTCCTCACTTGAAGAGGAATTGGCGACTGCGCATCCTGTGTCGGCAGGGCAAGGACGGATCGCACGGCGCGGTGCCGTGCGGGCGGCACTAAAGTCAGGGGACTACAAGCGCGCCTATTCGCTCGCTGACAGGTACCTCGGCGAGGATGGTGCGCCTGAGTCGCTTAAGACGGGGTTGCGGGAAATATTGGAAGAGTACACCCAACCGATTGCGGGTCGTTTTCCATACGCGTCGACGCATCACACTCTGCGTGAGGCTCAAGGCTTGGCCGACCATCTCCGCGCGGTCGGTGCTTTCGGCTTGGCTGCCTGAAGATTGTGGAGACCGTAGCCTTCTACTCGTATAAGGGCGGCGTAGGCCGTTCTATGCTTCTTGCCAATGCCGCGCGATACCTGGCAAAACGCGGTAAGGGCGTGGTCGCTCTCGATTTCGATTTCGAAGCGCCGGGGCTTCATTACAAGTTCGATGAGGTTCGCGAACTTGCCGGCGGCGTTGTTCCCTATTTGATCGCAACGGCGGAAGGCTCGACTTCTGCGCCGCCATTCGACGACCACATGATATCGGTACCGGTTTCAACGGCAGCAGGCGGCTGGGTCCGGCTGATGCCTGCCGGGCCGGCGCCGGGCCGGCGTTACTGGGCTGCACTCAAGGAACTCGGCGAACGGTTGCGACTGACGGACCTAAGCGGTCGGGGTTTCATGGCTCTGCTGGATCTCCAAGCACGGATCGCAGATGAACTGAGGCCGGATTACTTGCTAATCGACGCGCGAACCGGCGTCACTGAACTGGGGGGCCTCGCCACTACCGTTCTCGCGGATACGGTAGTGTGCATGTTCGTCGCAAATCAAGAGTCTCTCGATGGAACTTTGGCAGTCGTTGAGGCTCTTAAATCTACTCCCAGGCTAACTATTCAGGAACCCATCCGGGTGGTGCCGGTTCTGTCTCGGACAACGAAGGTGCTATCCACCGACCCGCGGTTTTGGCCCGGGATCTCGAGGCTGCTGGCTCTCGCTGAGGGTTGCGAGCGTCCTAGTATTAATATGCCCTGGGCTCTGCCTTACGACGACGAGCTCGGGCCAATTGAAAAGCTCATCGGTATTGGGCGGCACGACCGGGAGTCGCCTCTCCGCGACGCTTACCTCAAGCTCTTTCAGGAGCTGTTCCCCGGCACGTAGCCGGCCCCGTGGCATCCAAGTTTACAGCTCCGCAATCTTCCCGAAAACACCCTTGAGCGCCGGGTACAGCGCCTTGTACACCCCATGCGCCTTGCCGTAGTAGGCCGACTCCGCCGCGCGGGGAGTGACCGATTCCGTCTCTCGCACCGTATTCCGGCATACGTCGGGCACCGACGAGTATTCGCCCGTGCCAGCCAACGCCAACAGCGCCGCGCCATATGCCGAGCCTTCCTGCGTCTCCAGCGTGACCACGCGCTTGCCCAGAATGTCGGCCAGCAACTGACGCCAGAATGGACTCTTGGCGCCGCCGCCCGATGCGCGCACGGAATTCAGCGGTACACCAAGGCCGGCCACGATATCGAGGCAATCGCGCTGGCTATAGGAAACGCCTTCGATAATGGAGCGGATCAAATCGGCGCGCCGGTGGCTGTTGGTGAGTCCGATCCAGCCGCCGCGCGCGGTGGCGTCGAGATGCGGGGTGCGTTCGCCCATCAGGTAGGGCAGCCAGAAGAGGCCTTGCGCACCGGCTGGCGATTGCTCCGCTTCCTTCATCAACTCGTCGTAAGCCGTGCCGGGAGCCAGTTGATTGCGGAACCATTGCAGGCTCAGTCCGGCGCCCTGCGTAACGCCCATCACATGCCATTTGTCGCGCACCGCGTGGCAGAAGGTGTGGACGCGGCCGGCGGGGTCGTATGCTACCTGATCCATGTGCGCGAAGACCACTCCGGACGTGCCCAGCGTGCACGACACGATGCCAGGCTCGACGATTCCGTTTCCAACGGCGCTCGCCGCCTGATCGCCGCCGCCTCCCACTACGGGCGTGCCCGCGGCAAGTCCGGTTTGTTCGGCCACGCGCGGCGTGATCTTGCCGGAAATCTCGCTCGATTCGTAGCACTTGGGGAGTGTAGTCCGGTTGAGTCCCAGGCCATCGATCATCTCGTACGACCAGCGCCGGTTCACCACGTCGAACAGCGCGGTGCCGGACGCGTCGGAAACTTCCGTGGCGAATTCCCCGGTGAGGCAGAAGCGAATGTAGTCCTTGGGCAGAAGCATGCGGCGCATACGCGCGAAGAGATGCGGTTCGTTGTCGCGGACCCACAGCAGTTTGGGCAGCGTGAAGCCGGTGAGCACGGGGTTGGCGATGTAGCGGAGAATGTTCTCGCGTCCCAGTTGCGCGTTGACGGCGTCCACCTGCGCCTGGCTGCGCTGGTCGCACCAGATCAGCGCCGGGCGAATCACACTGCCGGTGCCATCCAGCATCACCAGGCCGTGCATCTGGCCGGAAAGCCCAATGCCCTTCACCTGCGAACCGGAGATGCCGGCCTCGGCGAGCACGCCGCGAATGGCGAGTACTGCGGCGTCCCACCAGTTCTCGGGACGCTGCTCGGCCCACAGCGGCCGCTCCATCCGCATCTCTTCATGAGGCGCGGTAAACCCCGCGCGAACGGCGCCCCGCTCGTCGATGAGGAGCGCGCGCGAACCACCCGTACCGATGTCGATTCCCAGCCACATAGAAGTAATATGGTGGCACAACCAAGCGGCGAGTGCTGAGGATTCCACCCCCGACGATCTCGGCCGCTCATTCCGAGCCGCGACCGGAGGGAGCGGTCAAGCTTCGAAAACTGCCATAGGCTGACCTTGTTCTTTAGCAATGTAGCGAATCGCCGTCGAAACGTGCTCCCGCCTCCACAGCCATCGAGTGCTCCCGTGTCGAGCCCAGCGCTTGCGGAACTTTTCGTCCAGTCCAGCTTGGTTGAGACATCGGCTCGCGTACGATTTGATATCGTTCATGACCCGCTCGGGTTTCGCTTCGGCCTCCACGACGATGTGCACGTGGTTGGTGCGTACGTGGACGGCTAATAGCGTCCAGTTCTGCTGGGCACACCGCGTTTTGAGCGCGGCCAAGACGATTGTGCGACGCTCTACGTCCATACTGTATGGCGCTTGGTCCATATTTCCGGACTCAACTCGTAGCCGTCGGGCATCCGACGGCGCCAATGGGCTGCCGGGTTGGTTGTGTTGGCGGTCAACTGAACCTCGGTCTTCGCCGTGGAGGTGGCAACCGTAGCAGGCAAAGGTAATCAGGCAGGTCACAATCAGGAATATCGGCGGACAGGAAACCGCTCCCTACGGTCGCGGCTCGGTTTGTCGCAGCGAAGTGTGTCGGCGGCTCCGGAATTTCGCCGCATCCTGCCCGTGCTATCCTGTCGTGATACGAGGGCTTCGCGGAAAATGCGTCCGCATGTCGAGCTTCCCCGCAGTGTAGGATTATCTGTAACTCCCACACACCACAACCGCGTCTACATCATCATAGGCAAACTCCCGGATCGTGGACTTCATGTTTGAAATCCTCTTCAAATACCCGCTCAGCATTTTCCACAAAGGGACCTTCGTCTTCCTGACGCCCTGGCCTCTCTGGCTGATGGCCATCGGCATCCTCGCTGCCGCCGGACTGCTCTTTTGGCAGGTCCGCCGGAGCCACGGCATGCTCAGCGGCCTGCGTCCCATGGCGATCTGGACTCTCGAGACCTGCATGGTGGCCTTGATCCTCTTCCTGCTGTGGCACCCCGCTTTGAGCGTCGCCACTTTGCGGCCGCAGCAGAATGTGGTCGCCGTATTGGTGGACGACTCCCGCAGTATGGCCATTGCCGATTCTTCCGGCACCCGCGAAGCCGCGGCGAAAGCCGTGCTGAACAGCGGTCTGCTGAAAACGCTCGGCGAGAAATTCCAAATACGCCTCTACAAATTCGGCAAAGAGCCTGGGCGTATTCCGACGCTGGACCAGGCGGCCGGCGCAGAGGCGGCAACGCGTATCGGCGACACCCTGGAGCGCGTCTTAGCTGAGTCCTCTTCTCTGCCTCTGGGCGCGATCGTTCTGCTCAGCGATGGTGCGGACAACTCCGGCGGCATCGACCTCGCGACCATCGAGGCGATCCGCCGCCAGCGAATCCCCGTGCACACCATCGGGTTCGGCAAGGAACACCCCGACCGCGACGTGGAAGTTACCGACGCTGTCATCGCGCCGCGCGCGCTGCCCAAATCCCGCCTCACTGCGCTGGTGACTCTGCAGAGCTACGGGCTTTCCGGCACGAAGAGCAAAATCGTTATTCGCGACAGCGGCAAGGTGCTGGCCTCGCAGGACGTCACGCTGAAGGCCGATGGCGAGCCCCAGACCGAATCGATAGCCTTCAATGTGGGGGATGCCGGACCGAAGACGCTCGACATCGCCGTGCAGCCCGTGTCCGGGGAAGAAAACGCGCAAAACAACTCCATCTCGCGAGTGGTCAACGTCGAGAATCGCAAGCCGAAGATCCTGTACTTCGACGGCGAGGAGCAATGGGAGTACAAATTCATCCGGCGCGCGGTGCAGGATTATCCCGACCTCGGTATCGAGTTGGCGACCATCGATCGCGTTACCGAGAACAAGCTGCTCACCCAGCTCGATCTTGCGCCCAGTCTGAAGGCTTCCGATCTGGCGGATGGCTTTCCTGCTAAGCCCGAGGAGTTGTTTCCGTTCCAGGCGGTGATCGTCGGCTCCTCGGAGGCCAATTACTTCACTGCCACCCAGCAGCAACTGATTCGCGACTTCGTAGACAAACGCGGAGGCGGCCTGCTGTTCACCGGTGGACGCCATGCGCTCTCCGACGGCGGCTACCAGTCGTCGCCGCTGGCCGACCTGATACCCACTAAGCTGCCTGCGTCTAGCGGCACGTTCCATCGCGTGCAGACTCCCGTGGAACTCACGCCGCAGGGTGCGCAGAGCATCGTCTGCCGTCTGGATGACGACCCAGCCAAGAACCTTGCGCGCTGGAAAGCCATTCCGCTGCTGGCCGACTATCAGGAGGTGGGCGATCCCAAACCCGCCGCCAGCACGCTGCTGGTGTCGCACCCGCCGGGCAAGGCGCCGACTCCTCTTCTGGTCACCGAGAATTACGGCCGCGGCCGCACCGCCGTGATGGCGACCTCCGGTAGCTGGCGCTGGAAAATGTGGCTGGATCACGCCGACAAGACTCACGCGACCTTCTGGCAGCAGTTGATGCGCTACCTGGTGACGGACACCCCCGGACAGGTGACCGCCGGCACGCCCAAGCAGATGTTGGCCGACGACACCGTTGTGCCGATCCGCGTGGAAGTCCGCGATAAGCAGTACAATCCGGTGACCAACGCCAAGGTACAGGCGCGCTTTACAGGCCCGGATGGCACGATGGCAACTCTGGAACTCACGCCGCAACCTTTGGAAGAGGGCGTGTATACCGGCGAATGGTCGGCCGAAAAGACCGGATCGTACATTGCCGAGATCATCGCCGGCCGCGAGCAGGAAGAATTGGGCCGGGACATGCTGACCTTCCGCAGGGAGGATGGCGTTGCAGAGAATTTCCATACCTCGCAGAATCGCGAGCTGCTGGAGAAACTGTCGGAGCAGACCGGCGGGCGGTACTACAAACCGAGTGACGCGTCCAAACTTGCGAGCGAGATTTCGTACTCGGAAGCAGGCATCACTACGCGGGAGACCAGAGATCTTTGGGATATGCCGGTTTTGTTTCTTTTAGTGCTGTCGCTGCGCGCTTCCGAATGGCTGCTGCGGCGGCGATGGGGTGTGGTATGAAACGGCGAGTTTTTGTGGGGCGGACCCCCTGGTCCGCGGGCGACCCCCTGGTCGCCTTCCTCAAGCCGCCAGCGTTTTGCGGAAAGCGGGACGAGGGCGTCCCGAGCGGACCAGGGGGTCCGCCCCACCGGCTACTTCGTCTCGCGAGCTTACTTCTTCTCGCCGCCCTCAGCGCCCCGGCGGCGACCTTCTATGTCACCATCTCGGGCCTTGGCGGCGAGCCGGATTACGACCAGCGCTTCAAAGGATGGGCCAACGATATCGACTCCAGCCTGAAAAAAGCCGGCGGCGATAGCAACGTGATCACCATGATCGCACCCACCCGCGAGCAGATTCGCGCGCGCTTCGAAGCCATCGCCAGAGACGCCAAGCCCAGCGATGCGCTGGTCGTGATGCTCATCGGCCACGGCACCTACGACGGAGTCGAGTACAAGTTCAACATTCCAGGTCCGGACATCGGCGGACTGGAACTCGCGGCCCTGCTCGATAAGGTTCCCACCAATCGACAGCTCGTGATGAATGCCACCAGTTGCAGCGGCGCTTCGATCGAGTTTCTGCGCAAGCCCAACCGCGTGGTGATCGCCGCCACCAAGACCGGGAACGAGAAAAACGCCACCGTATTCGCGCGCTTCTGGGCGGAAGCGCTGCGCGACCCCTCGGCGGATATCGACAAGAACGAGTCCGTCTCCGCACTCGAGGCCTTCCACTACGCGCAGAAGAAGACCAAGGAGTTTTTCGATACCCAGAAACGGCTGGCCACCGAACACTCTGTGCTAGAAGACACCGGGAAGGGAAGTGGCGTGGCAACCACCGGAAACGGCCCCGATCCTGAGACCGGCGAGGGCAAACTGGCGTCTACATTCGCACTGGTGCGTCTCGGTGCCAACGCGGCCGCGGCCAAGGATCCTGCCAAGAAAGCACTGCTCGATCAGAAGGAGCAGATCGAAACGGCCATCGACGAGCTCAAATATCAAAAGGCCGGTATGGCGGCCGCCGACTACAAAAAGCAATTGACCCGGTTGCTCTTGGAACTCTCCAGAATCCAAGCGGAGATCGATAAGTGAGGAAGGCCCTGCGGCTCGGACTGGTGCTGCTTCTGGCTGTCCTGGCTGCTTCTGCCCAGACCCTCCAGCAAGCCGAATCCCTTTGGAAGCAGCGCAAGTTTCTCGGAACTAACGGCGAACCCGGCGCCAACGATATCTTTCGCGCCCTGGTGGAACTGTATCCCACCAATGCCAATATCCGCGTCCGCTGGGGTCGCATGTTCCTGGATCACGGGACTGCCGACGACGTCCAGAACGCGTCGGACCTTTTCCACGAAGCATTGGCGATCAAGAAGGACGACGCGGATGCCGAACTCGGCCTGGCGCTGATCGCCGCTGACGAGTTCTCGGGCAATGCCGAGAAATACGCCCGCCAGGCGCTGGAGTGGGACCCCAAACTGCTCGAAGCGCAGGAACTGCTGGCGCGCATCGCGCTCGAAGACAACAACAACGAGAAGGCCACCAAAGAGGCGAAGAAGGCGCTGGAAATCGACGCCAATTCACCCGTCGCGAAAGGTATTCTGGCGTCGATCGACTTCCTTACCGGCAAGAAAGAAAGCCCTTGGGAACCGCACGACGGGCGCGGGTACGAAACCATCGCCCACTTCTACGTGATGAACCGGCGCTACGAAGAAGGCATCGAATATTTTCATAAAGCCATCGCGGTCGACCCCGCTTTGTACACTGCGCACGCCGAACTCGGCCTCAACCTGATGCGCCTCAGCCAGAACGAGGAAGCTTACAAGGAACTAGGGATCGCGTTCAAGAACGGTCTGCAGAATAGCGCCACCAAGAACACCCTCGACCTGATGGAGAAGTACAAGAACTTCATCGAGTTCAAGACTCCCACCACGGTCCTGAAGTTGGGCAAGAAGGAAGCCGAACTGCTGCGTCCTTATTTCCAGGCGGAAGTCGATAAGTGCATCGCCACTTACGAAAAGAAGTACAAGCTGAAGCTCACTAAGCCAGTCACCGTCGAAGTGTATCCCGAGCACGATGACTTCGCCGTACGCGCACTGGGCATGCCCGGCATGGGCGCTCTAGGTGTCACTTTCACGGCGAAGAGTTTCGGCGGCGCCATCGCCATGGACAGCCCATCGGGCCGGCGGCCAGGCGACTTCCACTGGGCGTCCACTTTGTGGCACGAGATGAGCCACGTCTTCACGCTCACCATGACAGATTCGCATGTGCCCCGCTGGTTCACCGAAGGCATCGCGGTGCACGAGGAGACCGCCGTTTCGCCGGAGTGGGGCGACCGCATGATCCCCGATGTGCTGATGGCCATCAAGAACAAGCAACTTCTGCCCGTCAGCGAACTGGATCGCGGTTTCATCCACCCGCGCGCGCCCGCGCAGGTGCTGGTGAGCTACTATCAGGCCGGCCGCATTTGCGATTTCATCACCGATAAGTGGGGCTGGGACACTATCCTGGCGATGTTGAAAGATTACGCCAACGATGTCGACACGCCCACCGTCATCCGTAAAGAATTGAAGATGGAGCCGGAAGAATTCGATAAGCAATTCCTCGCCATGATCGAGGCCGAAACCAAGAAGACCATCGACAGCTTCCCGGAATGGACCGACGATGTGAAGACCATCGCGGCGGCCGCCAAGTCCAAAGACTACGACACGGTCATCAAGCTCGGCACCAAGTCCCGCGATCTTTTCCCGGACTACGTGGAAGCCGGCAGTGTGTACGAGTTCCTCGCCAACGCTTATACCGCCAAGAACGACAAGGCGGCGGCGGTCGACGAGCTGC
>Ga0182030_10025095_pt1 | contig 10890 bp, 7 predicted proteins | sample 812S3MmetaG_FD_121299 | JGI IMG/M metagenome (GOLD analysis project Ga0182030, IMG submission 121299) | Permafrost microbial communities from Stordalen Mire, Sweden - 812S3M metaG (Illumina Assembly) | ecosystem: Environmental > Terrestrial > Soil > Wetlands > Permafrost | place: Sweden... | reverse complement strand
GCCTCCGCACGGCTACAACTACGCTTCGACAACGTAGTTATGCCATGAAAAGACGGCCTTTCCCAACCTTTTTCAAACCCAACTCACCGACCTCGTCAACCGGACTGTGAGAAATGCGGGTTAAAGCTCAACAATCTGCCGTCGTTGTTCGACCAGACGCTTTCGTGTGCTCCATTTGTGCTCCGATTACAGCACCCAAAGGCGTTTCTCTAGCTGGTTGACGGCAGGCAGCCTGCTTTCAATAGGAGACTGTGTGTACACGTTTTGACTGACATCGACGCTGTGCCCGAGCTGATCGGCGACCAGCTTGCCGTTCACCCCAAGCTCGTTCATCAGCGTTGCGTGCGTCCGGCGCATGACCAGGAAATTCGCCCAGCCCATGCCGACCGACTCCAGTTCCGGCTTGAAGTTCCGGTTCCAGCAGTTATCTTTCGACATCGGCGTCATCCGCTCGCTCGGGATTACCAAGGCATCGTCTCGGGTCACGAGCGAAACCCTCCTCCAGGACTCGATTTGCGAAGCTGAAGGAATGCCGCGTGGTAGGGATTGCAGGCGGAGCAGAGAAGTGCCGCTATGCGGTGGAGGAGCTTGGATTGGACGCCTGCCTTGATCATCACAGTCCAAAGCTGCATGAAGAGCTGGCGGCGGCGTGTCGGAAAGGCATTGATGTGTACTACGAAAACGTCGGCGGGTTACTTCTCTGCCGCGGAGGGTAAAGAGCTAGTGAATCTGTGCTATTGCTGTGACGATTCCGGGCGGCACTATGGAGAAACACCGAAAACACCGCGCCAGCACCCTTGTGCTCGTTTGCCCGGCGGGCCACTTTATTGACAAATAACAGACCGATGGCCGAAAATGCGAGACGCTTGGCAGCGCTATTGAATGATCCGACCAGCTTCAAATCGACCAAGCAGACGGGTAATCACGAGATCTGGCCGAATCCAACGATGGAAAAAACCGCATCCAACGTCGGGAACAGGGCTTCCATAGTCGAACGCAGCCCTCTTCAAGTCCCAGGTGCACAGGAGCACTCCTGTGAGATTGCGTAAAACCCAGACACTTGTCAGTCTGTTACTTGCTCTCGTCTTTGGAACTACTGTCTCCTTTGCTGAGTCGGATGCGAATTTTACCTTTCGGCTCTGGCAGACGCAAGATGGTTTGCCAGAGAACACTGTCCAAGCTTTTGCTCAGACTGGCGATGGGTTCTTATGGATTGGAACTACCGGAGGCTTGGTACGTTTTGACGGGGAAACATTTGAAACTTTTGATCAGAGCAACACTCCAGCATTCAAGGAGAGTAACGTTCTTTGCCTCCTGGTCAGCAGGGATGGAAGCTTATGGATTGGCACCGAGGGCGGAGGTTTGATCCGTTTTCATACCGGAATCTTCAAGGGGTACTCTGCCCCAGAAGGACTCCCTGATGCATTCGTTCGGGTGATCTTCGAAGATAAAGAGGGAAACTTGTGGGCAGGGACGGATGGTAGCTTTTATCATTGGACGGGCGATCGAACAGACCGGTTTGAAGGCAATTCAGCGCTAGCTCGTTCTGGGATTCAGGCGATAAGCCAGGATCAAAGCGGCCGTTTGTGGATTGGCGGTGTGGACCTCACAGTCCTTGATCGCGGACTAGCTCACCAAGTGCACCTAAACGGCAGATCCGATGCCCTTAATGTGAAAGCGATCCTTCAGGCTCATGACGGTTCCATCTGGGTTGGTACCGGTTCAGGCCTCTACTGCCGCCGCATGAATGAACCCACCTTCAGGCGAGTTCCAGGGATTGAAGGTGGCGTTCGTCGTCTGATGGAGACCGCAGATTCGACTTTGTGGATTGGTACAGTTGACGACGGCTTGTTTTCCATGCGAGATGGTAAGTTATCCCGTCTCAAGACTTCCAATTCGGTTCCCACGAACTCAATTCTCGCGATCTTTCAGGACCGAGATGGAAATACCTGGATAGGAACGCAGGCTGGGCTGCTACAAATGCTCCACTCCTCGGTCCATATCATCCACTTACCCGGAAAGTCTGAATCGGATTTCAGCACCGTCTACCTCGATTCAGAAGGCATTCTCTGGGTGGCTGCCCGAAGGCTCTTTAGGATTCGCGATGGGGTTGTAACGCCGGTCTCCTTGCCGGAGTTGCGAGGCGCAAATGTAAGAAACGTCTTGCGGGACCGTGCGAAGACATTATGGTTTGGGACCAACGGAAATGGACTATTCCATCTCACCCACCAAGGCGTTGTGCACTATACAGTCGAAAATGGTCTTGTTAATAATTTCATCAGGGTCATGACTCAGGCACGCGATGGAGCAATCTGGGTTGGCACTGACTCAGGCATGAGCCGTATCGCGGGAACCTCGGTTCGCAACTTTAGAATGAGCGATGGGCTTTGTTATTCAGCGGTCCAGGCAATCGTTCAAACCCCGGATGGGGAAATCTGGGTTGGGACCTCGCGCGGAATGAGCCATCTACATAACAATACATTTCAGGATGACGAAGTCACACGCAGATTGAAAGCTGCAAAAGTCTGGACCATCAACGTACCTCTGGACGGTGGGCTGTGGATCGGAACGCGCAATGATGGACTCTATGGCTACAATCGCGGGAAGCTGATGCACTTTACTACAGCCCAGGGACTTGGAAGCAATAGCATTTATAAGCTTATAAGCGACTATGCAGGCCATCTCTGGTTCAGTGGTCCTGGCGGGGTATCAATGGTGAGCCTGAGTGATCTATACACACAGGCCGAGAATCCGGGCAAAGAAATCTTTCCGCACTTCTACTACATCTCCGATGGGAAGGATGCCGTTCAGTTTTATGGAGGAATTCAGCCGGGGGGATGCGTTGGGCTTCGCGGGGACGTATGGTTTCCCTCGAACCACGGTCCGGTGCAGATAGTCCCGGATGACCATCCGGATCCTCTGCCGAAACTTAGAATCAGTCACGTCTCTGTGGATGGAAAGGAGATTGCGGAGCGTGACACAGTGCACCTGGCGCCCGAGAGTTCCACGCTGGAGATTGCTTATTCCTCCATTCTGCTTTCGCCTCAGGACGGAATCCGCTACCGCTATGAACTTGAAGGCATCGATAAGAATTGGACCAATGCGTTCAGGAGGAGGACCGCATATTTCACCAATATTCCTGCAGGGACTTACGTGTTTCATGTACAAGGTTACGACAGCGATGAGCCCGAGAGTCATTCCGATGCATCTCTGATTGTGATCAAGCGTCCGCATTTCTATGCGACGCCGTGGTTCTTCAGCGCCGTCGGTGCGCTGCTTTGCCTCCTGCTGTGGTCCGGTTACAGGCTTAGAGTGCAGCGCGCTCACGATCAGTTTCAAGTAATTCTCGAGGAACGCTCGCGTCTGGCGCGGGAGATCCACGAGACGATTCTTCAGGGGTGTGCAAGTATATCCTCGTTTCTGGAAGCAAGCGCAAGCGCGGCGGCAACTCCAGAATTGCGAGATGAACTGGTGGACTACGCTCGAAATCAGATAGGCGCAACGATGGATGAGGCGCGCCGCGCCGTTTGGAATCTTAGACAGTCCGGCGAACTAAGAGTCGACGTAAAGACGTGCATCAAGGAGTTGGCAGAACGCACAAGCAAGGAATTTGGCATTCGTGTCAAATGCGATTTTGACGATTCCGCATGCGTTATCGACCAGCAAACTATGCATGACGTGAGGATGATCGCACGCGAAGCGCTCTATAACGCTCTGGTTCACAGCTCCGCAAAGGTGATCGAAATTTCCGCCCGGAATGAGTCTGGCGAGATGGCCTTTACAATTCGCGATAACGGCAAAGGCTTCGATCCATCGCAGGTCAGTTTTGAGAACCACTACGGATTGACAGGCATGCAGGAGCGGGTGGATCGACTTGGTGGATCCTTTGTCCTTAACACGAGCATTGGCAAAGGGACAACGGTGCACTTTAGAATTCCAGCCACTTTTAGAGAAACTGTTGAAAGGGTGTGATATGAAAGCCATCTCGCTGCTTGTGGTGGACGACCACCCATTCCATCGAATGGGGATCATGGCTCTGATCGGAACGCGGGCGGACATGGTGGTCGTCGGGGAGGCTTCAACCGGCGAAGATGCTGTTCGGCTGTTTCAAGAGCATAGACCAGACGTCACACTGATGGACCTCCGGCTTCCAGGAATGAGTGGCGTTGAGGCTATTAGGAAGAGCCGCCAGATCGTTCCCGACAGTCGCTTCATAGCAATGACCATGTACGAGGGCGACGAGAGCATTTATCAGGCCGTGGAGGCTGGAGCGAGAGGCTATTTGATCAAGGGCATGCCGAGCGAGATGCTGATTAATGCGATTCGAAGGGTTCATGCGGGAGGACGTTTTCTGCCTCCGTCCGTGGTGCACGCATTGCGTGAGCGAACGCCGGATGCCGACTTGAGCGCGCGACAGAGAGAGGTGTTGGCGCTGCTTGCAGCCGGCAGGAGCAATCATGAGATTGCTGCCACTCTGGGTATTTCCGAAGAGACCGTTAAAGTCCATGTCAGTGTGATTTTGATGCGCCTCGGAGTTCGCGATAGGACCCAGGCCGTCCTGGCTGCTCTCCGCCGAGGCTTCGCAAATCTATAACTCTCTGCGAATCGGAAAGCGACGCCGACAGATGTGGGTGCAGCCTTGTCGCCCAGATAGAGTTGTGCCTTAATAGCCGCAACCACCAGAAGATAAGCAACTTAAACGCCATCTAACAACCTGGACGGATGCCGGCACAAAAAGTGCAACCATACCACATTTGGGTGATTCGCGACGTTCAGTCGGTGTTTAGCCTTCTCCCGAGAAGATAATCACGAATGCTTGGACGGGTTCACAAATGGCCTTTCACCTGCTGAGGTCATCAGTCCGCTAAAAGCCTCGGAGCCCGATAAGCGGCAATCAGGCAGCCACGCATTCGAAGAACTTTTGGAGGAAATCATGAACAGCAGCGCACGGCATCCCCACACATCGTGGTGCAAACTACTCGGTTGGAAAAATCATTCCATCCATGTGCTTATGATTCTCACCATCATCTCTGGCGTCTTCACACATGTGATGCGTTCCCAGTCAACCAATGGCGAAATCAACGGCACAATTCAAGATGCTACACAGGCCGCCGTGCCGGGCGCAGCCGTGACGGCGACGAATGTGGCGACGAATGTTACCTATAAGGCGACCTCAAACGCCATTGGGTACTATACGATCCCGTTTATTCCGCCTGGCGAATATGCAATGCAAGTGGTCATGCAGGGCTTCAACACCCTAAAGCGCTTGGGCGTGACAGTCCAGGTGAATGAAACTGTGCATCTGGACTTGGTGTTGACGACAGGCTCGGTGTCTCAGACTGTAACGGTGACGACGGCGCCCCCAGTGATCGATACGCAGTCTTCCTCCGTGGCCACGGAAATCGGTAATCAGGATGTGACCGGGCTCCCACTTAACGGAAGGAATGTGTACAACCTCGAGATACTGGTGCCCGGAGCTGAAGTTGATAATGTGGGTCTCGTCAGATTCAATGGGGTAAGGGCGCGAAGCACTGAAATTCTCGTGGACGGTCTAAGCCAGGTTCCGCCTGAAACCCGCGCGGCCCCGGTGTCTCCGCCGCCCATCGACGCCATCGACGAATTCAACTTAGCAAGCAGTGGCTATACTGCGGAGTTTGGCAGTGCAGCGGCCGGCCTCGTCAACGTGGCCACCAAGGCTGGAACAAATAGCCTGCATGGCACCGGCTGGGAGTTTCTCAGAAACGACGTGCTGAACACAAAAAACTACTTCACCCCGGTTGGCACAAATAAGCCGATCCTGCGGCAAAACCAATTCGGGGGCGCAGCTGGCGGCCCCATCTATCTCCCGCACTTGTATCGTGGCCTCAATAAGACGTTTTTCTTTGTCGACTATGAGGGCGAAAGAGTGCGATCCCAGCAAGTATTCGACGTAACGGTACCCACCGCAGCAGAGCGGACCGGAGATTTCTCGGCGTTTCTCGGCGCGCAAATAGGTACAGATGCCTATGGAAATCCGGTCTACACGGGACAGATATACGACCCGCTCTCGACAACAACTGTAAGTGGGGTCAAGGTACGCACTCCCTTTCCCGGCAACATCATTCCTTCAACCAAATTCAGCCAGCAGGCGCTGGCCTTGCAGAAATACTATCCTTCGCCGACCAGCACTGCGTTGTCAAATAACCTGGTGAATGCGACATCCACGGGCAACAATACGAATCGATACGATGTTCGGATAGATGAGAATATCTCCTCGAAAAACCGGCTCTTTGGACGATGGTCCAACTTCACGAGTCCAACGCTTCCCGCTGTGCCATTCCTGGGAGCGGCCACCGATTTTACTTCGAACACATTGCATCAGCGCTCACTCAGCATCTCCTTCATCACCACCTTGTCATCAAACTTGTTCAATGAGTTCCGCGGCGGTTTCTTGCAACAGAAGACCAATGATATCCCGCTGTTCAGCAATCAAAATATTGCGCAAACGCTGGGCATTGGGAATATCACAAATGATGCCGGGCTGCCGGAGATCGACACATCGAGTATTCAGCAACTGGGTAACTCTGCAAGCGGCAGCTGGTTGGTTGACGATCAGAGGATGTTTGACGTCATAGATAACCTTACCTACCTGCATGGAAAGCACAACATGAAGGTCGGGACCGAACTCCGATTCTACCGCATGAAGATCTTTCAACCCTCGTTCGACAACGGATATTTTGCCTTCCGTGCAAGTACGACTGCCTACCCCGGAACTCTGTCGTCCACGACGGGGAACGCGTACGCCAGCTTTCTGCTCGGTCAATCATATGAAACCCAATACACGCAAGTCGATCCGGGGCAAATTGCGGGCGATGAATATTACAGCGGATTCTTTCAGGACGATTGGAAGGCGACACGCCGGCTTACACTTAATCTCGGCCTGAGGTACGACGTAAATTCCAGAATGTCGCCAAAGTATGGCTACAGCTCTACATTTGACACGGCGACGGGGGTTGTACTCGCCGGCAACGCAAGGCCACAGCCGCCCTTGGATGTTGCCAACGTGGCTCCAAGGTTTGGATTGGCTTTCGACGTTTTTGGTAACAGCAGTTGGCTGCTGCGCGCCGGTTTCGGAATGTTTTACTCGCCTATTACAGGGATGGGGGGCAATCCTCTGAATGGATTGCCGAAGTTCCCGTACGCATTTACAGGCACTTCCATCAGTCCCGATACGATCTCTCCGATAAGCACACTCACGGCAGGCCCCGTGATTTTGCCGGAATATCCAATTGGGTCTCCGACCCTTGGGTATGGTGGCGTTGTGCAGATACAGGGGCGAAATACCGCTCCATACGTCTACCAGTGGAATTTTGGGATTGAACACGCACTCGCAAAAGGGTTGCTTGCCGACGTGTCTTATGTTGGCTCAGCGTCACACAAGTTCGACATCGGCCGACTGAACTACGAAAATGTCGATCAAGTTCCGTACCCAGTCGCGAAACAGGCTGCCATCACGCAGGGGACGACAAACCCTAACACGGCGAGCCTGTTGCCCTACCCGAACTTCGCGCAGGTGCAGGATTTGCTTCCGCGGTGGGGCAATTCCTTCTATAATTCCCTTCAAGTCAAGCTGGAGCAGCATTTGCGGGGAGGCTTCAGTTATCTAGTCGATTATACTTGGGCGCATTACATCGACAATGGGGCGGAATCATATAACTCTCTGGGCGGGGACTATGCGGCAGATATTTACAACCTAAGGACGGAGCGAGCGGATTCCACCGCCGAGATTCCCCAGCACTTTAATGCCTCCTATACGTTTGAGCTTCCGTTTGGCAAGGGTCGGCGCTACACAATGAACGGAGTGCTGAATTCGATTCTGGGCGAGTGGGACATCAACGGACTCGTACAAGTACAGGATGGGCAGCCTGTCGATGTTGAACAGTCGACTATTACCTCAAGTACTTACAGCCTCATTCAGAGACCAAATCTGAGCGGGAGTCCGATTCTGAGTTCAGGTCGCACTGTGAAGAAGTGGTTCAACACTAGCGTGTTTTCGGCTGCTGCACCTCAGTCACTCGGCACCTCGCCTAGGAATCCGATCCGCAGTCCGGGGCTTGAGGACGCCGATATGGCTGTAGTGAAGGACTGGCATGTGCACGATGCGCCGGAGGCGACGACGGTTGAGTTCAGAATGGAAGGGTTCAACATTACGAATACGCCACCGCTGGTTCTACAGACCCGCACTTCTTATAATCCAAGTTTGACGCTTGCGCAGCAGTCATTCGGGTCGATCACCAGTGCAAACAGCGGTCGTGTACTACAGGCTGCCATGAAGATTCACTTCTAGTCGAGCTGGCAGGAGGCTCCGTCTGGCTGGTTCAACAGCGGCCAGAAGCGAGCCTCCTGCTTCGCCTAGAATTGCATTGTGGCACAGGTTCCAGGTGGGAATCGAGCATCAGGCAACTCTGGTATCTGTTCGATAAATCAGCGAACTGCCTTGATCGGCTCGGGGTGTGATGTGGGTATAAACGAATACTCAGATCGAATGCGCTGTGGTAGTGAAAGGTGTGCATACTCACAAGGTGCATTTCTCGCCAATCTCTTAACCCCCGATAGAGTTCGTCCTTTGCCTCTATCTGAATGAGCAGGGTACCGAGAACCGGAGATTATGTCATGACGGAAAGTTCTAATACTGTGCTGTACTCTCGAGGCGATTTCTTGAGACTGTGTGCTCAAGGTGTAGGGGGAGTTGCCGCGATGGGTGCTATCCCAGGAAACCTGAAGGCCCTATCGATGACTGCCAGCGACGCTGGTAATGTTTCCAATGATCAACCTATTGGCCGCGACCTGCGGGAATTTGTGCATTGGATCCTCGACGACTTTGAACCTTCAATTCGATTACCGGGAGGTGCGGGCCGGTATCCCCGACAACTTGGGCAGACTGTGCCCGCACTTTACGGAGTTGCCGACATGGCCTGCATTCTCTATACGATCAACGCACTCCATCCATCGGCGGCTGCCCGTGCTGAATGGGCGGCAACGTTTGAACTGTTTCAGAATCCTGACAACGGATGGTTTCGCGAGAAAGAGCCGGCTACACTCTCACCACAACACAATACAGCGTTTGCTCTTGCAGCTATGCAATTGCTTGATCTGAAACCCAAGTTCCCGGTGAAAATGGATGCAGAGTATGCGCACATTGCTACGTATCTCAATTCACTTGACTGGCAAACTGGAGTATATTCAGGCAGCCACAAGGGCGCCGGTGTAGGCTCGATCTATGTTCTTATTCCTGAACTTCATTCGACGAGTTGGTTCGCCAGTTATTTTTCTACATGTGATAGCCTATTTGATTCAAACAACGGCATGATGGGCCGGGGCAAGCCGGCGAGCGGAGATATTGATCAAATTGGTGGCACATTTCACTACAGTTTTCTCTATGAGTTCTTCAATCGTCAGATCCCATATCCAGAAAGACGCATTGACAGCGTCCTCGGGCTGCAGCGCCCCGACGGCTATTGGTCGCCAAGCAACCACCTCTGGATGACCCTCGACGCCATTTATCTCATGACGCGAACTCTGCGTTACTGTCCGCATCGCTTTGAAGATGTGCGCCGTAGTATACGCCGTAGCGTGAAGGTTCTCGATCAAGATGTCTTCGGCCCCGAAGGACGAAAGACAACTTTCGCCAAGAGTGATGGGGTTCATTCGCTTACGGCAGCCATTAGCATCGCCGCTGAGGCACAGCAATTTCTTGGTTCCGATGAAGTCATCACCGATTGGCCTCTTAAGCTTGTACTGGACCGCCGGCCGTTTATATAGCGGGGTTCCTCGAGAGATGGATTCGAAGATTAACTGTCGTGGCGTTCTTAGCGATTCCAATAATAATAGAAATGGCAAATTCAAGTCCGGCTCGTTCATGAGCCGCATCGCTGTAAGCTTGATTTTGCAAGGCGGCCAGCAGTGTTTTCTGTGCGGCTTTCCAGCGGTCTGGAGTGCCCGGCAATTTCTGTACCAGTTGGGATGAGACAAACTGGTATGGAAGGAGCATGGAATGGGCAGAGCCAAGAAGCACAGTCCTGAGCAGATCGTGAACATACTTCGGCAGATTGAAGTGGGGATAGCGAACGGAAAGACACACCCGGTGGCATGCCGGGAAGCAGGCATCACGGAGCAGACCTATTACCGCTGGCGGAAGGAATACGGCGGGCTGAAGGTAGACCAGGCCAAGCGGTTGAAGGAACTGGAGCAGGAGAACCTCAAGTTGAAGCGTCTGGTAGCTGAACTGAGCTTGGACAAACAGATTCTTCAGGACATCGCACGGGGAAACTTCTAAGCCCGGATCGGCGTCGTTGCGCGGCGGAGCATGCGCAAGAGCTGGGAGCGAGTGAGCGACATGCGTGCCGGTTGGTCTATCAGCCACGTGGCACGCAGCGCTACCAACCGACACAGCGCAACGACGAAGACGCACTGACCCGGGCGATCATAGCGCTGGCCGGCCAGTATGGCCGTTATGGATATCGACGCATCACGATCAAGCTCAAGGAAGCGGGCTGGGAAGTGGGCAAGGACCGCGTGGAGAGAATCTGGCGCCGCGAGGGTCTGAAGGTTCCGCAGAAGCAGAAGCCACGCGGGCGATTGTGGCTGAACGACGGGTCGTGCGTACGACTGCGCCCGGAGCGGGCGAATCACGTCTGGGCATACGATTTCGTGAGCGCTTTCACGCATGACGGAAGGACGGTGCGATTGTTGAACCTTATCGATGAGTACACGCGGGAGTGCCTGGCGATCCATGTTGGGCGCCGGATCAACAGCAACCAGGTCATTGACGTGCTGGCCGAAGCCATGATCGAGCACGGCATCCCCGAGTACATTCGTTCCGACAATGGCCCGGAATTCGTCGCCAAAGAG
>Ga0182030_10025094_pt1 | contig 10891 bp, 11 predicted proteins | sample 812S3MmetaG_FD_121299 | JGI IMG/M metagenome (GOLD analysis project Ga0182030, IMG submission 121299) | Permafrost microbial communities from Stordalen Mire, Sweden - 812S3M metaG (Illumina Assembly) | ecosystem: Environmental > Terrestrial > Soil > Wetlands > Permafrost | place: Sweden... | reverse complement strand
TGGATTGAAGGGGTGTCAGCGTCCACGATCTCAACTCGTTCTCTACCACTCAAAGGTAGCCCGATGGTCGTGGGCGAGTCCTAGTGGGCTAGAGTCCTAGGTCCCTTTTCAATTAAATATCAAAAAATCGCTGTGGCGAATCGTCCCGGGTCTTACGCGTCGGTCGTGCGTTCGGGTGGTCCACTCGGGTCGACGATCTCGAGCGCCAAGAGCGGTGCGGACGCCTTGTTGATGGACTCGTTGTATTCGAACTCGGGCTGACTGTCCGCAACGATGCCACCGCCGGCCTGTACCGTGGCGAAGCCGTTGCGCAGCGAGAGCGTGCGGATCGTGATCGCGAAGTCGGCGTCGCCCGAGAGGGAGAAGTAGCCCACGGCGCCGCCGTAGGGGCCGCGAAAGACGGTCTCGAACTCGTCGATCAGTTCCATCGCGCGCACCTTGGGGGCGCCCGTGAGGGTGCCGGCGGGGAAGAGGGCGTCGAAGGCGTCGAAGGCGTCCATGCCCTCGGCCAGCTCGCCGCTCACCTGGGACACGAGGTGCATGAGGTGAGAGAACCGCTCGACGTGCGCCAGCCGTTCCACGCGCACGCTGCCCGGTGCCGCGACGCGACCGACGTCGTTGCGTCCGAGGTCGACGAGCATGACGTGCTCGGCGATCTCCTTCTCGTCGTGCAGGATCTCCTCTTCCAGCGCCACGTCCTCGGCGCTCGTGGCGCCCCGGGGACGGGTGCCGGCGATGGGGCGCGTGCTCACCCGCCCGTGGTGCACCCGCACGAGCATCTCGGGCGACGCGCCGACGATCTGGCTGGAACCGGTGTCGAGCAGGTACATGTACGGCGAGGGGTTGAGCGAGCGCAGCACCCGATAGAGCGTCAGGGGATCGACCGAGGTGCGGCGGCGAAACTGCTGGCTGGGAACAACCTGGAAGATGTCGCCCGCGAAGATGTAGCGCTTGGCCCGCTCGACGATCTTGCAGTAGTCCGCCTTGGAGAAGTTCGAGAGCCCGGCCGCGATCGCACGGATGTCGATGGTCTCGCGCGCGCGAGGGGCGGTGGCGACGAGACGTTCGCTCAGGGGATCCGTCGGCGGGGGAGGGGCGATGAGGACGTCGATGATCTCGCCGAGCTGGCGGGCGGCGTCCTCGTAGACGTCGCGCGGGTCGTCGGCGTCGCGCACGACCGCGTTCACCACGACGGTCGTCGAGTGGCGCAGGTGATCGCAAATCAAGACGGCCCCGGGAAACGAGAAGTCGACGTCGGGCCACATGTCTTCCTCGCGCGGGCGCGGAAGCCTCTCGAGGCGTCGCACGTAGTCGTAGGTGACGAACCCCACGGCGCCGCCGAAGAAGTCGGGCAGCTCGGCGGGCCGGTGCGTGCGGTAGCGCCCCAGCAGTGCGCGCAGCACCTCCAGCGGTCCATCGACCTCGACGTCGGGACGTTCGGCGCCCTCGACGACGGTCGAAGGTCCGTTCGTCGTCACTCGCCATTTTCGGTCGAGCCCGATGAAGGAGTAACGTCCCGTCTCCTCACCGAGCGCGGCGCTCTCGAGAAGGAAGATGGCCCGGCCGTGGCTGAAGCGTTGGTAGAGCGACACCGGGGTCTCGCGGTCCAGCTGCAGCGTCTCGTGCAGTGGCACCACGTTGAAGCCGTGCTTGATGAGACGCAGGAACTCAGACAGGTCGAGGTCGGCCATTGCGAAAGGCTAGTAAAGACCGGCGCACCGTAGGATGCATCCATGGCAGCGGGCCCGACGATACTGGTGGTGGACAACTACGACTCCTTCGTCTACAACCTCGTCCAGTACCTCGCTGAACTCGGCGCGACCGTGCGCGTCGCTCGCAACGACGCGGTGAGCGCGAGCGACGTGTCGAAGATGGAGCTCGACGGGGTGCTCATCTCCCCCGGACCCGGCTATCCCGCCAACGCGGGGAACTGCCTCGAGATCGTGCGCTACTGCTACGACGCGTCGTTGCCGCTGCTCGGGGTCTGCCTCGGCCATCAGGCGCTGGGCGAGGCCTTCGGCGCCACGATCGTGCCCGCCCCCGGGCTGCTGCACGGTCGCTCGAGCCTTGTCGAGCACGACAACGCCGGCGTCTTTCGCGGTGCGCCCTCGCCGATGGTGGCGGGCCGGTACCACTCGCTCGTGGTATCGAATGAGTCGTTGCCTGACGTGTTCGAGGTGTCGGCGCGCAGCGGCGATCTCATCATGGGAATCCGCCACCGCAGCGCGCCGCTCGAAGGAGTGCAGTTCCATCCCGAATCGGTCCTGACCGAGGATGGCTACCTGCTGCTGGCCAACTGGCTCACGACGTGCGGCTCAACGGTGGCCCTGTCGCGCGCGGGTGCGCTCAACGCGCGAAGCGCGGCAGTCCGTCAATCGCTGCCCATGCCGTCCGTGGCGGCGGCGACGTGACGTTGCTATCCCCGCCATTCGCCGACACCTAGGATTTGAAACGACGAGAGGCGTCGTACAGGGGAGAGGGGATCACGTGGCGGCGAACGAGGCAGCACTTGACGAGCTTCTTGATGGGCTGTTGGGCGACTGTCCGCCGACGTCGACGCCCCCCGTCGAGTTCTTGGGCGCCCAGTTCGACCGCGGCCTCGCCTGGGCTCACTTCCCGATCGGTGAGGGCGGCCTCGGAGCAACTCCCGCCGCGCACCAGCGCGTGCTGACGCGCCTGGCGCAGGCCCACGCGCCCACCGCCACGATGCGCAACGTCATCGGCTACGGCATGGTCGCTCCCACGCTCGTCGCGCACGGCACCACCGAGCAGAAGCAGCGCTTCCTGCGGCGCCTCTTCACGGGTGAGGAGATCTGGTGCCAGCTGTTCTCCGAACCCGGCGCCGGCTCTGACTTCGCGGCCCTGGCGACGCGCGCCGAGCGCGACGGCGACGAGTGGGTGGTCTCGGGCCAGAAGGTCTGGACGACGCTCGCGCACGAGTCGGCCTACGGGCTATTGATCGCGCGCACCAATCCCGAGGTCACGAAGCACAAGGGTCTCACCGCGTTCCTCGTCGACATGCACGCGCCGGGCGTCGAGGTGCGTCCGCTGTACCAGGCGACGGGAGAGGCCGAGTTCAACGAGTGCTTCTTCCACGAGGTGCGCATTCCCGACGGTCTGCGGCTGGGCGGCGTCGGCGAAGGCTGGCCCGTGTCGATCACGACCCTCATGAACGAACGGGTCTCCATCGGCGGCACGGTGCCACCGAGGGGTTCGGGTCTCATCGGCGAGGCGGTGAAGATCTGGCAGCGCAAGTGGGCCATCCAGCACGACGCGCACGCGATGGCGGTGCGCAGCGAACTGCTCCAGTCCTGGGTGCGCAATGAGGTGGCGCGCCTCACCAATTGGCGCGCGAGCGACCTGCGCAAGGCCGGCACTCCCGGTCCGGAGGGCTCGGTCGCCAAGCTGGCCTTCGCCGAGGAGAACCAGCGAACGAGTGAACTGTGTGTCGACCTCCTGGGCGCCGAGGGCATGCTCTACGCGACGGACTATCCCCGGGTGCGTCCCAAGGAGTCGGCCATGACGGGCGGCGACATGCGAAAGGCCTTCATCCGCATGAGGGCCAATTCCATCGAGGGCGGCACCAGCGAGGTGATGCGCAACATCATCGGCGAGCGGGTCCTGGGGTTGCCCGGAGAGCCGCGCGTTGACAAGGACGTTGCCTGGAAGGACGTGCCGAGAAGCTGAGTGCGCCCGAGGCCTAGTCGAAGATCGGACCGAGGATGCGCGAGCGCTTCAGTTCGTAGAAGCCGGGAGTGCGGGCGAGCGCCCACACGCCATCGAAGAGCGTGCCCGCGGCTTCGCCCTTGGGTGCCGGCGTGATGACGGGGCCAAAGATCGCGACGTCGCCCACGTGGATGACCGGCGTGCCGACGTCGTAGCCCACGGGGTCCATGCCTCGGTGGTGGCTCTCTCGCAGCGCCTCGTCGTAGTCGGTCACGTCGGCCGCGCCGGCGAGGTCGGCGTCGAGTCCGGTGTCCGCCAAAGCCCCGGCGATGACCACGTTGATGTCCTTTTCGCCCCCGACGTGATGGCGTTGCCCCATTGCGGAATAGAGGGGTTCGACCTTCTCGTCGCCGTATCGCTGCTGGGCGGCGATGAGCACGCGAACCGGCCGCCACGCCGTCTCGAGAAACGTCGTGTACTCCTCGGTCAGCTCGCGACCCTCGTTGAGGACCGCCAGGCTCATAACGTGGAAATGCACGTCGAGGTCGCGCACGGTCGCGGCTTCGAGCAGCCATCGCGACGTGATCCAGGCCCAGGGGCAGGCGGGATCGACCCAGAGGTCCACTCGTTGGGACACGGCTAGCCCTCCTTGCTCGCCGCGAAGGCCCCGAGGACGTCGATGACGGCGTTGGTGACACCGACCGCCGTCGCCAGGTCCAGCATCTCGTCGATGGCGTGGGCGTTGGACTGGGGACCGAGCACGCCGGTCGCAACAAATTGCACGCCGGGGTAGCGCCGGCCCAGGGAGGCGAGGAACGGAATCGTCCCGCCCTCACCCGTGTAGCCCGGCGCGTGGCCGAAGGCGTTCATCGACGCCGACTCCAGGGATTCGCGCAGCCACGGGGCGAGCGGGGGTGTCACCCAGCCGTCGGCCCCTTCGATCTCGACGATGACCTCGGCCGACGACGGCACGTTCTCGCTCAGCGCCTCAACGACCGCCTGGGCCGCTTTGGTCGCGTCGACCGTCGGCGGCAGGCGAAAGGAGAGCACCGCGGTGGTCGAAGGACGCAGGACGTTGCCCGCAACCTCGGGTTGGGGAATGCCGCCCATGCCCACGATCGACAGGGTGGGGAACCAGGTGCGCCGCAGGATCCGGTCCTCGCTGGAGGAACCCATGAGGTCCAGGCCGTCCAGGGTGGGCAGTTCATGGGCGACGATGTCCCCGAACTCCTCGGCCAGCGCCGCCGCGTCGCTCACGTACCGCTCGGGGATCTCGCAGCGAAGCTCCTCGAGCAGCACCTCGCCGGTCGAGGCGTCCTCGACCCGGTCGAGCAACTGGCGCAGGATGCGAAATGAGGAGGGGACGACGCCGCTCGCCGCGCCGCTGTGCTGGCCCTGGGTGAGCACCTTGACCGTCAGTTTCGCGTGCACCATACCTCGCAGCGACGTCGTCACCCACAGCCGGTCGTACGTGAGGGCTCCGGAATCGAGGCAGATCATCAATTCGACCTGACCCAGTTGATCCTTCAGCTCGTCGAGGTACACCTCCAGGTCGGGGCTGCCGCTCTCCTCGCTGGCCTCGATCAGCACGACGCAGCGACTGTGAGGAATGTCGTTCGCCTCCATCGCCTCGATCGCCAAGAGGGCGGCGAACGCCGAGTAGCCGTCGTCGGCGACGCCTCGGGCGTAGAGGCGATCCCCACGCCGCACGGGGGCGAAGGGGCCAAGCCCGTCGGACCAGTCGCCGAGCGGCGGCTGCTTGTCGAGATGTCCGTAGAGCATCGCCGTGGCGCCGCCGGATGCGGTGGCCTCGACGGTCACCACGAGCACGGGCGTGCGGCCCTTCAGGCGATGGATCGTCACGTCCGCTTTGGCGAAGCGGCGCTCGCGTGCCCAGGACGCGAGCAGTTCGGTCGCGGCGTCGATGGCGCCGTTGCTCGCCCACGCCGCGTCGAACATCGGCGAAAGGCAGGGCAGTCTCGCGTAGCTGATCAGGGTGTCGAGGGCGTCGCGTTCGAAGTCGGCGAGCGAGATGGTGGGCATGCCTTCGAGGCTAGTTGGCCAGTCGCTGAAAGTGCACGGCCTCCCAGCAGTACCACGCCACCGCCGAACGTAACCCAACGAAGGTCTCCCCGGCCAGTCGAAGCCCCTGCTCGGTGATCATCTCGTCGTCGCCGTGCAGGATGCTCCAGCCGCTGCGCACGCCGAAGTCGCCGACCGGCCACACGTCGGGCCTCGCGAGCGTGTTCATTAGGTACATCTGCGCGGTCCACGGTCCGATGCCGCGCACGGTTGTCACCTCTCTCACGATCTCGAGGTCGCTCATTCGACCGTGGCGCGACAGCCTGACCTCCTCGTCGCGAACGCGGGTCGCGAGCTCGACCATGGCCTGGGCCTTGGTGCGCGAGAGTCCGGCCGCGCGCAGCTCCTCGACGCCGGCGTCGAGGATCGACTGAACGCTGATCGACGAGCCGCACGCCTCGTGCACCCGCGCGTGGATGGTCGTGGCGGTCGTGGTCGCGAGCAACTGGAAGGTGATGGAGCGCACCAGCGACCGGAAGCGCTCGTCCACCGGAGCGTTGGTGCGCCGCGGCGGCGCACCGGCCAGTTCGATGATCGGTGCGAAGGCTTGGTCTCGTCGCGCCACTTCGCGCGCGATCTCCTCGCGTGAGAGGTTGGTCACCAACGAAGTCTGACAGTTCTAGTCGGTGGGGATATACACGCCGTCGGGCACGTTGACGGCGTTCTTGACGACGTCGATCAAGAGGGCCTGGATGGCCCGCACCGGTGCGGCCGGGAATCCGAAGCGCCGACTGACGAGGCTCACGCGCCGGCGGCGCAGATTGGCGATGTGCACGGCGACGAACTTCTCACGCAGGTGCTTCGAGAGCATCGTCGCCGGAAGGATCGACGGTCCGTACCCGTCGAAGGTCATCGACGCGATGGTCCTAAGCCCGTCGACTTCAATGAGGGGGTGCAGCTCGACGCCCTGGTCGTGGCAGGCCTCGTCGATCTCGCGGCGAATGGGTGTGCCGCTGAGGGGCAGCATCAGTTCGTACTGGGCGAGCTCGGCCAGGGTGATCGAGTCGCCCGAACGAGCGATCTCGTGCTCGCGGTCGACGATGACGACCAGGTCCTCGCTGAAGAGGTCGACCTCGCTGAGTTCGCCGGCCGTCACCGGCCACGCCAGCACCGCGATGTCGAGCTGGCCGTGCACGAGTTGAGGCTCGATCGTCGAATTGGTCCCCTCGGTGATATGCAGCGCGATGTGGGGGTAGGTCTCGCGCTGGGCCTCCAGCAGCAGCGGCACGATCCAACGACCGGCCGTGCCGATCATGCCGAGTGACACCTTGCCGTGGATGTCGGCGCTGAGCTCCGAGACGTCCGAGGCGATCGCCCCGAGCTCACTCAGGATGCGTCGGGCCCGCACCACCACGATCTCTCCCGATTCGGTGAGTGCGCCCGTCGCGCGATTGACCAGCTCGGTGCCGAGTTCGCCCTCGAGGCGGGCGATGCGCGTCGAGATATTCGACTGCACGGTACCCAGGACCTCGGCCGCGCTGGAGAACGTGCCGTGGTCGGCGATGCCCACGAGCGCCTCTAGCTGACGGATCTCCACGTATCTATTATATAGATGTAAAGTATCGATCGAATCCTGTTGCGAGATGCGAAGCCCGTCGTCATACTGGTTAAAGACTTATTGCACTATTTCCCCCCGATTTAGTCAAGCATAGGTTTTGCAAAAGGACCAACTTCCCCCAAGTTGGTCCTTTTGCCTTTTCTGGATGGTTAGCGTTGGTCCATGGGAACCGGTCGCTCGTGGCGTGAGAACCTGGCCGTGAGTGCCCTGAAGGGCGTGAATTGGGTCTCGAGGGTGACCAAACGGGGGTCCGGAACCGTCGCCGGAGGCCACGTGGGACTCAGGATCGCCCCCGAGCTGCTCACCGTTCTGGCCCGGGACCGCACGATCATCGTCGTGAGCGGCACCAACGGCAAGACGACCACGACCGCGCTGTGCGTCGCCGGGTGGGGTGGCGAGGTCGCGACCAACGTGACCGGGGCCAACATGCCCGCGGGACACGTGGCCGCGCTGGCCGGCTCGAACGACCAAAGAGTCGTGTTGGAGGCCGACGAGGCGTGGCTGGCCGAGGTTGTGCGCGCGACCAAGCCCCGGGTGGTGGTGCTGCTCAATCTCTCGCGCGACCAGTTGGACCGGGCCAACGAGGTGCGCCAGATGGCCGAGCGTTGGCGACAGTGCTTCGCCTCGCCACAGAACTGCGATGTTGTTGTGGTCGCCAACGCCAACGATCCCCTGGTGGTCTACGCGGTGTGCGACGCGCCCAAGGTACTCTGGTGCGACGTGGCGACACCGTGGTCGCTCGACGCCCAGTCGTGCCCGCGCTGCACGCTCCCTTTCATGCATTCCGACGGCGCGTGGCGGTGTTCGTGCGGGCTGGCCAAGCCCGTCGTGCTCGCCACGCGACTCGGTCTCGACCTGTCGGTGCACGGCGAGAAGACGGCACTTCTCCTGTCGCTGCCGGGCGAGTTCAATCGGTCGAACGCCGCGATGGCCGCGACGGCGCTCGTCGAGGTCGGCGTCGCGATCACGGCGAGCGTGCCGAGGATGCAAAGGGTCACCGGCGTGGCCGGGCGCTACACGCTGCGTTCATGGAACGGACACCAGCTTCGTCTCCTGCTCGCCAAGAATCCCGCGGGCTTTGACGCCCTATTGACGACGGTGCCTGAGGGGACGTGCGACGTGTGGGTCGCGATCAACGCCAACATCGCCGACGGACGAGACCCCTCGTGGCTCTACGACGTGGCCTTCGAGCAGCTCGTCGGACACCGGGTCTGGTGCCTCGGCGATCGGCGCCTCGACCTCGCGACGCGACTCGACTACGCGGGGGTGTCGTACCGGATCGCCGACGACGCGGCCCAGATACCCGTGGGCGAAGGGCCGGTAAACCTCCTGGCCAACTACACGGCCTTCCAGGAGTGGATGGCGAGGTCGAGACCGTGCTGAGTATCGCCGTGCTCTATCCGGAGCTCCTGGGCACCTACGGTGACGGCGGCAATGGACTGGTGCTCTTCGAGCGGGTTCGGCGCCGGGGCTTCGAGTGCTCCCTCGTCACGGTGGGACTGCACGACGAGGTACCCGACGCTTCGATCTACCTGCTCGGTGGGGGAGAGGATGGTCCCCAGCGTCTGGCGCGTGAGCTGCTGAGCGCCTCTTCGTTCGTGGAGCGGGTGAGCGAGGGCGCGCACGTCCTCGCGGTCTGCGCGGGACTCCAGATCCTCGGGCGCACGTTCTGCGTCGAGGGTGATGACGAATTCCCCGGCCTGGGACTCGTGGACGTCGTGACCACTCGCGGTTCGAAGCGCAGCGTGGGGGAGCTCAGCGTCAACGTGGACGGGCGCCTCCTCGTCGGCTTCGAGAACCACGGCGGGCGCACCACTCTCGGCGAAGGCGTCGCTGCACTGGGACGCGTCGTCCGGGGAAGGGCCAGCGACGGTCTCGTCGACGGTTATCGCACCGATCGAATCTGGGCGACCTACGCCCACGGCCCCGTGCTGGCCATGAACCCCTGGTTCTGCGACGAGATCATCACGTCGGTCCTCGGACGCGAACTCGAGCCCTTGGCGAGCGCCGCCGACCTGCTCTACCGCCAGCGTTGCGAGGTGCTCAGTCGCGGCTCGGGCGGCTGATGTCGTAGTCGGGATTGCCGCTCACCTGGCGACCCAGATGCACCACGGCCTCTTCGATGCGGGTGTTGAAGCGGCGGATGTTCTCGTCGGCGGCGCAGTGCATCGCGGGACCGAACGTGACCGACACGTGGTGGCGACGCTGGCTGGGGGCGTCGACGTACTGGGGCGCCTTGGCGTACTTGGGACCTTGCAGCCAGCCGGCGTCGTGGATGTACGTCGGAATGACCGCCGCCTTCGTACGCTCGGCGAGGTACGCGGCGCCGCCCTTGAACTCCTGGAGCTGACCTGTTGGCGTACGTCCGCCCTCGGGGAAGATCAAGAGATTCCAGCCTTCGCCGACCAAATCGAGGGCCTGCTGGGAGCTGCGGCGATTGATCTTGTGTCGGTCGATGGGGATGGCGTTGAAGACGAAGACCGTGTGAAAGGCGGTCCTTCTGGTCATGAAGAAGTTGTCCATGGCCGCCGCGACGATCGTCCTCTTTCGCACCTTCGTCGGCAGCGCCGTCAGCACGAGAGGGGTGTCGAGGTTGCTCGTGTGATTCGCCACGAAGATGAAGGGTCCCGCGTCCTGCAGGTTCTCGAGGCCGTGGGCCTCCAAGGTGGAGATGTAGCGGGCGACGGGACTCACGTAGAAGAGGTGATAGAGGTTGCGGGCGAAGCGCGCCGGATACTGGCGACCCCACTTTGTTGGATAGTCCAGCCCGAGCTGCGTCATCGCTTTTTCGGCGGGGGCTTCTTGGGTGTATATCGTTTCGATTCGGCGGGGGGCTTGGGCAGCGGTGCGACCGTTTTGTCCGTCTTGTTGTCCTTGTCCTTCGCAGCGGTGGAGCGGCCCTCCCTCCGGGCCTTGGACATCTCGCGAGCCTTCGCGCCCGATCCGGCGAAGGTCGCGTCGCCGTAACGCTGAAGTCGAAAGGCACGAATGATGAGCCAGGCACCAAAGATCAGGTAGATCAGCCCCACCCGACCGAGGGCGAGACCGAGCAAGAGTTCCCCGACGATGACGCCGACGCGCCTTCGGAAGTACGCGAAGGCGGAGATCGCTAGGCCGACGACGAGGATGAGAAGGAACTGCGGCAGGTAGTAGGAGGGATGAACGGTGAGGAGCTTCTCGCAGAGCGAGTGCGCGAGGTGGTAGCCCTTGGTGCAGGTATTCGCCTTGGAGGGCGTAGCGGTGGCGGTGATGACGGTGTTCTTGAAGAGGTCCGGGGTGATTCTCAACGCCAGAATCATGGCGAGCCCGCCAGCAATCAGACTGACGCCACGTTCCACCTTGTCGAGACCCATGACGACCTCGCGCGACACGGCGGCGGGTCGTTTCGGACCAGGCCGAAGTTTGGCGAATAGGTCGCCCCTGTCTTTCTTTGGCACAGGTGAAGGCTACAGCGCGGGTACCACTGACGCTTTTTCCAAGCTGTAGCATTGTCGTCTCGGGCGCTTAGCTCAGTTGGTTAGAGCGCAGCCTTCACACGGCTGAGGTCACAGGTTCGAGTCCTGTAGCGCCCACTCTTGTGATGAG
>Ga0182030_10025092_pt1 | contig 10891 bp, 4 predicted proteins | sample 812S3MmetaG_FD_121299 | JGI IMG/M metagenome (GOLD analysis project Ga0182030, IMG submission 121299) | Permafrost microbial communities from Stordalen Mire, Sweden - 812S3M metaG (Illumina Assembly) | ecosystem: Environmental > Terrestrial > Soil > Wetlands > Permafrost | place: Sweden... | reverse complement strand
TGTGGGGCGGGCTTTACCGCAAGGTGTGGCTGTTGGAGACGGCTCCCGTTCATATCGACCCGACCGACGACGGCGCACCGGGCGTTTACCTGACGCCGAAGGACGTGAGCGCCGGTTCCGCGCAGTTGAACGTGAAAGCGCTGGTGCGCAACGTCACCGGAATCGATGCGAAGGCCGAGATCCGGGCCACGGTACTCGATCCCGACGGCGCGAAGGTAACGATGTTAACCGCCTCGGCCGGCGTGCCTGCGAATCAGCGAAGCACGGTGGACCTGAATACTTCCATCCCGCATCCGCAAATCTGGTCGCCGGGCAAGGGGCTGGTTTATCACGTCCAGACGGATGTCTATGTGGATGGGAAACTCGTGGACGAAGTGACTCAACCGGTTGGCTTCCGCTGGCTCACGTTCGATTGGAAAGAAGGCAAGGTAACGGTCAATGGCAAACCGACGATTCTGGCGGGCGTCAATATTCACCAGGAAACTGAGGAGAAAGGCTCCGCCGTGGCCGACGAGGATCTCACCCACGATCTCGACATGGCGCGGGATCTCGGCGCGAACTTTGTCCGGCTCGCCCACTATCCGCGCGCCCAAGTGGAGTACGATTTCTGCGACAAGACGGGCCTGATGTGTTGGGCCGAGGATGGCAACAGCACTGGTCGCTGGAACAAGGCGCAGGACATCGTCAGCCCGACTAGCGCGCAAATCGCGACGGAAATGGTGAAGCAGAACTACAACCATCCCTCGATCGTCATCTGGTCTGCTGGCAATGAAGCCGTCGAGGCTGTTGCCGACCAAGGCGTGCCGATCATCAAAGCGCTCGATCCGTCCCGTCCGGTCGTCGTGGCCAACATGAAATCGGCGCTGGCCGATTTCAGGACGGCGAACGCATATCCCGGCTGGTACGGCGGCGATATGCGAGACTTCAAATCCAAAGGCTTTTTCTCGGAGATTGGCGCGGGCGGCGTGGTCACCACCCACTGCGATTACAACCAGTGCGACTGGAAGGTCAACGCGTACGAACCGGAGGAATACCAGCAACTCGTTGCCGAGAACGATTTCCAGAAAGCGTTTCACGGTGACAACAGTCACATGGGGCTTTTTTGCTGGTGGAATCTGCGCGAGTTCAGCGACACCAAGTACAAGAAGCCGGTTGGCATCAACACCAAGGGGTTGCTGACGTATGCGGGTGATCCCAAGGATGTCTATTATCTCTACCGCTGTTTTTTGCGGCCCGACGCGCCGACATTGTGGATCGCGTCGAAGCGCTATTTTCTGCGAAAAGGCGCGGTTGACAACGGGATCAAGGTTTATAGCACGGCCAGTAATGTCACGCTGACGCTCAATGGTGAAAAGGTTTCCACGCTTCCGAATGGGCAGTACGTCATCCCGAATGGCCCTTGGGAGACGCATCGCAAAAAGGCCCCGCCCAAAGGCGCGACATTCGCGGCGGACGATACGAATTCCACGGCTACCACGACAACCGCGCCCACGCCGAAGGTCGATAACGTCTTCTATTGGCCGGTCTCTCTCCATACCGGGAAAAATGTCGTCACTGCGTCAGATGACCAGGGCCATAGCGATTCGGCGATCGCCTATTTTTACGGCGCGAGCGGGCTGCCTGAATTACCGTCGGAAAATTCGCCTTTGAAAGACCTTTCCAGCTCCTGCCCGCAAAATCCGGCCTATTATATCGATGCGCCTGCGCACGACCAATGGCCCATCTATACCGACTTCGATTCGACAGCGGATAATTCCTGGAATGTGGTGCCCGATGAAATCAAGGGCGCGACTTGGATCGCGCTGCGCCGGGTGACCAAGCCGGGACAGGCAACCGATGTCAGCTTCACCTTGACCCGGCCCATGAAAATTTATGTCGCAGCCAGCGAAGCCGGTTCTCCTGCCGATGAATTAGACAAGGCCGGATTTAAGGAAGCGACCTCCGGTAAATTCACATGGAGGGACAACGCACTGCAGCTTGTTCCGGCAAAACTTTTCGTCCACGACGGCGTGACCGGTGAAGTTGTCCGAATCCCGTTGGGTCTGCGCGATGCCATGATCCTGCTCAAGGATTAACGGTAGTGTTCAACTGACCCCATACCGAATTTACGTCAGCGTTGAAAGTCACTGCCACCACTGTGTCCGCAGGTGATGCCTTTCGGTCAATTCCGTTTAAGGTCACGCTTCCATCGCTGTCCTGATTAAAATCAAGGCTACTGCCACTATAGACATCATATGCCTTCAGGGCGTGAAGTTGACCCAATGGCGGCATCTTGAACGTATTCCCGTCGTAGCCCTTCAGCAGGTGCACATAAACGGTATCCCCTTTATAGCAATACCCGTACTTGCCATCCACGGGTTCCCAAGGGCCGCCGCGTGTGCCGTAAATGCTCTCGCCCATTTTCGCAAGCCACGCCCCCATTTCTCGTAGTCGATCCTGCTCGAGTTGTGGAATCACCCCATGTCGGTCCGGAGCCACGTTCACCATGAGCGTCATGTTTCTGACCACGCAATTCGCCAGATAGCCAATGAGCTGGTCGCGGTTCATGATGTTGCCGCCTGCCACTGAAGCTGCGTTATATCCCCAGCCTCCATTTTGCATGGTGAGGCACTTGTCGCAAATCACGCTCGTCCGCATTTTCCCGGTCGTTTCCCTGGGGCCTTCCTCCTCGATGACGTCGCCCATCCATCCGTAGCGAAGATTTGTGATCGCGTCGGGTTGATACTTCCGCACCATGCCCATAATCCCCAGTGGCTTCCCGGTGCTCTCCTCGATGTCCTGGTATTCCGGCTTGATCGGCCAGCGATTTGAGGGATCGAGATACTTCCCGGGCTCGTGAAAATAGGCCCCGTCCGCGTCCGTCCCCTTCTGGGCAAGCCAGCCACCGTCCCAGTAGATGTAATCGATCTTCCCATATCCGGTCAGGAGCTTCTTCACATTCACATAATTCTCCTCCTTCATCTCACGTGCGTTCTCCAAGTGCGACGGGTCCGTCGTGAATCCGAAATTGTTTTTCGCGCAGTTTGTGCCGGTCACATCGTAATAACCGGGGTATCGCCAGCTCAGCGGCGAATAATAAATCCCGACCTTCAAGCCCGCGTCGCGGCATGCCTTCACATACTCGGCGACGAGATCGCGATGCAGCGTCTGCATGCTTGTAAATGCGTTCGGATAAGGGCTGTCGAAAAGGCAGAAGCCCTCGTGGTGCCGTGTGGTTAGGCACATCCATTTCATGCCCGCGTCCTTGGCCAGCGCCGCCCACTGCTCGGGGTGATAATCGCTTGCGTCGAAATAATTATCGCCGCTCTGCGGGTAGGCAAGCTGCCGGTATTTATCCGCTGGGATCCCTTCGTGCTCCATCGCCCATTCGCCGCGCCCCAACCCCGAGTAGAGTCCCCAGTGGATGAACATGCCGAACTTTTCGTCCAGATACCAATCGAGCTTTTCGTTCGGGAGCTGGGTGATTCCCATCTGCGTCTGGGGTACACGCTCCGCCGGCTTGGGGGGAATCTGATTTTTGGTATCGTCAGCAAGCGCGCTCGCTGCGATTCCGAGGGCAAGGCACCATGCCGCTATTTTGGGTATCATGAAATTGGTTCGCATTGAAGTTTTAGTTTTTACGGAGTTGTCGAAGCCGCCGTCTTGGCCGAAGATTTGTCGTCGAGGGTAGCGGTAAGTGTCCCATAGCCGAGTTGGTCAAATCCGCCGCTGTTCGGGCCGTAATCGCCACCTCCGCCTTCCGGGCGGACACTCTCCGCCTCACGGGTCGTATAGGGTGCGGGGAGTCCTTTCAGTTTGACGTAATGGTTGTAGACCAACTCCCAAATGGGCCGGACATTTCCTCGCGAGTTTGATGATATAACGTCCTGGGTTGCGAGAACGTCTTTGAAAGGTTTATAGGGAACATCTTCGCCCAAGTTATACTTGGCGACATACTCGCAACCGGCGAGGAACCGATTGTTGTCGTAGCTGTAGAGATCGTCGCCCTGTTTCCAGGCCATTTCGCAAAAGGCCCCCATGAGGCCGATCCCCATGGTGGAGTGGCCCTGGTCACGTCCGCTTTCCTGCCATTGCCCGAGGCCGTCCGGGTGAATGTAGTAAACCGCGTGCTCGATGGCCCCGTTGCCTCCCCCGTGTTTGAAATAATCGACAGCTTCATTATAGATGTCGCGCCGGTCGCAGAGCACGCCGATGGCAATCACCGAGCACATGTTGCACAGGTCCCAGTTGGCCCAGTAATGGTCGATCGGAGTACCGTTGTGATTCACGAGAAAATCGTGATTCATGGGATAAAAAACATTCAGCATCATGGCTTGGAACCGCGCAAAGTCCTCCGGCTTCCACCCGGCGTAGGACCGCATGATCTCGGCTGCATTGGCGAATTCAAAGCCGTAAATGCCGGCGGCAAGCTTGGAGTCCGAAGAGCCGGTGATCTCGGTCAACGTGGAGGACCACGCGTTCATGATCTCCACCGATTTATCGGCGTACTTGGTGTCGCCGGAAATGCGCCATCTCAAGGCGCAAGCATACGCCGCGGCGATGTCTCTATAGAGCAAGGGGTAGTTCTGCGGCTTGTCACATTGTCCCCGTACGATCACCGCCACGGGACGAGGGTTCCAATTCAGCGATGCATGTGGATTGGCGATCAGCCTCTGCCAGCCGGACTGCCACGGTTCGCGGTTCAAGTTTTCCTTCATGCGGCGGAAATCGTCATCATTGTGCAGGAGGCCGGGATGGACGAATGCCGCTGTGGAGGCCGGTTCTTGTCCCGCGGTAACTCCAAAGGGTGATGTCGAAATATCTGATGCGTTCGTTGCCGGAGTGACAGCGGCGACTGGTTGGGTTGCTGCCGGGGACGGAGCAGGAGGAGGTGAGGGTTGTGGTGCTGGAGCCGAGGCAGCAGCGAGCTTCGCGGCTGTCGCCGCATTGGCGTTCGCATCCGCCTGGGCCATCGCCTCCTTCGCGCGATCGGCCAAATCCGTGGACTGGATGGGAAGAGTGACGGTGCTATTGCCATAAGACTCACACGCCACGGTGACCTGCTGGTTTTTCAGATCGATCTGGACGAGGCTGACCACGCTACCGGCGGGCACATTGCCCGAGCCCGATACCTTGCCCTGGTAGATAATGGGAAAGTTCGTATCGACCAGGAGACTGAGTTCTTCGGGCCACTGATCTTTATGAGCAGCAGTCCACGAAAGCGGATCGGGCGGCGGCGGTTTGGGAGCCGTCACTACATTTGTCGGCGGCGGAGGCGCCGGAGGTTGGATCACAACCGGGGCTGGCGCAGGCGGTGCAACCGGCACTGGCTTGGCGATGGGCGCCGGCGCGGGTGCTGGCGGTTGGATTTGTTTCTCAACGTAATCCACGAGCTGGTGCCAGGTCTGCTGGGGTGACTGATTGAAATGGTAGCAGGCATAGGCGAAGGCCGCCGCTGCCAATAGAAGAATGAGGAAGAGGAATTTTCCAAACCCGCCGCCGCCCGATGGAACGGTATGATTCGTCGAGGCGGATGGCCGTGGACTGGCTTCGAACTTTACGGCGGAAGGCGCCATGGGTGGATTTGCAGGAACCGATACGGCCTGGTTACACAAGGGACAACTCACCTCGTGGCCGACCCACTGTTCATCCACTTCCAAGATTTGCCGACAATGAGAACACGGGAAATTCATGATGCTATAACGTAGACTTGACCCGATTCCGTTGGCGAAGTTACGCCTGATGTAGGTTTCTCTGGTAACGCGATGCCTTTGCGCCGGATTACTTGCGCGGAGGGAGCGTGCTTCCATCGACCCAGGCTCCCGTGATGAGAACTTCACGAACAATTTTTGGAATGCCGTATTGGTTATTGTTGAGGAGGGAGATTAAGGTTTCCATGGCCGCTTTGCCAATCTCTTCGGAGTTTTGATTGATCCCGGCATCCGCATTGCCATCCAGGATACTGGTCGATGCGAGGCCGATGTCGTCAGGAACCCGATAGCCAAGCTGATCCAGCATCATCCGGGTGTCAGACGAATCACTGAGAATGGCGTCCAACCGGCTTTTCTTCAGCCATTTGGAAAATGCGGGAAGTTTTTCGACGTAATTGTCCTGGGTCAGGAAGGTGAAAATCGGAGGCGGCTCCTTGATATGGAGAGCCTCCTTGAGGAGAAAGCCGGCTCTGAGATGGGGATGCTTGTTGGTTCTTCCCACAAACCCGACGCGCTTATAACCCAGGCGCCACATGCTTTCGATCGCGAGCATGCCGCAGGTCAGGTGATTGCTGGTGACCAAATGGGAGCGAGGCGTTGGAACCGAGTAGCCCAGGCGCACAATGCTAAATTTTTCCCAATCGACTTTGTCCCAACCCGACGGCGGAACGTCTCCGTGGGGAGGAATCAGGATGCCATGAATGTTTCGGGCCAAGAGAATGCGCTCAAGCCGCGAGGGGGAAATGGCTTCGTCGCAGACAAATTGCTCCAGGCGATAACCGCCTTCCTCGGCTCGTTCACTGGCCCCCTTCCAATACAAGTTGAACTCCGCGAATGAGCGGAGTTTTTTGGGCTCGTTCCAGTAATTGAGCCAGGCAATTTCCGAGCTGATGGGGTGCTTTTGACTCGCGTGCCTTTGGTGCCCCAACTGGGTCGCCATCGCGTTGGGACGGTATCCCATTTTTCGGGCCGCTTCCTGGATCATCTTGCGGCGTTCGAGAGAAATATTGGTCGCGTTTTTCAGGGCGCGAGAGACCGTGGAATGACTGACGCTGAGCTCAGTCGCAATGTCGCGAAGCGTGACTGGTGAGCAGATAGCGGAGGTCTTCATTATTCGGGCGCCCTTTTCAAGGTGGCCGAAAGATAGGGCACAATGGCCGCAGCATCAGGCTGGGACTTATGCAACCGGTGGCATAGGCGGGCAAACCGCGGCCCGCTTATCGCTGGGGCAGGGTGCTCCCATCGACCCAGCTTCCCGTGATGACGACTTCGCGCACAACCTTTGGAATGCCGTATTGATTATGATTCAGCAGGGAAAGCAGGGTCTCAAACGCGGCCCGGCCGATCTCCTCAGAGTTTTGGTTGATCCCGGCGTCGGCGTTTCCGTCCAGAATGCTCGTCGTCGCCAGGCCGATATCCTCGGGAATACGATAACCGAGTTGCTCCAGCATCGGACGCGTCTCAGCCAAGTCGCTGAGGATGGCGTCGAGGTGATTTTTTTTCAGCCACTCGGAAAATGCGGGGAGCTTGGCCATGTGATTATCGGCGGAAAAGAAATTGAATATGGGCGGTGGCCCTTTTTTACTCAGCATCTGGTTGAGGAGGAATCCGGCCCTGAAATGGGGATGCTTGTCGGGTCTCCCCACGAATCCGATGCGCTCATATCCCAGGCGCAACATATTCTCGATGGCCAGCATGCCCGAAGTCAGCTGATTGCTCGTGACCAGATGCGTGCTGGGATGAGCGACCGAATAGCCGAAGCGAACGATGCTAAACTTCGACCAGTCGATTTTGTCCCAACCAACCGGAGGGGCAAAGCCTCCATGGGGCGGAATCAAAATTCCGTGGATATTCCGGGACAGCATAATTTTCTCCAGCCGGGCCGGGGAAAGCTCCTTGCCGCAATTGAACTCTTCCAGCCGATACCCTCTTTCCTCCGCTCTTTCGCTGGCGCCCTTCCAATATAAGTTGAACTCCGCGTACGAATGGAGCTTTTTGGGATCCGGCCAATAGTTCAGCCAGGCGATTTCCGAGCTAATCGGCCGTTTTTCAGTGGCGTGCCTTTGATGACCCAACTGAGTTGCCGTGGCGTTGGGGCGATATCCCATCCTCTTGGCCGCTTCCTGAATCTCCAGACGACGCGCCAATGAGATGTGGGGCGAGTTCTGCAGGGCGCGCGAAACCGTGGAATGACTGACATTAAGCTCCCTCGCTACGTCGCGCAGGGTAACGCTTGAGGAAGCAGGGGTCTCTTTCATGGGTTCGTACGGTTAAGTGGAAATAGGCAAGTTAGTTTACCTCTGAAAATCGCAACATGCAACCGGTTGCATGTTGGAATGATTGCTTGTGTCTCATCTCGGGCGATAATCCCAAGTGCGCCTCAAGGTGAAAAAACTTATGATTAAAGCCATATCTCCTAAAACCCCTTTTATAGGTTGGTGCTATTCAAGAGGCAACGAAATTGGCCAAGTTAGACATGACATTGTAATGCAGGTGCAACCGGTTGCCTAGACCTTTTATTGCCAGAGCGTAATTGAAAGTGATATAACTTTAGAACATCAAGAAGAATACCCCCATGAACAAACCCATCGCCGCTAAAATTTCGATGAATCCTTCTATACTATTCGGACGCATCTGCAAGGTGCGTCATGCGCTTTTTGCTACGGTGTTTTTAACGATCGGCGTCTCTGCCCAGGCGCAGACTACCAGCACGTGGTCGGGAGCGTCCGGAACTGACTGGAGTGCGTCGGGTAGTTGGACGGGCACGGACAAGCCTCCCATCGCAGCCGACACTGCGCTCTTCAATGCCACGGGTACGACGGCCGTTACCAACACGACGAACCAAGCTATTACCAATATTTCTTTTGATACGACAGCAGGCAACTACACCATCGGCGTCACGGGTAGTGGTCAGCTCCAGTTGCAGTCCGGCGGCACGACCACGATTCTTTCGTCGCTGACCGCCACCAATGCGGTTGAAACCATCAACGCTCCGATCGTCCTCGAGGGCGCCAATGGCACCTACACCTTCTCCAATAATAGCGCCAACGGTTCAGGCGCGGGCGCTGGCACGCTCAACTTTGGTGGCGGCATCACCGGCGGCAATGCGGGCGCGACGGTTTTGACACTCTCGGGATCGAATACGAACGCCAACACCATCGGCGGCGTCATCGGTAACGGCACGGCCACCACCGTGGCCATCACCAAGTCCGGCGCGGGGCAGTGGGTTCTTTCCAACACCAACACCTACAGCGGCGGCACGACGATTAGCAATGGCACACTGCAGATTACCAATAATGCCGGGTTTGGAACCGGCACGGTAGCGGTCGGCAGCACCGGCACCGCGCAGCTCAACTTGAATAGTGCCGTCACCGTTGCCAATGCCTTCGCGGGCTCCGGCACGATCAACGCCAGCAATTTGGCCGGCGGCGGCAGCAACTCTCTGAGCCTCTCCGGCGATCTCAGCGGCTTCACGGGCACACTAACCATCGGCAACAGCTCCGGCACTGGCAAGCTGGTGTTCACCAATACGAATCAGGACCAGGTGATCTCCTCCAGCGCCACGATCAACGTTACGGCCAACGGCACGCTTTACGTGTCCACCGGCTTAACCTACGGCAGCAGCTTGACTCTCAATGGCGGCGCGACAGGTGAAACCCTTGGCCAGCTTCGTCTTGAAAGTGGATCGACATGGGCGGGCAACATCACGCTTGGCGCCAATACCACCATAGGCGGCAACTCTAACAGCACGATCAGCGGCGCGATCGGCGACGGCGGCCATGGCTTCGGCTTTACGAAGTTGGGAACTAATACAATGACTCTGACCGGGGTGAATACCTACACGGGCAACACGACCATCACCGGTGGCGCATTGGTCCTCGGTGGTGCGGGTCAGTTGGGGGCCGGAACTTACGGCGGGAACTTTAGCGGTACGTTCACGGATAACAGCTCGGCGAACCAAACCATGTCGGGCGTTATTTCAGGGGGGGCGCTGACCATGGGCGGCACCGGAACATTGATCCTTTCCAATACGAACAGCTACACGGGCACGACGACAATCAATAACGGCACCGTTCAGGTCGGCAATGGAACTTCAGCCGGTTCGATCAACTCCGGCAGTGCTCTTGTTTTCGGCGGCGGGACGCTGGTTTTGTCCAGGACTGGAAGCTTTAATCAGACGTTCAACGGCACCACGATTTCGGGCACCGGCAACACGGTCACCAACGCAACCTCGGGCAACACCCTCGCTCTCGGCACCATCACCCACACCGCCAACGGCGGCGGCACGATAAATGTTTCGTCGCTTACGGGCACCACGACATTCGGCACCACCGCCGTGGACGGAACCGGAATCATTGGCTCTTGGGCGACCGAAGGAACCGGCACAAGCTTGGGCTATGCTTCGCTAAATTCTGCCACCAGCAGCGCGACGAGTGGAACGGTTGTGGCCTACACCGGCGCGACGGCGGCGACGGCGAATCTCGCGAACCTCGTGAGCGGTACGAACTATACCGATTCTGCGGCGGCCACGACCGGGGGTAGTCTGTCTGCCAACACCCTGCAATATACCGGCAGCGCAAACACCATCGCCTTGGGCACCAATAGCCTGACCTTGAAAGGGTTGATGAATGCGGGCTCGGGGTTGTTGACGGTCAGTAACACGTCTGGGAACGGCTTGATCGCCCCCACCTCCGGCGAGCTTGATCTCGTCAGCAATACCAACGGCATCACCATCTCCTCCGTCATCTCGGGCTCCGGCTATGTGACCGCAAACGCGGTCGGCGGCGGCACGATCACCTTTTCGGGCGCCAACACCTATACCGGCGGCACGGGCATCGGCCAGGGCACGACGCTGGCGGTCAGTGGCACGCTAAACGGCGGGACTTACAGTGGCGCTATTGCCGATTCCGGAACTTTCCTCTATTCGAATTCGGCCAATCTGACTCTCAACGGCGGGATCTCCGGCTCGGGCGTCGTGATTCAAAACGGTACGGGATCCCTCCAGACGAGTAACGGTACGAGTAATAGTTACTCCGGTGGAACGATCGTTGAGCAGGGTAATCTGCAGGCCGGTAATAATAGCGGGAGCTTCGGTACAGGGACGATCACAATTGGTCTCACCGGGAGTTCCAATAACGCTAGCGTGGGTATTGGTAATGGCAGTCTCACCATCGGCAATGCCATTGTCGTGGCGTCTGGTG
>Ga0182030_10025091_pt1 | contig 10891 bp, 9 predicted proteins | sample 812S3MmetaG_FD_121299 | JGI IMG/M metagenome (GOLD analysis project Ga0182030, IMG submission 121299) | Permafrost microbial communities from Stordalen Mire, Sweden - 812S3M metaG (Illumina Assembly) | ecosystem: Environmental > Terrestrial > Soil > Wetlands > Permafrost | place: Sweden... | reverse complement strand
TGGGAAGCGACGCGCGGCCGCTTGTTTAGCTCCGAGATCCAACTGGAGATCAACAACCGTGTCGGCGTGCTGGCGGCGGTAGCCTCGAGCATCGCAGGAACCGAGACCAATATAGATCAGGTGTCGTTGGAAGAACGCGACGTGAACTCATCGTCTCTAAAATTTCAGGTCCAAGTTCGCGACCGCAAGCATCTCGCCCGCGTCATCCGAACCGTCAGGCGCATGCCGGATGTGCAACGGGTATCTCGAACGCTGGCTTAACAAAGTGGCCTAAGAAGACCTGGCGGCCCGACTTTTCTTTTACATCATCAACATCAAGGCTATGAGCAAACAAATCATTTCGACGACCAATGCGCCGGCGGCGATCGGCACCTATTCGCAGGCCACGAGAGTGGGAAATACCATTTGGGTCTCGGGCCAAATTCCACTGGACCCGGCGACCAAGGAGTTGGTCAAGGGCGACATGGAGGCGCAGGTGCGCCGGGTGTTCGAGAACATCAAAGCCATCGTGACGGCGAGCGGCGCCGGTATGGACGACGTGGTCAAGGTGTCGGTTTTTTTGGTCGATCTAGCGCACTTCGCGATCGTCAACAAAGTCATGGCTGAATATTTCCGCGAGCCATATCCTGCGCGCGCCGCCATCGGCGTGGCGTCCCTGCCGCGCGCGGCGCAGGTCGAAGCGGAGTGCATCGTCGCTCTGTGATCGACATAAAGCCGGTCACGGTATTGCGCGGCGTGGGCGATTCGCTCGCCACGCGGCTGCGTACGCTGGGCATCGAGACAACCCAGGATCTGCTGTTCCTGTTGCCGCTGCGCTACGAAGACCGCACGCGCGTCGTTCCGTTGGGCGAGCTTCGTCCCGGGCAGCGCGCCTCCGTAGAGGGCGAGGTGCTGCTCACGGAGGTTGCGTTCCGCGGACGCCGGCAAATGCTCTGCAAGATCGGGGATGGCTCGGGCTTCTTGACGCTGCGCTTTTTCTATTTCACGGCGCAACAACAGCAGGGGCTGGCGCGCGGCGCGCGGGTCCGTTGCTTCGGCGAGGCGCGCCGCGGCCCCAAGGGACTGGAGTTCGTGCATCCGGAATATCGGCGCGTCGATCCGAATGCGCCGCAGCCGCCGGAGGAACACCTCACGCCGATTTATCCAAGCACCGAAGGTGTGACCCAGGGACGTCTGCGTTTGTTGGTCAGCCTCGCGCTCGATCAAACGGGCCCCGAAGATCCTCAGGATTGGCTGCCGGCGGCGGTGCTCGCCGATTCGCGCCTACCCAGCTTGCGCGAAGCATTGCTCTACGTGCACCGCCCGCCCACGGACGCGCCCGTAGATTTACTCATGAGCTATCGGCATCCGGCGCAGCGCCGCCTGGCGTTCGAGGAATTGCTGGCGCATCAGCTGTCTCTCAAGCTGCTGCGGCAGCGCATACAAAGCGATCCGGGCTGGCCGCTGACTGCGGCCGGCAGCCTCAAGGCCGACTTCCTGGCCGCGCTTCCGTTTTCGCTGACGGCAGCGCAGCAGCGAGTGCTGCGCGAAATCGAAGGCGATTTGCAGCAGCCTAAGCCGATGCTGCGCTTGGTGCAGGGAGATGTGGGCTGCGGCAAAACGCTGGTCGCGGCTCTGGCGGCGACTCGGGCCGTTCAGATGGGCCGCCAAGTCGCACTGATGGCCCCCACTGAGCTGCTCGCCGATCAGCACGCGCAGAATTTTCGGAGCTGGTTCGAGCCATTGGGTGTTGCCGTCGCATTGTTGAGCGGACGCCAGACCGGCAAGACGCGCGGCGCCGTGCTCGATGGCATCCGCCGTGGGTTTGCGCCCATCGTCATCGGCACGCACGCGCTGTTTCAAGAGAGCGTGGAGTTTTCCTCGCTGGCGTTGGTCGTGGTCGATGAGCAGCACCGCTTCGGCGTGCATCAACGCCTGAGTCTGCGGGAAAAGGGCGCGGCGGGCGGCCATCAGCCGCACCAGCTGATCATGACCGCGACCCCGATCCCGCGCACGCTGGCGATGACGGCCTATGCCGACTTGGACGTGTCGGTGATCGATGAATTGCCGCCGGGACGCACGCCGGTCAAAACCGTGGTGCTGGCCGACACGCGCCGCGACGAGGTGGTGCAGCGAATTCGCACGGCCTGTTTGGAAGGACGGCAGGCGTACTGGGTATGCCCGCTCATCGACGAGTCCGACGAGATGCCCTACCAGGCCGCGGAGGAGACCGCTGCCGCACTGGCTGCGGCGCTGCCGGAACTGAAAGTGGGGCTGGTTCATGGCCGCATGCCGCCGCAGGCCAAAGAAGGCACCATGCGGCGCTTCAAGGCGGGCGAGATTCAATTATTAGTGGCGACAACCGTGATCGAAGTGGGCGTCGATGTGCCGAACGCGACGCTCATGGTGATCGAGAATGCGGAGCGCTTAGGGTTGGCGCAGCTGCATCAACTGCGCGGACGCGTAGGCCGGGGCCAACACGCCAGCTCCTGCTTGCTGCTGTACCGCTCGCCGCTATCCTCGACGGCCCGCCTGCGTCTCGGGGTGATGCGCGATACCAATGATGGATTCGAGGTTGCGCGCCGCGATTTGGAACTGCGCGGACCCGGTGAACTCCTGGGAACGCGCCAAACGGGTCTCGCACAGATGCGTGTTGCCGATTTGTTACGCGATGCGGACCTGTTGCCGCGAGTGCAGATTGCGGCGCAATCCCTGCTGCGCGATTGGCCGTCGCATGTGGCGCCGCTCATTCGGCGCTGGGTGGGACATGCAGAGCAATACGGCCGCGTGGGGTAGAATTGCGCGAATGACTCGAGGCAGCGCACGTCCGATCGAATCCATTCAGTGGCAACCCGCGGAGCGCCTGGGGCAATTGTCCGTGGACGCGCAATTGCGTCCCTGGCTGATCGGCAACGGATTGCTCACGCAGCGATTGAGGACGGCATGCGGCGAACGATTTTCGCTGCGGCTGGTGGATCAGTGGACCGGCCTATTGAGCGCATCGCACCGCGCCGCGCTGCGAAGCGAAGACAACGCCGGTCTGTTTCGAGATGTTGAAATGTGCTGCGCCGATAATGTTTGGGTATTCGGCCAGACCATCGTCCCGGACTCCACGCTCTGCGTGCATCCCTGGCTTGCGGAACTCGGCGACTCGGCGCTCGGCGAGACCTTGAGCGCACTGTCCGGCGTCCAGCGCGGCCCCTACGAGTACGCATGGTTGCCGACGGAAGAAGCCGTGACGGCGCGCGCGTTGCGCGATGCGCAGATCAAGCCCGCGGGCCTGTGGGCGCGCCGCGCCCGGGTTGCGCTGCGCGGCGCCCCGCTGCTGACTCAAGAATTGTTCCTGCCCGCCATGGGCCGCGTTTAGGCACGCGTGCCGCTGCCGCGCAACGGCGATGAGTTGGCCCAGATGATCATGGCGCGGCTGCGTTGGTATGCCTACCGTATTCGTTTTCAACCCTGGACAACCGACGAGTTGCCGAAAATTCTCGGCACCGTGCATGACTATATCCGCCTCATGCGCTTGGACCGCCCGATCGGCATTTGGCTTCTTCTGTGGCCGACATTGTGGGCGGTGTGGATCGGCAGCCGCGGCCGGCCCAAGCCGCTCATCTTCATCATTTTCGTGGCCGGAACCGTGCTCATGCGTTCCGCCGGCTGCGCCATCAACGATTACGCCGACCGCAGCTTCGATCCTCATGTAGCCCGCACCAAGGATCGGCCTTTAGCCGCCGGACGCCTATCGACGCTCGAGGCCTTGGTGCTGTTCGCGCTGTTGTCGCTGTCGGCGTTGATGCTGGCGTTGCAGCTGAATCGACTGACACTGCTGTATGCCCTCGCCGGCGCATTCATTGCCGTCACCTACCCCTTCGTCAAAAGGTTTTTATCCGTGCCGCAGTTGTACTTGGGCCTCGCCTTTGGTGCGGGAATCCCCATGGCGTTTGCCGCGCAAATCGAAACGGTGCCGCGGGTCGCGTGGCTGCTGCTGCTGGCAAATGTGCTGTGGGTGACCGTGTACGACACGATGTACGCCATGGTGGATCGCAACGACGACTTGAAAGTAGGCGTTCGCTCGACGGCGATTTTGTTCGGCGATTCGGATCGCCACATCATCGCGGTACTGCAAATCATGACACTGGTGTCGCTGTATCTCGTTGGAAAAGTCCTGCGCGCAGGCGCCTGGTATAACGCGGGACTCATCGCGGGCGCGTTGTTCTTTATCTATCAGTTATGGCTGATCCGGGCGCGCGACCGCGACGGCTGTTTCCGCGCCTTCCTCAATAACAATTACTTCGGCATGTCCGTGTTCATCGGGCTGGCGCTGGAATATCAGTTCGCGCGGCCGCTCTCGTAAACCAAAAGTCATTACATTGGTTGACTAGAAAGGCGGGTCGCCGAATACTGGCGGGCATCTGGAGGTGCCCGTGGATGTACGCAACGATTGGACTCGCGCCGAAGTAGCGGGGATTTTTGACTTACCTTTCATGGACTTAGTGTTCAGGGCACACCGGGTCCACCGCGCATTTCAAACACCGAACACCGTCCAGATCAGCACACTGCTCAGCATCAAGACGGGAGCTTGTCCTGAGGACTGCGCCTACTGCCCGCAGAGCGTGCGTTTCGATACCGGGCTTGAGGCCTCGGAGCTGATGGAAATCGACGCCGTCGCCGCATGCGCGCGTTCGGCCAAGAACTCGGGAGCCACGCGATTTTGCATGGGTGCGGCCTATCGATCGCCCAAACCGAAGGATTTGCGCAAAGTCGTTGCCATGATCCGCGAGGTAAAGGCCTTAGGCCTCGAAACCTGCGCCACCTTAGGCATGCTGACTCAAGACCAGGCTCAAGAGCTCAAAAGCGCGGGCCTGGATTTTTACAATCACAACCTCGACACCTCATCGCGTTACTACGAAAAAATCATCAGCACCCGTACCTACCAAGATCGGCTGGATACGCTGCAGGCGGTGAGGGACGCAGGCATCAGTGTCTGCTGCGGCGGCATTGTCGGAATGGGCGAAGAGCCCCAAGACCGCGTAGAGCTGCTGCATGCGCTTAGCACCCTGCCCGAGCATCCGCAAAGCGTGCCTATCAATCAGCTGGTGCGGGTTAAAGGGACGCCGCTGGCGGACGCCGCACCGCTCGATCCCTTTGATTTCGTGCGCATGATCGCGGTGGCGCGCATTCTCATGCCGAGAAGTCACGTACGGCTGTCGGCGGGCCGCGCCGAGATGAGCGATGAACTGCAGGCGCTGTGTTTCATGGCCGGCGCGAATTCTATTTTTTATGGCGAGAAGCTCCTCACCACCGGCAATCCCGATACCGACCACGATCGGCGCCTGTTTCAGCGCTTGAAAATCGTCGCCGAAGCGCCGGCCCATATCCCCGGCTTCCCCGACGCTGCCGGAGCTTCTGTGGCATCGTAATCGCCCATGAGCGATGACATTGGTGCCTACGCCCTTGAACCACGCTGGGTGCGGCGCTCCTTCGATCGCGCAGCCAAGACCTATGACGCAGCCGCCGTACTGCATAAGGAAGTCCGTGACAATCTGCTGCAACGGCTGCAATTGACCAAGCTGAACCCAAGCGTCGTCCTGGACGCCGGCGCCGGTACCGGGCATGCCAGCCGGGCGCTTAAGCGCCGCTACCCCAAGGCCCAAGTTGTGGCGCTGGACTCGTCGCGCAAAATGCTGCGAGAGGCGGCCCGTCAGCAGTCTTGGCTGCGCCCGTTTGGGCGGGTGTGCGCCGATGCTGAACTGCTGCCGTTGGCGGACGGCAGCGTCGATTTGATCGTGAGCAATTTGCTGCTGCAGTGGTGCCGTCCGGACGCGGTATTCGCGGAGTTTCGCCGTGTCTTGGCGCCGCACGGCTTGTTGAGTTTCAGCGCGTTCGGCCCCGATACCTTGCGCGAATTGCGCACGGCCTGGGGGCAGGTGGACTCGCACAGCCATGTGCATCCATTCATCGACATGCATGACCTGGGCGATGCCCTGGTGCGCGGCGGATTTGCCTCCCCGGTGCTCGATGTCGAGCGATTCACCCTCCGCTACCTCGATGTGCGCAAGATGGCGGCGGACTTGAAGGCCACGGGCGCGCACAACGCAACCGCTGGCCGGGCGAAGGGCCTCACGGGCGCCAGAAAGTTCGCGGCTATGCAGGCCGCTTATGAGCATTTCCGGCAGGATGGCAGGTTGCCTGCGACCTACGAAGTCGTGTTCGCTCATGCCTGGGTGCCTGAACGATCGGCGCGGCGCGAGTCCACCGACGCCGCCAGCGTGTCGCTGGAAGAAATCAAGCGCGAATTGCGCGCTCGGCGCGATTTATCGCGATAGATCGCGATAATTAAGGCGCTTAACCGTGCACGGCGCGCTCAAGGCTAAGCTATCCTTGCCGGCATGGAACAGCGCATTACCCTGGCGCCGAATTGTTCGCTCACGCTCTCGGGCGCCACGCTTTTCTTTGGCGCTACATGCCTGTTTTCCTTAGGTTTGGCCTTATTCTTCGTCCTACAAGGATTTTGGCCGATTTTGCTGTTTTGGGCTTTGGAGATGCTGGGCCTTGGGGTAGCCTTGCACGCCAGCCTTCAACGGCGAAATCACACCCAGACGGTGGTGATTACCGATTCACGCATCAGTCTCGTGACCCGGTCGCAACGCGGCGCGCAAAAACAGGAGTTTGCGAGGCATTGGGCGAAGGTTAGACTTCGCAGTCCGCCAAGACGCCTTGGGACCAGCCGGCTGACAATTGAGTGTCATGGGCGGGCATATGAGGTCGGCAGTTTCCTCACCGAGGAGGATCGCTGCCTACTGGCGGAGCGTTTAGGTGGTTTGGTCGGCGGCATGAATGAATCGCCGCCGCTTGAAGTCGAAATAGGGGATCCGAAGTAGATGAGAGTTACCAGAGGCAATGTCGATCACAGCACTTCTCGGCCGCGAAAGCCGATCTCGCCGGGAGCGCTCTGCCTAGCCGCCTTAGGATGGGCGGCCGACGCCGGAGCCAACACCTCGAACGGCTACAACTTGCCGACCGGCGTCACGGAACTGGCGCGCGACATGTATGGCTTGCACATGGAGGTTTTTTGGATCTGTGTGGGCATTGCCGTCGTGGTGTTCGGCGCCATGATTTACGCGCTGGTGAAATTCCGCCACTCGCAAGGCGCGATTCCGGACACCACCATGCTTCACAGCACCAAGGTGGAAATCATTTGGACCATCATCCCGGTGCTGATCCTCATTGTCATGGCAATCCCCGCCGCGGAACTGATTCTCAAGCAGGAAGACACCCGCAATTCTCAATTATCCATCCGCGTTACCGGCTATCAGTGGAAGTGGGAGTACGCGTACATGGACGCCGCGGAGGGCGTGGACTTCTTCTCCACGCTCGCACGCGACTCGAATTTTGCGCGGCAGCTGAATTCCGGCATCGATCCGAATACGGTTCCCAATTATCTGCTGGAAGTCGACCATCCCCTCGTCATTCCGAGCGGCACCAAAGTGCGGCTGCTGCTGACCTCGCAGGATGTGATCCACGCCTGGTGGGTACCGGACTTCGGCGCCAAGCGCTCCGCGATTCCGGGCTTCGTCAATGAATTGTGGTTCAAGGTTGATCCCGGCAAGGAAGGGATTTACCGCGGGCAGTGCGCGGCGCTCTGCGGCCGCGACCACGGCTTCATGCCCGTGGTCGTGGATGTGCGCACTCCCGATGATTTCAAGAAGTGGGTCGATGCGCAGAAAGCCGCCATCAAGCAAGCGGCTTTGCCTGCCGCGACGCCGGTTCCGGGGGCACCTGTTTCGGCGGCGCCTGCGCCCGCCGCCGCCGCGGGGGCGCCGCCGCCCACTGCGCAAGCTTTGCAGAATTAACGTAGTACTTTTTAAAGAGAGCTAAAACCCGATATGGCCAATGTCAACGCGAGCAACACCGCGCATCATCCCGATCACGCCCACGACGATCATGATCACCATGATCAGCCCGCGACGGGCATCAAGCGCTGGCTCTTCGCCACCAATCACAAAGACATCGGCACCATGTACCTGGTGTTCAGCCTGATCATGTTCTTCATCGGCGGCAGCATGGCCATGCTGATTCGCGCCGAGCTGTTCAAACCGGGCCTGCAGCTGATGGATCCGGTGTTCTTCAATCAGATGACCACCAATCACGCGCTCATCATGATTTTCGGCGCCGTGATGCCGGCATTCGTCGGCTTGGCGAACTGGATGATTCCTCTGCAGATCGGCGCGCCCGACATGGCGCTGCCGCGCATGAATAACTTCAGCTTCTGGATCCTGCCTTTCGCCTTCACGTTGTTGCTGTCGACGATGTTCGTGCCGGGCGGCATGGCCGCCGGCGGATGGACCCTGTATCCCCCCTTGTCTCTGCAAACCGGCGATAGCTTCCCGATGCTGATTTTCGCCATTCACATGATGGGAGCCTCGTCGATCATGGGCGCGATCAATGTCATCGTGACCATCATGAACATGCGCGCACCCGGCATGAATTTGCTGAAAATGCCGCTGTTCGCCTGGTCGTGGCTGATCACCGCCTACTTGCTGATCGCCGTGATGCCGGTGCTGGCCGGCGCGGTCACCATGCTGCTCACCGATCATTTCTTCAAGACCAGCTTCTTCAATGCGGCCGGCGGCGGCGACCCGGTGATGTTCGAACACATTTTCTGGTTCTTCGGTCACCCCGAGGTGTACATCATGATTTTGCCGGCCTTCGGCATCATCTCGGAAATCTTGCCGACGTTCGCGCGCAAGCCTCTGTTCGGCGCGACCTCGATGATTTACGCCATCGCCTCGATCGCGTTTCTATCCTTTATCGTTTGGGGCCATCACATGTTCGCGGACGGCATGCCCGTCGCCGCGCAACTGTTCTACATGATGTCCACCATGCTGATCGCGGTGCCGACGGGCGTGAAGGTGTTCAATTGGACCGCAACGCTGTGGCGCGGCTCGCTGTCGTTCGAACCGCCCATGCTGTTTGCGCTGTCGTTCCTGTTCCTGTTCACCATCGGCGGCTTTTCGGGCGTCATGCTGGCCATCGTTCCGGTAGATTTCCAATACAACCAAACCTACTTCGTGGTCGCGCATTTTCACTACGTGCTCGTGCCCGGCGCGATATTCGCCATCATGGGAGCCGTGTACTACTGGATCCCGAAGTGGACCGGCCACATGTACAACATGGCACTGGCCAAGTGGCATTTCTGGCTGTCGACGATTTTCGTCAATGTCCTATTCTTTCCGCAGCATTTCTTAGGGTTGGCCGGCATGCCGCGCCGCATACCGGACTACGCGGTGCAATTCACCGATTGGAATATGGTTTCCTCCATCGGCGGCTTCGGTTTCGGTCTTTCGCAGATTCTGTTCGCGGTCGTGGTGATCCAGTGCATCCGCGGCGGCAAGAAGGCCAGCGCCTTGGTTTGGGACGATGCGCGGCCCAATGGCCTGGAGTGGACGCTGCCCTCGCCCGTGCCTTACCACAGCTGGACCACGGCGCCTGAAGTCAAGTGAACGCGACCGGCAATCCGCGCCGCCTAAGGATTAGAAACGCGGCGCTAGGTCTGGCAACCTTGGCATTGGCGTTCTATTTTGGATTCATCGCGCTGTTGGTATTTCGCAGCCACCATTGATGGACCGCAAACGCGCCAATCGCAAGCTGGTCCGGGGGCTGTTGATCATGACGGCGTGCAGCTTCGCATTCGGCTGGGCGCTGGTGCCGCTGTACGATGTATTTTGCCGGGCGGTGGGCATCGGCAACGCCGAGGCCAAGGACGGTCCGGCCGTGGCGCGGGAAGCGATCGATCCGAACCGCGAGGTCACCATCGAATTCGTCGCCTCGCCCGCGTCGGTGGGCAGCTACGAGTTCAGGCCCAAGGTTGCCTCGATGCGCGTTCATCCGGGCAAGCTGTATGACACCGAGTTCTACGCCAAGAATTTGACCTCGGTTGCCTCCGTGGCTCAGGCCGTTCCCAGCATTTCGCCGAGCGGCACGGCGCAGTATTTTCATAAGACCGAGTGTTTTTGTTTCACGCCGCAAAAGTTCGGCGTAGGCGAAGGCCGCGATATGCCCGTGCGGTTCATTGTGGACCCGCAACTGCCGGCCAACGTGGACAGGCTCACTCTGGCTTATACCTTCTACGATACGACGCAATCCACAACACAGCATTGAGATCACTCGTTAAACTATTGTTGTTTCCAAACCGTTAGAGATTTTGAATATGGCGCAAGCGCACTCGGAAGCCGATCAGTACTACATCCCGCACAGCAGTCCGTGGCCCATCTACGGCTCGATAACGCTGTTCACGTTGATGTCCGGCGCCGTCGTCACGCTCAATGGCTGGCTGCCCGCGTGGTTCCTGCTTCCGGGCTTCACCATGCTGGCGCTGCTGTTCATCTTTTGGTTCCACACCGTCATCGGTGAGAACCAGAAGGGCATGTACAACATGGCCGTGGACCGCTCGTTCCGCATGGGAATGATGTGGTTCATTTTTTCCGAAGTGATGTTCTTCGCCGCTTTTTTCGGCGCCCTGTTCTATGCGCGCAATCTGGCGGTGCCCTGGCTCTCCGGCGATGGCGTAAAGATTTTCAGCAAATTGCTGCTGTGGAACAACTATGACGGCGTGTGGCCGACCAATGGCCCTGCCGCCTTGGGCCCCCGCGCCAACGGCACTTTCGAAACGGTGCCGGCTCTGGGCCTGCCCGCGGTGAACACCGCCATCCTGCTGTCGAGCAGCGTCACGGTCACGATCGCGCACCACGCATTGATCACCGGGCACCGCACGCGCTTGAAGATTTTCCTGGCGCTGACCTTTTTGCTGGGCTTCACGTTCGTCGGCCTGCAGGCGACGGAATACCATGAGGCCTACACGGAACTCGGGCTCACGCTGGGCACCGGCATCTATGGCTCGACGTTTTTCATG
>Ga0182030_10025086_pt1 | contig 10894 bp, 10 predicted proteins | sample 812S3MmetaG_FD_121299 | JGI IMG/M metagenome (GOLD analysis project Ga0182030, IMG submission 121299) | Permafrost microbial communities from Stordalen Mire, Sweden - 812S3M metaG (Illumina Assembly) | ecosystem: Environmental > Terrestrial > Soil > Wetlands > Permafrost | place: Sweden... | reverse complement strand
GTCGTCCGCGAGGTAGAGCACTATCTGCCTCTCTACACCGAACCCGCGAAGTGGACCGACCGCGATGTAGTCGCGGAACGGCCCCTCTTTTCCGGGTATGTGTTTGCGCGCTTCGATCCCCAATGCCGAATTTCGGTGATCTCGACACCAGGCGTACTTCGTCTGCTGAGCAGTGAAACCAGGGACATGGTCACTGACGATGAGCTCGCCATGATCCGCGATGGCCTGGCCAGTGGATTGCTTCTGCGGCCCCACCAATCCGTCACCGTGGGAACGAAAGTAAAAGTGCGCGACGGCATTTTTGCGGGGGCGGAAGGCATCGTAATGGAACTCCGCCATCAATGCAGGGTGATCCTTACGCTTACGGCAACCCATCAGTGCTTCTCCGTAGAGGTTGCGCTCAGGGATCTGGAAGTACTGAAAAAGCCGGTGGCCAGGCCAGGGCTGAAGAACGTTCCTGCCTTCGGCTATTCATCCCTGGGAGCCTGACATCCTGGGCACACAGCAGCGGTGCACAGCGGCGATGACAAGTCCCGGCATCTCGATCGAGTAGGTGCACGTGAGTAGGTGCACAGGGGCGAGTGTGCAAGGGCCATCAGTCAAACCGGATGGCTGAAATCAACAATGCCCCAGTTGGGCCGAGGCATCGTTGGGGCATTGATATTGGATCGCGCAGCAAACCCAGATCTGGGGCTCCGACACTGGCGCTAACGGCTTGCAGCCGGCTTGGTAGCCTCGTAGACACCCACTGCTAACCCAGTACCGGCAGCTACTACGACTCCGGTTACAACCCATCCGGTGGCCGAGCTCCAATAGCCGCCAGGATACTTGATGTTGGATACGCACACCACCTCAATAGCACCACCTGCCGGTGTAGCCCCTGTGACAACTGTTCCGGTCAATGTGACATACTTCCCTACGAGTTTTCCTACGTCGTCGCAGGTGATCTGGTAAAACTTGCTGCCATCGTTTGTGTCGTATAGGAAGTAATTCCCCTGGGCATCTTTGGCGATCGGGCCTGTACCGGTAAATGTGGTGCCCGTTGTGCTGTCGGTTGCAGACGCCAGTTGAAAGTGAAGCGCCTTGCCGGGAACAACATTGCCCAAAATCTTCCCATCAGGGTCCACGATTCCGAAGCTACCGGTCAAAGCCGCAACCTCCACGGTCTTTCCGTCGGGTACGGAAACCAGCCCCCGCGAGCCCGATGAAAGCGGTGTAACGTGCAGTCCGTTGGCCTCAAAATGGAACGCGCCGCTGGCAGCCAACTCACCTTGTCCATGCTGCAGCACCAGATGATCGCTGTACACCATACCGGTCGTCTCCCGGGACATGGTGATTTCTGTTCCCTTGCCCAGTCGCAGATCGGCGCTCGCCTGGCCGGTCTCCACCATCGACCCATTGAAGAGAGTGGCGTTGTTCTCGACCTGATGGCTGTCAACGCGGATGTCACCGCGCGCGCTGGCAGTGCCAATGGAAACGGAACCTGCTGCTGCATTGGACAACATGGATAAAAGAGCCAACAGAACTTGAATTTCCTTGAACATTTTTGCCCCCGCGGCTCGATGCTCAAAACGCACCGCGCCGCTAACTAACATATACGCCAGATTCAAACCGATTACAAGAATATTGATCCGCGCAGACGAGACAAGTTGCGACATACAGATGAATCAATGGTTCGCGAACGACGCGATCTGTATAACGTATGTCAGACACCTGTAAACAGCGGCTATTTCATTACTACCAAGCCCGAATTTCTAAATCCCGAACTTCCAACTTCGAACTTCCAACTGTTGATCTATTGCTGAAAGGATCTCGTGGCAGTTTGCCATGAAACCACCCGCTCGGAGTGATGGCATGGCATACATAGTAAATTTTTGAGTGCCTCGCTTCCGGTGCTATGCTTTCGACTTAGCCATGATGCCTGATTTCCGCCGCCTCGTTGGTAACGCACTGCGAATCGTCGTCGCGGCAGCGTGCTGCTATGGAATCTGGTGCTCGTGGAGGATTGCGCGAGCGGACTACCTGTTCCGCCAGAACACGGAAGAGTCGTTGAGTGCGGCGATTCGCTTGGCGCCCGATGATTGGGAGTACTCCATGCGCCTCGCTTTACTCGATGATGCGCACGCCAGGGAGCTGCTCAACACATCGCTGCGCCTGAACCGTTACGACGCGCAGGCAGACATCGAGCTGGGGTTGCAATATGAGGCCGAGGGAGATTTTGCCCGCGCCGAAAAGCAACTGCTCGAAGCCTATAACGTAGACCACACCTACATTCCGCGCTGGAGCCTGGCCAACTACTATTTCCGCCGCGACAACATGCCCGCATTCTGGGCCTGGGCCCACAGCGCCTCGCAAATGCCCTCCGACGATGTCGGTCCGCTCTTTGAGCTGTGCTGGCGCGCGTCGCCGGATCCTGAAGTGATTTCGCGCGCCATCCTGAATGACAAGCCGGAACTGTTGCGCCAGTACATCAGCTTTCTTCTGGAGAAGGATCAGCCAGGCGCAGTCTCCGCAGTTGCGCAGCATCTTGTCGGCCTCGGTGATCCGAAATCGGATATTCCACTTCTGTTCTCTGTCGTCAACGCCCTGGTTGCCGCCAATGACGGCGCTGCGGCCGATGCCTTGTGGCGCCTGTTGATCGAGCGGCACTGGATCGTTGCCGACGCCACTCTACCCAACAATGCCCACTTCCTTCGCGAGCCACTCCCGGTGAGTTTTGATTGGTCGCTTCCTGAGTATTCCGGCCTGCATTCCTGGCCGGGACCCTCGGGGCTGGAAACGGAATTCACGGGAAGCGAGCCGGAGGACTGCACGGTAGCCGAGCAGGCAGTGGTGCTTGCCCCCGGCAACTACTCACTTGCCTACTCATATCGCAGCACGGAGATACCCCCGAATACAGGTATCCGGTGGCAGATCGTCGATGCAAAGTCAAAAGCAGTTCTTGCCGAATCTTCCGATCTTTCCAGCCAGGCAACAAAACAAGCGGCGTTGGAGTTCTCGGTGCCGCCGGGCGCGTCCGTCATTCGGCTCCGGCTTGCATATAAGCGGGCGCTCGGAACCACGCGCGTCTCTGGTACCCTCGTGGTAGTTTCAACTCAGATTGAGTCGATGCCCAAGTCATGACCTGTCCAGAATGCGGCAGTACCGAAGTTCGCGGCTCTCGCAGAACTCGCTGGAGCGATTTCCTGCACCGCGCTCGCGGGCAGGAGGCGTTCCGATGCCGCAGTTGCCGGCTTCGGTTTTTCGCATCGGGCTCAACGGATACAACCCCGGAGAAGGTCGTTCCATCCGGCGAAAGACACCGCGCAAAGCCGCTCTCGAGTATTCAATCCAGGAGACGCATAAGGCGCAAGATCGTCGTGATCGCCATCTTCGCGGTCGCGTTCCTGTTATTTTTGTTATTCCTGCGCTATCTCATCACCGAGCGAGCCCCATCGCAGGATTCCAGCACAGCGATCTCTCAACTCGCCAGTTCCTCATCGTAGGCTGCGTCCTGTCCCCGAGCAACACGCAATCAAAGGACAACAAGATCGCGGTTGCGCTTTTTCTCAGTTTGGCTCCAGCCCATGTGCGGCCGCCACTATGGCCGGCCTGAATTTTTTAGAATCTGTCCGATCCGCCATCTGCTCCCTGTAAAGCAATGCCAGCATGACGAACATCCAGCCTGAGACCGAGGGGCGTGGAAATGGAAAATCCACACACGCGTGCAACATGACCGCGATCAGCCCCAGCCCCCAGGGATTTCTAACCGCCGTGGGAATGGCCGCGGCAAAAGGAATCAGTACCAGCAACAAAAAAGGGACTCCACCGTCAGCGGCAAACTCCGCCCAGTCGTTGTGAGTGTGGTTCGCGAAAAACGGAAAGTCCTTAATCGCGTATCGCTGATAAACCTCCGGAAAGGTTCCCAGGCCGTAGCCAGTCAGCGGGCGCTGCCTGGCCATATCTATGGCCGCCTCAATGAACTCCCGGCGCACCAGGTACGGATCATTCTGCTGAAAGCGCTGCCAAACGCGCTCCCATCCCACGGCAAGCGTGAATGCGGCCGCAAGCACGGGAACCATCACCAGCATCGCGGTCGTGGAGCGTGTGGGCAGGCCGGTCTCCGGATCGCGCAACCGCACCAGGCCAATGGCAATCATGACCACCAGTTCCGCCGTGCACAGCGCTGAGCCCGCGCGCGACGCCGATCCGATCACCGACCCATAAAGAAGACCACCCGCAAGCGCGTACCACCAGGAGCGCCAGCCCTCGCGCAACGCTCGCCACAGAGCGATGGGTAAGGCGATCTCCACGAACTGCGCGTAATTGTTGTAAGACGGGAAGGTTGCATACACGTCGGGATAGCCGGTCGGGAAGATCCACAGCACCAGCCCGCCGGAAGTAAAAAGCTGTGTGAGGCAGAGCACCGCCATCGCGGTTGCAAAGATCAGCAACGCGCTCCGCAGATTGCGCCGGTCTCTTCGTGTTTGCGCAACTGCAAGAGTGAGGAAAAACACTCCAGCCAACGCACCCCAGCGCAGGATAGCCTCGCGAGTCTCGAAGGTGGATGCGGTGGTGTGAGCAACCAACTGGACTACGCCCCAAACCGGAATCAGGTACACGAGCCAGGATGTCCAACCGGCGGCAATTTTATCCTGCCCGCGACCAATGCCGGCCACCAGATACACAGCCAGAAGGACGAAGACCCCGATCTGGAAGGCCTGAAGCTCCCAGGCATCTTTCACAAACACCGTCGCAGTGCAGTAGACAAGTAGCAGAAACAGGCACGCGCCAACAACAATCGGCGTGCGCCGCCTTGCTGTGGCCGCCGTGATATTGAACTTCGAATCCGCGCTAATAGGTATGACAGGCAATGGAAACATTGTAGGTCACTTCGCTGAGTTGAGGGCACAAGGATGTGCTCCCGCTCATCCGCAGGCGCGCTGCGAAGATAGATTAATGACCTCTAATGGATGACTGCTAATGCGACATGAATGAACGCTAATCAGGGTCGATAACCACTCCAGACGCGAACGCATGGCGGCTGGAGGGTGAGATGAAAACAGTACACGTTACGATGTTAGGATTGGCGATCGGAATCGGATCTTTGGTTAGCTCGGCGCAGGACACCGCGGTTCCTTTCAAGCAGATTGAAAAAGATGCGCAGTTGTCCGCGAACATGATGGTACCGGCAGCCGAGGCCGCGATGAGCAGCAGCAATGGAGGTGCTTCCGCATCGCCATCCGCCGCTGGATCAATCTTCGCGCCTCCCTCGTCGGTTCATCCCCGAATTCTCGATTCGAAATTCTTTCTCTTGAATGGACTGCATCTTGGCATGGCCTTCTTCGACGTGGGCATGACCCAGCACTGCATCGCAGTTCACCAATGCCAGGAGGGGAATCCTATGATGCCTTCTTCTCTTTCCGGGCAGCTAGGTGTGGACTTCGCATTTGCCAGCTACGGGACCTTCGCCAGTTATAAATTGAAGAAACACGGAAGCAAGCTCTGGTGGCTCTCGCCAGTCATCGGAGCTGGAGCTCACGGCGCAGGCGTGGCATCGGGCTTCGCGCACCGATAGACGTTGTCATCCGTCGATTATCTACGATGGCTGGAAACAGAAACCGTCGCTGTGCCGGGTTGACGATCATGGTGCCGGCACACGCCTCAACACGCAAGCTGAAAGCGCAGTGGGGGCCCGTCGTTCGTGAGATAGAGCGCCAGGTTGCCAAGCCATCGAGCAAGCTTGTCAAGTTACTTCGAAAAGGCCCGTAAGCCCGCAATGCTCAACTTCAATGTGCCTGAGAATCACTTTTTCAGGAGCGGCTAGTGCAGAACCCGAGTATCAGCGCGCATTGGACGAAAGTGCGGTTGGAAAAATCTACTCGGATTCTGCTGTAGCGTTACTTTGCCCGTTTCGTGGTCACTTGTTGTGCTTCTCGTTGTAGATCTGCTTGCTGTTCTTGTTTTCCTGCTGGTTGGCTTGCTGGCGCTGTTGCGGGGTGAGTGCGCCGCCGTTTGCGGTGCGCTGGTTGTGGACCTGCTGGGCCGTATTTCCCTGGTTCGTGTTGGTGCGCCCGGCTTCGCCGCTGGTCATCTGGCCGCTGCGCAGGCCTTGCGCGGTGTGCGCCTGCTGGTTGGCCATGCGGTTGTCCACCTGGTTGGGCGCAACCGTGCTGCCGTTGTGGTTGTCGTTATAGATCTGGCGGCTGGCGGCGTTCTGCTCGCCGTTGATCTGCTGCTTCTCCCGGCCAGTGAGTGTGCCGCCGTTCGCCATGCGGTCGTTGTGGACCTGCTGGTCGATGTTGGCTTGCGTCTTTTCAGCGCCCGATGCCTCGCCGGCGGTCATCTGGCCGCTTCTTAGACCATTGGAAATGCGCTGGTCCTGATTCGCCTCGCGCGTGTTCGGGTTGTAGTGGCTGCCGGCGGCGCGGTCAGCCTGAGAGATGGGCTGCGACTGCGCGTGCTGCTGAGCAGTCTGATGGTACGCGTTGATGTTGGAGGCAGCCATGGTGCCGGGGGTGCCGTGGTTTACGGATGCAAGTTGAGCGCGATCCTGCGAGGCAAGTGTCTCATGCTGCATCTGGTTCGACGTCGGCTGGACATGCTGCTCGTTTGCGGCCTGCATCTCCATCGGCGAGGGCCGTGCGGAGATTCCGCCCGTGCCTCCGTTGTAGCTCACATGATTGTTGTTGATGATGGTGTTCTGCTGAATGACCGTGCGGTTTTCATAGACATTGGTTACATGAACGCTGCCGAAGTTGGCCGCGGCGCTGTTATAGGCAAACACTCCGCCGCGCCACTCGCCGCCAAAGAAGCCGATGCCACCGTATCCGAAGCCGTAGTTGACGCCCCCGTAGAAGCCGACGTGGGGGCCCCAGTAGCCGGCGTTCCAGCGGTAGGCTCCGCCGAAGAATCCCCAGTAACCCGGGGTCCAGAGCAGGCCCACGCGCGGGGGCGCGATCCAGACGCCGGGAACCCAGTAGTAGCCCGCGTCCCCGTAGGCCCAGTAGCCGGGGGTCCAGATGTAGCCGGGAGCCGGCAGCGGCGGCTGCACGTAAACCGGCAGTGCCGGCGGGCCGAAGTTGACAGAAATAAAAACGCCCGCGTGCGCCTGGGGAGCGGACATCAGAATCATGGGTGCCAGCATGGCTGCGGCCAGCATCAGATTGAAAATTTTTGAGCGGATCGACATGGGAATCTCCATTTATGAGCTCGTGGGAAGGCTAAATCCTTCACTCGGCGACCCCGTACCTGCGGGTCTGGTGGATCAAACACGGGTTTGATGCGCTTGTTGCTCAGAAAAGTGTCGGATATTGTCACCATGCATGACAAGTACATAATTGCGGCATAGCTTCAGAAGGATGCGGGCATAAACCTGGCCCCGGTTTTGCGTGTTGCACGGCATTTGCTTTCGAGGGTCGATTTCGGCGATACTTAGGTGTTGTGTCTTGCGTGGCTGGGCGCAGATGCCCGGCCGGAGCAAAAGCCGGGCGCGTTCGCGCCTACGGGGAATTCCCCTCAAAGACCGACAAAGTTTTGTTTGAAAGGAACCATAAACCGTGGTAATGATTCGCTTGGCGCGCGTTGGCGCCCGTAAACAGCCCTACTATCGCATCGTGGTGATTGAAAAAGATCGCGCGCGCAACGGCCGCTGCATTGAAGTTGTCGGCACCTATAACCCCCGCACCAACCCGGCCTCGGTGGACCTCAAGCATGAGCGCATCAGCTACTGGCGCGGCGTGGGAGCACAGTTTTCCACGATCGTGGCCAAGCTGGTGACCAAACATCCGGCCCCGGCAGTCGGCGAGCCTGCGGCAGCCGCAGCAGCCTAGCTTCTCTTCAAAATCTCACCCTCTGCACTGGACATGCCGCGCCCTTGGGGCGCGGCGTGGATCTTTGATGTGCGTCACATCACCACTTAAAGCATTCAAGCTGTGATAGCATTCGCTCACTGATTGGGAAATGACGGTTTCCGTTCTCAAATTTCAGTAGCCCGGAATCGGCACTGTCAGCGTAGCAGGGAGAGGATTTCGGTAACACAGGGGCAGGCCCATGACCGAAGAGAATATTGCGGCAAAGGGATCGGTTGTTGAACTGGTGCGGGAGATCGCGCAGGCTTTGGTAGATGAGCCGGCATCCGTTCTGGTGGAATCGGTGACCCGCGAAGAGAGCACGATACTCAAGCTGCGAGTTGCGCCGCAGGATGTGGGCAAAGTGATCGGCAAGCAGGGGCGGACTGCCCGCTCGCTGCGCACGATACTGGGCGCGGTGAGCATGAAGTTACATCACCGCTATACGCTCGACATTCTTGAAGAAGACGACGAAGAGTAAAAGCGCAGAGCGGGATTCTCGGCTGCGACTCCGGAGGTAGAAGTGCCGGAACAACCGGAGCCTTGGGTGTGGCTGGCGCAGGTGCGCCGCGTACAGGGTCGCAAGGGCGAGGTCTTCGCCGATCTGCTGACAGACTTTCCTGAAAAATTTGAAGAGCGGCATAAGCTGTGGCTTATTGCGGGCGAGGGTGCGTCGCAATCGGCGGCTAAGCCTGCTCCGCGAGAAGTGCAGCTAACGAATCACTGGCTGCACAAAGGCGGCATCGTTCTGCATTTTGAAGGCGTCGACTCGATCTCTGCGGCGGAGTTGCTCGCCGGGTTGGTTGTGGCTGTTCCGCGCTCGGAGCGGGTTGCTCCCGGTGAGGATGAGGCTTATATCGGCGACATTGTCGGCTGCATGTTGGTCGACGTGGCCCGAGCCGAGCCTATCGAAGTGGGCGAGGTGGAGGATGTAGACCGGTCTGCCGGGCCGGTGGCGCTGCTTGTCGTACGCGGCGCAAAGGGCGAGATTCTGATTCCGTATGCGGAGAGTTATCTTAGAAAACTCGATCTCGCCGGCAAGCGAATCGAGATGGCGCTGCCCGAGGGGCTGGTGGATTTGAATGCTCCGGGAAGTGTGTGAAAAGACATGTCCGTACTCTCCCACCTTAGGCGCGATAAGACTGGGCCGAAGATGGGGCACCTGAGCACCATGGATGGGGCACCCGATTTCGTGCAGGGTTTGGATTGTGCTTAAGCTAAAGCTCACCGGGCCGGGTAACCTTGACATCAACCCCCAATCTCCCTAGCATAAAGGTAGAGTAAGTCCGGCGTTCCCTGACGCAAATGCTTTTCCATCAAGGGTTTACGATTTTCGATTGGCGGGAAACGGCAGCCGGAGCCTGAATTCAAGAGAGCTGGGAAGATGCCTGATCTGCGTATCAGTCCGCGGGAGCGGCTGGTGCTAACGTCCATTATTGAGCTCTACATTGCGACCGGCGAGCCTGTGGCATCGCTGGCCCTCGCGCGTGTGCTTGGCGATCGCGAGGGGCTGAGTTCGGCCACGCTGCGCAACGTGATGGCGGCGCTCGGGGATGCGGGATTGCTGGAGCAGCCGCATACTTCGGCGGGGAGGGTTCCAACGGCGGCGGCGTTTCGTTATTACGTGGAGCAGATCACGCAGGCGGGAAGGATTGCTGCCGGCGCGCAGGCGAGCGCGGGCGGACAACAAAGTGGAACTGGTTTCAACGGAACGGGTCTAAGCGCACCGGGACTGAGCGCCGAACGCCGCGGTCAGATTGAAGAGAGCTTCTCCGGAGTCGCCGGTGCCAACGATTATCTGGAGCGGACCTCGCATGTGCTGGCGCTGATCTCGAATGGGCTCGGTGTTGCTCTGGCAAGCGCGACGGCGGGACAAGTGCTGGAGCACATCCATTTTTCGCGCCTGACGACGGGTCGCGTGCTGGCTGTGCTGGTAACGCAGGCCGGAGCGGTGCAGGATCGCGTGCTGACGCTCGATCGGGATTTGACACACCTGGAACTGGAGACGGCGGCGCATTATCTGAACGAGAACTTTCGCGGCTGGCCGATTGAAAAGATTCGCGCCGAGGTGGCCGAGCGCGTGGAGGCGGAGCGCGAGGCCTACCGGCAGATGCTGGTCTCCGTCGAAGAGTTGTGCAGCAAGGGCGCGCTGGCCGGCGGAGAGACCACGCAGGCGATCTTTGTGGATGGGATTGCGAACCTTATCACGTCGGCAGTGGATAGAGACCGGCTGCGGCAGATGATGCTGGCGCTTGAAGCCAAACAGCGTTTGGTTGAGTTGCTGAATGCTTACGTAGACGGGCGGCAACAGGAGGTGCGCGTCGTGGTCGGCCTCGATAATGCATCGCCCGCCATGCAGGATCTGGTGCTGATTGGCGCGCCTGCGCGGCTGGGCGGCGCGAGCCTGGGCACCGTGGCAGTGATTGCGCCAACGCGAATCCAGTATCAAGAGATGATTCAGGCGGTGAGTTACATCGCCGGCCTCTCGGAGCGGATTCTCGAGACCGATTTGAATTGATTGTTATCGGGCTGCCGCAAGGGAGCCGATAGAACACTATATGGATTACGCAATGACGGAACAGGAGACTGAGTTGAGGGGACGTACGCATCACGCAACAGAGGAAAACGCCGTAGAAGCAACGCAGCAGGCAGCGGTAATTGACCCGGCGACAAATCAGGGCGCACCCGCGGCTGAACCGAGCGCGGGCGCAGTTGATGGCGGCGTAACGGAAGTTGAAAGTCTGAAGGCCGAGCGGGATCAGCTTCTCGATCGTCTGGCGCGGCTGCAGGCCGAGTTTGACAACGCGCGCAAGCGCGCCGAGCGCGAGCAGATCGAATTTCGCGACTACGCAACCGGGAACGTGGTGGAAAGATTTCTGCCCGTGATGGACAACTTTCAACTGGCGCTGCAGTCCACCGGTTCTGCTGAACAACTTCGCTCCGGCGTGGAACTGATCGTGAAGCAGATGGAAGAAATTCTGCGCTCGATGCAGGTCACCGCGATTGCCACAGTGGGCGAGCAGTTCGATCCGCGCGTACACGAGGCGCTGGGCTCGGTGGAGCGG
>Ga0182030_10025084_pt1 | contig 10894 bp, 9 predicted proteins | sample 812S3MmetaG_FD_121299 | JGI IMG/M metagenome (GOLD analysis project Ga0182030, IMG submission 121299) | Permafrost microbial communities from Stordalen Mire, Sweden - 812S3M metaG (Illumina Assembly) | ecosystem: Environmental > Terrestrial > Soil > Wetlands > Permafrost | place: Sweden... | reverse complement strand
TTATATGACAGACAACTCCGATTTGATGGAGGTGTCACGCATCTATCCGCAAAACGGCAACCTCATCGTCGAAGCCACGATCATGGGCGCAATGCCGGTCAGAGCGGTTGTCAAGCCCGCCGAGATGCGTCGCGCGATCAAATTAATGTCCTTCAAGACCATCATCACCGCGGTACTCATGTTGTTCCGTCCCTCGCGATGATAGCGATGCTCTCCGGGTGGCGATGCGTTTACATCGCGGAATGCAGAACGATTGATCACGAATCAGAGGCAATGTGGCGACAATTCTCAGGGTAGACACGAGTCCTCGGGTGCAAGGATCTCACTCTCGCGAGTTGGGGGATCATTTTGAACAATATTGGTTGAAGAAGCATCCCTCGGATATCGTCATTCGCCGGGACGTGGGCGTCAATCCGCCGCCGGTTCCACTAGATAGTCTGATCAAGGCTCACTTCGCGGTCCACAAACGTCAGCTTACAGAGGAGGAGAAGCACGTCATTGCGCTCTCCGACACTCTGGAGCACGAATATATCAACTCGGACGTTTTGCTGTTAACTGTGCCGATGTATAACTTCAGTCCGCCCGCAAGCTTCAAGACTTGGTTGGACCACATTGTGCGCAAGGGCTCCTTCTTCGGGCAAGGCCCGGACGGACAAGTCCACGGGCTGCTTTCGAGGGAAAAGCAAATCTTCGTGATGGCAGCGTATGGACTCCCGTACAAGGGCCAGCCGCACGCTTCCTCGGATTACATGTACGGCGTCATCACGTCGGTGTTTCAGTTCTGTGGTATTCCCAAGGAGCATTTGCATTACATCAGCGCAGAGGGCACCGCCTTGTTGGAGCTTAAGCGAGCATGTAAGGTCCAAGCAAAGAAGGAAATTGAAGTGCTGATCGATCGCGTGTCCTTGAGATGAATCGGCGGCCGCCGCCGCCAGCTCTCTTTTGATGAGACAAACGGAGTAAGCCATGTCACGAATCGAAGTGGCGAGATCGAGCGAAGTTCGCGAGCATGAAATATTGGTTGCCAAGGCAGGGGGATTCGCGCTGCTCCTCACCCGGATCGCGGGCAAGGTACACGCTTTGGAGAATAAGTGCCCTCATCTCGGCCTATCCATGGCCCGTGGCAAGATTGACGGGGCTGTGATTCAGTGCCCGTGGCACGGATCTAAGTTCGATATCTGTTCAGGAAAGAACGTTGACTGGGTGAGCGCGGTGGCTGGCGTACCAATGCCGCTTTGGAGCCATAAGCTGATCGCTCTTGGGCGACGACCCGCGCCGGTTCGCATTTTTTCCGTCGTCGAAGATGCGGGTCGCGTATCGGTCGATCTCAGTTAGCTAAGCTAGCTGGGGTCGTCCGGCGGCCTTTCGCCCATTCGTCAAAGGATGTACCTCCTTTTGGCTGGGCCTTCACTCTAGTCGCGTTCCTGCCGCGCTACATACCACAACAGCGAATTTGACGTCGTTGTGTTGTCCCGCTAGTATCTTCCTCCTAACGGGCTAGTATGTTTAACCTAGTGCGGCGACCGCGAAATTATAATATTTAATATGGGGAGTGGCATGTGAATAGTAACGCACCGAAAGCATTTACTCTGGGTCTATCGCTTCTATACTCCTTCAACACGGGCGCGGCAGCCGATACGAATACCTTGGAAGAAATTGTCGTGACAGCGCAGAAGCGCGTTGAAAGCGAACAAAAGATCCCGGTCGCTTTGCAGGCTGTTTCGCATGCCCAACTTGAGGCTGGGAACGTGCAGAACTTGATGGATCTGCCCCAGCTCTCGTCAAGCCTAACTACGCAGGACAACGCTTATTTCCTTCCATATATTCGCGGGATTGGCAGCACTGACTCTGGGACCGGGATTTATTCGAGCGTCGCAATATACGTGGACGGGGTTTATACGCCTCGTTTGACTGGGACGCTCGAGGACATCGACGCAGAGCAAATTCAGATTCTGAAGGGACCGCAGGGCTCGTTGTACGGCCGCAATGCTACAGGCGGCGCCATCGTGGTTACGACCAAGTCGGCGAATCCGGGGGATCCACTCAAAGCGCAAATCGAGGTCGGCGCCGGTGACTACAATCGAAAGGACGTCAAGGCATTCGTATCTGGCGGCATAACGGATGACCTCGCTGGAACGTTTTCAGCGAGCTTGCACAAACGCGATGGGTGGACACGGAACCTCGGCGGAGTCACTTCACAGGATGGATGGGGCGATAACTCCTACTCTTTCGAGGGCAAGCTGGTATTTAAGCCGACCGATCGGCTGAGTTTTAGGCTGTCGGCGTCTTACAACAATCAGGATACGTCGAATGTCCTGTATACCCAGCTGGCGAAGAACAGCATTTACCAGCCCTTTGCAGCTTTCGGCAACAATACGAGTCTGAACGGTGGGCAGTCTTTAGCTGCCGGCCTCCTTTTTGCCTTTACCTTCCCGGCCTTGGGCCCGAACCCGACATTCCCGGCAACCCAGGGCTTGGTGAATAACATCGTTGCGCTCACGCGCGGGATCCAGTTTTCGAATGTCTTCGGGGCTAGTTACGACAATCAGATCAGCGGCTGGTCCACCGGACTACTGCCTGGTGGGAAGCCCAACGGATCCTTCCTGGAATCAAAGACTAGTGTCTTCTCTCTGAACTCGCGCTATATGTTCGACGGCTTCGATTTGGTGTCCCTCACCAGCTACGGTCAGCATGATCTATGGGGCGGAACCGAGGTTCTAAACGCCAACCCGGGTACAGCCGATTTCTCCGCATTGGGGTTTCCTGGAATCAATATCGGCTTGAGCGCTGATGACTTCAGTCATTCTTTTTCGGAAGACTTGTCGCTTGTGTCCTCTGGATCGAAGATCGATTGGATAGCGGGACTTTACTTCTTCAATGAGCATGGCCTCGCAATCAACTCACTCGATGTCTTTGGACTCTCGACGCTTTCGGGTGACGCGGACTGGAGTGTGGATTCCGTTGCAGGCTATGGCCAGCTGACGTACCCCTTGACGAATCACTGGAATGCCACTGCCGGCACGCGCTACACGCAGGAGAAGTATATCCTGGACGATCAGCTCGATCCGCAGAGCCCCTATAATCTTCTCGGGCTCTCAAACACCGGCAATCGCAGCGTTAAATCCGCCAGATCCACTTTCGATGCCAAGCTCGATTACCGTGCTGATGACTGGCTCGCATACGGGTCCGTGAGCACGGGGTTCAAGAGTGGGGGCTTTAATCCTCAGTCGACCCTTTCCGCCCCGGTCATACCAGAGACCATTACCGCGTACGAGTTGGGTTGGAAGTCGGAGTGGTTTGATCACCGCCTGCGGTTGAATGGTGCCATTTATCACTACAACTACGAACACATCCAGATAACGGCCTACGATACGAGCAGTGGCAGTAATTTCTCCGTCAGCGCTCCTAAAGCCCATATAAACGGAGCGGATCTGGACTTCGAAGTCCTGCCGGCGCACGACATCACCTTGTTCGGTGGGATAACCTGGCTCAACACCGAATATATAGGGGACGCGCCAATCACCATTGGCACCAATACCCAGTATTTGCCGATCAGCGGAAATCACCTGCCTTTTGCTCCCGATTTCAAAACAACGTTGGGATTCAATTACACGATCCCGAAAATTGAGACATTAAGACTTACGGGCACAGTCGAGTATAATTCCGGGTACTGGCTGGAGATTGGCAATCGTGTAGGAACCGGCGGCTCCGGCTCAGCCTCGTCGGTTACGACAACCACATTGAATCTGAAATATACCAGTCCCGATTCCCACTGGTACTCATCGGTGTGGGTCAACAACCTGTTCAATAAAGAATACTATGAAGCGGGTATCGTGGTGTCTGGGTTGGGCGAATCAGGGGTTCCGGGCCAACCGCGCAATTTTGGCGTGACATTCGGCGTAAACTTCTAACCGCTCGTGTCGCCGGCATCCATCAATGAGTGCGGGGGTGGACGGCCGCCAACTGTTGCCGTCGTGGGAGCGGGGTTAGCTGGGCTCACGGCGGCGTTTCGCCTGCAGCAACACGGCTGGCGGGTAACGCTGTACGAGGCCGCGGATAAAGCAGGAGGTCGTGTACAAACAATCGCGCACGATGGGTATCTAATCGATACGGGGGCTAGCGCCGTAGCCGAAAGCTATGCGGCCTACTTCGAATTAGCCGAGGAACTCGGCTTGCGCGAGGATATTCTGCCATCGGCTCCTTGTATTGGTATTTTTCGCGGCGGGACAATTTATCATGTCCGCCTTGACCGCATGCCATTCTCCGCCATCTCGAGTCGGGTATTGTCGATCGGCTCTAAATGCCGCCTCCTCCGCCTAGGGTTCGACATTTTGGTCGCAAAGGCTAAAGGACAACTCGATTATTCAGATATGCGGCGCGCGGCCGCGCTCGATACCGAAACTGCACGCGAGTATTCGCTGCGCGCACTGAATCGCGAGATAGACGAATACCTGGGTTCACCAATTGTGCGGACCATGGTCATTGCCAATACGGACAAGGTCAGCAAGGTCGAGTTATTTTCCGGTATTGCGAATATCTTCTCTGCAAAACTCTATGCGTTGAAGGGAGGTCAAGCACGGCTGGTTGAATGCCTCACCCAACTTGTCAGACCGCGACTCGGCTGCGAGGTTACGCTTGTCGCCGAGCAAAACATGCGTGTGACTGTCGAGTTCCTATGCGAGAACGGCACGCCCGCGGCGGACGAATTCGATGCATGCGTAGTGTGCAGTCCGTTGCCGGCGGCGACGAAGATCTGTCCGGATAAAAGCGCGTTGCTCGCACCACTCAACGACGCGCTAACTTACACACAGGCGATTACCGTCGCGATTGGAACCCGGTGTCCGCCGCGTTCGCCCGCCACCCTTGTGCAAATGCCCGCCTGCGAGGACGCCAATGTTGCGCTATTCTTTTTGGACCACAATAAGGCAAAGGACCGCGCGCCGCCCGGGCGCGGACTGATCGATTGTCAATGGGAGACGAGCGCTTCTTCTCGGATGCTGAGCGCCGGCGATGAATCCATCGTTGACTGCACGCTCGACTCACTTTATCGAGTATTTCCAGAAGTACACGGATCGGTGGAGTTCGGGCATGTTACACGCTGGCCGCAGGCATTGCCGCTGACCGGCGTTGGCATCTATAAGCAGATCGGCGATTTCAACGCACGCATGGATTCCCGATCTGCAATACAATTCGCCGGCGACTATATGGGCGAAGCTGGTCAGAACACCGTGGTGGACCTGGGAAACCGTGCTGCTGACAGACTACAGCATCGACGGTGCCTCGCGGGCATGGGTTCGCTGGGGAGGGTGGCATGAACGAGCGCGCGGTAATCGTGACTGGGGCGGCCGGGGGCGTCGGTATGGATACTTCTGCCACATTGGCGCGGCGTGGCTATTGTGTATATGCGGGTGCCATTGACGATTGGGAAATGCAGGAGTTGCAAAACCTCAAGCAGCTGCCTGGTGTAGAGCGTCTCGTTCCGGTCATGCTGGACATGCGTAAGCACGAGCAAATCGCGGCCGTTGTATCCCAGATAGAGAGGGACAATCGGAAGCTTGTCGGACTGGTGCTCAATGGTGCGGCAAGCCCTGCCGGAGTCCCCGTGGTCCATACGCCAGTGGCTCTGTTGCGCGATACCTTTGAGGCGAACGTAATCGGCGCGTTTGCTGCCGTACAGCACTGCTTTAAGCAACTCGACGCGAATCGAGGCACGATAGTGTTTGTGAGTTCCGCCACCTCTCTCGCGCCACCGCCATTGGTCCTCCCTTACGTATCGACCAAGTGTGCGATCAACGCCATGGCGCACAGTATGCGGCGCGAATTTCGAAATTCTGACATCAGGGTTAGCTTGTTGATTCCCACCATAATCAAACGGACCTATATGGCTCACGGTCTATTTGAGGCGACCAAGCGGCGATTAGCCGACATTCGGGGGTGTAAGCCCATCGACGTTCATCCCGCAACGTATGACCCCGGCAAGAACACAGCGTTGTTGCAGGCCGAAGGAGCCGCTGACCCTTTTTACGAAGGAATGTATCAAGGTCAATTGCAAACCATTGCATACGGGCTTGAAACGGGAATTGAGCCCTCGGTGGTTACGCGCGACATCATCGACGCGCTTGAAGCCCGAAGCCCGCGGTTGGTCTATTACGAAGGGATAGGATCGCGTGCATTCAGGTTGCTGGCATGGTTGCTGCCGATCTCGTGGTTGGATCGACTGCTCGCCAAGATCGGATACCGTTAGCGCGGCCGTTATCGCGCAGGGCCCCACACCGTCGCATGAATAATGTTGCGCCAATATTGAGAGTAAATGCATGACCAAATACAGGGTTATTGTTTGGGGAACCGGGATGATCGGCTCGAACGCCCTACGTTACATTTCTAGTAACTCTCGTATGGAACTCGTCGGCGTCAAGTGCTATGCGGACAAGAAGGAGGGTGTCGATGCTGCGCGCCTAGGGAGCGTTTCGACTGGTGAAACAGGAGTCAAGGCTACTCGAAATAGTGACACGTTGTTACGCCTTCCCGCAGACTGCGTGATATTCGCTCCATTCGATCCCCTGACAGACCCGACCATTCCCGGCAGCCCGTCGTCCGCATGGGTCCCAGACCTTCTGGCGATCCTGCGAAGCGGGAAGAATGTCATCGCGACAATACTCTCCATTTCCCACTGGCGTCATTTGGCGCATGGAGAAGCCTTCCGCGACTCGGTGAATAGCGCCTGTCGCGAGGGTAAATCAACATTGTTTGTAACCGGGCTTGACCCTGGATTCGCATCCGATGCGATCGCCTTCGGTCTGTCCAGCATTGTCGGAGAGATTACGCAGATCAACACGTGGGAGATTTTGGATTATGGGTCCTACCCCGGTATCCCTGCGCTGAAGGCGCTGGGTTTTGGCGCCAGGCCGCAGGATCTCTCAGGCGCCGGGTTGGATACCATTCGGGTAGCGTGGGGCGGCTGTCCGCACGTGCTCGCCGACGCTTTCGGCGTGACTCTGGACGGCATAAGAGTCGAGGCCGAAGTATCACTTGCGAAGGAGACATTCGCCGCGGTGTGTGGCCTCGTGGTCAACGAAGGGACTATTGAGGCTCTTAAGTTCAAGGTCATCGGTACGGTGTCAGGTCGAGATTGTTTCATCGTCAATCACATCACTCGCGTCGGACAAGCGGCCGCGCCGCATTGGCGAAAGATCGGCCAAGACGGTGGCTATGGCATAGAGATAGATGGGTTTCCGCCGTTCAAAGGAGAATTCCCGTTCGGTTGGCCCGGAGGCACGGGCGCAAGTTGGTCCGATGCGATGGCGATGACGGCAGCGCGGTGCGTGAATTCGATAGAACCCGTTGTGCAAGCGAGTCCAGGTTATAAGACGTTCATGGATCTTGCGCCGCTCGGCGGTCGATATGCGTTGCGTGTGACGGGGGGAATTGAGTGACTGAGACCGTTTCAGACTTTGTTGTAGTGGGAGCCGGTCAGAACACCCTGAGTGCCGCCGCCTATTTGGCCGCCGCCGGTTTCAGCGTCACAGTGCTGGAGCGTCACAAGTACTACGGCGGCGGCTGCATCACCCATGAAGTCACCGCGCCGGGATTTCGGCACGACATACACGCAACGAACGTCTATATGGCGCGTGCGAACCCGCTCGTAAGCCGTGATGAACTGGGGTTGGTGGCAAGATTCGGTTTGCGGTACGCAGATTCGGATCAACCTTCTCACGGTACCGTGTTTGAGGATGGATCCGCGATCGCCCTCCACCGGGATCTTGAACGGAGCTGCGAATCCATCGCGCGCTATTCGCCATCGGACGCCGACGCCTATCGCCAATTCATCCGCAGCATAATGAAGTACATACCACTGTTCAGCTTTGCGCTCTTCTGTCCGCCCTCCGACGGCAAGCGATTTACTGCTCTGCTTGCCGAGAGCCCTGAAGGCCGGTTCTTACTCGACTTGCTGAACAAGAGCGTGTTGGACATCGTCACGGAACTGTTCACGGAGGAACGTACCAAGGTTCACGTCCTGCGGCTTGCCAGTGAAATGATGATGCGGCCTGACTCCACGGGAACCGGATTTGGCCTTATGTTTCAGGCCGGGCTCTATCATACGCATCCGCCGGGCTTCGTCATCGGGGGTTCCCAAGGATTCGCCGACGCACTGGTCGGTTGCATCGAGCACCACGGCGGGCGGGTGTTGACGGACGCGGAAGTGGACAAGATCGACGTCAAACATGGTCGTGCGGTATCGGTACGGACCACCGACGGCCGGCAATACGGCGCGCGAAAAGCCATTGTCGCCGGACTTCCACCGTGGCGCTTGAGTGACTTCGTCGAAGGCACGGAGGCCCTCACTGAAAAAGTGTCGCGAGTTCCTACGAGCGACTTTACCTGCTTCCTGACACATTTGGCGCTCAATGAGGCGCCGAAGAGCGTCGCAGGACCGGAGTTCCAGCGCATGGGTTTTACGACGGTTGCCCCTGTGGACCTTGCGGCGATGTTGCGCATGACGCGACAGGCAGCGGAGGGACATGTGCCGAGCGACTTCTCCGCGTGCTACGTGTGCGCTACAAACTGTGACCCGACGCGTGCCCCGGAAGGCAAGGCGACTCTTTATCTCTATCGTCCAGTACCGACGCTGCTGAGAGGACGGCCACTCGATCAGTGGGACGAATGGCAAAAGGCGGTGGGCGACGACCTGATTGCGCAGACCAGACGGTATGTGCCTAATTTGACCCCGGACAACATTATCGGGTGCATGCATGAATCTCCCTGCGACATCCAAAGAGAGTCGCCGTCATACCTCAACGGGGATGTTGCGGGCCTCGCCATGACGCCCGACCAGTTCTTCGGCGGACGCCCGATCCCGGAGTTGGCAAACTACCGGGTTCCTGGCGTAGAGGGTCTCTACCTGTGTGGCCCATTCATGCACCCCGGTGGCGGCGCAAACGGCGGAGGAAGGCCGGTTGCAATGCGGATCATGATGGACCTCGGAATGAATCTGACGTCTGTGTTTCAGATATAAAGACCAAGCAGCTCACGCTGTCAAACAACGGAGTCAACAATGAGAGAGCCCTATCGAGTCGCAGTGTGGGGACCGGGCACAATGGGCACATGCGCTCTGCGGGAATTGAGACGATTGCGCGAAACGACGTTGGTTTCAGTGCGTGCATACGACAAATCAAAACATGGAATGGATGCCGGTGCATTGATCGGCGCCGCTCCAATGGGAGTACGTGTCACTACTGACGTTAATGAGCTGTTAGCTGAGAAACCGGAAGTCGTATTGCATACTGCTCAGTATTATCCTCAGTCTCCTCCTGACGACGATATCGTCATGCTTCTCAAAGCAGGCATCAACGTCATTACCGCCCTACCCTACCAGTATCCCAAGTCACGTGGGCTCGAATATGTGAAGCTTTTTGACGAGGCAGGAAAAGCAGGCGGCGCAACCCTATTTGGCACGGGGATAAATCCGGGTTTCGTCTATGAACGGCTGGCTCCATTGATGACTGGAATATCGAACGACATTCAGTGCATCAGGCTCGACGAGTTTTTTAATTGCGAACAGTTGAAGAATGGAGCGGAAATCTTGAGGCTCTACGGCTTTGGTTCGACCCCGGAGGAAATTGAGAAGAACCCGGTTGCGGCGAGCATTGCATCGCATTTCCTGCCCGTGGGCATGCATTACCTTGCGGACAAGCTTGGATTGCCGTTGGACCGTATCGAGCGGACAAGCCACCATGGCATCGTTTCGAGCGATATCGTGATACCGAACGTCATCACGGCCAAGGCAGGCAGTGTGGGAACGGTATCTTATCGTTGGACGGGCTATTCAGGCGGTAAGGCGCTGTTTGTCATACAAGTGCATTGGTACCTGCATGAATCGTTGCGTCCTTCTGCCGCCAAAGGCAATGATTATTGGCTGCTGGAAATCGAAGGTCGGCCATCATCGCGTCTTGGTTTGGAGATCATGGGCTCGATGAAGAATAACCAAGCCATGTTGGAAAGTAATCCTACGCCCGGAGCTTATTTTGCCAATGTAATCGCAATGATCCAGGCGATTCCCATGGTCGTAGAGGCCGCGCCGGGGCTGTTGATCGCCGCAATGCCTGAAGTTCATTGGAAACCCGATATGCGAATGTAGATATTAGACGCGTGATGGCTTGGAACGACGCCCTCGATAACTATTGGAGACAGCATGAAACGTTGCAATAACATCGCCCCACCCATGGGGTCTAGTGGCCTTGACGTGTCGCGCCGCCTGCCGCGGTACATTCTCGCGTCCATGCTGGCCTTGGTTCCAATCCATTCGGCAATGACCGCCGCGCACGCGGCGGCGAAAACCAAGGATCAGGTTGCCGCAGAACGTGCGGTTGAAGTCGTGTTGCACTCGGTGATCGAGGGCTTTCGCACCCGCGACGCCAAGCTTCTTAGTTCGTCTGATATTTACTTCAGCGATGACAGCTCCGAGTATCACTACGTTCTATTCGATGTAATCCCACCGTTCGTAGATGTGGGATACAAGACCCTGGTCGATAAGAACACGCGATTCATAGCGGCGGTGGAAGGACCGGTCACTGTTTCGTGGACGGATAAGTACATCGACGGCGATGGTGGATTCGCCTACTTCCGGGGAGTGATGCACGTACACGGTGTCTACAAGGACGGTCGCAAACTCGAGTTCGCACTGCGCCACACATTAATCTTCAAAAAGATCAATGGTAAGTATTTGATCGTTCATGAGCACGCCTCGGTTCCTGATGTGGCGATTGGGATGGAGTCGCCGCAGTCCAAACCCTGAAATATTATACTGCGGGCAGTGCAGCCGTCACATACGAGAGCGCTTGACGGGCGGCCAATCGCAGTTATAGTAGGACACTACTAATAGTCGATCATTGAAATC
>Ga0182030_10025083_pt1 | contig 10894 bp, 11 predicted proteins | sample 812S3MmetaG_FD_121299 | JGI IMG/M metagenome (GOLD analysis project Ga0182030, IMG submission 121299) | Permafrost microbial communities from Stordalen Mire, Sweden - 812S3M metaG (Illumina Assembly) | ecosystem: Environmental > Terrestrial > Soil > Wetlands > Permafrost | place: Sweden... | reverse complement strand
GACCTCTTTCACATCGCGGTAGCCGGTGTCCTTGTCGTAACGATTGATCACCTGCTCAACGGCGGCGGCATCCGCGCTCGACAGTTGAAAGAAGACGTGGGTGCCAATCGAGAGGATCGCCGCACGCATGGGCGTTGGGTACTGATCCAGAAACTGGTTGGCCGAGACGACCGAAACGCCGAACTTGCGGGCCTCGCTGAGTACCGTCTCCACGTCGCTTGAGTACGCGATGAGGTTCTGTATCTCGTCGCAGTACACGGTGAAGAGCGACTTTCTTGTGCGGGTAAAGATGGCGTTCTTGATGACGGTAAAGAGCAGGCTCCCCAGGGTGAGCGCCTGTTCGCCGAGCTTGCCTTTTTCAAGGTTTGCGATGACCCAGTGCCCCTCGTCCATCGCCTCTCGCATCGAAAACGTTGACTGCGGTTGGCCTACGATATGGCGGAAACGCGGGTCGGCGGTGAAAGCTGAAGTCTTGTTCAAGATCGGCTCGCGCATGGTGGCGCGCATCGCTTCGCTCACCGTCCCGTAACGAAACTCGAAGTACTGGTGGACCTCGGCGTTTGGCACGGCCTTGAGGCACTGGGCGCGGAATCCGGGATGCGTCAAGAGCGGCGCGAGTTCAAGAAGCGTGAGGCTGTTCGCGGCAAGGACGTAGAGCGCATTGCGCAGCAGTTCGTCGGTGCGCGCGCCGAAGTGGTCCAAGCCCCAGCGCTGTTTCAATACCTCGGCAAACTCCGCGATGCGAACGAAATCCGGTTCCGCATCTTCGAGTGGGTTCAGGCCGACCGACATCTCACGATCAGCGGGCGAGATTACAATGAGCCGGTCGCTCAAATGCGTTTGCTGCTTCCACTCGCGGGCGGCGATTGCGCGCAGGAGAAACGTCGTCGCATCGCCGTGGAGGTCGAAGTACACGAACCCGCGTCCGGCTTCGATGTCTTGCAGGCAAAGATTCTTGAGGAGCGAACTCTTACCGGTTCCCGTCTTTCCGAGGAGCGCGATGTGCATGGTGCGGCGGGTGGGGCTCAATCCCACGCGCCGCCGCGACACCTCATCATCCGCGACATGAAACCCAAGCGCGATGGTGCTGCCGGTTTCCTTCCGTGTTTGTCGCCGCCCTTGCAGGCGGTTCCAAACCGAACTCACGAGTTGTTCGAGAAAGCGAATCATGCGGGTAAGTATTGGGGACTGGCCGTCGAAAACGGTAACAACTTCCCGCGCTCTGCACATCAAGAACCATAGGTTTCAACAACTTGCCCGAGGCAACTTCCTCACAAAAAATGTTTGACAGGGTTTTGGGCAGGCTTCAGAAGTTCGTGATGAGCACTTCGCGGTAGCGGCGTCCGGCGATCTTCTGTGCCGTGTATGCAAGGTCTATTCCCTTGATGGTGAATGCCTTGAAGATAGTGCGGACTTCGGGAACGTCATTTAATGAGAGGACGAAATTCCCACGCAGCTTCCCGAGCAATTCCGCCATTCTGCGGAAATCCTCAGGGACGAGCGTGAATTTGTAGAGCTTGCGCTCATAGTACGGCGGATCAAGGTAGAAAAGTGTTGATGGACTGTCGAAGTGGGCAAGCACCTTCTCATACGGCAAGCATTCGATTTGTACCCGGGACAACCGCTTATGCGTTTCCTCGATCACTTCAGGAATGCGCTCCGGGTTGAAACTTGGCGGCTGTGAGACGCTCCAGCGATAGTTGGGGCTGCGGACACGCCCGGCGTAACTGTTCTTCAGAAGGTACAACTGCCGGGCAGCGCGCTGGATGTCGGTGAGCTTCGCCGGATCGGTATCGAGAAGCAGATCAAACCACTTCCGGCTCACGACAACGAAGCGCAGGTAGCGGACCAGTTCCTCGTAATGCTGCTGGCACACGCGGAAGAAGTTCACCATCTCGCCGTCGAGATCATTCAAAACCTCGACCTTGGACGGTTCCTTCTTGAAGAACACCTGCGCGCCGCCTGCGAAAGCCTCGACATACGTCGTGTGCTTCGGAAAAATATCGATGATCTGTTTCGCGAGCGCGCGCTTGCCGCCGATGTAGGCGAGTGGTCCTCGCATGGATGTGTATGAACGAATTCTCTGGATTTGTTGCGGGGCGCCTCGAGCCGACCTTTATGTCTCGAAGCGTGGAATACATTCTATGCGGGTGGCGGGGAAAAAATAGGGGAAGAAAAATGCGTGGCAAGCCGGGTGTCGTCGCGCTCTTCTGTTGGGATCTGTATATATACAGGAGTTGTTGCAGGAATCACAGCTTGCAGCCGCAGTATTCTGCGAAGGAAAGGTGGGCCGTTCGTCCTTTCCGAGCACGGGGCGAAAGCCCACAACCCTGTGACCAGAGTTGTGCGGTAGCCATCTTCGCTCCTCGAATGGCTAGCTCCCGTCGAACGGCCCACGATAACAATACGCTCGATGGGTGCGGATGATAGGTGGAGTTTCTTGCACGCCATGGTAAGTATGCGCGACTGAGCGGTAAAACGTCAGATCTATATCTGGATAGGTGTTAGAGATTCGTGATCCCACTTCCCACGCAATTTCATACACCTTGAGGAGGTCTTGTTGGCCGTGTACCCTCTCCTGCATGAAGGATTATGAACTCAAGGATTTGTTTCCGAATCTCTCGTGCGAAGAGTTGCGGATCGCCGAGGAGAACCTTGATCGGTATCTGGAACTCGCCTGGGAAATCTATGAAGATACGCAGTTGAGCTTTGACGGAAATGCTCGTGAGATCTAGGATCAGGGAAAGGTCGATTCCCAAAATAAACCAACCCAACCACCAATCTGAACAACTATTTTGGCTACATCCGGGTGTCCACTGTCCGCCAGGGAGAACGAGGTGTATCGCTGCCGGAACAGAAGAGTGCCATCGAACGCCATGCGACAAGAAATAATCTTCAAATCACCCGATGGTTCGAAGAGTGGGAGACGGCGGCGAAGAAAGGCAGGCCGATCTGGAACGCGATGCTGAAGGAACTCAGGAAGGGAACCTCACAGGGCGTCGTGATCCACAAGATCGACCGGAGCGCGCGGAATCTCAAAGACTGGGCCGACCTCGGAGAACTCATCGATCAGGGCGTTGAAGTCCATTTTGCGAATGAAGCTCTTGATCTTCATTCCCGTGGTGGAAGGCTCTCTGCCGACATCCAGGCCGTTGTTGCCGCGGACTACATCAGAAACCTGAGGGAGGAAGCGAAGAAAGGTATCTATGGGCGTCTGAAGCAAGGCTTCTATCCACTCCGCGCTCCAATCGGATACCTGGACCAGGGCGCAGGTAAGGCGAAGACGATCGATCCCGTAAAGGGGCCGCTTGTCAAAAAAGCATTCGAACTCTACGGGACAGGCCAATGGAGCATTCCCACTCTCATGGATGAACTCTGCCGCCGGGGCCTCCGCAACCATGCGGGAGGGCGTGTCACCCGAAATGGACTGCACACGATTCTCCGGAATCCCTTTTACACCGGCGTGATGCGCATTATGGCGTCAGGAGAGACGTATCTCGGCAACCACGAGGCATTGATCTCAAAATCTCTTTTTGACAGGGTCCAGGACATTCTCCATGGCCGTGTTGGCACGCGAGTAAACGTCCACGACTTTCTCTTTCGAAGGTTCGTGAAATGCGCTCAGTGCGGATACTCCCTCATCGGCGAATGGCAGAAAGGCAACGCCTATTATCGGTGCCATACGAAGTCTTGTCCAAAGACGAGCATCCGGGAGGAGAGCATTGTCGCAACCGTTCACGATGCGCTGAAGATAATCGAGTTTTCCCAACCGGAAAAGGCATACCTCAAGGAGCGCATTGCGGAACTCAAAGAAAACTGGATCAAGGACCGCGAGGCTCAACTCCAAGCGCTGAAAGTACGGATCGCGCAGGTGATCGAACGACTTAACCGCCTGACTGATGCGTATCTCGACCAGGCGCTTGAAAAGGAAATGTTCGAGGAACGCAAAGCCGCGCTTATCCATGAACGGCGAACGCTCGAAGATCAGATGAAGGATTATGAAGCAAACCGGCGGTCAGTTCCCGAAGAACTCCGGAAATTTGTCGAACTTGCAAGTGATGCGTATTCCTTATATAAGATGGCCGAGCCGACCAAAAAACGTCGATTGCTCAGAATCGTCACATCGAACTGCTCGATCAATCAAAAAAAGATTGATTTTGTTTATGCAACTCCATTCCGCGAGGTTGCCTCACGCGAAAAAGATACTGATTGTCGGCCATCTAAGGAGATAGGTCGAACTTTGCAGCCTCTTGTGGATTGTCTTGTTGCGATTTTTTCGAAAGATGCTGCATTGGACCTGACCGGCCTCGATTGAGATCTTCCGTCATGGATTTCTCCATTTTCCCCTTATTGTCGCGGGGGCCGTGTTTACGCACTTATTATTTCTCAGTGTTGGAAAGTGTCTGGACCCTGCCGCGAAAAGCGACCCGCCATGATTGCCTTGCTGACTGCCATATTCCGCCCGGCTCAAACCGTTTTGAGAAATTCCGAAACCGTCAAATCGAACGCGGCAGCAAGTGCCTGGATTGTGCGCAGGCAAACCTCTTTCCTGCCCAACTCCAGATCAGACACGTAATTCTCATTGATTCCAGCCTCTTCAGCTAGGTCAATCTGCCGCCATCCCCGCTCTGTTCGCAACTGCCGGATACGCTTTCCAAGAGCTGCGCAAATATCGCTTGTCATCCCTACTATAGTCGGGGTAATCTGGAAATGTCATCCCTACCATAGTGGGGATTACGTCGTTAGATTTTGTCTCTTTCAGCCCTTCTCGGGGAATCTGGCAAGCCAGCGTAACGTTGGTCGCTACCGCGGCCGAAGACAGGAAGAATCAACCAGATGCATATCAGCGCTTTGAGGCCGATTACGCAACCATGACTCTTGGCCACATGCTTTCTCTTGCTCTCGATGGTGCCGCCATCTCGGGCGTCGTCACATCTACCATCTACAGCCTGATGGTGGCCGTCGGCGTCTTCCGCTTTCGACGGAGCGTCGCCGCGAGCGGTCCGCTGTTCCTTCCTCCCGTGAGCGTGCTGAAGGCCCTCCATGGTGACGAACCGGACCTGGAGCGGAATCTCACCAGTTTTTTTGAGCAGGACTATCCGGAATACGAGATCCTCTTCTGTGCGCGGCACAGTTCCGATGCTGGCCTCGAAGCCGCTCGCAGGGTCGCGGCGCGTTTTCCGAACGTCAAGGCACGCTTCCTCACCTGCGGCGAACCCCCATGGCCAAATGCGCGTACCTATTCGCTCGAAATCATGCAACGGGAGGCCTGCTATCCGATCCTCGTTGCCTCCGACAGCGATGTGCGCGTCGGCCCCGGTTATCTCGCCTCTGTCGTTCAGCCGATGAGCGACGAGCATGTGGGCATGGTTACCTGTATCTATCGCGGGGTGGCGCGGCGCGGTTTCTGGGCACGTCTTGAGGCGATGGGCATGTCGGTAGAGATGACAAGCGGCGTGTTGGTGGCCGAAATGTTCGAAGGAATGCAATTCGCGCTCGGACCTTCCATGGTCATACGTAAGAATTCAATCGAGAAGATTGGCGGCTTCGCCGCAGTCGCACAATATTACGCGGACGACTTCGTCCTCGGTAACTGGATCGCGCGGTCCGGGGAAAAAGTCGTTTTGTCACACTACATTGTTGAGCATCACGTGCTCTATGCCACATTCAAAGAGAGCATTGCCCATCAGCAGGGATGGGCCACTAGCACGCGTTTCTCCCGGCCCATGGGCCACTTGGGCACCGTCCTGACCTATGCCATTCCCTTTGGGCTGCTGGCCTTGGCAGTCCTCGCCGTAGCTGGCCACCTGGCCTTGGGGCTTGCGTTGTTTGCATTCACCGTGCTCGACCGCGTGTTGCTGTGCGTGCTGGTTGCGGGATTTGTGGTGAGGGACAAAGTTGCCGTCCGGTCAGCATGGCTCTACCCCCTCCGCGACTTCATGGGCTTCTGCTTTTGGGTTCGAAGCTACTTCGGTACCCGCCACCTGCGCTATCGCAACGACCCCTACGAATTACTTGCAGGGGGAATACTGAGGAAACTGCCGCAGCATAAAGCGGAAAATCGTTAATGCAAGTGCATTAGGAGAGGGCGAATGTCGTACCTAAACAGAAAGAGTTTGGCTTTCTTTTACTTGCTGAGCCTCACGCTCTGGCTGATATTGATGCGACATTTTCCGTTCATGGAAGAATTCTTTTCACGGAAATTGACTCGATGGGGTTTGGACGCGATTATTGCATGTTATCTGGTGATAGTAATGAAACTCTTTTGGGGCCGAGAAGATGAACGTACAAAAGAATAAATCAGGCCCATGTCCGATTAACTCGCCGGAACACACACAGTAGCATTCAAGGATGGAAGGGCGTTCGGGATTGAACCTTATCGTGCTCACTATCGGAAATGGACAAGAGGGCTCGATCCATCCTCTTCCAAAGCCCTTTCGTCGGCCCCTCGTGTGATTTCATTTGGCGGACTTGTCGATAGTCCTGGGCCAACTGGTGAGGAGCCGGCGGAAAGGTTCTGCATAGTTATGCTCCTTCTGACATCTGATCTTTGGTCCCGTTCTGCTGCCAGTACGCAAAGCTGGCGGCGAAGTGATCACTGCGTGGCGTTCAATCTGCCAAGCCTTTCGTTGAGGCGTGAGCCGGGCGAGGAGTTCGGGGAAGGTGCCCACGAGCGCGGAGGCGACCTCATCTTTGGACTGTCCACGAAAGGTACGAAATGCTTTCTGGACATCTTCTCGGTGTAAGAAATGCACCGGAATTTGAAATATTGTTGCCACACGAAACCCCAATCGAGAAGCCGGTTCGGCCCCTCGAAGAGTGCGTAGCCGAACCAGCTGCGGCGCGCCTCGACTGCCAGAATACGGGGTTCATGGAGGTACTTCACCTGGTGGAGTCGATGGGCTGGGACTTCTGCGCTTGCTGAACCACTCCAATTTGTGCGCGACGACGCGCGCGCGGCGCCTTTAGTAGAACTCTCTTGGTGCCCCCCACTGGTGAGAGTTGGAACCAGTTGGCGGAAGAGATCAAAGCGTTTGCCATGATCTTCAGAGAATCATCGAAACCGTAACGGGGCGTGCAACCGGCAGGGCAATGGGTTGGCAGCCCTCTCATCGGCCTCTCACGGCATGACGGACGAATCATTCGTCTATACGTCACCGAGAGGCCGGCGGGAAGGCCCAACTCACTTCGCGTTGGCGGCGCCATCAGTCTGCCGTTGGATCGCGCCCACCATCGTGCTGCCAGTAGGCGAAGCCGATGGCCACCGCGTCAAACATGGCCATGATGGGGTGTTCGCTCTCCCATATTCTCCGCTTTGGGGGCAGCTTCCAAAGAAGCTCAGGAAACATCTGGGCAACCAACGAAGCAATCTCGTGCTTGGATTTGGCGCGGAACCTATGGAAGGACGCTCTCACTTCTGCACTCTTCATGACGTGCACTGGAATCGAGCGAGATGAGGACTCGCCCCTGATCGATCTGAGAATCGGGCAAACGCCAGAGCCGCTGCGGACATTCAGCAGCCGCGTTCGTCCCACGACGACTACCGAAGGAATATAAAGCGTGAGCAAAGATGTCACTCGTTTGCTTGCCGCCGCGCGCTGCACGTCATTGTTCAATGGATAGAACACCATGCCCCAGTCCAGCAGCCTGTTCGGCCCTTCAAACACCGCAAAGCCGAACCGCCGCGAGCGAAGTGCGATGGCGAGTATTCTCCGGTCATTCGACTTCGGATGCATGGATTGATTCAGGTTGATCCTGGTTTTGCCGCTCCCACATCCATTCGAGTTTGCGGGCGATCATGGCGGCATTGCGACCTTTGGCGCTGCACTGTTCGAGATCGTGTTCCATCTTCGCCAGACGTTCTTCGATGGCTTGCCTTGTCGCTTCGTAAACTCCCGGAAAGAGGTCCGATACGGGGACGCGGAAGATCGCTTGATAACTGAGCGCGATCATAAGCGGCGGCACGCTGCACAATCGCTCATGGCGGGAAACCGGCCCCTGGTCGGGATAGCCCAGCAGTTGGGCAACCTCCCGCTGGCTCAGACCGGATCGTTTTCGATGCGAACGAAGATAGCTCGCGAGGTGCGGTTGGTTCATGTTGTCAAAGATCAGTTTATTTATCGACTTTTGCTATAAGTTTAACAACCCAAACAAAGAGCGATAGGTAAACAAAAATGCATCCCATGCAAGGTATTCCACGCCCGGCAGAGCCTTGCAGGAGACGCAGGTCCAACTTGCCGCACAATTCAAGCGTATTCGCTGATCGGCTGTGGATTGTATCTGGACATCCTCTGGATTGCCTTCAAGCACTGCAATCCCACAAGCGCCCGTTTTCACGTATTGCAAAAAGACTCAGAATCACGTTCGATTCGCAGGATCATCGCGATATTGCGCCAATTTGCGGTTGAGATCATCCTTCCATCCGTTACCCGCAGGCTCACTCAAGAAAAGCTCAGAAGGGCACGACGTCTTGGCATTCACTTCCCGGTGTCCGAAGACGCGTGCTATCGGGACATGGCCATAGCGGCTCACGATAAGCGCGGCCACAGCCCGCAGCACGAGTTCTGACGGCCTGCCCTTTTCATAATCGTTATCGAGCGCGATTGCGATACTTCGGCAATTGATGTCCCAATTGCCCGCATGCCAACCAATTTCAGAATCAGACAAGAGCCGCTCAGCGTGCCCATCATTTCGGATGAGTCAATGGTACGGCCAAAAAACTTGCTTGCCGTCGCGCTCGTGTCCGGAGACGATTGGTGTACCCTTCAAATACTTTTCAGCCTCGGGTGGATTGGCAAAATAGGGGCCGTACAGACGCATGAGCTCAATCGCAGAGAGTCGGGCGGCGGAGAGCCCCGGCGGATTGCTTGTATGGTGAATCACTACTGTGTCAATCGGCAGTCTCTCCGCGTCGGCTTTTCCCATCCCGCGCCCGAGCGCGAAGTCTCCTGCCGCCAGATGGCATTCAAAGAAGATGAATATCAAACTTGCTCCGGCGAATAAATAGCGATATTCTTGTTGCTATGAAAAGTCGGTCCACGAGGAAGCGCGGTCGGATGATGACGGTACGTGAGTTCCGATCATCGTTTGGGGACGAGCAGCAGTGTGGAGCACAGCTAAGCCGGCAGCGCTGGCCCGAGGGATTCTCTTGTCCCCGCTGTGGCGGGCCGAGCCGTGGGTATATGTCTGAGCGTCAGGTGCATGAATGTGCCCGGTGCGGCTATCAGTGCTCGGTGACAGCTGGAACCATCTTTCACAAGACGCGGACTCCGCTGAGCAGTTGGTTCTGGGCGATCTACCGCATGAGCCACGACAAGAAGGGGATCTCTGCGGTGCAGCTGGCCAAGGAGATCGGGGTCAGTTATCCCACCGCCTGGCTGATGCTGCATAAGATCCGCAAGGCGATGAGCGACCGCGATCGGCGCTACCGGCTCAGCGGATTGGTGGAGGTCGATGAGGGATATGTAGGCGGTGAGGAGCACGGCGAGGGGCGGCGTGGACGCGGGACCCGAGGAGTGCGAACCAAATCCGTGGTGGCCGTCGCCGTGGAACGGCGCGCGATGGGCAAGCCTGGGCAGAAGCCGGTGCCTGGATTTGCCGCCCTGGAAGTGATTCCCGACGCTGCAACCGAAACGTTGGAGAAGTTTCTCGCCGACAAAGTCAAGCCGGGCAGCCACGTTCTGTCCGACGGCTGGCACGGTTATCGCCGTCTGAAACAGAAGGGCTTTGAGCACACCGCAACGGCGATCTCCAAGCAAGAGGAACCGGCGCATGTTCTGTTCCCCTGGGTCCACATCACGCTGTCGAACCTGAAGCGGTTTCTGCTCGGCACCCATCACAAGGTTGAGCAAAAGCATCTCCAACACTACGTCGCCGAGTTCAACTACAGACTCAACCGCCGCACCATGGAACCGGACCTGATGATGCGCCTGCTCCGCGCCTGTATCAGCGCACAAACCTTCACATACAAACAGCTTATAGCCATGCCGGAGCTAGATTGATATTCATCTCAAAGAAATCGTAGAGTGACAGCTTGCACGCGGCCTGTACCGCGTCGGGTTCGTCCCGGATACGCTTCATGAACGTCTGAATTTCAGGAATGACGGCGAGGTACCAGTTTGGCCGTGAAAGCAAAGGCTGCCATCGGGCTTCCAATTTGTTGAGTTGGCTAGGGAGAGTTGAGTTCAGGGAGGTGTGGGGAATCTGTCTCGATCCGACATCGAGAGCGTTTTAAGAAATGTTCATTCTCAGTATAGAGCCGCCGTCCGCCGAAGCAAGGCCCTTAGGATCAAGTTGGTTGCGCCAGGAAAGCGGGCACGCGGTTCTGAGCAGCACTACGGAGCAAGCGCCATTAGTGCCGCCGAGGATCGCGAGAATCTGCAAGCGCTTTTGCATCCGGCCATACGCTGGGGAATTTCCGCGCTATATAGCGTTCCTTTTGCCTACAGTCAAAGTCGCGGAGGCTTCGGAACATGAGCAGCGCATGACTCAGCGTTTCAACGAGGGCCCTGCGAGTTCCGAATCGCTGGTGCCAGAACCCCCATACCATCTTCACGTCTGCGTGATTCACTTGATTTCCTGAACGATCCGCGATTCGTTCCGCTCTTTGAAGCCAAAATCGGGCGAGCTTGGGCTGTTTCCCGAGTTCGGTGTAGATCTTCCCCAAGATCATTTCGCCGTGTGCATCGTCTCGCCCAATCTTCATCCATCGAGCAATGGCAATCCCTAACAATAGCCAGCGACGCGCCTCCTCGTAGAACTTGGGTCCGAGCCGATGAATGACGCTGCCAACATCGTTGCAGTATGCCTGCGCCCCGTCATAGTTTCCGGTGATGAGCGCAGCCTCGACGGCATAAAGCAATTGGTCGATGGACTCTCGGTGGCGACCCTTCTT
>Ga0182030_10025081_pt1 | contig 10895 bp, 6 predicted proteins | sample 812S3MmetaG_FD_121299 | JGI IMG/M metagenome (GOLD analysis project Ga0182030, IMG submission 121299) | Permafrost microbial communities from Stordalen Mire, Sweden - 812S3M metaG (Illumina Assembly) | ecosystem: Environmental > Terrestrial > Soil > Wetlands > Permafrost | place: Sweden... | reverse complement strand
CGACACGACGAGCGCCACCGAGACCGCGGAAGTGAGCGAGACTGCGGACGTGAACGACGACATCATCGACCGCTGCGCGGACACCCTGGACGCCGCGGTGCGCGACCGGGTGGCCATTCCCCGCCTCACCCTGGCCCACCCTGAGCTCAGCGTCGAGTTGGCCTACCTGGTCCAAGAAGAACGGACGCGGCGGCGTGTGGCGGCCGGCGACCCGGTCATCGGGGCCAAGCTGGGGTTGACGGCCCGGGCCAAGCAGGTCCAGATGAAGGTCGCGGAGCCGGTCTACGGGGCGCTGTTCGCCGGTGACCTGCACCCCAGCGAAGAACCGTTGCCCATGGCAACATTGATTCATCCGCGGGTGGAGCCCGAGATCGTCTTTTTGATGGGCGAGGAGTTACGCGGCCCGGGTATCCATGCCGCCGACGTGCTGGCCGCCACCAAAGCGGTCTGCTGCGGCATGGAAGTCATCGACTCGCGCTACGCCGACTTCTCCTTCACCGCGGCGGATGTGGTGGCTGACAACACCTCCGAAGCCCTGGTGGTGCTCGGTTCCCGCATGGTCGATCCCCAGGAACTCGATCTGCGTTTGCTGGGCCTCATGCTCGAGGACAACGGCGAGTTCGTGGCCTCGGCCACCGGAGCGGCCACCATGGGTCACCCCGCCGACGCGGTGGCGCTGCTGGCCAACTGGCTGGGGGCGCGTTCGCAATCACTCGAGGCGGGCTGGCTGGTCTTTACCGGCGGGCTCACCGCGGCGGTCCCCGTGCGGGCCGGCCACTCGATCACCGCCACTTTCGCCCACCTCGGGTCGGTTACCGTTCGCCCAGGTTAACCCCCGGCACCCTGGAGGTCGCAGCTATGCCCCTGATCCAAGTCAACATGCTCGAGGGCCGCACGCCCGAGCAGAAAAAGGCCATGCTCCAAGCCATCACCAGCGCGGTGCACGAGTCGATCGGCGCTCCGGTTGACTCCATCCGCGTCTGGATCCACGAGTTCCCCGACACCGACTTCATGGCGGCCGGCACCCTCGCCCGCGACCGCCATCAACCTGCTGCACCCTAACCACCCCCTCGCCACGCGGAGGCTCCCATGCAAGACTTTCGCCACATCATCGACGGACAGGCCGTCGACTCTCTCGACGGTTCGACCTTCGAGACGGTGAACCCAGCCACCCAGCAACCGTGGGCCTCGGTGGCCCGCGGTTCGACCGACGACGCCCACCGGGCGGTGGCCGCGGCGCGCCACGCCTTCGACGAAGGACCGTGGCCACGCATGTCGCCCGACGAGCGCGCCACCCTCCTGCACGGTCTGGCGGACCTCATCGAGGCCAAAGGCGACGAGTTGGCCTTGCTCGATACCACCGACATGGGCAAGCCCATCACCCAGAGCCGGACCACCGATGTGCCCCGCAGCGCCCAGAACTTCAGGTTCTTCGCCGACTACCAGCGTTACTGCGAAGACGAGTCGCTGCCCATGGCCAGCGGCCATCACGTCTACACCCGTTACGAACCGGTCGGGGTGGCCGCGGCCATCAGCCCGTGGAACTTCCCGCTCATGCTGGCCACCTGGAAAGTGGCGCCGGCCCTGGCCTTCGGCAACACCGTGGTGCTCAAGCCGGCGGAGCAGACGCCCGCGTCGTGCACCCGACTGGCCGAGTTGGCGCTCGAAGCAGGCATCCCGCCCGGGGTCCTCAACGTGGTCAACGGTTTCGGGCCCGGCGCGGCGGGCGAGGCCTTGACCACCAGCCCTGACGTGGACCTGGTCACCTTCACCGGCGAAACCAACACCGGTCGGGCCATCATGGCCGCGGCAGCCCCCACCCTCAAGCGGGTCAGTTTCGAGATGGGCGGCAAAGGGGCCAATCTGGTTTTCGCCGACTGCGACATCGACACCGCGGTCGAGTGGTCCATCAAAGCCATCTTCACCAACGCCGGGCAGGTGTGCCTGGCCGGGAGCCGCCTGTATGTGCAACGGCCGATTTTCGACGAGTTTGTGGCCCGCTTCGTGGAGGCGGCCGAAGCCATGCCGCTGGGCGATCCCCTCGACCCGAACACGGTAATCGGGCCCCTCGCCTCGGAGGAGCATTGGCGCAAGGTCAACTCGTACCTCGACATCGCCGCCGATGAAGGAGCGAAAGCTCTGTGCGGCGGCGCGGCGGACGGCTGGTGGGTCAAGCCCACCGTGCTGGTCAACGTCGAGCAGTCGATGCGGGTGTGCCGCGAGGAGATTTTCGGCCCGGTGGTGTGCGTGCTGCCTTTTGACGACGAAGACGAGGGCGTCGGCCTGGCCAACGATTCCCCCTACGGCCTCAACGCCATGCTCTTTACCGAGAACCTGCGCCGAGCGCACCGGGTCGCCGGGCGCCTGGCCGCGGGGACGGTGTGGGTCAACTGCTTCTTCGTCAGAGATCTGCGTGCCCCGTTCGGGGGCTACAAGACCTCGGGGATCGGTCGCGAGGGCGGCAAGTACTCGCGGGAGTTTTTCACCGAAGCCAAAGCGGTGGTCATGGCGATCTGATCGCCTCGCTGCCGAACCGACCGCCGCCGGTCGTTCTAGCGCACCCTTCCCCAGCCCCCACCGCCCGGCGTGAGCAGTTGCAGGGCGTCGCCGGCCGCCAGCTCGACCGTGCACTTGTCGGGCAACCGACGGCGACACGACTCGTCACCGGCCGGCCACAACCAGTTCTCCCCCACCGCGCCGGGTCCTCCTCCCGCCAAACCCCACGGCGGATGCACTCGGCGCTCGGTGATCAACGACAACGTGGCGGGCTCCAATACCTGAATCACCCGTTCGATGCCTTCACCGCCGGGAGCGGTGCCCGCTCCGCCGGACCCGTGGCGCAACCGGTAGCGCAGCACCCGCATCGGATACGAACGCTCCAACGCTTCGCTCGGCGTGTCGCTGGTATTGGTCATGTTGGTGTGGACTCCCGACATGCCGGCCCGTCCCGGCCGCCCGCCCTGGCCGCCGCCGATCGTCTCGTAATACACCCAGCCCGACGCGCCACCGAGCAGCACGTTGTTCATGGTCCCCTGGCTGGCCGCGCCCACCCGCTCCGGCGCCGCGGCAGCCAACGCCAACAGGCACACATCGGCCACGCGCTGGCTGACCTCCACGTTGCCCGCCCCCACGGCCACCGGGGCCTGGGCGGCCACCACGCTGGCCGGAGGCAGGACAACATGCACCGGACGCATGACGCCACCGTTGGCCGGGATGGAGGGATCGGTGGCCGAGCGCAGCGCCCAGGCCACCGCCGACACTGTCACCGCGCCCACCGCGTTGACATTGCCCGGCTGTTGCGGGGCGCTCCCCGTGAAATCAAACGTCACCTCGTCGCCCGAGATCTCAAGCGCCAGTCGGATCTCGGCCGGACCGCCGCCCGGTCCGACGGAGTCGAGCACATCGGCGACCTCCCATCGGCCGTCGGGCAGTGCGGCCAGCGCGGCGCGCATGCGACGCTCGCCGTAGGCCACCACCTCCCCCAGCGGCGCCCCGGCCAGGGAGCGCAGGCGGGCCACTCCCACCACGTTGGCTCCCACCTGGGCGTCGAGGTCGGCGCGCCGTTCTGCCCCCGTGCGCGAATTGGTGGCGATGATGGCGGCAATCGCCGGGGTCAGCACCACCGGAGGGATGCGTAGGCCTTCTTGGTAGATGGTGGTGGCCGCCGGCGGGATGGAGCCTGGTGCCATGCCGCCCACATCGGCGTGATGGGCCCGGTTGGCCACCCAGCCGGCCAAGCGGCCCTCCACCAGGCACGGGGCGACCAAGGTGATGTCGTTGAGGTGGGTGCCGCCGGCGAAAGGATCGTTGAGCACGATCTGCTGCCCGTCGCCGGGTTCGATCCCCGCGGCGATGGCCGCGGCCACCGAGGCGGGCATGCTGCCCAAATGGACGGGGATGTGCTCGGCTTGCACCAGCAGCTCCCCTTCGGGGGTGAACAGTGCTGCCGAGCAGTCGGCGCGTTCTTTGATGTTGGGGGAAAACGCGGAGCGGCGCAGCACCGAACCCATCTCGTCGGCCACCCCGGTGAGCTGCGAGATGAGTATCTGCAACTGGGCCGCATCCATCAGCGGCCTTCTCGAGGTTGTCGGGTCAGCAACCACGAGCCGGAAGGATCGGCCTGCGCCTCCCACCCCTCGGCCACCCAAATCGTGCAGTCGTCCTCGGCGATGCTCGTCGGTCCGCGATGGCGCCCGGAGCGAGCAGGTACCGGCAGGTCCGCCAATGACACCGGGGGCGCCACCCGGGCGCTGGCCCGCAACGCCACCACCTCGACGAGTGCGTCGTCGAGGCTGAACCCGTTGCGCCGCCGATGTTCGGCACTGAACTGCTCCGCCGACCGTACGGACAACTCGTGGCTCTGGCCGGCGTAACGGCAATCGAGTGAGGTGGTGACTTCGACGTCGCCCCCGGCCTCGCCCACTGCTTCGATCGCCGCGGCGGCCAGTTCCTGGCGCGCCTCGTCCAGACCATGGTGGTCGCCGGGCGTGGGCCACGAGCGCACCAGGTCACTTTGGCGGGGGGCCGCGAGGATGCCCGCCGCGGACAGCACCCCGGCCCGCGGGGGAACGAGCACCGCAGGCATCCCCAACGCGTCGGCCAGCGCGCAGGCATGCAGCGGGCCTGCTCCGCCAAAGGCCACCAACGCCAGACCTGCAGGATCCACGCCGCGCTGCACCGACACGACGCGGACGGCCTGCACCATGGCCGCGTCGACCACCGCGATGACCCCGGCCGCGTCGACCCCGGCGCGCGCCAACGCAGCGCGCGCGGCGTGAAGGTCGAGGCGGCCGATGCCGGGCAGGTCCCGCAGCGGCATCCGACCGGCCACCACGTCGGCGTCGGTCACTGTGGGCTCCGTCCCCCCTTGGCCGTAGCACGCCGGCCCGGGGACGGCGCCGGCGCTCTGCGGGCCGACGACCAGCGCGCCGCCCGGGTCCACCCGGGCGATGGAACCGCCGCCCGCCCCGATGGTGTGCACATCGAGCGATGGCATCCGGATAGGCAAACCGGCCACGCTGCGCTGCGCTGCGGGCTCCGGCCGGCCGCCCCGGATCAGGCAGACGTCGGTACTGGTGCCGCCCATATCGAAGGTGATGCAGTCCTCCCAGCCGGCGGCCACCGCAGCGGACGCGGCGGCCGTCACCCCGCCGGCCGGACCCGACAGCAACAAAGACACCGGCAGCCGGGCCGCCTGCCGCAGCGGGACCAGTCCACCGGCGGAGGTCATGACCACCACGCGGGGCGCAATGGGAACGAGGGCCTCGAGGTAGGCGCGGCACGGCGCCAGCAGGTAGGCGTTGGCCACCGTGGTCACGGTCCGTTCGTACTCCCGGAACTCGGGCGAGACCTCATGGGAGCACACCACCTCCCCCGGCAGCTGTTGGGCCAGCTGTTGTTCGTGGGCCGGATTCAGATCGGCGTGGAGCAGGCACACGGCGATGGCGTCAGGGGCACCGACATCTGGGACTGCACCGAGCGGGGTTATTTCTTTCCCCTCCGCATCGAGGCGACCGGCTACCTCGAATCGCATCACCCGCTCCACCAACGGCGGCGTCCGGTCGGCAAACGGGTCATACAGCGACGGGCGCGCTTGGCGGGCGATCTCGATGACGTCGGTGTGGCCTTGCGATGCGATGAGCGCCACGCGGCCCCCTCGCCGTTCCAGCAGGGCATTGGTGGCCACCGTCGTCCCGTGGGCCAACTCGTCGGTACCTCCGGCCCGCCGCACCCCGTCGGCCACCGCCGCCGCCGGATCGCCGGGAGTGGAAGGCAGCTTGATCACGCGGCCGTCGGCGCCCACCACGTCGGTGAAGGTCCCCCCGGTGTCGACGCCGATGCGCCGGTGCGCACTCACCGTGGGTCGAGGACCCAAACCTGCTCCTCGCCCAGATGGTCCTGTAGGGAACGGACGGTCCGGCCTACATTGGCGTCGTTGCCGTCCCACACCACGAGCGCTTCGGCGCTGTTGCGGGCCAGCCATTCGTCACGGCGGGCCAGCGCCGCTCCGGCCTGCTGCTTGGACGTCGGGCGCCTGGCTTGCAGGGTCAAAGTGTGGGTGGCGGCGGCCAGCAGCTCGGCGAAGCGCTGGCGACTGGGCGCCGGCCACACCTCGTCGACACCGGGGAAAGCGAGCACCGCCAGGAGGGGGACGCCGGCGTCGAGCGCAGCCTGGGCACCCAGTTGTTCGGCGCCCAGGCCCAGGCCGCTGGCCACCAACAGGTCCGGGTAGAGCACGGCTTGGGCGGCCACGATCTCGCTCAGACGGGCCCGCACCTTGTCGGCCACCGGGTTGTCGCTGTAGCCCCCGAGGTCGGGGGGGCGCAGCCCGGTCACCGCGACCACATGACCGGCCACGGCCGGCAAGCCCGAATCGCGGGGCCGGTCGGCGGGGCCCAGCGTGTCGGGGGGCTCGTTGCCCTCCCGGTCGCGCTGGGTGGTGGCTGCTTCGACGGCCAGGCGGTCCACCAGGTCGTTCATGGGATCGCCGGAATGGCCTTTCACCCAGCGGAAGCGGACCCGGGTGGGGTCGGCCCGGTACAGCTCGATGAACGGTTTCCACAGGTCCTGGTTGGCGACATCCTTCTTGGCGCTGTTCTTCCATCCCCGAGCCAGCCACCCCTCCCACCAGCGGTCCCGGAAACAGTGCACGACGTAGGTGGAATCCGACACCACCTCGAGCGGCCCCTCCAGGGACCGCGCAGCGTCGAGCGCGGCGGCGATCTCCATGCGCTGATTGGTCGACGGATTCTCGTGGCCGCTGCGAAAGCGCCCTCCGGGCACCGCCCACGCCCAACCGCCGGGGCCGGGGTTCCCTGAGCAGGCCCCGTCGGTGTAGGCCACGGTTCTGGGTCGGTCCCCTGCAGCGCTCACCGGCCCAGCATGCCCGATCCGCTGCGTCCAGTCCCACGACCGCTTCAGCGCTCACCAGAGGTTTTTATTGTTTTTTGGCGCTTCAGCCCGCCGCTTGCGCGCCACGTGTCGCGACAGCGCCCGAGATGGCGCGACGATAGGGCGGTGATATTCGACGGGTTCAGCCACCAAGTACCTGACACCGATCCGCAGGAGACCGGCGAGTGGGTCGACTCATTTGACGCCGTGCTGGAGACCTACGGCAAGACCCGGGCCCGGTTTTTGTTGATGAAGTTGCTGGAGCGCGCCAAGGAGATACAGGTCGGTTTCCCGGCGACCGTCTCCACGCCGTATGTCAACACCATCCCCGCGGACCAGGAGCCGTGGTTCCCCGGCGACGAACACATCGAGCGGCGCATCCGGGCGTTTATCCGCTGGAACGCGGCCGCCATGGTGGTACGGGCCAACCATGCCGCCGACGGCATCGGAGGCCACCTGGCCACTTTCGCCAGTTCCGCCAGCCTCTACGAGGTCGGTTTCAACCATTTCTTCAAGGGCAAGGCCAACGGTCAACCGGGCGACCAGGTGTTCTTTCAGGGTCATGCGGCGCCTGGCATTTACGCCCGGGCGTTCATGGAAGGCCGCCTGAGCGAGGGTCAGCTCAGCTATTTCCGTCGGGAGATCGCCGGCAAGGAGGCTGGGCCCGGTGGGTTGAGCTCGTACCCGCACCCCCGTCTCATGCCCGAGTTCTGGGAGTTCCCCACCGTGTCGATGGGCCTGGGCCCGCTCAACGCCATCTATCAGGCCCACTTCAACCGGTACCTCCACAACCGGCGTATCGCGGATACCTCGGGCTCGAGGGTGTGGTGCTTCTTGGGCGACGGCGAATGCGACGAACCCGAAACGTTGGGCGCCCTGTCCATCGCGGCGCGCGAACAGCTCGACAACCTCATCTTCATCATCAACTGCAATCTGCAGCGCCTCGACGGCCCGGTGCGGGGCAACGGCAAGATCATCCAGGAACTCGAGGCCACCTTCCGCGGCGCGGGGTGGAACGTCATCAAGGTGGTGTGGGGCTCCAAGTGGGACGAGCTTTTGGCCCGTGACGTCGACGGCGTGCTGCTCAACAAAATGAACACCACGGTCGACGGCGAGTTCCAGAAGTACGCCACCGAGGACGGCTCCTACATCCGGGAGCATTTCTTCGGCCCCGACCCCCGGTTGCGCCGCCTGGTCGATCACCTCGACGACGACGACCTCCGCAACCTGCCGCGGGGCGGCCACGACTACCGCAAGCTGTACGCGGCCTACAAGGCGGCTACGGAGACCACCGGCCAACCCACGGTCATCCTGGCCAAGACGGTCAAGGGCTGGACGTTGGGGCCCGACATCGAAGCCCGCAACTCCACCCACCAGATCAAGAAGATGAACGCGGCGCAGCTCCGTGCCCTGCGGGACCGGTTGTACCTGCAGGAAGAGATTCCCGACGACGCCCTGCAGGCCGACGACCCCCCGTTCTTCAGCCCCAAAGAAGACAGCATCGAATACCAGTACATGATCGAGCGGCGCCAGGCGCTCAACGGCAGCCTCCCGCATCGCGTGGTGCGCTCCCGGCCCCTCCCGGCGCCCGAGACCAAGGTGATGACCGAGTTCGACGCAGGCTCCGGCGAACGGGCGGTGTCGACCACCATGGCCTTCGCGGTGCTGCTGCGGGGTTTGCTGCGCGACAAAAACCTGGGGCAGCGCATCGTGCCCATCATCCCCGACGAAGCCCGCACCTTCGGTCTCGACGCCCTGTTCAAAGAGGTCAAGATCTATGCGCCGCTAGGGCAGCTGTACGAGCCGGTGGACTCCAAGTTGATGCTGTCGTACACCGAAGCCAAAGACGGGCAGATCCTCGAAGAGGGCATCTCCGAGGCGGGCGCCATGGCGGACTTCACCGCGGCGGGCACCGCCTACGCCACATGGGGACAACCCATGATCCCGTTCTTCATCTTCTATTCGATGTTCGGGTTCCAACGCGTCGGCGACCTCATCTGGGCGTTCGGCGACATGCGGGGCCGGGGATTCCTGCTGGGCGCGACCGCGGGGCGCACCACGCTGCTGGGCGAAGGCCTGCAGCACGACGACGGCCAGTCGCTGGTGCTGGCCTCCACTGTCCCGAACGTGGCGGCCTATGACCCTGCGTTCGCCTATGAGACGGCGGCCATCATCGCCGACGGGATCGAGCGGATGTACGGCCAGAACCCCGAGGACATCTTCTACTACCTGACCCTGTACAACGAGAATTACCCGATGCCCCCCAAACCCGAAGGGGTGAACGAAGGCATTCTGCGCGGTATCTACCGGTTCCGGGCCGCCCCCGAGGGCCCCAAACGGCGGGCCACCATCGTCTTCAGCGGATCAGCCTCCCGGGCCGCCCTCCAAGCCCAGGCGCTGCTGGCCGAGCACCACGACGTGGCCGCCGAGTTGTGGAGCGCCACCAGCTACAAGACGCTGCGTGAGGACGCGCTGTCCGCGGAGCGTTGGAACCGCCTGCACCCCACGGACGCGCCGCGCACGCCATACGTCACCGAGGTGCTCTCCAATGCGGAGGGACCGGTGGTAGCGGTCACCGATTTCATGAAGTCGGTGGCCGACCAGGTCGCCCGGTGGGTGCCGGCCCACTACAGCGCGCTGGGCACCGACGGCTTCGGGCGTTCCGACACCCGTGAGGCGCTGCGCCGCCATTTCGAGACCGACGCCGCACATGTGGTGGTGGCCGTCCTCGACGGTCTGCGGGCCACCGGCGAAGGCAAAGCCGAAGAAGTAGCCGACGCCATCCGCCGCTACGACATCGACACCGAAGCACCCGATCCCCGGGTGGCTTGACCGCGTCGCAACGTAGTCCGGGCCCCCCCGGATCGGCCCCTTCGATCGCCCGAGCAGCACCGATATACTCCGCTGAGCGCTTTGCCTGGACCAGGGTTCCGCTTGACCGTCAACCACTCGCGACAACAACGAGGAGAGGGACCGAGCGGCAAACCACTACACCCTCTACGCCAACCACAACGCCTGCGGTCAAGATCGACGAGAGCCATCCCTTTCTCAAGCTCGGCGATGCGGGCGCCGGGGTGCGCAAGCTGCAGCAACGCCTCAACGTCTTGGGCGCCGATCCACCACTCGAGGTCACCGGCCGCTTCACCGACGAGACAAATGAAGCGGTCCTCGCGTTCCAGCGACAGAGCTTTGCCGACGACGCGAACGAATGGGACGGAATCGTGGGCCCCCATACCTGGGGGAAGATCGACACCGATTACCGCCCGCCGGAGATCGACGCCACCGAGGAAGCCGCCGGAGCCCATGTCGTAGGGGCCATAGACCAACTGAACAACCAGGCGTCCGGCCCCGACGCCGGAGTCTGGTACAGCTACAACTATCGCGGCGCCTACCCCGAAAGGTACAAGGACGATTACGCGGCGGGTTATGCCGATCCCAGTCTTTTCACGCGGGAACGCGCGTTGGCGTGGCGGGTGAAGCCGCGGACCAGCGCGGCGGCTGCGCTGCAATCATGGATGCGGGGTTTGACCATCGCCGAGTGCTACACGGCGTTGGTGGCCAGTGAGTTCGATGCACTCCGGGGCATGATCGGCGATGAGAAGTTCGACCAGGCGTTCGGATCGACTGACCGCAACGTCCCGAAACATCAGCGCATGTTCATCGCCGCGGGAGGTAGCCAAGTGGTGAACTACTTCGCCAAGACAGAGGGAGCGGAGTCAGGTGACGACGGCACCGCAGGAAACCGCCCTGCCAAACCTGGCGAGTGGTACTACTTCATGAACCACCCGTGTTACCTGCTCAAACATCCCGGCGGTGCGTGGCAAGGGGAGAACTCCATCTACATGGGCCGAGAGGGCACCGACAAAAAGCAGATGTGGGCGGGGCTCGGTACGAGCGGCGGCACCGGACCTGGCGGGCCCACCCATGTCACCGAAGACCAGATGCTGGCCGAGATGGTCGAGGCCTATAACCTCGACCGCGACGAAGACGACGAGCGGGCCCTG
>Ga0182030_10025080_pt1 | contig 10895 bp, 8 predicted proteins | sample 812S3MmetaG_FD_121299 | JGI IMG/M metagenome (GOLD analysis project Ga0182030, IMG submission 121299) | Permafrost microbial communities from Stordalen Mire, Sweden - 812S3M metaG (Illumina Assembly) | ecosystem: Environmental > Terrestrial > Soil > Wetlands > Permafrost | place: Sweden... | reverse complement strand
CGCTTTCGCCAGGCGCGCCCGCCTCCTGCAGCAGGTTCCACGACTCCTGGTAGTTGAGCTGGATCCGGTCGCCGACCCCGTAATTCGCATCCAGCAGCGGAAGGCCGATGAGCGTCGATCCGGGCACCGCCTGTTCGGTCCACGCAAGATTGATCTCCCAGTTTTTGTCGCCGGGCGTCCCGGGGTCGTCCGTGATCATCGGCGGCCCCCCTTGGGCGCGCAGGCCCTGCGCGGCGCCAAGGATCGCGGCAAGGGCGAGGAGGAGGGAACGTGTCACGCCGGAGCTACCTTGCCGCAGGGGGTGGCTGGTCGCGCATCGTCCTCACAAGGTCGAAGTCGATTCCGACCATCGCAGCCTCCTCCCTCGCGACGCGGGCGCAAAGCCCGACGCCGCGCGACATTCCGACGTCCCTTAGGTTCAGAATGAGGAAGGCGAGGACGACTGCCCACAGCAGGCGCAGCGTGATCCGGCTGTTCAACTTGGACGCCTCGTAGACAAGCCAGCCATAGGCGGCGATTGACGGCACAAGGCAGTAGCGCGCCCCGAACCAGAACGCCTCCGTGACCGACGCCAGCAATGTCGGGAGGAAGAGAAGGACCCAGCACGCCACCGGGAAGGGTCGGACGGCGGCGGCGAGTATGACCATGACGCCCCCGACTATGAGGAGCTGATAATAGAGCGACGGAAAGATCGGGACCGTCGCGAACGGCACGAACAGGTTCAGCGCATAGTGCGGCAGGATGAGCGGCAGGTAATCAAACCTGTAATGCCACGCGACGACCCCGTACGTGATCCGAAGCCGGTACTGAATGAATGCCAGTATGAGCAGGAAGGCTCCCACCGCCCAGCCCGCGAGCCGCCTTCGATTCATAAGGCAGAACCCAACGGCTGCTCCGGCCGCCTGCGGGTAGGTCGCAAGAGCCAGCACGACGAACAGGCCCGACCACCAGGCCCTTTCTCTCAGGAGCCAGGCGAGGCACAGGAAGATCCCGACCACCTCATAGCCGAAGCCCATCGCCCAGGTGAACACCTCGATCCGCAGCGGCGAGACCGCGAAGAGAAGGGCCGCGGGCACGACCCATCCGCCCGGCAGTGCGCGCCCATAGGCCTCCGCCACGAGGAGCGACAGGATCAGCCCGAGGATGAATACGAGGAGGTGGAACTTAAATGCCGTTGGCGCCCCGCACAGGCACGCCACCAGCCAGAGCACCGGCGTCCACCGCCGCCCGTACTCCACGTCGCCCAGGCCCCATCGGACGGAATCCCAACCGTGCCCCAGGTGAGGATTCGTCACCAAGTACCTCCAATCGTCGAGTCCCAGCCAGCCCCATGAAAGAGACCGGCAGTATGCGAGGAGGTACGCCGCGGTCACGCACGCGAGGCAGAGGAGGCGGCTGTCGGCCCAGGAAGCGGACTCCCCGCAGCCCGCCGCCAGCACCGCGGCGAAATTGCGGCGCAACCTGCCAGGCGGCGATCCGGCAGCTGTGCGGCCCCGGGTCATGCGCAGGAATTGCGCCGACGCCGGACTCCAAACAAGGAGGGCGCCGCGCCGCACTCGTGATTTGTCTGAACCATCCCGCCAAGAAATGGCGCGGCCCGCGCAAGGGCAAGAGGTTGATTGCCAAAAAGCGGCGCAAGCCGCTGGTCCGGCCTCAGCGGCCCGTGAACACGCTGACGGCGTCGTGAACGGCGTCCGGCAGGCCGTAGATGTCCAATGCGGTGATCAGCAGGCAGGAAGCCCAGCCCGAGACCAGCAGGAAGCCGCCTATTCGCCCCGCGCCCATGCGGCGCTTCGATCCGGCGAACGCAAGAAGAGGAAACATGGCCAGCGGCAGCTGGATCGCCAGGACCACCTGGCTGAGCGTCATCAGGTCGGTGACGCTGTTGTCCCCCCGGAGCCCGATCAGCACCACCGCAGGGATTATGGCGCACAGCCGGGTTATCAGCCGCCGCACCCAAGGGGCGATGTGCCAGTGCATGAAGCCCTCCATCACGACCTGCCCGGCGAGCGTGCCGGTGATCGTGCTGCTCTGGCCGCTGGCGAGGAGGGCGATGGCGAAGAGCAGGCTGGCGGCAACCTTCCCGACGAGCGGCGCCAGGGTGACGTAGGCGACCTGGATCCAGTCGGAATCGGCGGTGAACGCGATCACCTGTCCCGAGGGCAGCGTAACCCTGTCGTGCCCGAAGAACACGACGGCCGCAAGGACGAGGATCGCCGCGTTGACGAAGAACGCGACCGACAGCGCAACCGTCGTGTCGATCGTGTTGTAGCGAACGGCCTGGACGATCGAAGCCGGGTCCTTCTTGAGCTTCCGGGACTGCACGAGCGCGGAGTGCAGGTACAGGTTGTGGGGCATCACCGTGGCCCCGATGATGCCGATCGCCAGATAGACAAGGTCCCTGTTGCGGATGAAGGCGTGCACGTCGGGGGCGAACAGCCAGCGCGCCATGGCCGGGAAATTGGGCTGGGTCTGCGGCAGGACGAAGATCTCGATGAAATAGCAGATCCCGATTGTCGCTATCAGCACGAGGACCACCGCCTCGATCAGCCGCATTCCGAATCGCTGCAGGGACAGGAGCAGCAGGACGTCGAATGCCGTTATGATCACGGTCGTCAGGAGCGATAGGCTCGGAAAGAGCAGGTGCAGCGCCACCGCGCTGCCGAGCACCTCCGCCAGGTCGCAGGCGGCGATCGCGATCTCGCAACTCAGGTAATTCGGCCAGCGGGTCCAGGCCGGCAGGAAGTCGCGGCAGCACTGGGCCAGGTCCTTGCCCGTGACGATCCCCAGGCGCGCGGAAATGACCTGCAGGAATATCGCCATGAGGCTGGACAGCCCGACGACCCACAGGAGGCTGTACTTGAACTGCGCGCCCGCCTGCAGGTCCGTGGCCCAGTTGCCGGGGTCCATGTAGCCCACGCTCACGAGCAGCGCCGGCCCGGCGAAGGCGAGATACTGGCGCCACGGGCGCGCCCCCGTCGGCGGCACAACGATGCTGCCGTGAAAGCCCTCCAGCGAGATGCCGTGCCTTTGCTCAGGCGGCGGCTTGATTTCCACCGGGGGTTGATTGGCAGAATTAATGATTGCGATACATAAAAAATTAGTTTTTGATTAGTCAAAGAGAAAATTCATTTGTTTTCAAAATCATTCCCCCCTTACCTCCCCGCATGCCGACGAGCACGGTAGAGAACTACCTGAAGGCCATTCTTGTCCGATCCGCAGACGAGGACTCCGTTGTTTCCACCGGTTCGATCGCCGAGGCGCTGGGGGTCACCCCGGGCACGATAACGACGATGGTGAAGTCGCTGGCGAACCAGGGCCTGCTCGAGCATCATCTCCGGGAGGGGGTCCGCCTCACCCCCGAGGGACGCGCGCTCGCGCTCGCGGTGGTGCGCAAGCACCGCCTGGTCGAGACCTTTCTCGTTCAGATCCTGAAGATGGACTGGAAGGAGGTCCACGAGGAGGCGGAGGCGCTCGAGCACGCGATCTCCGACCGGGTCCTGCTAAGGATCGACGCCCTACTCGGCCATCCCGCGGCGGACCCGCATGGCGATCCCATCCCGAGCATCAAGAGCCCGATCCTGGCTCGCGGCAAGGGGGTCACCCTGGCGACCTGCGAGCCCCACGGCCAGTTTCGCGTCGAGCGCATTCTCGACCAGAGCCCTCCGTTCCTTGAGTTCATACAGCGGACCGGCCTGAAGCCCGGGGCCCGGCTGCGCCTTCGGGAGCGCGACCCCGCCAGCGGGGTGGTGCGATGCGAGCTGCGGGGCGGCGAGGCTACGCTCGGCCTGCCCGAGGCCGCGAAGATAGAGGTAAGCGTGGCGTGAATGGGAGGCCGGCGGCCGCGGTCAGCGGCGGCCGCGGAGCCGGGTGAAGACCAGCGACACGATAAGGAGCACGGCCCCGAGGACCAGGAACGACAGGTTGCGAAAAAGCGGGTCAAGGCGGCTGATCCCGACAACGGCCAGGTAAAGGGCCGTGAGGAGCAGCGTCCCGTGGGCCATCCAGCGGTACTTGCGGTTTCGGAGGAAGGCCGCGAGAAGGTAGTAAAGCAGGGCCGCGCCAACCCATGCCAGGCTGACCCATGCGCCCGGCACGAGATGAAAGAGCGCGTAGGGGAAGATGAAGAAGGCTGCGATCAGATAGGCGTTTCGCATGAGCCCGGTCTTCAGTTCAAGGCGCTCTTGCTTCCAGCTGAGGAGTCTGGCAGTGACCAGGGCGACCACCCCGAAGCCAAGGCTGATTCCGCGCTCCTGCCCGGCCACCGCCACATAGCAGGCCAGAATGGCGAGATAGATCACGAAATTCGCCACGACAACGAAGCGCGAGCGGAGCCAGATTGCCGTGGCGACCACGATGACGCTCTGCACGGAGAGCCAGACGAAGACGTCGGGCGGCTGCGAGGCCTTGATTATCGCGAAGCTGAGGGCGACAAAGCCCGTCATCGCGCAGATGAACGACCCGATGCCGTCCCTTTCGCGCGCGTGCAGGAAGGCCAGCCCGAGCAGGGCGGCCGACGCGGCCGCCTGCTCGCCGATGAACCAGGCATCATGGCATGCCAGGGTGTGAAGCAGGTAGACCGCATAGCCGGCCAGCGTGTTCAGGAAGATGCCGGCGTTCGCCGCCATGTTTTCCCGGTCGCCGCGGGTGGAGCGCAGGAGCCCCGCGGAGAAAGAGAGGAGGCAGACGAGGAGGACCCATGGGGCCCATGGCGCAATGGCGATCGCCTGAAGGGGCCGGTCCAGAAGCGGATTGTTCAGGGCCAATGCGCCATAGGCAAAGTAGGCGAGAGGAATCGCGATCAGGATGGGCGACGGCCGGCCGAGCGACACGCCGGCCGAGACCGCCGAAATGGAGAAGAGAGCGACCAGCCACAGCCCAATCCCGGGGGAACCGACGGCGAGAGCCGTGGCGTACCCGGTGAAGAGGGCCACTCCGATGAGCCAGGTCGACCTTCTGCGCAGCGCGATCGCAAGGTTGGCTCCCGCAGTCGCGGTCAGCAGAAGCACGCCCGCGACCGACCCCGCATCCAGCGCGCGGCGGTCTCCGAAGAAGCACAGCCGCAGGCCTGCAAAATAGGCCAGGGCCATCGCGGTGGCCCGAAGATGGCTTGCGACGAGCTCGAGATGGCGGGGACAACGGGCCGCCAGCGCAAACAGGCCGGCCGCGAGGGCATAGCCAAACAGAGAAGGGGCCGCGGCCGGCAGGCCGGGAAAAGGCAGGGAGAGCGTAAAGGCGACGCCTATCCCGAGTGCGGCGATTCCCACGCGAGCAAACCACTCCTGGCCGATCTTGAATTCAAGGTCCTCCTCCCTCCTCAGGACGGTCGCCGGCGGCGCCGAGTCGGCCGCGCCCGACGGCTCGTCCAGGCGAAGGTAGGCCTCGATCCGCGCCATGCGCGCCTCCAGGCGCTCCATGCTTGCGGCCAAGGCACCTGGATCGGGAGGTGGGTCGCTTGGCTCGGTTGCCATCGGTATTCTAGAGGAAGCGCTGGCGGTGGGCCGCCAAGGCCATGGGCACAACGGCCGAGGCCGTCGAAACAAAGGGGGCATTTCGACTTTCGCTCATTCGACAGGGTGAAGCCTAGCAAGCCGCGATGGGAGCCGCCCGCCGCCCGTTGTCCAATGCTGCGCATTTCTTGGACGATGGGCTCCCCCTGGAGACGCCGTTCGGGGCGCCTTCCCGCTCAGCTGCGGGTTGGGCCAAGATTCTCAAGCGTGGCGCCCGTGCGGACGGCCACCAGGGCGCACACCTTGGGGACATACATGCGCGTCTCCGATGGCAGCGCGGAGGCCACTTCCGCGAAGTCGCTTGCGCCGCGCGAGGCGAGCAAACGGCTCACGCGCCCCTCGCCCGCGTTATAGGCGGCGAGCGCCAGCGGCCAGCTGCCGAACCTGTCGAACAGCGTTCGCAGGTAGTGCGCGGTGGCGCGGGCGGACTTCTCCGGGTCGGTGCGCTCGTCGGGCAGGAACGTGCTGAGGCCGAGCGCGCGCGCCGTGTCCGGCATAAGCTGAAACAGGCCCCGGGCCCCCGACGGACTGCGTGCGCCGGGGTTCATGTTCGATTCCGCCTCGGCCAGCCACGCGAGCTCGGGCGGCACGCCTTCGGCGGAAAACGCCGCCTGAATCAGGGGAATGAGCGCAGCCGCCCGCGCAGGCATGGGGCGGATGCGCTCGCGGGCGAGCCAGAGGTCGTAGAGGGGAATCGAGGACGCCGGGCGCAGGAGCCCCGTCGGCGGCGTGGGCGCCCGCGCCTGCGACACCGCCTGCTTGGCCGCCTCGATTTCGTCGATCCGAAGCTCGAGCCAGTCGGCGTAATCCTCATATCCAGGCATGGCCCGCAACGCCTCGAGCGCGGCGCGCGCCTCGGGTTCAAATTCTGCGAGCTCCTCGAACGAGTTGCTATCGAGGGCATGCTGGAGGCGCGCGGCAAACCGGTCCCATTCATCCTTCGAGGGAAACGCGAACTGTTCCTTGACCTCGGGAGGCGCAAACTGATCGAAGAGCTGCTGCCCGAGGTCGTAGAGCCCGTCCGTGCTCGCAGGCGTCGGGGACGGCGCCGGCTCCGCGCCCAGCGCCAGGACGCCGGCCGAAAGCCATGGTATCCATCGCGTGCGCATGACACTCCGAGGTTGTCCGGGCGGCCGGCTTGGCGCGAGCTTTGTCAGGCTGTCGCGGTTCCGCGAGCGCGGTTGCCTGGCGGGGCGACGCTATTTCTGCCCGTAGTAGGCGCCTGGGCCGTGCTTGCGGCAAAAGTGGCGGTCCAGGAGGACGGGGGGTATCCCCCCGCCAAGGGGTCCAAGCCTGAGCGTATGGAACGCGAGCCTGGCGCAGAGCTCGATCGCCAGCGCGTTCTCCACGGCCGCCTTCGCGCTTGGGCCCCACGCAAACGGGCCGTGGTGGATCACAAGGACCCCGGGAATCTCCTCCGGGTCGAGCTTGGCAAACTTCCCCAGGATCACGCGGCCGGTCTCCGCCTCGTAGGATCACCCAATCTCCTTCCTCGTGAGCGGGCGGGTGACCGGAATCGGCCCCCGGAAAAAGTCGGCGTGCGTGGTGCCCAGCACGGGGATGGGTCGGCCCGCCTGCGCGAACGAGGTCGCGAAGATGGAGTGCGTGTGCACGACGCCGCGGGCGTGCCTGAATCCCCTGTATAGCTCGAGGTGGGTGGGGGTGTCCGAGGAGGGCCGCAGCCTGCCCTCGACCCGCTTCCCCTCGAGGTCGACAAGCACCATGTCCGCGGGGCGCAGATCCGCATAGTCGACTCCGCTTGGCTTGATCGCCGCGATCCCGCGGCCGCGGTCGAGCGCGCTCGCGTTGCCAAAGTTCAGGTGGACAAGCCCATGCCGGGGAAGGCTCTGATTGGCCTCATAGGCTTCGCGTTTGAGCTCGGTCAGCATATTGGGTTCCTGCCAGCCGGGGCGATCAGGTGCGCCCCGTCGGCGCCAGTTGGTAATAGGCCTCGTTCCAGCGAAGCTCCTTTTCCAGTTCGGCAACGCGCGTGTCGCCGTCGATGAGGACCATCTCCACCCCGGAGATCTCCGCAACGTCCCGCAGGTGCTCCGCGGTCACGGCGTAGCTGAAGGCCGTGTGGTGGGCTCCGCCGGAGCGGATCCACGCGGCGCACGCGGTCTTGAAATCCGGGCGGCATCTCCAGAGCGCCCTTGCCACGGGCAGCCTCGGAAGGGGCTCGGGCGCCTCGATCACATCGACCTCGTTGACAACAAGCCTGAACCGGTTGCCGAGATCGACAACCGAGGCGTTGAGCGCCGGCCCAGGCGGGGCGTCAAACACGAGCCTCGGCGGGTCGTCGCGGCCGCCGATGCCAAGCGGATGAATCTCAAGGGAGGGTTTGCCTGCGGCGATCGACTCGCAGACCTCGAGCATGTGCGCCCCCAGGACCAGGCTCGTGGGCGGCCCCAAATGGTAGGTGTAATCCTCCATGAACGACGTGCCCCCGGGAAGCCCGGCGCCGATGACCTTCATCATCCTTAAGAGCGCGCATGTCTTCCAGTCGCCCTCCGCCCCGAAGCCGTAGCCATCGGCCATCAGCCTCTGGACGGCGAGGCCGGGAAGCTGGCGCAGGCCGTGCAGGTCCTCGAACGTCGTCGTGAATCCCCTGAAGCCACCCTTTTCGAGGAAGGAGCGAAGGCCGAGCTCTATCCGCGCGGCCTCGCGGAGCGACTTGTGGCGGCTGCCGCCACGCCGGAGCTCCTTCTGGACTATATACCGGCCGCCGTATTCGGAGCAGAGGCGGGTCACGCTTGCTTCGGACACGGCTCCGACCTCGGCCACGAGGTCGCCGACGCCGTAGCCGTCGACCGAGTAGCCGAAGCGCCCCTGCGCCGCGACCTTGTCGCCCTCGGTGACCGCGACATTGCGCATGTTGTCGCCAAAGCGGGCGAATCTCGCCCCCTGCAGGTCCTGCCAGGCGCGCGCCACCCTCATCCACGCTCCGAGTCTCTCGTGCACTTCCGGATCCCGCCAGTGTCCGACAACGATCTTGCGCGGCAGGCGCATCCGGGCGTGGAGGGAGCCCGCCTCGCGGTCCCCGTGGGCGGACTGGTTGAGATTCATGAAGTCCATGTCGATCTCGCCCCAGGGCAGGTCCCGGTTGAACTGGGTGTGAAGGTGGGCGAAGGGCTTGCGCAGGGCCAGGAGGCCTCCGATCCACATCTTCGCCGGGGAGAAGGTGTGCATCCAGAGAACGAGCCCGGCGCATTCGCGTGCCTGGTTCGCCTCGAGGCAGACTGCGCGGATTGCGTCGGCGCTCGTCAGGACGGGCTTGAAGACGACCGGAAGGGGGATGGCGGCCGCCTCGCCCAGGGCCCTGGCGATCTTCCTCGAATTGGCCGCCACCTGTCTGAGCGGCCCGGGCCCGTAGAGATGCTGTGCTCCGGTGACAAACCAGACTTCGGATTTCGCGAGGCGTTTGATCATGGCTTGAACTCCCTCAACCCAAGCTTTCGGCCCTTATGTCCAGAAGCGCCTTCATCACGCGGGATAGGTCGGTCCTCTTTCGCACTCCGCCAAAGCCGTCGTGAAGCTTCCGGTACTCCTCATACAGCCGGTTGTATACCCTGCGCCGTCGTGGATCTGGGCGAAAACGGGCCTTTCCGAGCCGGGTCATCGCCCTTTGCGCCGCGGGGAAATCCCGATGGGCTCCGGCGCAGACCGCCGCCGCCGTGGCCGCTCCCAGGGCGCAGGCCTGCCTCGATCCCGCCACGCACAGGGTGCAGCCGGTGACGTCCGCATAGATCTGCATGAGCAGAGGATTCTTCTCCGCGATCCCGCCGGCGCAGACAATCCTGCGGATCGGCACGCCGTACTCCCGGATTCGCTCGATGATCATCCTGGCTCCGAAGGCCGTGGCCTCGATGAGCGCCCGGTAGATCTCCGCACGCGTGGTGTGGAGCGTGCATCCCACAAGCATTCCGGAAAGCCTCGGGTCGACGAGCACGGTCCGGTTGCCGTTGTGCCAGTCGAGCGCCACCAGCCCGCTTTGGCCGGGCTCCAGCCGCGAGGCCTCCTTTGTCAGGCGGGCGTGCAGCGCCTGGTCGCCTTCGCAGATTGTCTCGACCCACCAGCTGAAGATGTCGCCCACGGCCGACTGCCCCGCTTCGATCCCGTAGTATCCGGGAAGGATCGAGCCTGGCACGATGCCGCAGATTCCCGGAATATCCGGCACCTTAGTCCTGCACGAGACCACCGCGCAGTCGCACGTCGATGTGCCGATCACCTTGACGACGGTGCCCTCCCGGATCCCGCATCCGATCGCGCCGTAGTGCACGTCGAGCTCGCCTATCGCGATCGGGATTCCGGCCGGCAGACCGAGCCTCCGGGCCCATTCCGGGCAGAGCGCCCCGGCCGGAGTCGCGGCGTCGAAGGCGCGCTCATAGAGACGGTCTCGCAGGTCGGCGAGCCGGGGATCGAGCGCAGACAGGAATTTCCGGTCCGGCAGTCCGCCCCATTCCTCGCCGTAAAGGGCCTTGTGGCCGGCGGCGCAGACTCCGCGGATAATGCGGGCGGGATCGGTGACGCCGGCGAGGACCGACGGAAGCCAGTCCGCCAGCTCGACCCAGGAGTGCGCGGCGCTGAAGACGTCGGGCGCCACGGAAAGGCAGTGCCAGATCTTCGACCAGAACCATTCCGACGAATACCTGTTCCCGCATTTTGCGATGTACTCGGGCCGGATCCTTGCGGCGACCTCGTTGATCCGGGCGGCCTCGCGCCAGCCGGTGTGGTCCTTCCACAGCCAGCACTGTGCCGAGAGATTGCGCCGCCACCTCGGGTTCAGGGCGAGGGGCCTGTTTCTTCGGTCAACGGGAATCGGGCTCGACCCGGTCGCGTCGACCCCGATTCCGACGACCTGTTCCGCGGAGAATCCCCGTTTCCGCCTCGCGGCCGCCAGCGCGCCGCGGACGCATCTTTCCATGGCGGACAAGTGGTCGCCAGGATGCTGGCGTGCGAGATGGGCGTCACGCGCGTCGAGTAGGACGCCCTGGCGGCCACTCCGGTAGGGCGCGACAAAGCTTCCCAGTTCCGCGCCGTCTGAGCATCGGACGACGAGGGCGCGCGCCGAATTGGTTCCGAAGTCTATTCCAAGGGCAAATGACATGTTGGGCATGGGGCGGCCGTGCATCTGATGAAAGGAATGGGGCTTGCGATCCTGTGTTGACTGGCGGGGCTCGCGACCAGAAGGTCGCGGCGAAGGGCGGGGTGTTTGCCTTTGTACCCTGCTTTCATGAGCGCTCTACCCCAATTCGCAATGGTTTCATCGCCGTCGTCGACTCTGACCAGCCTGGACTGGCTCGCAATCGCGATTTATTTCGGGTTGCTGCTCGGCGTCGTTTCCTGGGCCGTTCGAAGGAGCAAGGACACCGCCACGGATTACTT